>Ga0105103_10001160_pt1 | contig 14807 bp, 12 predicted proteins | sample PPLLaktember2015_2_FD_79107 | JGI IMG/M metagenome (GOLD analysis project Ga0105103, IMG submission 79107) | Freshwater sediment microbial communities from Prairie Pothole Lake near Jamestown, North Dakota, USA - PPLs Lake P7 Core (6) Depth... | ecosystem: Environmental > Aquatic > Freshwater >...
CACCGCGGCACCGATCGCCAGCGGGCGGACAAAGGGCTGCAAATCGAGGGGGCGTGGCATCGGCGGTGGCGGGGTCGCCGGTGGCGCCGGCGCCACCGGTACCGCCGGTCTTTCCAGTGCGGGCGCGGTCACCGCGGGGCGCAGACGCTGGAGCGCCGAATCCGGACCGAGGTGGCCTGCGACTTCGATCGCCCTCGCGGCGAGCCTGGCTATCTCCAACTCCGGGCGGGGACTGGCGAACCAGTCCAGATTGAACTCGGGTGCCGGTTCGGTGCCCTGCTCGGTCGGAAAACCGGAGAGCGCGTCGCCGCCCGTCGCAACCAGCGCCTTCAACTCGGGCGGTGCCGACTGCCCCTTGAGCATGTGGCTCAGCAGGCCCAGCACGGTGAAGGGCGAACCATGCCGGACACCAGGCATGGCGATGACGCGGAGGGTCCCGTCGGTGGAGATCATGCACTCTTCGAGCAGGATCGGCGTGCCTGCGGCTGTCGCAGCCGCATCAGCGGCGCGAGCCACTTCAACGGCCTCCTGCCAGGCGATTGGCATCTCCAATTGCAGGAGACGAGCGACGGGAATCGAAGTCGCGGACATGGCCGAGCTCCTCTTACGGGAAAACCCTCGGCGCAGTTTACATCACGGCGCTGTTCTTCGCCCCTGTTGCTCCCCGCGGGCTCGGGCCGTGACGCTCTAGCGTCGTCGGATTACCCGGACGGTCACCATGAAGGCGCCCTGGTTGTCGCCCAGTTCGTCGTCGTTGACGCCGAGCACCAGTTCACCGCCCTGCCCCGGCGGCGTGAGCGCGCCGGTCATGTTGCCAATCGCGAACGGCGCCGAGTTGCCGACCCGGCCGATCAGCGCACCCGCCAGCGCCTGCGGCATCGGCGCTCCCGGCGCGAGCCGGCCGCGCATCGAGCCAGCGGTGCCGGCTTTGTCTTCCGCGTCTCCGGAGAGCACGATCTCGCCGCTGGACTCGAACTGCACCTGATCGCCGCGCGAGAGTACCAGTCCGGTGGAGACCCAGCGCTGATTGGCGGCCACGCGGATCGCGCCTGAAGGCGCCGATGTGCCGGGCGAGCCCGAGGCCGCAGAGGTGGCCGACTGCGGGTAGTTGCCAAAATAGAGCCGGCGCACTTCGCTCATGCGGGCGCGCCGTTCGTTGCCCGAGGACGGCTTGAACGACACCACGCGAGGCTCGTTCGGGGTGTCCGAACCTTCCCCGCCTTCGATGTTGAGCAGGCGACCACGAATGATCTCGCCGCTGGTGAGGACCAGCACGTGGTCGCCGCCGCGTGCCGCTTCGGTTTCCGCCGCCGGCAGGTTCTCCGCGGCGCCACCGACCTCGAAGAGCAGCACGTCGCCCAACTGCACCTTGCGCTGGTCGTTCTGCGTGACACGAACGTAGATCTGATTGTTCTGACGGCTCCATGCTTCGAAGCGGCCCGAGAAACGGGTGCTGTCGCGCTGGACCACCGTGACCTGCTCCTGGGCCACTGCGGGGAACGACATCAGGAGCGCACACAGAGCGGCGAGGGCCAGGGTTTTGATACGCATGCGGTTGATTTTACCCCTCATCGCGGGTCAGCGCATGAAGCCGACGTCCGGCGCTGCGAAGTTGGACAGATTCGGGAACGCCCAGGCGAGTTCGCCGGGCGTGGCGCCGAACCACCGTCCGAGCGTCGCACCGAACTGCACCGACCCGATGGTCGGAATCCACACGCCGCGGTTGCTGGCATCGTGATCGCCGCCGAGGACGAAATCCGGCATCGCACCGTAGATGCCGCCCTGCACGGCGCCACCGAGCACGATCTGGTGACTTCCCCACGCGTGGTCGGTGCCGGTGCCGTTGGTCTGGGTGGTCCGATTGAACTCCGACTGCGTGAAGGTGGTCACGTTCCCCGCCAGGCCCAGGTCCAGTGTCGCGTAGGCGAACGCCGACAGCGACTGCGACAGGTCCTGCAGCAGGTTGGCGTGCGTCCCCAGCTGCGCGCTGTGGGTATCGAAGCCGCCGATGGAGCAGAAGAACACCTGGCGCCCCGGCCCCAGTTGCGAGCGCACCCGAATCAGCCGTGCCACCTCACGCAGCTGGTTGCCGAGCGACGTGGTCGGGAACGGCGAGGTCGTCGGCGGCAGGCCACCGCTGGCCTGGAGCGTGTCGGCCAGCTGCAGGCCGTCGGCGAACATCTGGTTGGCCGCCTCCCGCACCGGATTGCCGCCATCCATGAGCACCATCGCGTTGACCGCCTGGCGGCGCGCATCGGCGGCCGACGGCGGCCAGAAGCTCATGCCGTTCAGTCCCAGGCTGGCGCCGGGGGGAATGACGTTGCTGCGCACGTCGGCGCCATCCAGGAAGATGGCCGGCGACGAGACCGAGACCGCCGACAGCGAGTCAGTGGCCCCGAACAGGTCGAGCAATCGCCCACCCCACCCGGTCTGCTGCGTAGCGGAACCGGTCTGGGCCTGCGTGGTCTGGTCGGAATGCGAGAACAGGTTCGGCGGCGCCTGCCCTCCGGCGCGGTACTGCGCCTTGGTCAGCGGGCGGTTGAGCGCCCCCATGTTCAGCACGAACGCCAGGTAGCCGGCGTTGTAGATGGGCACGAGCGCCGTCGCTGACGGGTGCAGTCCATAGGTCGTCCCCCCCGCGCCGGGAATCGCCAGCAGCGTGTTGGCGGCAAGCGCGACTCCGGCCGTGCCGCCCCGCGCGGTCGAGTACGCGGCGTAATTGTCGGCCGGCACGATCAGGTTGTTGGCGTCGTTGCCACCGAACATGTAGACACAGACGAGCGCCTTGTAATCGGTGACGCGGCTCTGCGCCTCGACGTCGCGCACGAAGAAACCGCGCGCCGGCTGGACACCGAGGCTGGTCAGCCCCAGCGCCGCGAGGCGGGCGCTCATCTTCAGGAAGTTGCGACGAGCGGGAATGTTGTGAGAGTGACCCATGCTGCTGCTCCTACTGGACCGTGGCGGACTGCCAGCCGGTGTAGCCGCTGTTGCCGCAGATGTTCTCCGACCGGACGCGCACCTCGTAGCGGCCCGGGCCGACGGGACTGGAAAGGGTGGTCGCGGTCACCGGGAACGCGCCGAGCGTGGTGGTGCTGTTGTTCGGATTGCGCAGCCGGGCCTCCACGGTGTAGCGGGTCGGGGCGGTGCCGGAGGTCGGTGCCAGCCAGTGGGCGGCCACCCTGCGACCGGTCGCCGCGAACGAGAACGAGATCGGTGCGCCTGGCGAGGAACAGCCGCTCAACGGGAACGTCAGCGTTACGCTGTTGGACGAGCCGCTCGTGCCGACCGCGTTGGTCGCCCGCACGGTGAAGGCATACGTACCCGCGGGCACGGCGTCGTAGCTCCACGTGTCGGTGAGCGGCATCGGAATGCTGGTCACGCGGGCGCCGTTCTGGCTGACGTCCACCGTCATGCCGGTCGGCTCGCCGCCGCCGAACGTGTTACGCCAGTTGAGGACCACCGACGAGTTCCTCCCATAGGCCGACAGCGATCGGGGCGCCGTCGGACCCGAGAATGCACCGACGTAGAGCCGGACCTCACTCGACGGCCGGCTGACCGCCGCGCCCGCCACCGTCCGCAGGCGGATGTAGTAGGCGCCGGGAGGCGCGGCGAACGTGAAGTTCGGCGTGGTGCTGTTGATCGGGATCGTCGCCAGCACCTCGCCCGGCCGCACACCACCTTCGAGGATGTACCCGGTCGGCGCCGGCCCGATCAGCGGAGCGCGCCAGCTGACCGAGATCGTGTTGCCGGCCAACGCGGACACCGCGAGCCCGGTCGGCGGCTGCAGCGCGCTGGCGCCGGCCACCGAGGTATCGGAGTAGACCGAATACTCGCTCGAGATCGCCGCCAGGTAGAGCGCGCCGCGGGCCCGCTCGCGCAGGCCGCTCGCCGACGTGTCGGTGATCGCGGCCGTGGCCGCCACGATCAGGCCGCGCAGGTCCTCGGACATGCGGCCGAACATCAGGTTCTGATTCACGGCCTCCACGAGCGCCGCAGGATCGGCCGCCAACGCCTGGTACGCCGGCGTCACTGTCGCCATCGGGAAGCTGCTGCTGTAGGAGTCGCTGAGAATGCCGTAGATGAAGTTCGCGCGTTGAATCGCCAGCGCCGGCGGGTAGATGCCGAACTCGGGGCCGAACAGATCGTTGTTGCTCGGCAGCGGGGTCAGCAGGTTGTAGAAGTTGAACACCGTGTTGGGCGTCAGTGTGAGTTGCAGCAGGTTGGAGAACACCCACTGCACGCCACCTGGGTTCGTCACCGGAATCCCGAGCGCCCGGCTGAGACCGAGGAAGGTGAGCAGCGGATCCTTCAGTCGGCCGTCCGTGATCGAGAACGCGCGGGCCTCCGGGTCGGTGAGGATGGCGGTGAGCGTGGCGCGCAGGTCACCGCCGGTGGCGGCGAACACCGCGGCGACGCGGCCGATATAGTCGGGGCTCGGGTTGCTGGTGACCAGCGAGCGAATCAGGCGCGTGGAGATGAAGGGCGCAACGTTGGGGTGCGCCATGATGCTGTCGACGACGCCGTCGACGTCGCTGTAGAGGGCGGCGGTGGTGTTGGCCGAGGCCGGGAGCACCACGCCGCTCAACAGGGTCTTCGCCCCGAGGTCGTGGTAGCGCGGCACCGGCGTGGTGCCCGTGGTCATGGCAGGGACCATCTCCACCGCGTAGTTGTCCACGCTGTTCTGGCGAGACACGCTCCAGCCCGTGAGTGCCCGGGCATACTCGACGAGCGTCTCCTGGGTGTAGGTCGGGATCGGCTGACCAGAGGCGTTCAGCCGCACCGTGCCGTTCTGGTTGAGCTCCCACAGTCCCAGCGTGAAGAGTTGCAGCACCTCACGGGGGTAGTTCTCGTTGGGCACCGTGGTCGTGGACCCGTTCGGGCACGTCACCGCGTTGCGCGTGCACCGGCTGAACACCGCGTCCAGGTACTTGCCCATCGTCGGGCTCAGCGTCACCTCGCGCAGCAGCGTGCGGAAGTTGCCGAACGCGTTGCGCGACAGCAACCGCACCCAGGGCGCCAGCTCGTTGCCGCTGTTGTTCTTGTTGGCGGAGACCACGATGATCTGGCTGAGGGCGAAGATCATGCGCTGGCGGAGCTGATCCTGGCCGCTGGCCATGTTCAGGAACAGGGCGTTGCGGACGTCGCTGACGTCCGGGTCGTCCGGCATCGGGCTCTCCGGCATGGCGAACTGGTTGTTCAGCCACTGGTCGTAGCCGGAACTGATGATCAGATCGACGTCGGCAGCGGTGGGGCCGAACGTCGCCTGTTCGAGGAAGTGCGCGGCGGCCTGGCGCGTAACGCCCTGACGCGCGTGCGTCGGGATGTTCCAAACCAAGACAAGCGCGATCAGAAGTGCAAGAACGGGCCGCCCCGATCGTCTGGCACGTGGCAGCGCGTCAGCGCCGATTCTGCGGGTTTTCCCGCGGAAAAGTGATGCGGTCATGTGAACTGTCCCTGTCGTTGCCGGCCTGAAGGTCGCAATTCCTGCCCGGCAATAGGCAGGATGTGTGCCACAGGAGTCTTGGGGCTTGGGGCCTGGGGCTTGAGTCTTGGGCCGGTGCGACACGGCGGCGCTGCGCGTCCGAGCCGCTATGCGTTCAACGCCAGGATCCCATTCACCTCGCGCGTAAGGACCCAAGCCCCAAGACCTAAGACGCAAGACCTAAGACGCAAGACCTACTTGTAGTACTCCGCATACATCCCTCGCCGGAACAACCATCCGCCCAGCGGGCCGAGCCAGTTGAGGACGTGGTGCATGTGGCCCAGGTCCATCAGCTCGATCAGGTTGCCGTCGCAATCACGGGCGAAGAAGAACGTGTGGCCGCGCGGTGACTTCTCGGGCTTGCTGACGATTTCCACGCCCTTCGACACCAGGTAGTCGTGCCATTTCTGCGTGTTCCGCACGTTCAGCGAGAAGTGCGTCTGCCCCACCCGGTTCCACGGCACGCCGACGGCCGGCTGCTGCGGCTCGAAGTGGAAGATCTCCAGCACCGCGCCGCCGGGCACGCGAATCCAGCCGATCTTGCACCGGGGCGCGGGGGCGTCGACGCTGAAGAACGCCCGTACGCGATCGGGCGGCGTGTCGGCCACACCCACCAGCGGACAGCCGAAGACGTCCCAGTAGAACTTCACGAAGGTGTTGAAGTCGCGGACGGTGATGCCAACATGGCTGAACGAGCGGGCGCGCATTGGAAGATAGTAGCGGGTCTTGGGGCTTGAGGCTTGGGGCTTGGGGCTTGGGGCTTGGGGCCTGGGGGCGGGGCGCGGGGACTGAATCGGGAATCGGGAGTCGGGAGTCGTGGGGCTTGGGCGGTTGCCGGTTGTCGTCTGCCGCTAGGTCATTCCCACCCTCTGCAGCGCCCACACCGACAGCATGGCCGCCGCCATGGCCCAGGCCGCCGAGCGGAAGCGGAAGACCACGAAGACGGCGATGGCCGTACCGAGATACCAGCTCGCGCGCGGGTTGAAGTGGCCATGGTCGAGGATCAGGCCGTTGGCGATGATCGCCGCGAGCACGGCGGGGGCGATCAGGCGCAGCGTGCGCTCGACCCCGGCTGGAATCGCCACGCCCTGTCCGACCAGCGCGATGGCCGAGACGCGAATCAGGTAGGTGCCGATCCCCGCGAGCACGAACTGCCAGCCCACGTTCATCGGCGGCCTCTGCGATCGGCGAGGGCGGCGACGACGACGCCGGCGCCAGCCCCAGTCACCGTGTTGAGTCCGTGCGGCAGCGATGCGGTGGCCACCGTGACGCCGGCACCGACCACGGCCGCCACGAGCGCCGGGCGATCGACCAGCGTCGGGACGAGGAGGATCACGAAGACGAGCGGCACCGTGAACGCGATGTCGATGCTCGCGGGAATCGCACCGCCGATCGTGATGCCGGCGATGGTGCCGGCCCACCACGCAGCGGCCACGCCCAGGCCCACGGTCAGGTAGTACCAGCGTCGCGTCGCGGAGTCGGGCGTGACCGTGAAGTAGTGCAACGAGAGCGCCGCCGTCTGATCGGTCATCAGGTACGGCAGACCGAACCGCCACCACCGCGGGAAGTCCTTGAACGCGGGCGCGAGCGCGATCGAGTACAACGCGAAGCGCACGTTGACCACCAGCCCCGCCAGCACCACCACCGCCCACGACGCGTGGCTCTCGATGAGCGACAGCATCGTCAGCTGCGCCGCGCCGGCGAGCACGGTCCACGACGCCGAGGCGCCGATCCACGGATCGATGCCGGCCGCCGTGACGCCCACTCCGTAGGCCAGCCCGAACGGAAACGACGCGACGGACATCGGGACCGCGGCCTTGAGCCCCGCGGTCAACCCCGCTCGCGCCGGCGGTGAAAGGGCGGCGCTCTGCCGCGCGTCGCCGGTCACGCGCCAAGCTCGGTGTCGATGATGTGATCGGCCACGCGCAGCGCCTGCGCGACGATGGTGAGGGCCGGGTTCACCGCGGCGGACGAGGGAAAGAACGAGGCATCGACCACGAACAGATTCTCCACGTCGTGGGCGCGGCAGAACGGATCCAGCACCGAGGTGGCGGGGTCGGTGCCGAAGCACAGCGTCCCGCACTGGTGCGTGGTGTTCCGGGCCTGGTGCGAGTGCGACATCACCTTCCAGAACCCGAGCCGCCTGAGGATGCGCCTGGTCTCGCTCACCAGTTGCTGATGGGCGCTGACGTTGTTCGGCTGATAGTGCAGGCGGATGCGCCCATGGGCGTCGAGCATCACGCGGTTCTCGGGCGTTGGCAGGTCCTCCGACATCACCAGCCAGTCCACGCCGCGCGACACCCATGCGTCGTAGGCGCCGAGCGGAATGCCCGGGATGATGGTGTCGCCGACGACCTTGGCCATCACACCGTGCGTGCGCCCCTGCGACTGGATGTGTCCCAGCGGGAAGCGTGAGTTCGGCCCGCGGAAGTAGTAGTCGTTGATGGCGACCGTCTTCTGGAAGACCGTGTCGTTGCGGCGGAAAGGGTGGAAGCCCTGCATCATGGTGGCGAGATGCGCCATGTAGCGCCGGCCGACGAGCCCGGAGGAATTGGCGAGCCCCTCGGGTTGCGCGTCCGATGCGGAGCGCAGCAGCAGGGCGGCCGAATTCGCCGCGCCGCACGACACGACGAACACGCGCGCCCCGACGCGCAGCACTTCCCCGCCGCGCTCGACTTCCACCGCGGCCAGATGCCGGCCCGATCCGTCGGTGATCAGGCGGCGGGCCCAGGCGCCGGTCCAGAGCGTGACGTTGGGATGCTGCAGGGCCGGCCGGACACAACACACGTCGGCGTCGCTCTTCGCGCCCAGCTTGCACGGAAACGAGTTGCAGGTGTTGCACAGCACGCAGCCGCCGTCCCCGCCTGGATTGAGCAGCCCCAGCGGGAGCGGCGACGGGGTCAGGCCCTGCCGGCGCAGATCGTCCACGATGGCCTGCATGCCGGCGGCATGCGGCACCGCGGGATGCGGGAACGGACCTCTCGGCGGTTCGGTCGGGTCCGCGCCGGCGTCGCCGCGCACCCCGTACAGCTGCTCCGCGCGGTCGTAGTACGGCGCCAGCGTCTCGTAGTCGATCGGCCAGGCCGGCGACACGCCCTCGGCGTGCTCGAGCGCGCCGAAGTCCTCGCGGCGCAACCGATAGAGCACACTGCCCCAGAACTTCGTGTTCCCGCCGACGCCGTAGTGGGTGTAGGGCTGGAACGACTGGCCGTGCTGGTCGGTCCACCGCTCGGTGGTGCGGTAGCGCAGGTCCTTCCAGACGGCGGCCGGGCTCCAGTTGTCGTCTTCGCTCGGCACCACCTCACCGCGTTCGAGCACGAGGATGCGCGCGCCGGTGCCCGCCAGGGCGTGCATCATCGTCCCGCCGCCGGCGCCGGTGCCGACAATGACGATGTCGTAGTGGTGGCCAGTGCTCATCGCTCGACGATGCTCGAGTAAATCTGATCCATGAGGCGCTGGTCCTCGATGGCGCGCTCGAGGCTCATCTCCGGCGGGGTGCCCTCGCGGATGGCGCGGACGAAGTCGCGGTACATCGCCTGGTAACCCCGGATGTCGCGGAAGCCAGGGAACAGCAGGCGGGTGCCACGGCGGCCGCGGGCCAGTACGAAGCCGCCGTTCGACTCGAAGGTGATGATGCCCTCGCGCCCGTACAGCTTCGACACGCGGAGGCCCTTCAGCAGCGAGGGAATCTCGCGCGAGTAGTAGAGCGACCCCACCGCCTGGTTGTCGTACTCGAACGCCACCATCATGCTCTTGACGCGGCGATCCGGGCCCTCGCGGGAAATCGACGGCCGGTAGCCCCGGGCGGACACGATCGCCGGGCCGAGGCTGCCGGCCAGGTGGAGCCAGTGGATGCCCTCCTCGAAGAACGCGTCGCCGCCGGCCATGGCCTCGTCGTTGCGCCAGTCGTCGGCGGCCTTCAGCCGATGCGCAATCGTCGAGAAGTGGGCGAACACCATCTCGCCGATCGTGCCGTTGGCGACGAGCGACCGGAGGGTGACCGCCAGCGGCTTGTAATGATCGTTCTCGCCGACCAGGACGATCCGGCCGGCCCGGTCCCGGGCCTCCAGCACGGTCTGGTAGTCGGCCATCGTCAGGTAGGCCGGCTTCTCCACCAGCACGTGCTTGCCGGCGTCGAGCGCGCGCAGCGTGAGGTCGAGGTGATAGGCCGGCGGGACCGCGATGACCACGGCGTCCACGGCGGGATCGGCAATCGCGGTCAGGTAGTCGCCGTAAGTGGCGACGCCGCCGAAGCGCTTCCGGTAGGCCTCGGCCCGGGAGTGGTCGCGACTCGCATACCGGGTGACCACGACCTGCGACCCCAAGGCGCGGAGCTGCCGGCTGTGTACGTCCGTGATGAAGCCGCACCCGAGGAATGCGACGTGGAGGGGACCTGGCATCTGATGACGTGAAGGGCCCGCGAACGCGCCGGCTCCCCGAATTATACCGGTTCAGGCGATGGCCCGGCAGCCGTGCGATATCATCACGTCGCGACGACTCGTGGCCAGCAGACGTGTGACGAATCGATTTCCGGCATGCAGCGTGAGACACGCGTGCGCGTTGCTGATGGTGTTGGCCGCCACCCTGCTGCCTGCCCCGTCCGCGAGCGCCCAGGAACGGTCTCCGGCGGAGGGCGGCGCGAAAACGGCGCCTGCGCTACCGAGCTGGATTGAGCTGCACGCCGAGGAACGCATCCGCTACGAGACCCTCGATGCGCGCTATCGGCCGACGGAAGTGGGGGGCGACCAGCAGCTGGACTTCCGCACCCGATTCCAGATCCGGCTGACGGCCCGCAATTTCTGGCTGTATTCCGAAACCCAGGACTCGCGCATCGCGCTCGACGACAGCGCGTCCACGGTCAACACCAACCACGAGCTGGGTACCAAGGAGTTGCAGCTGTACGGGGGCGTGAACTGGAAGGATCTCGGCCGGCGAAAGCTGTCGTTCCAGGTCGAAGGCGGCCGCCTCACCCGGGACTGGGGTGCCCGGCGACTGTTCGCGCGCAACATCTATCGCAACACCACGTCGCCCTTCGACGGCGTGCTCGCGCGCGTCGGCGGCAAGGCATGGTCACTGCAGGCGCTGGTCTCGCGGCCCGTCTACTACACCTATCCGGACATGGAGCGGGATCACCGCTTCGACAGCGAGCTCTTCGGCGGCCTGTATTTCACCACCACCGCACGCCGCCCCGTGAGCGGCGACGCCTACATGATGGTGCTGAGTGATGGCAGCTCGGTGCCGCTCGCGATGCGCCGGCGGTTCGATACGCCGGGCTTCCGTGTGTTCGGCCAGTTCGGCCCCGACCGCCGCGTGGAGTACGAGGTCGAGACCGCGGCGCAGTTCGGCACGCTGGGACCGCTGACCCATCGCGCCTGGTTCAACCACAGCCAGGTCGGCTACACCTGGCCCGCCGTCCGGTTCCGGCCGCGCCTTCTGGCGATGTGGGATTACGCCTCCGGGGACCGCGACCCCACCGACGGAAAGAGCGGCGCCTTCGACGCGCTGTTCGGGGATCGCCGCGCCGAGCTCGGCCCGATCGGCATCTACGGCATCGTCTCGCGCACGAACCTCAACTCTCCGGCCGTGCATCTGTTCGTGCGACCCGCGGCGGTGGCCGACTTCTCGGTGCAGCTCCGCGGCGTCTGGCTGGCCGAGGCTCGGGACCGCTGGCGGCCCGCGAACCTGTTCGACCCGACCGGCCGGTCCGGGACGCATGCGGGCACGCAGACCGACTTCCGGCTACGCTATCGGGTCGGGAGGCACTTCGAGTTCGACGGGGGTCTCACGTTGTTCAATGAGGGGGCATTCGTCCGGGCGCTGAAGCCGTCTCCGAACGGGCGCGCGACGTTCGTCTATCTCGCCACCGAGTTCAAGTTCTAGGACCGATTCTTCTGGAGGACCTGACGCATGGAACGCAAGACCGCCGCCGATTTCGACCCTGAACTGCTCATCCTGTTCGACGCCTACGTGCACGGCGCGGTGGACCGCCGTGGCTTCCTGGATCGCGCCCGGAAGTTCGCCGTCGGCGGCGTGACCGCCGCGATGCTGCTCGACGCACTGAACCCCAAGTTCGCCGAAGCCCAGCAGGTGAAGAAGGACGATCCCCGCATCAAGGCCGACGTCCTGGAGTACGACTCGCCACAGGGTTACGGCAAGATGAAGGGCTACCTGGTGCGCCCCGCCAACGCCTCCGGCAAGCTGCCGGGCGTGGTCGTGGTGCACGAGAACCGCGGGCTCAACCCGCACATCGAGGACATCGCCCGTCGGCTGGCACTCGATAACTTCGTGGCGTTCGCCCCCGACGCGCTCACGCCGCTCGGCGGCTACCCCGCCGCTGGCGAGGACGAGGCTCGCACGCTGTTCGGCAAACTCGACCAGGCCAAGACGCGTGAAGACATGGTCGCGGCCGCCGGGTTCCTCAAGGCCCGCCCTGAATGCACCGGCCGCATCGGCGCCGTGGGCTTCTGCTACGGCGGCGGCATCGCCAACATGCTGGCAACCCGCATCCCCGATCTCGGCGGCGCCGTGCCGTTCTACGGCAGCGCGCCGACGGCCGAGGATGCCGCACGCATCAAGGCGCCGATCATGATTCATTACGCCGGCACCGACGAGCGCATCAACGCGATGTGGCCGGCCTACGAGACGGCCCTGAAGGCCGCCAACGTGAAGTACACGATGCACATGTATCCCGGCACCCAGCACGGGTTCAACAACGACACCACGCCCCGCTACGACGAGGCCGCCGCCAAACTCGCCTGGCAGCGCACGATCGAGTTCTTCAACACGAACCTCAGGAAATAGGCAGGGCCCGGGATCCGGGATCCGGTGTCCGGTGTCCGGATACCGGGTACCGGGTACCGGATACCAGCCCCCGGCTTCACTGTTTTTCCCTCCGCCTCCTGTAAGCTCTCCCCACCCCTCGGAAAGTGATTCTCATGCCGCTCCAGGGAATGGGCAGGCTGATGGCGGTTCTCTGTCTGACGCTCGGGTTCGGCTCCACCGCGGTCTCCGCGCAGCCGGAGGACGCCGCCGGTCGCGTGAAGGCCGTGGCCGGCTCCGCCGTCATCGTGCGTGCCGGGACGGCGAGCCCGGCTCGAGTAGGTGCGCTGGTGTACGAGTCGGACATCCTGCGGACGGGCACCGACGGACAGCTGGCCGTGATGCTTCGAGACGAAACGCGGCTGTCACTGGGTCCCGGTTCCGACGTCACCCTCGGCGCGTTCATGTTTGCGCCGGCGGACGGACGGCTGTCGCTGGTCCTTCGCATCGCGCGCGGGGCCCTCTCCTACATATCGGGACGCATCGCGGCGCTGATGCCGGACGCCGTGCGACTCGAGACACCCACGTCGGTGATCGGCGTCCGCGGCACGCACGCGCTGATCCACGTGGAGGCGCCATGAGCCCGCGCCACTGCCTGTCGGCGTTGTTCGCCGTGGCCGTCGCTGCCGGATGCGGCCCCACGCCCCGGCTCCAGACGGCGGAACCTCCACCTCGTGATCTGGTGGTGCTGGCTCCCGAACCGGAGTCCGGCGCTGTCGGGCGCCTGGTCGTGACCACGCCTGCCGGTGCAATCGAGCTGGCGCAGGCCCGCGAGAGCACCACGGTGAGCGCGGGAGGCGCGCCGGGCGCGGTGGTCGTCCTGGCCGAGGCCGAGATCCAGCGGCTGTTTGGCCCGGCACTGGCGGTGCAGCCGCCGGCCGCCGTGCGGTTCAATCTGTATTTCCAGACCGGCGGCGATCAACTCACGCCCGAGTCGCGAGCGATGGTGGCCGACGTCATCGCCGGCATGCGCGGCAGGGTGGCACCCGATGTCACGGTCATCGGCCACACCGACACGACAGGCGATGCCGGCGCCAACACGGCGCTCGGCCTCAGTCGCGCCACTTTGATTCGCGACCTGCTCATCCAGGCCGGACTCGACGGCGCCGTGGTCGACGTGCGCTCGCATGGCGAGTCGGACCCCGTGGTAGCCACGCCCGACAACACGGCCGAAGCGCGGAACCGCCGCGTCGAGGTCACGATCCGGTGACCGCTTCCCTCTGATGTCGCTGTCACGCACGTTCGTCGCTCTCGTGGCCCTGAGCCTGGCGCTGGCGCTCGCCATCTGGCGCCCGCCGATGATGCGCGAGGTGGATCTCCGCGTGTATGACGCGCTCGTTCGCGGCGATGCCGGCGCCGCCGACGCACGGCCGCGCGCGCTGGTCGTGGCCATCGACGAGACCAGCCTCGCGCGCGTGGGGCAATGGCCGTGGCCGCGGTCGGTGCTGGCGACACTGGTCGAGCAGCTCCACACGCTCGGCGCGGCCGTCGTCGCCCTCGATGTGTTGCTCCCGGAGGCGGAGCGCGCGGGCAAGCCGAACGACCGCCGTCTCGCAGACGCATTGCAGCGGGGACCTGCCGTCACCGGCTATGCGTTCCTGTTCGATCACGCCGGCCCGGCGACGGCCTGCACGGTGCATCCGCTGGAACTCGTCGAGCGCCAGCGTGGCGACACGCCGCCAAGTGCTGGCCTGTTCACGGCGACCGCCGGTGTCTGCGCCACTGAGGATCTGGCATCCGCGGCGAGTGGCGCCGGTTTCATCAACGCCGCACCCGATCCCGACGGCCTGCTGCGGCGCGCGCCGCTGCTGCTGCGGTTCGGCGATCGTGTCTACCCGTCGCTGGCGCTGGCGGCCGCCCGTCGCGCCTTCGGTGCGGGGCCGGTGGTGCTCGACGCCCGCAGCGACGGCTCGATGACGATGACCGTGGCGTCGCGTACGGTGTCGCTCGACCCGCAGGGGCGGCTGCTGCTCCGCCTGCCGCCCGCCGGCCAACGGCTCCCGGCCATCGCGGCGGCCGACGTCCTCGACGGGCTCGTGCCGCCGGAGCAGGTCCGGGGACGCCTGGTATTCATCGGCGCCACGGCGCTGGGGCTGCGCGATGTCGTCGTCACCGCCGTCGACCGGGCGCTGCCCGGCGTCGCGGTGCACGCGGCGGTGGCGGATACGCTGATGGGCGGGGCGGCCTACGAGCGTTCGGAGTTCGCGCCGCTGATGGAGATTGCGGGCACGGCGTTCCTGACGCTGCTGACGAGCGTGCTGGTCACGCGCGCCGGGCTGCTGACCGCCACGCTCGCGACCGCGGTCGTCGGCGCCATCGTCTGGTTCGGATGCGGATGGCTGCTCTCCGCGCGCGGGTTGTGGTTCTCGCCTCTCTACCCGCTGGCCGGCATGACCCTCGCGGTGGCGTGCGAGGGCATGTTCGCGGTGATGCACGAACGCCGGCGTGCGGATCGCGAGCGCGGCAAGCGTGGTGATGCCCAGCGGCTCATCGTGCAGGCGCTGAC
>Ga0105103_10001162_pt1 | contig 14798 bp, 13 predicted proteins | sample PPLLaktember2015_2_FD_79107 | JGI IMG/M metagenome (GOLD analysis project Ga0105103, IMG submission 79107) | Freshwater sediment microbial communities from Prairie Pothole Lake near Jamestown, North Dakota, USA - PPLs Lake P7 Core (6) Depth... | ecosystem: Environmental > Aquatic > Freshwater >...
TGCCGGCGGCGATCGGCGCGCAGTTCGCCCGCCGCGACCGGCTCGTCATCGACATCGACGGCGACGCCAGCATCCGCATGAACCTCGGCGAGCTCGAGACCGTCACCACCTACGACCTGCCGGTGAAGGTCGTGGTGATGAACAACTTCGGCGACGGCATGGTCAAGCAGTGGCAGAAGCTGTTCTTCAAGGGTCGCATGGCGGCCAGCGACAAGTCGCTGCACAAGAAGGACTTCGTCAAGGCCGCCCAGGCCGACGGCTTCCGCTGGGCCGTGCGCCTCGATCGCAAAGCCGACGTGCCGCGCGTGGTGAAGGAGTTCATCGAATTCGACGGCCCGGCCTTCCTCGAGGTCATCATCGACACCGAGGCCGGCGTGTACCCGATGGTCGGTCCCGGGCAGTCGTACGACGAGATGATCACGGGCGACCACATCGCCTCGCGGAGTCCGCCCGCCGCGAAGGAGCCGGGCGCCTCGGAGATGTTCTAGCGTCGTCCCGCCCGTCGCTCGCTCCCCGCGAGGACGGATTCACCGAAGGCTGTAGAGCTGGCGCCGGTAGACCTCGCCGGGCCAGAGCGCGTGGGCCAGCGCGTCGCGGGTCAGCTCCGGATCGTCGGCGACCGGCACGAGCGCCCCGCCCTCGATGCGGAAACTCTGCGCCCGCCGGTGCGGCTGGTGTACGACCAGCCGGTTGCCGACGCGGAAGCCGTGGTTCAGCCCGTACTGCATCAGGGCCCGGCCCGGATCATCCTCCGGCAGACGCAGCAGGTTCCGGCCCGGCGTCGGCAACGTGGCTTCGATCCCCATGAGTCCCAGCAGCGTGGGTACCAGGTCGATCTGGCTGGCGACGCGGTCGTATGGGCCGACCGGCACGCCCGGGCCGATGACGAGTGCCGGCACCCTGAAGCGTTCCACCGGCACGAGCGGCGCCCCTTTCACCCGCGCGTCGTGGTCGGCGACGACGACGAACACGGTGTCGGCGAAATAGGCCTCGCGGCGGGCGAGTTCGAAGAAGCGCCCGATGGCGTGGTCCGCGTACTTGATGGCGTTCTCGCGGGTGTGCAGCGGCGAGTTGTACGGCTCGATCCTGCCGTCCGGGATCTCGAACGGCTCGTGGTTGCTGCTGCTCAGGAGCAGCGCGAAGAACGGCCGGTCGCGCGGGCGGCGGAACTCCTCGTTGGCCCGCTCCACGAGGTCCTCGTCCGACACGCCCCAGGTGGCGACGAACGAGGGCTCGACGAAGTCGCGCTGCTCGACCACCCGGTCGAAGCCGTTGCCGAGGAAGAAGGCCCGCATGTCGTCGAAGTTCGCGGCACCCCCGTAGATGAACTCGGTCGAGTAGCCCTGCTGCCTCAGGGCCGAGGCGAGCGTGAAGAACCCGTGGCGCGCGCCCGGCAGCTTGAGCGCCGACAGGGAAGGCGAGGGCGGGAACCCGGCGAGCGCCGCCTCGATGCCCCGCGCCGTGCGCGTGCCGGTCGCGTGCAACTCGGTGAAGTACATGCCTTCCTGCCGAAGCCGGTCGAGGTTCGGCGTCAGCGGCAGCCCGCCCAGGTGACCGACGAACTGCGCGCCAAGGCTCTCCTCCAGGATGATCACGAGGTTCGGCTTTTGGGTCTTCGCGGCGGAAGCCTCGCGATGCTGGACCGCCGACGCCGCATCGGGGAACGCACCGTCCGGCAGGTGCAGGTAGCGCTGCACCCGTGCCTGCACCTCGGGCCAGGGCATCTCGCCGTACATCGCGGCCGCGTCCGCCTCGTTGCGCAGGCTCTCGAGGGCGTAGCCGACCGTGTAGGTCGAATTCATCGTGAGCTCGTTCACGAGCCGGTTGCTGCTGAAGCTCGCCGTGCTGATGTTGGCCGGTCGCGGCTCCAGGCTGGACCGGCAGCCGGCGAACAGCACGGCAAGCACCAGCGGCAGCATCAACGCGCGCCTCGCCCCGCCCCACGCCGGCGCAGCAGCCAGCGACGTGCGGCTGGCGCGCCACGCCAGCCAAGCCGCCAGCGCCGCGACCAGCGGCACGCCGACCAGCCCGAGCTTGTGGTTGGCCCACAGCGTCGGCAGCACCTCGCGCGGGTACACGAGGTACTCGAGGAAGATCCGATCGGGTCGCTTGCCGTACTCGGCGATGAAGGGCGGGGTCGCGAGTTCGAGGTAGACCAGCAGGAATGCACACGCGGCGAGATAGCCGGCGACCAGCCGGTCGCGCCATCGCAATGCGGGGAGCAGCGCCAGCGCGAGGCCCGGCGCGAGCAGGAGGTAGCAGAGCAATACCGTGTCCATCCGCAGCCCGATCGGGAACATCAGCCACAGTGCCGGCGTGCCGGCGATGTCTTCCCGGTAAGCGAGCGCGGACGCCAGGCGCGCGGCCGACAGGAACAGCGCGCCGCATGCATAGGCGAGCAGCAGCGGCGTGAACGGCCCGAGCACCGACTGCAGGCGCTTCGAGATCGTCGATTTCATGTGGGGCAAGCGGTCCCTCGGGCGCGCGAACCGCCCCGGTGCCGGTTAGACGCAGATTCGGCGAGGAATCAATCGGCGGGTGGTCACCCGTTGCGGGATACTCGCGCGCATGCTGCAGCCGCGCGCCGTCCTCCAGCCGTCGTTCGCCGAGGCCGCGCGCTTCTGGATACGGCTCGGCTTCGTCTCCTTCGGCGGGCCGGCGGGCCAGATCGCCATCCTGCATCGCGAGGTCGTCGGGCGCCGCCGCTGGCTCGGCGAGCGCGAGTTCACCGACGCGCTCAACTTCTGCATGCTGCTGCCCGGGCCGGAGGCGCTGCAACTCGCGATCTACCTCGGCTGGAGACTGCACGGCATCCGCGGCGGCCTGGTCGCCGGCCTCGGTTTCATCGGCCCGGCCATCGTGCTGCTGCTTGGCCTCTCGTGGCTGTACGCGCGCTTCGGCAGCCTGCCCGCCGCCACGGGTGTGCTGCTCGGCCTGAAGGCGGCGGTGCTGGCGCTGGTGCTGCAGGCGCTGGTGCGCATCGGACGGCGCGCGCTCGGCTCGCCGCTGCAGGTGGGGCTCGCGATCGGCGCGTTCGTGGCGCTCGAGTGGCTGGGCGTGCCGTTCCCGCTGATCGTGCTGGCGGCCGGGCTGCTGGGACTGGCGAGCGCCTGGCACGCGCCGAAGCCTTCGCACGCGGCGGCGTCCCCGTCCCGCGCGGGCGCGCCGTTCAGGGTCATCGCCGTCGCCTTGCTGCTGTGGATCGTGCCGCTGCTCGCGGTGACGGCGACACTGGGTCCGGGGTCGATGTGGAGCCGCTTGTACCTGTTCTTCACCCAGGCCGCGTTCGTGACCTTCGGCGGCGCCTACGCGGTGCTCGGCTACGTCACCCAGCACCTCGTGCAGGAACTCGGCTGGCTCACGGCGCAGCAGTCCGTCGCGGGGCTCGCGCTCGCCGAGACCACGCCGGGGCCGCTGGTGATCGTGCTGCAGTTCATGGGCTTCATGGCCGGCTGGAACCAGCCCGGCCCGCTCGCGCCGGAGGCGTCTGCGATCCTGGCCGCGCTGCTGGCATCCTGGGCCACGTTCCTGCCGTCGTTCGTGTTCATCTTCCTCGGCGCACCCTATCTCGAGCGCGTGACCCGCGAGCCGCGCATCGCCGCGGCGCTCGCGGCGATCACGGCGGCGGTGGTCGGCATCATCGCCACGCTCGGCCTGCTGCTGGCGCGGGTGGTGATACTGCCGCAGGGTTTCGGAGGCGACGTCCGCTGGGCGGCCCTCGGCCTCGCGGTCGCGCTGTGGCTGCTGCTCACGCGCAGCCGCCTCGAGCTTCACTGGGTGCTGTTGCTCGCGGCGCTGGCCGGCCTGGGCCTGCACGCGGCCGCCCTCGCCTGAGCGCGTCGTCTCAGCGCGTCTCGCCGAGCAGCGCGTCGATCTTCGCCGCGAACACCGCGTAGGGCTTGGCGCCCACGATGGTCTCGCCGTGGAACTCATCGCCCACGATGCGTCCGATGACGAAGGCCGGGGTCGAGGCGATGCCCTCGGCGGCGGCGAGCGCCGCGTCGGCGCGAACCTTGGCGAGCTGACGGCCGTCGCGCCGGCAGGCCTCGAAGCGCTCGACGTCGAGGCCGAGCTCGCCGGCCATGCCCGCGTACGGCTCCTGGTCGAGACGGCCGCGCGCAAGGTAGATCGCCTTGCGCATCTCCCAGAATTTCCCCTGCTCGCCCGCGCAGCGTGCCGCCACGGCGGCCGGCACCGCGTAGCGGTGCATCGGCAGCGGCAGGTCCCTGGCCGCGTAGCGCAGCTTGCCGGTGTCGATGTAGTTGCGGCGAATCTCTGGGAAGGTCTGCGCGGCGTGACGGGCGCAGAACGAGCACTGCAGGTCGCTGAACTCGATGATGAGGACCTGTGCGTCCGCGCTGCCGAGTTCGTTGAAAGGCGCGCCGGCGGCTGCATCGGCCTCGGATTCGCCATCCATCGGCACAGGCGCGGCCGCGCAGCCGGCCGCGAGCACCAGCACGGCCAGGAGCGAGCAGGCGGTCCGGCTAGACATCTCGCACCCCCGGGAGCAGGCGAATCGCCTCACAGCCTGCCCGCGGCGTCGAGATGCCACAAGTGTCCGGGTCGCGTTTCGCGCAACGCTGCCCGGGGCGGCTACCATGGCGACCCGCCGAGCCTGGGAGACCGCCGATGAAGTACCTGCACACGATGGTCCGCGTGACCGACATCGGGAAATCTTTGCGCTTCTACTGCGACGCGCTCGGCCTGCGCGAAGTGCGCCGCTACGACAGCGAGCAGGGTCGCTACACGCTGGTGTTCCTCGCGGCGCCGGGCGACGAGTCGGCGCAGGTCGAGCTCACCTTCAACTGGGACCCGGAGGAGTACGGCATCGGCCGGGCCTTCGGTCACCTCGCCTACCAGGTGGACGACATCTACGCCGCCTGCCAGCGGCTTGCCGACCACGGCGTGACCATCAGCCGTCCGCCGCGCGACGGGCGCATGGCCTTCGTCCGCTCGCCCGACAACATCTCGATCGAGCTGCTGCAGAAGGGCGCCGCGCTGCCGCCGCAGGAGCCGTGGCAGAGCATGCCCAATACCGGGAGCTGGTGAGCGGCCTCAGCGCAGCTTCGCGAGCAGCGCTGCCTCGGCCTCGCGCGACAGCCCGACCTTGAGCTTGTCGCGCTGCTCGGCGGGGCGGCTGAGGTGCCACTCGAGCGTGGCGCGCACCGTATCCTCGAGCGGCGTGAAACGCAGGCCGGCGGCGACGGCGCGCGCCGGGCTGACGAGCGCGAATCCGGCGCTCTCTCCAGACGGCGGGCTCCAGATCGGCACGGCGGGCCCGTCGAGCAGGCCCTCGGCCCGCAGCGTCGCCTCGTCCACCCAGCGAAATTCGGTATTGGCGCCCGAGACGCGTCGGCTCGCCTCCAGCAGTCCTCCCATGGTCGCGAAGCCGGGCGGTGAGCAGGCGTTGAAGGTGCCGGGCGTGGGTACCTCGACGCAGCCGATCACGAAGCGCGCGAGATCCCGCACGTCGATGTACTGGATCGGGTCCGCGGCCGTGCCGGGCGCGAGCATCTTCCCGCCCTGGGACACCCGCCACGGCCAGTAGGTGAAGCGGTCGGTGTGATCGCCGGGACCGACGATGTAGGTCGGTCGCACGATCGTGTTGCGGCCCGCGAAGTCCTCGAGCACGACCGCCTCGCACAGGGCCTTGAGCCCGCCGTAGGTCTCGCCGTCCACCTTCTCGACGTTCGGGTCGGCGAGCTTCTTGAGCGGCGCGTCCTCGTCGACGCCCGGCACCGAGAGATCCGCGTACACCGAGATGGTGGAGATGAACAGATAGTGCCGGACGCGCTCGCGCAGCAGTTGCGTCGTGAGTCGCACGTGCCGAGGCACGTAGCCCGAGTTGTCGATCACGACGTCCCAGTCGCGGCCCTCCAGCGCCTCGAGCTGGCCGTTGCGGTCGCCGAGCAGGGTCTCGACGCCGGGCGTCGGCGTCTCCTGGCGCTTGCCGCGGTTGAAGAGCGTCACCGTGTGGCCGCGCGCCTGCGCCTCGCGCAGGAAGTGCGGGCCGATGAAGCCGGTGCCGCCGAGGATGAGGATCCGCAGCTTGCCCTTGCCGGCTGGACTGCCGTCGGCCCCGCGCGCCACGGCCGCCGGCACCGCGAGCGCGGCCGCCGACAGCAGGAGTTCCCGTCTGTTCATCGTATCGTTCCCCCGTGCGTTCACCAGTCCGCGCCGACGATACGCGGCTCGGGCTCGAGCCGCACGCCGAAGCGCGCCTCGACCGACCGGGCGACGCGTCGCGCGAGCGCCATCAGTTCCGCGCCGCTCGCCTGGCCGTGGTTCACGAGCACCAGGGCGTGCTGCGCGGCGATGCCGGCATCGCCCTCGCGGACGCCGCGCCACCCGCAGCGCTCGATGAGCCACGCCGCGGAGAGCTTGCTCAGGCCGGGGCCGGCCGGGTACACGGGCAGGTCACCGTGCTCGTCACGCAGCCGTGCCGCGACCTCGGCCGGCACCACCGGGTTCTTGAAGAAGCTCCCGGCGTTGCCGATCACCCCCGGATCGGGCAGCTTGCGCCGCCGCAGCCGTCGCACGGCCTCGGCCACGTCGGTCGGCGTCGGCGTGGCAATGCCCGTCGCGTCGAGTTCCTCGCGCACGCCCGCGTAACCGAGTCGTGGCGCGGCGTCGCGCGACAGCCGCAGTTCCACCGCGGTGACGATCCACCGGTCGGGCGTGCGCTTGAACACGCTGTCGCGGTAGCCGAAGCCGCAGTGCGCGCGGTCGAGACGGACCGTGCGGCCGGCCTGCCGGTCCCAGGCCTCGACGACGCCGATGCACTCGGCGACCTCGGCGCCGTAGGCGCCGATGTTCTGGATGGGCGCTGCGCCCACGAGCCCGGGGATGAGCGCGAGGTTCTCGAGGCCGGCGAGCCCGCGCGCGAGCGTCCAGTCGACGAGGGCGTCCCAGTCGGCGCCCGCCTCGGCGCGCACCACGGCCGTCCCGCCCGTGTCGGTGACGATGCCGACTTCCGTGAAAGCCGGCTGCACGAGCAGGCCCGGATAGTCGTCCGCAAACAGCAGGTTGCTGCCTTCGCCGAGCACCATGACCGGGCCGCGGGCCGCCGGCAGGTCGAGCAGTCCCGGCAGCGCGGCCGCTGAATTTACGGTCGCGAGCCAGCGCGCCGTGGCCGCGACGCGCAGCGTGTTGCGCGAGGCGAGCGGCGCTTGCTCGATCAACGTGTACGCCTCGGCCATCGGTCTGCCGGGGCCGCGCTCAGTCGAGCTGGTAGAGCACGACGAGGTGGCCGTCCGGGTCGGTGAACGCCATCTCGCGGAAGGTCTGGCCCTCGGCCGTCTTCGAGCTGCGCGGCTCGACCACCGCGAGCCCGGCGGCCTCGAGCTTCGCGCGCACCTCGTCGAAGCGCTCGATGCGGATCACGGGCGCCGACAGGGGCACCGCGGGCGGTGCCGGCAGCTCGACGCCGGTGACCTCCGTGAGCGCGAAGGCGCGCACCTCCGTGGAGCTGTCGAGCGTGCAGAAACGCAGCTTCGCCTGCGGCGGCAGGCGGAACACCGGGTAGGAGTACGACTGCGGGCCCGACTCCGAAATGGCGAACACGCGGAAGCCGAGGATGTCGCGGTAGACGGCGAGCGAGCGGTCGAGGTCGCGCACCAGCAGGTTCACGCGCTTGAGCGCCACCTCCGGTGCGGCGGCGGGCTCGCTTCGCGCCGCTCCGCCGGCCAGCAGCAGGCCCGAGAGCATCGCTGCGCAGATGAGCCGAAGCATGGCGTGGTCCTCCCGGGACTGGGTTGGGTGGGCCCGGCGGGCGCCCTACTTGCCGGCCAGCATCCGCAGGAACGCGTCCACGGCCGCGCCGTACTCCTGCAGGAACGGACCGGTGACCGGGTCGGCATCGACGACGGACCACCAGCGCCCGAGCGACCCCTCGCCGGCCGCGGGATCGGCGATGCCGAACATCGGGAACGCGGTCTTGCGCATGATCAGGAACGAGGGCAGCAGCGTGCAGTCGGCGAGTGACAACTGGTCGCCCGCGGCGAACGGCGAGGCGGTGACGAGGTGCTCGAGGTAGCCGAAGCCGGTCCCGAGTGCCGCGACCGCGGCGGCCACGGCCGCGGCGTCGCGAGTCTTCGGGTTCATGTTGCGGAACAGCACCGAGGCGTGCGGCGAGACGTACACGTCGTGCACGCGCGAGACCAGCCGCGCGCGGGTCCGCTCGAGCGGCGTGCCGAGCAGGCCGCCACTGTCCGGGTACACGTCCTCGAGGTACTCGCAGATCACCTCCGACTCCGGGATCAACATGCCGTCCACCTCGAGTGCCGGCATCTTGCCCATCGGGTTCCTCGCCAGGTACTCGGGCGACTTGAGGCCTCCTGCCGGCATCTGCGGCTCGAGAGCGATTCCCTTGAGGCGGGCGAACAGCACCACGCGGGCGACGTAGGGCGAGGCGAGGCCTCCGTAGAGCTTCAGGCGGGCCTCCGGGTGTGGGCCGGCGCGTGCGCTTGCCACTTCGTCGCCGCATCCGTCACCATGCCTCGATATCGACGGAAGCCATCCGCATGAATCCAGGTCCAGCGAGCGGCGCCCTTCACGGCGGGACCGGGGAGCTGTCCGCCTTTCTCGAACGCCAGCCCGACGTCGAGGCCGTGCAGCTCGTGATCACCGACGCCAACGGCGTCGCCCGCGGCAAGAACATCGCCCGCGAGGAGCTCGGCGCCCTCTACGGCCACGGCCGCAACGTCGCCGGCTCGATCCTCGGTCTCGACGTCACCGGCGAGGACGTGGAGGAGACCGGCCTCGTATGGTCCGTCGGCGACGCCGACCAGCTCTGCCGCCCGGTGGCCGGAACGCTCGCGCGCGCGACCTGGCTCGCCCGTCCCACGGCACAGGTCCTCGGCACGCTGTTCGAGCTCGACGGCCGGCCGGCGAAGGCGGACCCGCGCCACGTGCTCGCGCGCGTGGTGGAGCGCTTCCGCGCGCGCGGCCACGAGCCCGTGGTCGCGGTCGAACTCGAGTTCTACCTGCTCGAGCGCGACGAGGCGGGGCGGCTGCAACCGGCGCGCGGACTGCTCTCCGGCGCCCGCGGCAGCACTATCGATGCGTACGGACTCGGTCGCCTCGACGACATGTCGCCGCTGCTCGACGAGCTGTGCGCGGCCGCCCGCGAGCTCGGCGTGCCGGTGCGCACGCTCATGTCCGAGTACGCGCCCGGGCAGTTCGAGATCACCCTCGAGCACCGCGCCGACGCGCTCCGGGCGGTGGACGAGGCGGTGATGTTCAAGCGCGCCGTGCGCGGCGTCGCGGCACGGCACGGCTGCATCGCCTGCTTCATGGCGAAGCCCTTCGCCGAGCGCGCAGGCGCCGGAATGCACCTGCACGCCAGCCTCGCGGACGGCACGGGGACCAACCTGTGCGCGGCCGAGGCGCCCGGCGGCGCGCCGCTGCTGCGCCATGCGATCGGCGGCCTGCGCTCGACGCTCGCCGACTCGATGGCGGTGTTCGCGCCGCATGCGAATTCCTACCGGCGCTTCCGCGCCATGAGCTACGCACCGGTTGCGCCGACCTGGGGCATCAACAACCGCACGGTCGGACTGCGGGTGCCGGCCGGTCCGCCCTCGAGCCGCCACGTCGAGCACCGCGTGCCGGGCGCCGACGCGAATCCTTACCTGGTGGCGGCGGTGGTACTCGCGGGGATGCTGCGCGGCATCGAGCGCGAGATAGATCCGGGTCCGCCGGTCGAGGGCAACGGCTACGCGCAGGCCGCCGCGGGCGGGCTTCCGCTGCAGTGGCACGAGGCGCTCGATCGCGCGGCGCGCTCGGAGTTCCTCGCCGACGCGCTCGGCGCGGAGTTCCTCGAGGTGTTTCTCGCCGTGAAGCGTCGCGAGTGCGAGAAGTTCGGCGCACTCGTGAGCGACCGCGACTACGAGTGGTATCTGGACACGGCGTGACCCTTGAGACATAAGCGGTGCGTGCCGGGCGGCGAACGCGCACCGTCCGCATTACGTCAGGTCGATGGCGGCTTTTATGAGAGTTGAATCAACGTGACTCCGGGGCGGGGTGCGGACAATGCGCCCACACGCCGCACACCCACCCCGAGGTCCCAGGAACGTGAAGCGAACTTCGAACCGCAGCGCCGCGCGCCACGCCGGTCTTTCGACGAGGATGTCCCCGCCCGTGACCGTTCATCTGCGCAGAATGTACGTGGACTGCCGCTACGGGCAGATGCACGTGCACACGTCCTTCCCCTCGAACGGCGGCTTCGACGAGCTCGTGCCGCTCATCTGCATCCACCCGAGTCCGCTGACCGGCCGCGTGTTCCGCCGGCTGCTGGCGGAACTCGGCCAGGACCGCAGCGCGTACGCGCCCGACCTGCCGGGTCACGGCGAGTCCGACTCGCCGGAGGTGGCGCCTGCGGTCGCGGAGTACGCCGCCGCCGTCGGCGACCTGATCGACACCCTGCGCCTGCGCCAGGTGGACCTGATCGGGCACCAGACCGGCTCGCTCGTGGCGGCCGACCTCGCCGTGAGCCGTCCCGGGCAGGTGCGCCGCGTGGTGCTCGCCGGCGTGCCGGTTTTCGACGCGAAAGAGCGCGAGGCCTTCCACCGTCACCCGTGGCCGGTGCCCGCCCGCGAAGACGGCACGCACCTCGTCGAGGAGTGGCAGCGCATCCGCCGCTGGCGCGCGCAGGCCGTACCCGCCCGCCGCATCGGCCAGGCGCTGGCAGCCGGCCTCACGGCCGGCGAGGCCGCCTCCTGGGGTATCGCCGCCGCAGCCGATTACGCGGCAGGTGAGCGACTGCCGCTGCTGCGCCAGCCGGTGCTCGTGCTGCGCCCGAAGGACGAGTTCTGGGACATGACGCCGCGCACCGACACGCTGCTGCCCGAGGCGCGTCGCGTGGACCTGCCGGAGCAGGATGCGGGGCTGCTCGACACCGGCGTCCACGAGGTCGTGCGCTACACGCGAGAATTCCTCGACCGCTGAGCCGGCCAGGCGACGAGCGCCACCGCGAACAGCGCGAGCGGCACCAGCGTCGCGAGGTTGAGCGTCCGCCAGCCGAGCAGGTGCAGTGCGGGCCCCGCGAGCAGCGAGGCGAGCGCCTGGGTGCCGAACACCGAGAACTCGTTGACTGCCTGCGCACGGAATCGCTCGGCCGGCGCGTAGGTGGTGGTGAGCAGCGCCGTGCCCGCCACGAACAGCAGGTTCCAGCCCACGCCGAGCAGCACCAGCCCCCACCAGTAGTGCATCAGGTCGTGGCCGGCGCTCGCGATCGCCACGCAGGCGAACATGAGCACGAGGCCGGCGGTCATGCCGGCGCGCACCCCGATGCGCCCGATCAGGCGCCCGCTGAACAGCGAGGGACCGTACATCGCGAGCAAGTGGCTCTGGATCACCCAGGCCGTGTCGGTGTCCGGGTGGTGGTCGTGAACGTGCATGCTGATCGGCGTGGCGGTCATGATGAAGCTCATCACCGCGTACGAGACGACGGCCGCCGCCACCGCGACCACGAACATCGGCTGGCGAACCACCTCGGCGAGCGGCCGGGCTGTCCCGCCCTGGTCTGCCCCGCGCGACGGCGGCGGGACGGGTCGATAGCGCGTCAGCACGAGCGCGGCCGAGAGGCACAGCGCCGCCACGCCCACGAACGAGCCCGCGTACTCGTGGCCCGGCACGAGGTTCTTGAGCGCGAGCGCAAGCTGCGGGCCGACCGCCGCGGCCGCGAGCGTGCCGATCATCACCATCGAGATCGCGCGACTCGCCTGGGCGGGGGGCACGCTCTCCGCGGCGGCGAAGCGCTGCTGTTGCTGGAAGGCGAGGTTGGCGCCGAGCACCAGCGCCGCGGCGCACAGCACCGCGAAGCTCGACTGCACCACGGCCCAGGCCACGACGAGCGCCGCCGCCGCGGCGAGCAGCGAGCTCGAGACGAAGGCGGCGCGGCGTCCGAAGCGCTCCATGAGCAGCGCTGCGGGGATCGCGGTGGCCGCGAGGCCCACCACGGTCAGCGACACGGGCAGCGTGGCGAGTGCAGGCAGCGGCGCGAGCTCGCTGCCGAGGATTCCGCCCAGCAGGAACACCGTCATCATGCCGGCGGCCGACAGGGCCTGCGCGATCGCGAGCACGTAGACGTTGCGCACGACGCCTCAGGCGTAACGATGCCAGGCGAGGGCGCAGAGCAGCCCGACCGCGAGGCAGGTGAACAGCCACTCCGCGGCATGCGCCACCAGCGCCCGAGTCGTACCGTGGCCGTGAAGCCGCAGCGTCCCGAGGACGGGCGCGGCAACGGCGACCCAGGCGAGCGTCCCGTACAGCAGCCCGACTACGTACCATGGCGTGCCGACGAGCGCGATCAGCCCCCATCCGAGCCAGAACAGGAACCCGAGCGCGGCGCCCGCCATGGCGCGCAGCGCGGCTCCGGCGAGAACCTGCCAGGCCGTCTCGGCCGGCGCAACGTCCGCACCGCGGCCGGTGTCCTGCACGAGCCACGCCCGCGTGACGATCCCGCCCCACAGCACGCCGGCGAGCCCGCCGCTCAGCCCGGCGAACACCGTCATCCACAGTTCGATGCGCGGCATCGCGGGCCTGCTCAGGATCGGTGCAGCCGCGCACCCGCGCGGAACGTAACGGGATCGTTCATGTCGTCGTGGTGTCGGGCAGCGGCGCGCGATGCAGCTTGCGCGGCCGTCGAGTATGCGGGCCCTCGCCGCAAAGTTGAAGGGACGCGAGGCGGCCCACGGCGGCCTTTCCTGCTAACTTAGCCGCCCCACCGCACGCCCCGTCCCCATGCAAGAGCGCTACATCGAACGCATCCTCAAGGCGCGCGTCTACGACGTCGCCATCGAGTCGCCGCTGGAGGCGGCTCCGCGCCTGTCGCGGCGTCTCGGCAACCGCGTCCTGTTCAAGCGCGAGGACCTGCAGCCGGTGTTCTCGTTCAAGCTGCGCGGGGCCTACAACAAGATCGCGCACCTGTCGGACACCGTGGCGGCGCGCGGCGTGATCTGCGCCTCCGCCGGCAACCACGCGCAGGGCGTCGCGCTCGCGGCGAAGCGCCGCGGCATCGCGGCCGTGATCGTCATGCCGCAGACCACCCCGGGCATCAAGGTGCAGGCGGTGCTCGACCTCGGCGGCGAGGTGGTGCTGCACGGCGACGATTTCGACCACGCCTACGAGCACGCCGTCGAGGTGGCGCGCGAGCGCGGGCTCAGCTTCATCCACCCCTTCGACGACCCGGACGTGATCGCGGGGCAGGGCACCATCGGCATGGAGATCCTGCGCCAGCTCTCCGACCCGCCTGACGCGATCTTCGTGCCCATCGGCGGCGGCGGCCTGGTGGCGGGCATCGCCGCCTACGTGAAGTCGCTGTACCCGAAGGTGCGCATCGTCGGCGTCGAGCCCGAGGACGCGGCGAGCATGCACGACTCGCTGCTCGCCGGCGAGCGCGTCACGCTCGCGCGCGTCGGCATCTTCGCCGACGGCGTGGCGGTGCGCCGGGTGGGCGAGGAGACCTTCCGCCTCGCGAAGCAGTACGTGGACGAGGTGATCCTGGTCACGACGGACGAGATCTGCGCCGCCATACAGGACATCTTCGAGGACAACCGCACCATCGCCGAGCCGGCCGGTGCGCTCGCGGTCGCAGGCATCAAGCGCTACGTCGCGCGCGAGAACTGCACGGGGCGCGCGCTCGTCGCGCTCAACTGCGGTGCCAACATCAATTTCGACCGCCTGCGCCACGTCGCCGAGCGCGCCGACCTCGGCGCCGGCCGCGAGGCGCTGCTCGCGGTGGAGATCCCGGAGGAGCCGGGCAGCTTCCTGCGCTTCTGCCGGCTGCTCGGCCGGCGCAGCGTCACCGAGTTCAACTACCGCTACGACGACGCGAGCTCCGCGCGCATCTTCGTCGGCGTCGCGCTCAGCGAGGGGCGCCGCGAGAAGCAGGCGCTGCTCGACGAGGTCGCGGGCGCGGGCTATGCGGTCCTCGACATGACCGACGACGAGATGGCGAAGCTGCACGTGCGCTACATGGTCGGCGGCCACGCGCACGGCCTCGAGCACGAGCGGCTGTTCCGATTCGAGTTCCCCGAGCGCCCGGGGGCGCTGCTCAAGTTCCTGCAGGCCATCGGCTCGCGCTGGAACATCAGCCTGTTCCACTACCGCAACCACGGCTCGGACTACGGCCGCGTGCTCGCCGGCGTGCAGGTGCCGCCCGACGGGGCGGAGGACTTCGAGCAGCACCTGCGGGACCTGCAGTACGCCTACACCGAGGAAACCGGCAACCCGGCGTACCGGATGTTCCTCGGCGGCTGAGAACGAACAGTCGGCCCGCCCGGGAGGCGCCCGAGCCGTCGCGTCCTAGCGTGACGGCAGGGTCGCGTAGCGCCGCCGCGAGAAGAGCCGGATGAACTCCCCGAACACGCGATTGCTCAAGGCGGTCGCCGCGGGCAGGTGTGCGCGCGTCGCCGCGCGGATGCGGGCGATGCGACGCGCGTCCCAGTGACGCTCGATCTCGCTGCGCCCCGAGGGCTGGCCGAGCCAGCGCGCGATCAGCGCGTCGTCGGCCTCGAGGTGGAACTGCAATCCCCACGCACGCTCGCCGAGACGATAGGCCTGGTTGCGGCAGTTGCGCGTCCAGGCGAGCGGCACGGCGCCGGGCGGCGGCGCGAAGGTGTAGGCGTGCCACTGGAACACCGACTTCGGGCGGCGCTCGAAGTGCCGGAACAGGGGATCGTCGTGCGCGGCGCTGCGCGTGTGCAGGCGGTACCAGCCGATCTCCGGCACCGGGTTCGGGTGCACGACGCCCCCCATCGCAGCGGCGAGCAGTTGCGCGCCGAGGCAGATGCCGAGCA
>Ga0105103_10001164_pt1 | contig 14786 bp, 9 predicted proteins | sample PPLLaktember2015_2_FD_79107 | JGI IMG/M metagenome (GOLD analysis project Ga0105103, IMG submission 79107) | Freshwater sediment microbial communities from Prairie Pothole Lake near Jamestown, North Dakota, USA - PPLs Lake P7 Core (6) Depth... | ecosystem: Environmental > Aquatic > Freshwater >...
GTCTCGAGGCCACGCACGGTGACAAACACCGGCAGCGACCTGCGACGCGCCAAGCGCACGCAGCCGACGCCATCCGGGTAGCCGAAGTGCGCGTCCACCACGTCGAACGCGCGCGCGCCGCCGAGGCGCGGCAGCGCGCGCCAGACCGACCGCTCGAGCCAGGCCGCGTCGAGCGACTTCAGCATGCCCGGCAAGTAGAACATCGGGGCGTGCTCGATGCGCCGTCCGGCGTGTTCGTGACCGGGCTTACCCGCCCAGCCGGGCAGGGGCCGAAGCAGCGGGAAGTACGGCACCGGCTGCAGGATCGTGACCGGGGTGAGCGCCGCCATCGCCGCGAGCCGCTCGAACACGAAGCCGCCCGCCGCCGGGCTGCCCGGGTCCGGAAGATAGCGGCAGACGCTGAGCACGCGCACGCGTTCACGCCGCCGTGCGGGCCCCGGCCAGCGGACCGCCGGCCTCGCCCGCGGCCTCGTGCTGGCGCAGGAAGCCGTCGAACATCAGCAGCGTCCAGAGCGGCGCGCTGTGGTTGCGACGCCCGGAGTGGTGATCGTCCACCATGCGCGCGAGCTCAGTCGGGTCGAAGATGCCGGACTCGGCGAGCCGCGGCCCCTTGATGGTCTGGGCGAGACGCTCCTTGAGCGAACCGCGGAACCACACGTCGATCGGCACCGCGAAGCCCATCTTCGAGCGGTACAGCACCTCGCGCGGCAGCACGGGCTCGAGCGCCTTCTTGAGGACCGCCTTGCCCTCGCCGCCGCGCAGCTTGACCTCCGCGGGCAGGCTGGCCGCCCACTCGACGAACTCGTAGTCGAGGAACGGCGTGCGCACCTCGAGGCTGTGCGCCATGCTGGCGCGATCGACCTTGGTGAGGATGTCGCCCGGCAGGTAGGTCTTGTAGTCGAGGTACTGAACCAGCGACAGCGAATCGTCGAACGACTTGCCGCGCGCGTGGCCGTGGAACACCTCGCTCGCATCGTAGCCCTGCAGCTCGCGGCGGAACGCCGGCGAATAGAGCCGGGCGCGCATCTCCTGCGAGCAGATCGACACGCCGTGCAGGTACGCGTCGACCGTGCCGCGCGCCAGCGCCTGGAACGTGGTCTTGCCACGCACGAAGCGCGGCGCCCAATCGAGCTTGGGATACCAGCGGCCGAGCGGGCCGAACACGGCCCGGCGCACGCCCGCGGGCACGCGGCTGCGCACCGCCTCCTCCATGGCGAAGAGCTTGTAGCGACGGTAACCGATGAAGTCCTCGTCGCCGCCGTCGCCGGACAGCGCCACCGTGACGTGCCGGCGCGCGAGCTGGCACACCCGGTAGGTCGGGATCGCCGAGCTGTCGGCATAGGGCTCGTCGTAGATGCCGACGAGCTGGTCGAGCAGGCTGTAGTCGGACGCCTCCACCACCTCGGCCTTGTGGTCGGTCTGCTTGGCCTCGGCCACCATGCGCGCGTACTGCGACTCGTCGTACTGCGGCTCCTTGAAGCCGATCGAGCAGGTCAGGATCTTCCCCGCGCCGATCTCGCGCATCATCGCGACGACGGCGCTCGAGTCGATGCCGCCGGAGAGGAACGCGCCGAGCGGAACGTCCGAGACGAGGCGCTTGCGCACCGCCTCGCGCAGCCGCTCGCGCAGCTCGGCCTCCCAGGTTTCCGGCGACCCGGCGGGGCGGCGCTCGCCGGCGAGCGGCACGTCCCAGTAGCGCACCGGCTCGAGCCTGCGGTTCCCGCGCACGTGCAGCAGGTAGGCGCCGGGCTCGAGCTTCTTCACGTCGCGGTAGATCGTCTTGGGATCGGGCACGTAGCCGAACGTGAAGTACTCCTCGACCGCGCGCGGGTCGATGCGGCGCGGGATCCCGGGCACGGCCAGGATCGCCTTGAGCTCGGAGCCGAACGCCAGCCGGCCGTCGTCGGTCTCGGCGTAGTACAGCGGCTTCACGCCGAGGCGGTCGCGGGCGATGAAGAGCGTCTTCTGCCGCTCGTCCCAGACCGCGAAGGCGAACATGCCGTTGAAGCGCCGCAGGCACTCCGGGCCCCATTCTTCCCAGGCGTGGACGATGACCTCGGTGTCGCTGCGCGTACGGAAGGTGTGCCCCCGCGCCAGCAGTTCGGTCTCGACCTCCATGAAGTTGAAGATCTCGCCGTTGAAGGTGACCACCACCGAGCCGTCCTCGTTGTAGAGCGGCTGCTTGCCGCCCTCGAGGTCGATGATCGACAGCCGGCGGTGGCCGAAGCCGACGCCGGGCGAGAAGTGGAAGCCGTCGCCGTCCGGGCCGCGGTGGGTCAGGAGCCCGTTCATCCGCCTCACGACCGACTCGTCGATGGAACGATCGCCCTTGAGGTCAACGATGCCGGTGATGCCGCACATGACTGCTTCTGCCTCGGGGGGCTCAGGCGGCCCGGCGCCGGCCGAGCACGTCGTCGTAGAACTCGCCGTAGCGGGCGACCATGGCCTCGAGGCTGAACTGCTCCACGACGCGCCGCCGCGCCGCTTCGCCGTGGGATCGCCTGAGGTCCGACTGCTGCACGTAATTCTCCAGCGAAGCTGCCAATGCGCTCTCCTCGTCCGGGTCGTAGAGGGCGCCCGTGAGCCCGTCCACGACGAGTTCGGGGTTGCCCCCGGTGCGACTGGCGACCACCGGCCGACCCGTCGCCATGGCCTCCAGGATCGTATTGGAGATGCCCTCGTTGATCGAGGGCAGCACGAACACGTCCATCGCCCGCATCAGCGCCGGGACATCCGGGCGCGCGCCGGGGAACCAGACCGAGTCCCCGAGCCCGAGCTCACTCGCCAGCGGCGCAAGCTCGCCGCGCAGCGGGCCGTCGCCGGCGATTATGAGCCGCACCCGGTCCCGCCAGTCGGGATGCCGTTCAAGGATTGCGCGGAACGCCCGGAGCAGCCCGCGCTGGTTCTTGATCGGATCGAGACGGCCGACGGTACCCACGATGATCGGTCGCGCGACGCCGCCAGACGGTGACGGCCACGGAAGGTCGGACGGCACCGGCCCATCGGGACGGAACCGTTCGGTGTCCACGCCGCTGTAGAGCTGGCGGATGCGGGCTGCGGGTACGCCGACGCCCTGCTCGAGCCAGCGGGCGATGTCGCGCGACATCGCGACATAGCCCTGCGGCAGCGCGCGCAGCATCCTTCGCAGCCGGAGATTGCGCGGGTCGAGGCCTTGCGGATCGGACGGCGACCAGCCGTGCTCGCCGTGCACGCGGCGACGCACGCCCGCGGCTACGGCTGCGAGCTGCATATCGAGGGTGCCGAGATTGCGCGTGTGCACGACGTCCGGGCGCAGGCTGCGCAGCGTGCGCCACATGCGGTAGTAGGACGGCAGGTCCTTGCCGGGCCGCTTGTCGACCGAGAGCAGCGGAACGTCGGTGCGCTGCAGCCGGCGGCGGAACTCCTCGCCGATGCCGTCGAGCGCCACGATGGCGTGCCGGAAGCGCGCGGCCGGCAGGCGGTTGACGAGGTTGACCAGGCCGTTCTCGAGGCCGCCGTAGTCGAAGCGGAAAACGACGTGTGCGATCAGCGGGATCGCCGATTGCGGGCGAGCGGCCATGCTCACTCCGGGTCGCTGCGGCGGGGCTCCTCGGCCAGCAGCGGCCAGAGCACGCGCACCTGCGCATCGAGCAGCGCGCGCATGGCCTCGAAGTCGTCGGACTCCGAACTCACCGCCACCATGCGCACCGAGGAGACCACGCCGACCGGATCCAGCGCCTCGAGGGCCTCGTTGAGCTTGGTGCGCAGGCGGGTGTGCGAGGGGGTGCCGTTGACGTCGTACCAGTGCCAGGCGAGCACGTTGCGTCCCGTCGTTGCCACCCGGGTCTCGTTCAGCTCGAAGTTCGAACCGGGCGCCACCTCGACCGCGGTCACTCGCCGGCGGATCTCCCGTCGCCAGTCGAACGGAACCAGGTGGTTCTGGTCGCTGATGAGTTCCTTGTCCTGCGCCTGGTGACCATAGGAAGCCAGGTAAACGTGCAGTGCCAGGGTTCCGCAGCGATAGGAGGCAAGCGTCTCCACGTCCGCCCCGACGAGTTCGGGCCGCCACGGAGCGCTCCACTCCGAAGGTCCCGAGCAGCCCTCGAGTGACGGCAACTGCGCGGGGAGCAGCCGCGACCCACCGTCCTCGTGCGTGGCGTGCAGGCTCGCGGCCGCGCCGATCATCAGCAGGGCCGCCATGCCATACGCGGCGACGCGCCCCGGGCGGTTCGAGGCAGGATCGGCCGGGACGAAGTCCGTCTTCGGCGGCGCCGGGTCCGCCAGCTTCATGCCGAACCACAGCAGCGCCACCAGCAGGGCCGCGAACAGCACCATGCCGAAGTAGATGTGGTCCTGGCCGCCGAGCAGCCGTCCGTTGGTCGCCGAGGCCACCAGCATGGTGATGAAGGCGCGCAGTCCGTTGGCGACGACAAAGCTCACGGCCGCGAGCAGCGTGAAGGCGATGCGCTTGCCCCAGCGATTGAAGTTCAGGTACGCGAACAGCAGCGCCGTCACAGTCCCGGCCATCAGGTAGCGCAGGCCCGCGCAGATCTCCGCCACCTCGAAGTTGCCGCCCGGCAGCGCGAAGAACATGCCCTCCCGCAGCGCCGGCACGCCGAGCAGGCCGAGCAGCCGCTCGGATACATCGGCCGTCGCCTCCATGAGCAGCGGCGTGAGTTCCTCGCCGACCGGCACCGCGGCCAGCAGGAACAGCACCGGGAAAGCGATGGTGCGGAAAGCGGGCCAGCCCACCACGGCCAGCACCACGGCGATGATCATCCCCACGATGGCGATGTGCTCGACCGCCTGCACAGCCGAGGCCCGGGCACCGAGCCACAGCACGGCGAGCACGGCGAGCAGCACGAGCCCGACGGCACTGCCCACCAGCGGCTGCGCCGCGAACTCTCGACGCGCCATCCACATCAACACCAGCGACATCGGCGGCACGATGTAGGCGTGCTGGTAGCTGCTCAGGGACCACAGCGAGAACATGCTGGAGAAGCTGTCGCGCAGGATCAGCACGACGGCCACGGCCAGCAGGACGACCAGCAGCATCCGGGCGACGGGGATCGAGAGAATCCTGTGCATGCCTCTGAGCTTTCCTGTGTCCGTCACGCTGCCCGCGCCCGCTCCGCCAGCTCGCCGGCGACGTCCTCGACCGAGTGCCTGTCCAGGAACAGTCGGCACCAGATCTCGAGGTTCATGAGCACCAGCAGGAGGTCGGAGTAATCCTCGCGGTTGGCGTCGTGCGCCTGCAGGACGGCCTGGACCCCGGTCGCACTCAGGAAGCCCCGCGCCTCGATGGCGGCCGGGTTGAGCAACGCCTCGCGCAGTGGTCGAAGATCGCGCTTGAACCACTCGCCCATGGGCGCGCCGAAGCCGCGCTTGCTGCGATCGAGGATCTCGTCCGGCAACACGCCGCGCAGCGCCTGCTTGAGCAGCTTCTTGAGCTGGCCCTGGCCGAGCTTCACGTCCGCCGGCGCCTGGGCCGCCAGCTCGGCAAGTCGGTCGTCCAGGAACGGCACCCGGCACTCGATCGAGGTCGCCATGGTGATCTTGTCGGTGAGCAGCAGCAGGTCCTCCGGCAGCTGGGTCTGCGCGTCGACGCGCATCAGGCGCAGCAGCACGTCATCGGCGCGTTCCTCGGCGAGGACGCGATCGAACCCGTCTGCGTGCTCGCTGCCCGTTGGCCCGCCGGCGATCAACCCGGCCATCTGGTCCCGGGCGAGGATCTCGATGTAAAGCCGGTACTGCGCCTGCCAGGAGAGGTCGCTGGCCTGGATGAACTTGCGCGCATAGCGCGCGAGGTCCATCACGCGGTTCTGCCGGCCGCTCGGCAACGCGCGGGCGAGCGGCTGGACCACCTGCTGGCGCACCCACCCGGGCAGGCGCCGGAACCGGCGCTGGTAGTGGTCTCCGAGGTAGCGGCGATAGCCGGCGAACAGCTCGTCCCCGCCGACGCCCGAGAGGATGACCTTGACCGACTGCGCGGCGAGTTCGGCGACGAGGTAGGTCGTCGCCACCGCGCTGTCAGAAATCGGCTCCTCGACGTGCCAGAGCAGCTTCGGCAGCAGGCGCGCGACGTCAGGTGCCACCACGATCTCGTGGTGGTTGGTCCTGAAGAGTCGAGCGACCTGCCCCGCGTACTCGAGCTCGTTGAAATAGTCGGAGGTGGACGAGCCGCCGTAGCCGATCGAATAGGTGTTGACCGGCGGGCCGCCCTGCGCGGCCATCAGCGCGACGACCGCGCTCGAATCGATGCCGCCGCTCAGGAAAGCGCCGATGGGCACGTCGCTCACCATGTGATCGGCCACCGCCCGGGACAGTTCGCTGCGCACGGCCTCGACCCACTGCTCCGCGCTCCAGTCGCTGCGCACCTGTCGGGGCAGTTCCCAGTATCGGTCGATTGCAACACCGTTCGCATCCCAGACGAGACGCGTCGCCGGCGGCAGCTTGCGAATCCCGTCGAAGAGGGTCCTCGGCGCCACGCAGTAGCCGATCGCGAGGTACTCGCGCAGCGCGTCCCGGTCGATGCCGGCGCGGACGCCGGGCGCCTCGAGCAAGGCCTTGACCTCCGACGCGAATACGATGCCCTGCCCCGTGATTCGATAGTACAGCGGCTTCTGGCCCATCCGGTCACGGGCCAGCACCAGGCGACGCCGGCGCGCATCCCAGAGCGCAAGGCCGTACATGCCCGAGATGTGATCGAGGAAGGCGTCGCCGTGCTCCTCGTACAGGTGCACGAGCACTTCGACGTCGCTGCCGGTGCGGAAGCGGTGCCCTCGTGCCTCGAGTTCCGCCCGCAACGCCCGGAAGTTGTAGATCTCGCCGTTGCAGACGACGGTGACCGTGCCGTCCTCGTTCGAGATCGGCTGGTGACCGCCCGCCAGGTCGATGATCGAGAGCCGTCGCATTCCGATCACGACGTTGCCGTCGGCGTGGAAGCCCTCGTCGTCCGGACCGCGGTGCACGATGGCGTCGGCCATGCGGCGCACGTCCGCGACCGAGACGGGCGCTTCGTCCGGGCCGCGCGCGATGCCTACGATGCCGCACATGTCGCGCGCGCTCCGTCGTTGGCCACGGCAGCATTCCGAACGTCGAAAACCTCGTCCATGCGCCCCCAGCGGAAATCGTCGAGCAGGCGACGCAGTCGCCGCTCCATGGTGCCGAGGTTCACGTAGTGCCGGAACCGGGAGCGCGCCGAAGCGCCGTCCACGCGCGGCTGCGCGGGGTCGATCTCCCATGGATGGAAATAGAACATTCCAGGCTGGCAATCCGTGGCATTCACTCGCTGCATGGCCCAGCGATAGAGCGGATACGGCATGAGCCGGAAATAGCCGCCGCCGCCGCAGGGGAAGTTGCGCTCGGCGATCCTGAGCGTCGTCACCGGGATCTCGAGGATCGCGTCCGGCCGCAGCCGGAAGGGAAAGCGCGGTGCATCCGGCATCCCGTACAGGTCGTGGCGGATGGGATAGATGCTCGAGCTGTAGACGTGGCCGGTCTCCTGCACCACGTCGAGCGCCCAGAGATTGCGCGCGCCGATCGAGTAGCTCGGCGCGCGGTAACCGAGCACCGCCGTCCCAGCGATGTCCTCGAGCAGGCCCTTGGTGCGCAGCAGGTCCTCGCGCAACTGCTCACGGTCGAATTCGCCCAGGCGCGTGTGGTCGTAGCCATGGCTCGCGATCTCGTGCCCCTCGGCCACCAGGCGTCGCACGATATCGGGGTATCGCTCGGCAACCCAGCCGAGCATGAAGAACGTGCCCTTGACGCCGTGCTCCGCGAAGACGTCGAGCACCTTGTGCGTATTGACGTCCACGCGGCAGGGCCAGCGATCCCAGTCGCCGCGGGCGATGCGATCCTCGAACGCCGCGACCTGAAAGTAATCCTCGACGTCCACCGACATCGCATTGACGATGCCGTCCGGCGGCTGTCGGTCGTGGAGGGACATCAGCACGTCGCGGACCGGACCGGCTCAGAAGTCCTTGCGCACGCGAACCCCGAACCACCAGCCCTCGGCTGTGGCGCGGTCCTCGGGAGTGCGCCAGGTGTAGGCCGTCTCCGCCGAAAGCGTGAGCTCGCGAGCCATGTCCCAGTTGTAGCGCGCCGCGAGAGTCTGGTCGCGCGTCGCACGACCCGGGGTCTCGTCGCGGTCGCGATGTGAGTACCAGACTCTCATCGAGGTGTCCGGGCTGAGATCGCGATTCAAGCTGAGGCTCCAGTCGCGGTTCTCGATCACCCGCTGCGACTGGATGTAGTCCTGCTCCTCGTCGGTAAAAGAGAGCGTGACCACGCTGCGCGACCCCTCGTAGGACGCGGAGGCGGTCGTGCGCTTGGAGATGAAGGGCTCCGCCGCAGTTTCGCCGAAGTCCGGGAAGTCGGGGAAGTCCGGGATGTCCCCGGGCGGCGAGTCCTCGTCGAACCCGATCCGTCGGCTGCTGTTGGTCGTGGGGTTCTCGCTGTAGCTCGCCCTCAACGTCACATAGCGGGCACGGTGCCGGAAGCTCAGGAAGTACGTGGTTCCGAAGAAGCGCTCGCCAGTCCGCGCTTCGAGGCGGTTTCGCTCGTCGGGCTCATAGATGAACCCTACGAACCAGTAGGATGAGTCGAGGCCGCCGCTCGTGACATCCTCCGTGAGATCGGTCTCGAGCCCGTACTCGCCGACCAGTCGCAAGTCGCGGCTCACGGCCACGCCCGCTTCGAACCCGGCCTGGTCGTAACGGTAAGGCAGGAAGCTGTCGTATTCCGTACGGGTCGTGCTGTAGAAGCCACGCCAGGTGACCTGCTCCCGCCGGTCCGAAGTTCCGAGCGACACGAAGGCGGATTCGTTGGTCGAGTCGTCGCTCGGTCGGTTCGGGCCCTGGTCGTCGAAATAGACCTCACCGTAGTTGTACTGCGCGAGCAAGGTGACGTAGCCGAAATCCTTGGTAAGGAGCGGACCTATGTTCCAGCCCCAGCTGTCGCGGAGGTTCCCAGGCTGAAAATAGTTGCCGAAGCTGGTGGAACCGGCCGGATTGACGAGAGCCTGCCCATAGAAGGCCCCACCTCGAATGAAGAACAGGTCCTCGACGACCGCGACCTGTCCGCTGCCAGACAAGTTGTGGAAACTCGAGTCGTACTGGTTCTCCTCGAAATAGTTGAGCCCGCGCCAGCGATAGCGCAGCGCGCCCTGGGCTCGCTGCGTGCGGTAATTGGCCAGGAATCCCGCCTCGGCCTCAGCGACCCAGTCGCTGGTCTGCGGTCGACCGGGTGGCTCGAGGTTGATGTTGTCGATGTAGCCGATCGCCGCGCCGACCCAGGGCTTGAACTCGGATTCCGCAGCCAGCGAAGTCGAGGGCACGGCGACGCCCAGCGCGACCTGCACGGCCGCGGCCAGCACGCAGCTGCGGGCGAGCGCCGGACGCATGGTCAGCGGCTACCGCTGCCGGTCGAGCCGTAGCGCTTTCTCGAGCCGTACCCGTAGCCGTATCCGTACGTCATTGGATCGTCGCCGAGGCCGGTGCGCTGAACATCGTTGAGCACCGTGCTGATCAGCTTGGTGCGATCGAGCAGGCCGATGGCCTCGCGGACCATGCGCTGCTCGGTGACACCCGCGCGAACCACCAGCACCACTTGCCCGACCAGGCGCGACAGCACCTGCGACTCGTTGCTGAGGAGCAGCGGCGACGAGTCGAACAGCACGACGCCGTCCTGCACCCACTGAGAAAGTTCGCTGCCGACCTGGGCCATGCGACGGCTGGCGAGCAGCTCGGGACCCCTTTCATCGATCGCGCCCGAAGGAACGAAGAGCAGGCCCTCGACGGAAGTCTCGTACAGCACGTCGCCGATCGACAGCGACTCGTCCGCCAGCAGGTTGCTGAGTCCCTTGCGGCCCACAAGCCCGAGTGCCTCGGTGAGCTTCGGTCGACTGAGGTCGGCATCCACGAGGATGGCGCGGCAGTCACGCTCGCGCCCGATCGCGCCGGCGAGATTGACGGCGGTGAAGCTCTTGCCCTCCTCCGCCATGGCGCTGGTGATCAGGATGAGGTTGTTCTCGGCAGCAACCGCACCGCTGCCAGAGCGACCGAGCGCCGAGTCGAGCAGCGGCCACTTGATGCGCCTGAACTCCTCGAGCGCCTCCACCGCGAGATCCTCGGCCGGCAGCAATCCGAACTGCCTCAGTCGAGCCGGGTCCACGACGATGGACTCGCCCGACGACGGCGAGGCGGCTGTGGCCTGGGCCACCGAGGGAGTTCGGGCAGGCTCCTGCGCGCGCGGCGGTTCGACCGCGCCCGGAGGCTGCTCGGCAGCCAGTGCGTCGCCCGGCCGACCCGGCTGGACCGCAGGCGCGGCCTGTTGAGCTTTCTGAAGTGCTTTTTCGACGATGCTCATGAGTCAGCCTCAGCCCAGCAGCCGCGACGCGGAGTCACGGATCGCGCCGTTGAGCAGCAGGTTCAGAAGGTAACCGATAAACAAGGCGCCCACGGCACCCGCGACCATTGCCGCCTGCGTGCGGTACCAGGGCAGGAAGCGCTCGGTGGTGAGCTTGGTGACCGCACCGAGCACGGGCAGGCCGGAGATCCGGCCGAGCGCGTCGCGCGACGTGAACACCGGCCGCATCTGCGCCAGCAGCAGTGCCGTGGCGAGCCCGGCCGCGAGCGCCGCCGCCAGGACCAGCGACGACAGCAGGATGCGCTGCGGGCCGATGGCCGCCAGCGGCATCACCGGCGGCTCGACGACGCGGAACTTGACGCTGTCCGCGGTCTGCTCGGCCTCGGTGGAAATGTTGGCCGATTCGAGGCGCTGTACCAGCGAATCGTACTGGCGCTTGTTGACGTCGTAGTTGCGGTCCAGGCGCTTCAGCTCGGCCTCGACCTGTGGGATGCGGTCGATCATGCCGCGCAGCTGGTCGATCTGGGCTCGCTGGTTGCCGATCTGGCTGCGCAACTCAGCCATCTCCGCTTCCGTCGCGCCCATCGCCATACGCGTATTCTGATAGACGGGATTCAAGGTCGGGTCGGCGCCGGCACCGGCTGCGGGAACCCCGGCGCCCGGCGGAGGCGCGGAATCTCCGCTCGCTTTCATTTCCTCGAGGGCTGCGATCCGGTCGCGCAGCGTCACGATGCTCGGGTGCTTGTCGGTGTACTGCAGCAGGAGCTGCCCGATCTGCGACTCGAGAGCGGCGATCTCCCCATCGATCGGGCTCGCGTCGCCGGGGCCATCCGTGCCCGCCGAGAAGTCGCCGCTCGAGAGCTGGCGCCGCAGCTCGTCCCGACGCATGGCCAGCTGGTCGTAGCGCGCCTGCAGCACCTCGAGATTGCGCATGCCGTTCTGCAGGCCGCCGAAGAAATCGCCCTCCTGGCCCGGCAGCATGGAGAGGTTCTCACGCTTGAAGTCAGCGAGTCGATTTTCGGACTCGGTCAGCCGCCGCTCGTACTCGCGGATCTGCGACTCGAGGAAGCGGCGGGCGTTGGTTACGTCGGTGCGCTTCATGCCGAGGGTGTCCTCGACGAAGGTATCGAGCAGCGACTGCACTACGTTGTAGGCGCGCTTGGCGTCCGCGTCGGTATAGCGGATGACGAAGGTGTTCGATCGTCGCGCCTGCTCCAGCACGATCCTGCTCTGCAGGCTGTTGATCACCGCCGCCTGCTGCTCGGGGGTCTTCGCGTCGAGGAACAGGTCTGTCTCGCGGGCGACGCGCTCCAGGTTGGGACGGCTCAACATGAGCGTCTGCATCATCTGGACCTGGCCCATGACGTTCGGCTGCACCGCGAGCCCCCTCAGCAGCGGGGCCAGCACCGACTCTGCGTCCACGTAGACCTGGGTCCGGGACTCGTAGATGTCGTTCATCACGTGGATGGAGGCCCAGCCAATGAGCGCGACGGCCCACGCCACCGCGACAGCCGGCCAGCGGAAGCGCCAGGATGCCTTGACGTGGGAGAGGAGTAAGTCGAGCAATTCCTTCATGTGTCACCTCGGAGCCAGCCGGGCCCCAGCATGGGCCCGTCTCTAGAACCGGCTCTCCGGAATGATGATCACGTCGCCCGGCTTCACGGGCACGTCGGCAGTAATGTCGCCACGATTGAGCAGGTCGTTGAGGCGCACGGGGATACGCACCTGCTTGTCGCCTTCCCGCCGCCCGATCACGGCACGGTTGCCGGCTGCGAACTCACTCAGGCCGCCGACGGAGATCATGACGTCGACCAACGTCATGCCGGCCCGGTAGGGCAGCGCCTGCGGCGTGGCGGCTGCGCCGACCACGCGAATGCGATCCTCGAGCGAGCCCTGGAAGCCCGTCACGATGACGTTGACCTTCGGGCCGCGAACGTACTCGCTCATCGCGGCTTCGAGGTCCTTGGCGAGCTCGCTCGGCGTCCTGCCCTCGGCCTTGACGTTCTCGACGAGCGGCGTGGACAGGAGTCCGTCCGGACGGACCGGTACCGTGAGCGATAGCTCCGGATGGTTCCACACGAAAATGTTGAGCTGGTCACCGGGCCCGATGCGGTACTCGGTCTGGACCGCCGCGGGCGGCGGCAGCGTGACTTCGGACGGCTCCTGCGAGGCGCAGCCGACCAGGACCGAAAGTACCGCGGCCAGGGCCAGCGCGGTCCGGCGCATCGCGTTTGCTTCGAGTTTCATTCCCGCTGCCTTCGGTGTGCTGTTGTGGAAGTTCATTGGCCGATTTTCTCCAGGAGTTCATTCGCCCGCGCCGCAATCGGCGGCGGCACATTCGGACCCTGCAGCGCCTTGAGGACGCGTCGGGCCTCGGGGATCTGCCCGGCCGCAGCCAGCGCTTCGCCCAGGTGCAACTGGACTTCCGCGTTCCCGGGCAGGGCGCTGGCGGCCGTGCGAAGGAGTCCGAGCGCCTTGTCGGGCTGGCCCGCCCGCAGCAGTGCCAGGCCATAGGTGTCCTGGACGGCCGGGGTGTCCGGCAGCTTGCGGTAGGCCCGCTCAGCCGTCTCGAGCGCCCGCGAATCTCCTTTCTCAATATACAGATACGCGAGATTGTTGAGTATCGCCCCATTATCCGGGGCCTTGGCGATCGCGGTCTCGTACTCCTGCAGAGCACCGGCGAGGTCGCCCCGCGCCTGCTTGTACTCGCCCAGCGTGAGGCGGGCGATGACGTCGTCCGGGTTCGCCCGCAACCAGTCGAGCAGCGGCTTCTCCGGGGTCGCCACCCGGGCACGCTGTCCCGCGATGAACTGGCTGATGGCGAGCACGCCCGACGGTGCCTTGGCCGCGGCGCGCTCGTAGTAAGACAGGGCCTTGGCGAAGTCGCCGGTCCGCATGGCGAGGTCGCCGCGCATCGCCAGCGTCACGGGAGACTCGGGCTGCAGCTTCTCCATCTCCCCCACGTACTTCTGCCCGGCTTCGAATTTGCCGGCCGCCAGCGCCGTCGTGGCAGCGCGGGTCAAGGCGACGAAATTGTCGGGCTCGAGCTTGAGCGCCTCGTCGAGCGTCTGCAGCGCCTTGTCCGGCTCGCGGGCCATGGAGTACGCACGCGCCAGGTTGAGTCGATACGGGACAGAGCGGGGAGTCAGCGCCACGGCGCGCTCGAAGCTCGCCACGGCGCCGGCATTGTCGCGCGCCGCGAGCGCTGCGAGTCCCTGGGTGGTCGCGACGATCGCATTGTCGGGCGCGAGCTTCGCGGCCGCATCGGCCTCGGCGCGCGCCTTGGCCGCATCGCCGGTGCGCAGGTAGAACTGCGCAAGCGCGAGCTTGGCGGTCGCCGACTGCGGGTGCTCCGCGTTCGCCTTGTCGAGCAAGCGCTGCGTTTCCTTGACGTCGCCCTGCGCCTGGGCGATTCCGCTCAGACCGAGCGTAGCGGTCAGGTTCTTGGGATCCTTCTCAAGCGCCTTCCTGAAGTTCGCCGCGGCGGCATCGAACTTGTCCTGCGCCGCGTCGAGCCGGGCGAGATTGAGGTAAGTCGCCACGTGATTCGGATCGGTCTGCAGGGCGGCCTCGAGCTCGGCGCGGGCTTCGTCGCGCTTGCCGAGCGCGGCATACAGCCCGGCCACGAGATTGCGGATGGTCGGGTCGTAACCACGGGTCCGCGACAGCTCACGTGCGCGATCGATGGCGGCCTCGTTCTGTCCCTTGCCGACGAGGGCAAGCATCAGGAGGTACTCGCGCTGATAGCCGCCGGCCGTGTCGGATTCGGGCAGCGACTCGATCAGTTCGATCGCGCGGTCCACCTCGCCCGCCACGAGATAGCCCGAGGCCAGCTCGATCGTGAGCTGGGGATCGTTGGCGCCCGCAGAGGAGGCCTGCTCGAGCAGCGCCAGGCCCTGCTCGCGATTGCCGCTGCCGAGGCTGAGCCGGCCAGCCATGGTCAGGAGCGCCGGGTTGGCCTCGTCGCCGGCCTGTCCCTGCAGCAGCTTGAGGGCCGCCTCGGGCTCTTTCTGCGCGATGCGCGTCTCGGCCAGCAGGCGGCGCGCGTACCAGTTCGACGGGTCGCTGGCGACGACCTGCGTGAGGTGCTGCTCGGCCTGCCCGAGATTTCCCTGGCGCAGGTTGACGAGGCCCAGCATCGTCCGCGCCTGGGTGTTCGTGGGCACGTCGCTCACGACCTCCTCGAGCAGCGCGCGCGCCTGCGGCAGGTCTTCCGAGATCAGTGCCGCCTGGGCGCGCATGAACTTGGCGAGCGGGTTCTTCGGGGCCCGCTTGAGCAGGACCTCCGCCGTGGCCGTCGCCTCCGCGGCCTTGTTCTGCTGCACCTGCGACTGCACCAGTCCCGAGAGCGCCGCGAGTTCGTCGCCCGCGCCGCCATCCTTCTTCAGGCGGGTGCGGGCCTCTTCGAAGGCCTTCTCGGCCGCCGCGTAGTCACCCCA
>Ga0105103_10001165_pt1 | contig 14776 bp, 13 predicted proteins | sample PPLLaktember2015_2_FD_79107 | JGI IMG/M metagenome (GOLD analysis project Ga0105103, IMG submission 79107) | Freshwater sediment microbial communities from Prairie Pothole Lake near Jamestown, North Dakota, USA - PPLs Lake P7 Core (6) Depth... | ecosystem: Environmental > Aquatic > Freshwater >...
ATGAGAGAAGAGGGACGTCTTGGTGGCATTCTGTGCAGGGAGGGTTGAAGAGCGAGAAGGGCGCGCAGTTGGTTGTTGATCCGACCAGGAATGCATGCGGTCTTAGAGAGATCCTCCATGAAAATAGCACACGTGGTGTCCAGCGCCTGCTGGTGAGGAATGCCGTCACGGTGGCAAGCTAGCGCGGTCTCCTCCAGGCTAGGGCCGAAGAGTGCCGCCAGGAAAAGCGCGGGCGATGGGGGCGATCCGTCCCGAAATAGTTGATCAAAGCGTTCAAGGTTTGTGTGAACCAGTGTGGCGCGTTGGCTGTTTCCATATATCCACTGGCTGAGTCCGGGAAAAAGGGTGGCAAGGAGCCCGCTCTTGTCCAGGAGATTGAAACTCGGTCGAGCAGATCCAGGAAGGAAGAGCTTCTGTATCTCTTCGTAGAGCCTTGACGTTGGAATGCGGGAGATGGTGGAAGACAGCTCACAAAGGACCTCCCAAGAAGCAGATTCTATGACGAGGTCATGGGATGCGGAAAAACGAACAGCACGGAGCATGCGCACCGGGTCTTCAGTAAATCGGACATAAGGGTCTCCGATGGGACGAATAAGCCGTTGTTCAAGGTCCCTCAGTCCAGTGCTGTAGTCAATGACCGAAAAATCTGCAATATTATAGGCAAGGGCGTTGATGGTGAAGTCACGGCAGAGCGCATCCTCTTCCGGAGTTCCAAAGAGGTTGTCCCGGAGAACCATTCCGTCCTCGTCCTTGATGTGCCACAAGGGGCGGTTAGTGTGGCCTGTCTCTTCCGCGGCCGCGTTATCGGAAGGGAGGGCAGCCCGGCGGAACGTGGATACTTCCAGGATTTCATCCTGAAAATGGAGATGGGCCAACCTGAAACGGCGACCTATGAGAAAGCAATTGCGAAAAAGCCGCTTGATCTGGGTAGGTCTGGCGTTTGTGGCTATGTCGAAGTCCTTGGGGGTTCTGCCCAGGAGCAGGTCGCGGACACATCCACCTACAAGGTAGGCAATAAAACCGTGGTTATGGAGCCGGTAGAGCGTGCGCAGTGCATTGGGGCTTACCAGCTTTCTTGATATACGGTGTTCCTTGCGGGGAATGATTCGTGGCTCCATTGTCTTTACCATAGCACACTCATTCGAAAAAGCAAACCCTTGTTGCCGGTGCCTGGCAACAGGATCTATCCGCCAGATGGGAAGACCGGTATCGGCTAAGGCAGCATTCATTGAATATTTGTGAACACGAAGACCTGTAAATATGGTACACTTATCAAGGCAGCACCTTTACCAGCGAGCTGTCCATTTCCATTCATCACGTCAACCCACTCATAAATGAGCGAAGTATGGCGGTAAACATCCGGTCCCGAAGCGGCAGGGGCACGGACTGTTATCAAAAAATGTCGCAAAGAAAAAGGAGTCAAATGAGTTTTAATTCGTTCAAGTTTCATCCGCATATAGCGGCAAGTTTCCCCGCACTCGGCTATACAACCCCGACGCCTATTCAGACTAAAGCGATCCCGCCTGTCCTTGAAGGCCAGGATGTCATGGGCCTTGCCCAGACAGGGACCGGCAAAACCGCAGCTTTCGTGTTGCCCATACTGGAGCGTCTTCTTCCGGGCCCCCGTGGCAAGGTCCGGAGCCTGATCATTGCACCCACCCGTGAACTGGCAGAACAGATCCATGTATCAATTGGAGAGATGGGCGCCAGAACACACCTGAGAAGTTGCACAGTTTATGGCGGGGTGAACGTCAACCCGCAGATTCAGAAACTACGCGCAGGTGTTGATATCGTCGTGGCCTGTCCCGGTCGGTTGCTCGATCACATGGCCCAGAAGACGATCAACCTTGCCGGCCTGGAAGTCCTGGTGCTGGACGAGGCCGACCGGATGTTCGATATGGGTTTTCTCCCCGATATCCGGCGCATCATCAAACAGCTGCCCGCGAAGCGTCAGACCCTGATGTTTTCTGCCACCATGGCCGAAGATATTCGAAAGCTGGCGAACGAGGTACTGCGGAATCCGGTCACCGTGCAAATCGGCCATTCAGCGCCCGTGAGCTCTGTGTCTCATGTCCTCTACCCTGTTGAGCAGCATCTGAAAACAGCGCTTCTCATGGAACTGTTGAAACAGACCGATACGGAGTCAATCCTGATCTTCACGCGCACCAAACACCGGGCCAAGCGTATCGGGGAACAGCTTGCGAAAGCAGGGTACAGAGCAGCCTCGCTCCAGGGGAATCTTTCGCAGAACAAGCGCCAGGATGCGCTCGACGGCTTCCGCGACGGCTCGTACCAGATCCTTGTGGCAACCGACATTGCGGCCCGTGGCATCGATGTCTCAAGTATATCCCACGTTATCAACTACGATGTCCCGGATACAACTGATGCCTATACGCATCGCATAGGTAGGACAGGCCGGGCGGCAAAGACCGGAGATGCCTTCACCTTCGTTAGCGCTGAGAACGACCTTTTCATCAGGAGTATTGAACGGGTCCTCGGCGAGAAAATAGAGCGTCGCCTGCTGAAGGGTTTTGATTACAAAAAATCAGCACCTGCCCGTAACGTGGAATTTGCGCGGCCAACCCGTGAACCCCGCCGTCGGACCCAGCCGAAAACAGATCAGGCGCCGGCACGTACGGGTTCCATTATGCGCCCAAAGAAGCATTAGACGCCTGCATTACCCGTAATAGCAGATATACGATACATCGCCTGTCGCTTCAACATCAAAGGAGTCGTTTGCACCCACGATGAATTCCTGATTGGGGCCGACAATTTTCCTTTCTCCCTGAGACAGCGTGACGTTCAATGTCCCCGATGTCACCACCATTCTTTCTTGTGTGGATGTTGAGAATGTATATTTTCCGGGTGTAATAATGCCGACTGTTGCCCGTCCCTGGTCTGTCTCCAGGGTAAGACTCTGAACTTTCCCTTCAAAATAGACATTGTGCTCCATATAACCTACCTCCATTGTTTTTTTTCTCAATTTTTTTTTCAGCACCTCATCATACAACAAATCACGGCGAAATAACCAAAAATGGCGTTGTTGACTGCTGATCGCTGAAGGCTGATACGTTCATTGAACGCCCAATGCCTAACGTTGTATTTGGCATGAGTGAAGAATTGTGCATGCTGGAGAATGATGCCCAAAGGCAAGCCGTAGCGGCAAAATTTAATTGTGAATTTTTTCATAAGTTGATTGACATTACCTGAAAAAAAGTTTTAGAATAAGGGAGAATTCACCAACTAAGTGAAAATAGGCAACAAATTTTGGGCACAAGGTATTTTAGTGTACTAAAAAATTTGTAAGGAGGTTTGGAGATGAGTTTCATCAAAAGATTTAATCCAGTTTCTATGTTGTTCTCGCTCGGCATTATGTTTCTCTTGTTCGTATCAAGCGCGTTTGCAGGGGAAGCGGATATCATACTGCCGGATCTTTCCAAGGTAACATTCAACATCTTCGGTGGGTTGAGTGGCCTGTCAATCATGTACTTCGGTATCGTTATCTGCTTTGTTGGTTTAATCTTCGCGGTTATTCAGGCCAGCCATACCAAAAATTTGCCCGCCCATCAAGCCATGCTTGATGTGTCGGCTATTATCTGGGAAACCTGTAAATCCTATCTTTTGCAGCAGGGCAAGTTCCTCGCCTTGCTCTGGATCCTCATCGCCATCTGTATGGTCTATTATTTTATGGGATTGTCACATGCACCGCTCGGCAACATGATCATCATCCTCCTCGCCTCCGTCCTCGGTATCCTCGGTTCCTACGGTGTAGCCTGGTTTGGCATGAGGATCAATACCTGGGCAAATTCAAGGACAGCCTTTGCGTCTCTCCGCGGCAGGCCGGTTGATGTCGTCAATATCCCTCTGACCTCCGGAATGAGCGTCGGCCTTCTTCTCGTGAGCGTGGAACTCTTTTTCATGATCTGTATCCTCGTGTTCCTTCCGAAAGACCTTATTGGTCCAAGCTTCATCGGTTTTGCTATTGGTGAGTCCCTGGGTGCTTCCGCCCTGAGGATCGCAGGCGGTATCTTCACGAAGATCGCCGACATCGGTTCCGACCTCATGAAGATTATCTTCAAGCTTCCCGAGGATGACCCCAAGAACCCCGGTGTTATCGCCGACTGTACTGGCGACAACGCAGGCGACAGTGTCGGACCCACCGCTGATGGCTTTGAGACTTATGGTGTTACAGGTGTTGCCCTGATTGCCTTCCTCGCCCTTGCTTTGGCAACAACCCCGGTCATGTCGGCAGTCCTTATCATCTGGATTTTCGCAATGCGTATCCTTATGATCCTTACGTCCCTTTTCTCCTACTTTATCAATAAAGGGATTACCAACTCCCTTTATGGCGCAAAGACGAAGTTCGACTTCGAGCAGCCCCTTACAAACCTCGTGTGGATCACATCGGCAGTTTCAATCATCGTCACGTTCTGGGCAAGCTACATGCTCCTTGGTGACATGGACGCAAAATATCCTGGTCTCTGGTGGGCCCTGGCCATAATCATTTCCTGCGGCACAATTGCGGGCGCTCTGATCCCCGAGTTCACCAAGATCTTCACAAGTACCAAATCGCGCCACGTGCAGGAAGTTGTCGGTGCGGCCCGTCACGGCGGTGCCTCTCTCGATATCCTATCAGGTTTTGTTGCAGGTAATTTCTCCGCTTTCTGGGAAGGCCTGGTTATTATCGTCCTCATGTTTGTCGCATACTTGGTCTCCCAGCATGCATCGATTTTGGCGATTATGCCTCCGGAATTTACTTTTGCGGCTCCTGTATTTGCCTTCGGACTCGTGGCCTTCGGTTTCCTCGGTATGGGTCCTGTAACCATCGCTGTTGACAGCTACGGTCCTGTTTCGGACAATGCCCAGTCTGTCTACGAACTCTCGAGAATTGAGGCGGTCCCAAATGTGAAAGCAGAGATTAAGAGCAAATTCGGGTTTGACCCTAACTTCGATACTGCCAAAGATTACCTCGAAGAGGCCGACGGCGCAGGCAACACCTTCAAGGCAACGGCAAAACCGGTTCTCATAGGTACGGCAGTCGTGGGCGCCACCACCATGGTTTTCGGTATCATCATACTTCTCGAAAACATGTACAAAAATGTTATTGCAAAGCTGAGTCTCGTCCAGCCCGAGATCATACTGGGTCTGTTGATGGGCGGCGCCGTCATTTACTGGTTCAGCGGAGCTGCAACGCAGGCCGTAGTGACGGGTGCATACAGGGCCGTCGTCTTCATCAAGAAAAATATCAATCTTGACAAAGAAGAGGCATCCATTGAGGACAGCAAGGAGGTTGTGAAGATCTGCACCCAGTATGCTCAGAAGGGTATGCTCAACATCTTCATTGTAGTCTTCTTCATGGCCCTCGCACTCTCCTTCTTCAACCCCTACTTCTTCATCGGCTACCTTATCGGCATCGCCTTCTTCGGTCTATACCAGGCAATCTTCATGGCAAATGCCGGCGGCGCATGGGACAACGCGAAGAAAATCGTCGAGGTCGACCTGAAGGAAAAAGGAACCGCACTCCACGAGGCAACCGTTGTCGGTGATACGGTTGGCGATCCCTTTAAGGATACATCATCGGTTGCCATGAACCCCGTTATCAAGTTCACCACCCTCTTTGGTCTGCTCGCCACGGAAATCGCTGTGACCATGCAGTCACAGGCGTTGAAGACGGGTCTTGGAATTGTATTCCTGATCATCGCGCTAATCTTCGTTTATCGTTCCTTTTACAGCATGAGGGTCGGCGAAGAGAAAATTGAGTAGAAAACCATCGTAAATAATAGAAAGGCGCCTCAACCTGAGGCGCCTTTTTTGTTGAATGATGGAATGCGATGTACGATGAAACTGCTTTGAGTGCCCGGCAACTGCCGGGAATCAGGGTGCTCAGCAGCCTGCCAGAGTAAGGGTGATCAGGATAAGCGCAACGATAATTTTTACCAAGGAAAACCTCCCATAATTATTAGTCTTCCCGAAAACCAAGCCTCAAGGTATAGGCATCCGGCAAGGACTCCTTTTCAATTGCAAAGCCCATTTTTTCAAAGAGGTGCATCATGGCTCTGTTTTCTTTCAGCACTTCAGCGGAAAAGCCAAGCAGCCCCTGTTTTTTTGCAATATAGGTGAGATGTGTAAGAAGTTCAGTGCCGATGCCCTTGTTCTGGTATTCATCATCGACCATAACAGCAACCTCTGCCGTATGACTTTCTGCACGTCCCCTGTACTGACCCACGCCGGTGATGATCTCCCTTTCCTTCTGTCTCAGAACGGCAAGAATTACCATTTCTTTTGTGTAATCAATAACGACAAAGAACTGCTGCAGCTTCTCGTGGGGCATATCCTTGCGCGCTGACATGAATCTTTTGTAGACAGTCGAATCAGATAGGGAGTAATAAAAGTCTTTTAAAAGGGGTTCATCACTTATCTTAACCGGTCGGAGAAGAATTTTCAGGCCTGATCTTGTGATCTTGGGAATTTCAAGCTCTTCAGGATACTCACCGCCCTTTCCTCCGATGAATGCCTGATCTTTAAAAATGAGGGATTGTTTTTTTGCCTCTTCGATAAGCCAGGGTTGAAATTTTGGATTGGCAATAGCAATGAGTGCCATAGCGCGTTCCCTGATATTCTTGCCGTGGAGGTATGCAATTCCGAATTCAGTGACAACATAGTGGATGTCACCTCTGGTTAGCGTTACCCCTGCGCCCTCTTTAAGAAAAGGTACAATCCTCGATACGCTTCCATCCTGGGCCGTGGATTGCAGCACAAGAATGCTCTTGCCATTTGGTGCGAGAACTGCGCCACGCATAAAATCGGCCTGGCCGCCAATTCCGCTGTAAAAACTCTTGCCGATAGATTCTGCTGTTGCCTGCCCTGTAAGGTCTATCTCAAGGGCACTATTGATAGCCGTGATATTCCCGAGTCCGGCGATAACTGCAGGGTTATTTGTATAATCTATAGTCCTGAATTCAATTGCAGGATTGTCATCAATAAACGCATAGGTCTCTTTATTACCCATGCAGAAGGCTGCTACCGTCTTGTCATGGTCAAGGCGTTTTTTGCTGTTGGTCACAACTCCTTTGCTCATGAGTTCAGCTATACCTTCAGTAAAAAGCTCAGTGTGGACCCCAAGGTCTCGTTTGTTTGCCAGCGCTGCGATTATGGCGTTTGGCGTAGAGCCATACCCCACTTGTATCGTGTCGCCATCCTCCACGATACTTGCAACGTGTTTCCCAATCCGTTCACCGATATCGCCCGGTACAGTTGTTTCATACTCCAAAAGGGGCTCGTCGTGAGGAATGATAAAATTGACATCTTTGATATGAAGGAAGGTGTCCCCATGTACGCGGGGCATATGGCTATTGACCTGAGCAATCACCAGAGATGCCTTTCCAACGGCAGCCTTAACAATATCAACGCTAACACCGAGGCTCATATATCCGTGTTTGTCAGGAGGTGAGGTCTGGATGAGTGCAACGTTGATGGGAATCATACTTCTCCGAGTAAGCCTTGGTACTTGAGAAAGAAATACGGGAGAATAATCGCCTTCTCCCCGGTTAAACGTTTCTCGTGCATAATCACCGATGAAAAATGCGTTCTGGCGAAAATTTCGCTTAAACTTGGCGTCCGTGTATGGCGCCACACCGAGGCTCCAGATGTGGATAACCTCTGCATCGAGAAGTGCCTTGGGGTTTGACTCCACGTAATGAATGAGGGCTTTTGAGAGATACTGCGGCTCACCGCATGCAGTTCCAATGAAAATCCGGTCACCGGCGTGGATGTGGCCGAAAACAATCTTCTCAGGGACAAATTTTTCCGGGTATTGCTTCTTAAATTCCTCTAAGTTTGTTGCAGAGCCAATCATGTGCGTCTATGTTTATTCTACCCAATTAATATAGGTTTTGCAACGGGTTAACAGAGGAGTTGCAGGCTTGCAATAGTTCAGATGAAAGACGCAGTCTCAACCATCAGGGCAAGTTTCAAAGTGGTACAAGACTTCTGGTTGGATAAAAACAATTTCTCGTAAAGAAAAAAACGCGTTGTTTTATAGCTTTCGTGCTGAGGCGACCTTGATCCTTGCAATGGCGCGGAGAAGGGCCAATTCATACTTACGGTATTCAGCAGTTTCAACTGTCATTTCCTTGAGCCGTTCCTGCGCTTCGTCCATGGCGATCTGCGCCCTTGCCACATCAATGTGTTCTGCCAACTCTCCGGTATCAAGAAGAAGGGTTATCTTATCGTTAAGAACCTCGGCAACCCCCCCACTCGTGGCAAGAACAGTGGTTTTTCCGCCTTTCATGTAACGTACCTCGCCGATTTCAAGGGTAGTGAGAAACTCTGTATGACCGGGGAGAATACCGAATTCACCGAGTGTACCGTTTGCCTCAACCATATCGACATCTTCTTTGACTAGCACCTTCTCAGGTGTAATAATTTCCAGGCTGAGCATTGCCATGATTACTGTTCTCCCATGAGTTCCTTGCCTTTTTCCACTGCCTCTTCAATGGTGCCAACCATGTAGAATGCCTGCTCGGGCAGTTCGTCATGGAGCCCCTCACAAATTTCCTTAAAGCCCTTAATTGAATCTTTGAGGGTTACATACCTGCCCTGCTGGCCGGTAAATGCCTCTGCAACAAAGAATGGCTGTGAGAGGTACCTTTGAATTTTTCTTGCCCGCGCTACGACCAGTTTATCCTCTTCTGATAGCTCATCCATACCAAGGATAGCGATGATATCCTGAAGGTCTTTGTATTTCTGAAGTATCCTCTGCACTTCACGCGCACATTCATAATGATCCTTCCCCACGATGGTGGGGTCGAGGATTCGGCTTGTTGAGTCGAGGGGGTCAACAGCGGGGTAGATGCCGAGCTCCGCGATCTGCCGTGAAAGAACCGTTGTAGCGTCGAGATGGGCAAATGTTGTTGCGGGAGCAGGGTCTGTAAGGTCGTCTGCAGGAACGTAGATTGCCTGAACGGATGTAATGGAGCCTTTTAGGGTTGAAGTGATTCGCTCTTCAAGCTCCCCGAGGTCTGTTGCAAGGGTCGGCTGGTAACCGACTGCGGAGGGCATCCTGCCGAGGAGGGCCGACACCTCTGAGTTGGCCTGGGTAAAACGGAAGATATTGTCGATGAAGAGAAGCACGTCCTGACCTTCCTCATCACGGAAATACTCGGCAGCAGTAAGGGCGGTAAGTCCGATTCTTGCCCGTGCGCCAGGCACCTCGGTCATCTGTCCGTAAACAAGGGCAGTTTTATCAATAACCCCTGAGCCTTTCATTTCCAGCCAGAGGTCATTTCCTTCACGGGTTCTTTCTCCAACACCGCCAAAAACAGAAATACCGCCATGGTGCATAGCGATATTGTGGATCATCTCCATGATAATAACTGTCTTCCCAACGCCTGCACCACCGAAGAGCCCTACCTTTCCACCTTTTGAATATGGTTCGAGGAGGTCAATAACTTTAACACCGGTTTCAAGGAGTTCTACCTTCGTGTTCTGTTCCACAAGGGTCGGAGCGGGCCGGTGGATAGGGTACAATTTGTCCATTGAAAGAGGAGGTCCGCCATCAACTGGGTTACCGATAACATTCAACACCCTCCCAAGGATTTGATTGCCGACGGGGATGCTGATCTGTGCACCTTTGTACGTAGCCTCCTGACCGCGACGTAAGCCGTCAGTTGTTTCCATAGCGATACACCGGACCGTGCTGTCACCAATATGCTGGGCAACTTCAAGGATGAGGTTGTCAGCCTTATCGTTTATTGTTGGATTCGTAACATATATTGCTCCAAATATCGGAGGAAGGTTATCAGATGGGAATCTAATATCAGCTACCGTTCCAATTACCTGGACAATCTTTCCTTTTACATCCGTGCTCATCTATTCTCCTCCTTAATTATGTGCCTCTCAAGGCTTCAGCACCACCAACAATGTCCATCATTTCGTTGGTTATGCTTTCCTGTCTGCGCTTGTTATATACAAGGGTGAGATATCTTACCATCTCCCCGCAGTTGCTCGTTGCATTTTCCATGGCACTCATCCTGGCAGCATGTTCTGAGGTTTGGGATTCTATAAGCGCATAGTAGATCTTTGTGCTCAGATACTTGGGAAGCAATGTCTCAACAATTGCATTCCTATCAGGCTCATAGAGGTACTCAAAGGTTTCTCCTTCAGCCCCCTCTTTTTGTATAGGCAGCAATTCTTCAAAGACTGCTATCTGCTTAACAGGTGAGCGAAAATGGGTATAGCCGAGATAAACCTTGTCAAATTCTCCATCCACATAGAGCTGGATGAGTTCAGAAGCAATTTCCTCAACAAGCCCCTGGTCAACCTTCCTGACATCCAACCATTCCTTGAAAATGTCGACCTTTCTCCGTGCAAGATAATCCTTTGCCTTTCTCCCGAAAACATACACACCAATACGATCATACTGATTTCTATTCTGAATGGTAAAGTTTTCTGCCTGGAGTCCAATATTAATGTTAAAGGCGCCGCAAAGGCCTCTATCAGAAGCGATTGATAAAATAAGTACTTTTTTAACCTCTTCCCTCGCAGTCATAAGAGGGTGGGCATTGGCAGGCAACATCTTGGTGACCCTTCCCACAAGTTCTTCCATCTTGAGTGCGTAAGCCTTTATCTTCTCAAGCTCATCCTGGGCTTTTCGCAGCTTTGCGGCAGAGACCATCTTCATCGTTCTCGTAATGGTCTGGGTGCTGTTGATACTGCTGATCTTCCGTTTAATATCCCGTAAGGTAGCCATTGTGTATCCTTAATAAACGAATTGATCTTTAAAGTTGTCCAGGGCTGTGGTGAGCTTATCCTCGATCTGGCTGTCCAGTTGTTTCTTCTCCTTGATGTCAGATAAAATATCAGAGTGGCTGTTCTCCACATAACTGAGCATTTCCTGTTCGTATTTTTTCAGGGCGCTTTCCGGGTAGTTATCGATATAGCCGTTTGCGCCGGCATACATGAGAACCACCTGTTTTTCAACAGGGATTGGAACATACTGGCCCTGCTTCAGAAGTTCGGTCAGCCTTGACCCGCGGGCAAGGAGTTGCTGAGTTGCCCTGTCAAGGTCACTCCCGAATTTTGCAAATGCAGCCATTTCACGATACTGCGCAAGCTCAAGTCGCAGTCTACCGGCGACCTGTTTCATTGCCTTTATTTGTGCATTACCACCCACCCTTGATACGGAGAGACCTACGTTGATTGCGGGTCTTACACCTGCATAGAAGAGTTCCGGCTCAAGGTATATCTGTCCATCAGTAATAGAGATAACATTTGTAGGAATATATGCCGATACGTCGCCTGCCTGTGTCTCAATGATGGGAAGGGAAGTCAGAGAGCCCCCACCATGCGCATCATCCCATTTTGCAGACCTTTCCAGCAGTCTTGAATGGAGGAAAAAGATGTCGCCAGGATAAGCTTCCCTTGCGGGTGGACGTCGAAGCAGGAGTGATAACTGTCGATAAGCAACGGCATGTTTTGACAAATCATCATAGATAATGAGTGCGTGTCTTCCTGTATCCCTGAAGTACTCACCCATGGAGGTTCCGGCAAAAGGAGCAAGGTACTGGAGGGGCGCCGGATCGCTGGCTGTTGCAGCGACAACAGTGGTATACTCCATGGCGCCATAGGTGGTAAGAAGATCAACAAGGCGAGCAACTGATGACCGTTTCTGGCCGATTGCTACGTATATGCAGAAGACATCTGTTTCCTTCTGGTTGATTATCGTGTCTATGGCAATGACGGATTTACCAGTACCTCTATCACCGATGATCAACTCCCTCTGGCCTCTTCCGATGGGGATCATGGCGTCAATTGCCTTTATTCCGGTCTGTATAGGCTCTTTCACGGGCTGACGGACTACAACACCCGGGGCTGTCTGCTCAACATTCCTGAACTCTTTCGCCTCGATGGGGCCTTTGCCGTCAATAGGGTTTCCAAGGGCATCTACAACCCTGCCGATAAGGGCTTCACCAACGGGAACCTGTGCGATTCTCGCGGTTCTTTTGACGATGTCTCCTTCCTTGATCTTGTAATCTTCGCCGAAAACAACGGCGCCTATGTTATCTTCTTCAAGGTTGAGCACCATACCGGTAATGTTGTGAGGAAACTCAAGTAATTCTCCAGCCATCGCGTTTTCAAGACCATAAATCCTTGCGATGCCGTCACCAATGGAGATGACGATGCCTGTTTCCTGAAGGTTGATTTCCCTTTCAAACCCTGAAATCTTTTGTTCTATAATCCTGCTTATCTCGTCTGCCTTAATCTCCATACACGTTACTCCTTCAAAATATTTTCCTTCAAAGTCTCAAGCTGCTTTTTTACACTACCGTCAATTATGGTCCCTTTTACTGCTACTTTAACCCCGCCAATGAGGCTTTTGTCCTCAATTGCAGAGAGTATAACTTCCTTCTTGTTAAACCTCTCTTTGAGCGCCTCCTCGATCCGTTTGAGCAGGGTCGAATCAAGGGGAAAGGCTGTCCAGACGGTACCTCGTGCCCTGTCCTCTTTGTCATCAACAAGATCACTATATACATCTCTGATAATTGGGAGGTAGCTCATACGGTTTCTCTCCAGGAGCATGGTGAGCATATTCGCCAAAGGAAGGGATGTACCGGACAGCCGCATAGTCTCGCTCAGGAGCTCCTTTCTCTTTTGCACCTCAAGGAGGGGAAGCATGAGCGCCTTTTTTAACCGCTGTTCCTTCTCAAAAAGCCCGAGAATGTTTTCCAGTTCTGCTAAGTAACCTTTATACTGACCGTCTTTCTCTCCAACGGCGAATAGGCCTTTCGCGTATCTTTTCGCGATGGACTGTCGTATCAATTTAGACTCCTTAGTTTTTCTATGAACTCATCTACTATCTGTTCGTGGTCCTTACTGTTATATTTCTCCACGATGAGTTTCTCGGCACGCACCATGGTAAGTTTCGCAATCTCTTCCTTAATTTTGCTCGTCATTTCCCGCAGTTCCTGCTGATAGGTGATATTCGCCTGTTCTTTGATTCTATTTGCGAACTCAGTTGCCTCTGAAAGGATTTTTTTCTTTTCCTTCTCTGTATCTTCCTGGACTGCTTTCTTAAAGGCCTCAACCTCGCCGTCTAGCTTCGATAGCCGGGTCTGATATTCGTTTTTCAGGATCTCTGCTTCTTTGAACATCTTGTCGGCCTCATCCAGTTTTGACTGTACCCCTATGCTCCTGGACCGGAGAAAGTTCATTAACGGCTTACCGGCAAATTTTACCAATATCGCAACAAGGACTGCAAAATTAAAAATCTTAAATGCCCAATCTAACCAGGACTCGGAACCTGCAGTCATTAGAGACTCCTTTTCAATATCTTTTCTGCAACTTCAGTAGAGAGCTTTTCTACTTCGCCCTTTAATGCATCCGAGATGCTTTTGCTCTCTCTTTCTATCTCGGCCTTTACTTTTGCCAGTTCATCGGAGAGCTCTGCCCTTGCTGTTTCAATGAGACTCATAGATGTCTTACGGGCCTCCACGAGAGCAGATTCTTTTCCATCCAGGATTGGTTTCTTGCGTTCCGTTGTTCCGTCGACGTAGGCCTGTTCTAACTTGACGGCTTCCTGCTTCGTGTCATCTACCTTATCGAAAAGCGAACCCAGGGTTTTTTCACGCTTATTAATTGCTTTTAAAACAGGTTTGAATAGCAAAAAATTAAGGAGGAACAAAAGTACAAGAAGATTAAGAAACTGGATGAGGAGCGTAATATTGAATTCTATCATTCGCTACTCCTTTTTTTCCAAAAGAATTATTTCACATAGTTTTCTAACACAGCTCAAAAAAATTTGCAAACCTTTTTATTCGTCTTTTTCAGAAAAGATTGAGACGATTCTTTCAAGATCGTCCTTTGAGTAAAACTCTATAATAATCTTACCTTTATTTTTTCGGTACGTAATATTTACCTTTGTTTTCAGGATATCCCGGAGTGTCTCCTCCACATATGCAAATGAAGCATTCCGTTGTGCTTTTTTCTTCTTGACTTCCCTTTCCAGCTCCCGAACAGATATCCCTTCATTGAGGACCCTGTCTACAAACCTTTTCTGCTCCCTTTCGCTTTTGAGAGATGTGAGCACTCTTCCATGGCCCTGGGTCAGCTTTCCGTCGCGCATCAGATCTTTAATCCATTCAGGAAGCTTCAAGAGCCTGATAAAATTGGAAATGGAGCTCCTGTCTATACCAATTTTTTTTGCAAGGTCCTCCTGGGTGTAGTCAAATTCTTTCAGGAATTTTTCATACACCATAGCGACTTCAACAGGGTTCAGATCCTCCCTCTGAAGGTTCTCAGTAAGGGCAAGTTCCAGCGCTTCTTTATCGTCTACATCCTTAATAATGGCGGGAACTTCTTTGAGGCCGGCCTTGAGCGAAGCACGATAGCGCCTTTCACCTGCGATGATCTCGTATTTGCCGTCTTTTCTGCGCAGCAAAATCGGCTGGAGCAAGCCTTTTTCCTGGATTGATGTTGCAAGTTCCAGAATGGTTTCTTCCCGCATTGAAATCCTTGGCTGTTCGGGATTTGGAACGATCTGCTCAATAGGAATCAGCCTTGAGGCGCCTCTTTCTTCAACGTCCTGCAATATGGCTGAAAGGCCTCTCCCTAACGGGTCCTTCTTTAACATTTATCCTCGTTTTTCCAGTATTTCTGATGCGAGTTCAAGGTAACTTTCTGCTCCCCTTGAACTTATATCATATAATATGGCTGGTTTTCCATAGCTTGGTGATTCACTGAGCTTTACATTCCTTGGAATAACCGTTTTAAAGACCCC
>Ga0105103_10001166_pt1 | contig 14770 bp, 9 predicted proteins | sample PPLLaktember2015_2_FD_79107 | JGI IMG/M metagenome (GOLD analysis project Ga0105103, IMG submission 79107) | Freshwater sediment microbial communities from Prairie Pothole Lake near Jamestown, North Dakota, USA - PPLs Lake P7 Core (6) Depth... | ecosystem: Environmental > Aquatic > Freshwater >...
ATCAATTGAAAGGCTTCAGTTTGCCGATGATACAACTATGAAGGTAATTTATTTCAACACTCCCAGTATCAATAAATGGCATCACTATATTATTATTCGCCAGGTGCCCGAAACAAGGGTTTATATCGATAATAAGTATGTGGGCAGTTGCTTTAATGGGCCAATTAAATCTTCAACAATGCCTCTTATCATAGGTGCACTTAAAAATAATAATTCCAACTTAAAAGAAAAAGTTGATGAACTAAAGTTTTTTGACCGGGCTATTTCTGAATTTGAAATATCTGAGCTATATAACGAAGTTGAAATTCAAAAGTTGAATGCCTTGGAGGACCTTTCGGTTGGATATTTAGAGTCGGCTATACTCGATGCTGGTGGAGGATTTGATTCATATTTTTGGTCAGATGGAAAAACTACACAGACAAATATCTTTGAAAATATAACATCTACAATTAATAATATTACTGTATTTGCCATTAAAGATGAGATCTGTTTTTCTGATACTGCATCGATTAAATTAGCCAATTCAGTACGAAAAACAATGAAAGGCGATGGGTATAAAATATGGCCTTGTCCGGCAACCTATGAATTACAAGTTTCCTTCGATACCGAAATTCCTTCAAGAATAGAAATTTTAAGTATGCAGGGACAAATTCTAGCTTCTTTATATCCAAAGGCGGTGTTTTCAAAAATTGATATTAATAATTTTAGATCTGGATACTATTTGCTCAGGTTTTATTTGAATGAATCCATAGTTACCGAGAAAATTATTATATCTAAGTAGGCTTTAGAAACTGTTTGAGTTTTATCCTTCGGGGTTTTTATGCATCTTTTTCGCCCGTATTGCGTTAAATTTTTCTTAAATAGAGCCTCTTAGAAAACTCGATATTTTGATAAATTGCCAACGCTTGCCACTCAATTCTCCCGAAAAATCGGGGCGTGTGCGAGAAAAAGGCAGTTTTCTAAGAGACTAAAAAAGAAAATAGGAATCCCGGAAGAAATAAATTTCGATGATTTTATTGCTACACGCAATTAGGGTCTTTTGCAGATATTAATGTGAATTTTATAAATTAGCCCGGATCAAATGATCGACGATGATTTTGGCAATTTTATTTTGACATTGATGTTAATAATAAATTAGTTATTTTTAAGGGTTTAAAATTATTATCATGAAGCAAGTAACTTTCTTAATATTGATTATCTCACTGTCAACGATAGCATGTTTTTCGCAAACCGACACTGTGTTTAACCAGGTTGATAAGAGTGGTCTGAAAGAAGGGTACTGGAAGAAAAACTATCCCAGCGGAAAGCTCATGTATAAGGGTTGTTTTAAAGCAGGGAAGCCAGTAGGCGAGATGCAGAGGTATTATGAAACCGGCGAGTTAAAAGCAATTATGAATTACATAGAAGGGGAGAAAAGGGTTTTTACGAAAATTTATTACGATACAGGTGAACTGGCATCGGAAGGATATTTTATTAATGAGAAGAAAGACAGTGTGTGGAATTATTATAGCTATTATACCCACACGCTTACATCATCGGAGAATTACACAGCGGGCATTAAGCATGGAATTGAACAACATTATTATGAAAATAAACAGGTTTCAGAAGAAATTGAATGGAATAATAATATAAGAGATGGTATTTGGAACCAGTATTTTGATAATGGCAAACCCAAATTAAAAGCAAAATATTCTCAAAATAAAATCCATGGTGTTTATATAGTTTACTATCCCGTAGGCAATATTTATATTCTTGGGGGGTATCTCAACGACAAAAGGCATGGAAAATGGGTGTTCTATGATGAAGATAAAAAAGTCAGGTCTGAAATCGTTTATAATTTTGGAAAAGCCGATAATGAAGAAGAAATTATGAAAAAGGATAGTGTTTATTTTCAAATGGTCGAAAAAAACCTGGGGAAATATAAAGAGCCCACACCAGACGATTTGATGCGGCGCGGATTTGAATAGTATGGCCCGGATATTTTCAATATGTATTATACTGTACAATCTTTTATTAACATTAGAAGTTGACGCACAAATAGCGCCTGACAGATATTGGGTCCAATTTAGGGATAAGAAATTTTCTTCTTATTCAATAGAAAATCCTGAAATTTTTTTAAGTATTCAGGCAATTGCACGCAGGATGAGGCAAAATATAAGTATTAATGAAACCGATCTTCCTGTTACAAATGCATATGTTGATTCGTTAAAGGCAATAGGGCTTACTATTATTAATACATCTAAATGGTTAAATGGGGTTGTTGTTGCAGCTAATGATACAGCACTTATTAATAAAGCATCTAAATTTAGTTTTGTTGCCGGTATACCCCGGTATTCCAATCAGTCAGAAATAATTCAATTGGTTGATGATAAATTGATCAGAACAGATGAAAAATCTGTCGGGCCATCATATGGTATATCATTCAACCAAATAGAAATGTTTAATGGCCATTATTTACATAATAAGGACTATTGTGGACAGGGTTTTTTAATTGCTGTTCTGGATGCTGGTTTTTTGGAGGCTAACAAGATTAGTTCCCTTCAACATTTGTGGAAAGATAATCGTGTAGTTGCCATCTGTGATTTTGTAAAAGATGGAACTTCTTTTTACCAGTCAAACAGTCATGGTACCAAAGTACTTTCTACAATAGCCAGTATTGAAGAAGATATTTTATATGGTACTGCACCGAAATCGAAATTTGTATTAATTCGGACCGAAGATATTGCCTCAGAATACCTTATAGAAGAATACAATTGGGTTTGTGGGGCTGAATTTGCAGATAGCATAGGAACCGATATAATTAACAGTTCACTTAGTTATACCGAATTTAACAATTCGATGCAAAACCATACATATGAAGATATGAATGGAAAAACCAATGTATCTGCAATAGGTGCATCAATAGCTTCGTCAAAAGGTATATTAGTTGTTTGCGGTGCTGGAAATAATGGCAATGATTTATGGCATTGGATAGGCTCTCCTGCCGATGCTGATAGTATACTTACTGTTGGCGCGGTTGATCCTCAGGGTATTATAACTAATTTTAGTTCACGGGGGCCTTCATCCGATGGACGCATAAAACCCGATATATGCGCCCAGGGGAAGGATGTAATTTGTCAGTACCCTTCAGGTGAATATATAGGTGTAGCGGGCACTTCATTCTCTTCACCATTGATCGCAGGAATGGCTGCTTGTCTTTGGCAGGCCAATCCGGAAGCATCAAATATTCAGATTATAGAATCAATAAGGCAAAGTGCGTCGCAATATTCAAACCCAGATGGCGAATACGGTTATGGAATACCTGATTTTGCAAAGGCAGATCGTATTCTTAAAAATGTTTTAATACCTGATGAACCTTCTTTGTTGAAATTATATACATACCCAAATCCGGTTAACGATATTCTCAATATTGAGGTTTATACTGGCAAAGTATCTCGCGGTAAGCAAGTCCTTTTATCTGTCCTTGATATGAATGGAAGAAAAGTAATTGAATCAGTCCATACAACTAATCCTTCTGTTTTATTTTTAACTCAGGATGTTAGCGGGTTATCAACTGGTGTTTACCGATTAGTAATTAATATTGAAGGGCGGTTTTTTTCTTCATTATTTATTAAAACCGAATAAATTTATGAAGATAACACCAGTAAGCCTTCTTGAACTCAACCAGCAAATAAAAAAAGCAGTTAAAGAAAATATTGAAAGTTGCTGGATAACTGCAGAAATAAGTGAATTGAAAGTTAATTATAGTGGTCATTGCTATCTCGAACTAATTCAAAAAGATGAAACCTCCGATCAGGTGGTTGCAAAGTCCAGAGCCACAATATGGTCGTCGCATTTCCGAATGATAAAGCCTTATTTTGAGTCGACCACCGGACAGGAAATTGCTGCAGGGCTGGCAGTAATGATTAAGGTTTCGGCTGAGTTTCATGAATTGTATGGAATGAGCCTTAATATCATCGATATTGAGCCAACTTACACAGTTGGAGAATTGGTTATACGAAGGCAAAAAATTATTGAAAAGCTTACCGAAGATGGAGTTGTTGGAATGAACAAGGATCTTGAATTTCCATATCTATGCCAGAAGATTGCTGTTATTTCATCAGCTACAGCTGCCGGATATGAAGATTTTACCGATCAACTGGAAAATAACCCTACCGGATATAAGCTTTACACCAAGCTATTTCCAGCTGTCATGCAGGGCAACGATGCCGAAGATTCTATCATTAAAGCTCTGGAAAGAATATATGAATATGAAGGTTTTTTCGATGCAGTGGTGATTATCAGGGGTGGAGGATCAAAGTCTGACTTGGGTTGTTTCGACAATTACAGAGTGGCATATCATGTAGCACAGTTCCCCATTCCTGTTATTACCGGAATTGGTCATGAACAAGATGATTCGGTCACTGACCTTGTTGCATATATTAGGCTCAAAACTCCTACTGCAGTGGCTGCTTTCCTGATTGATAAGATGTCGGAATTGGATGGGGAACTGCAATCGTTACAAGAACAGATTTTTCAAATTTCCTCTTCAATTATCGATAAACACAAGGATAGTATTCATCATAAAGCAAAGGATTTGCAATTATTCGTATCGCGATTTTCATCAGCGGAAGGTTCAGTGCTATTGTCATCTCAACATCGACTGGCAACCATTTCGCAGGGTGTTTTATTTCGATTGCAGATGGAGACAGGAAGAACGGAAACTCTTATTGCTCAAAAAGCAAAAAGTGTTTTGATAAAAGATAAATCTGAATTACAATACATAAGCAGTTTGTTAAAAAAAACAATACATAACCAAATCAGCACGGGTAAAATAGTTATTGAAGTTTACGACAGGCAGATCAGACAGCTCGATCCGCTTACACTTCTGAAAAAAGGATATTCAATAACAAAGTCCAGGGGGCTGGTTATGACTAAAAGCATAGATGTTGAAGAGGGTGAGCTGATTGAAACAATTTTATATGAAGGAAAACTGATAAGTCAAATTAAAAAATTATAGATATGGCAGTAAAAAAGACAACCTATAAAGAAGCTGTTGAAGAACTTGAAGAAATATTGACCAGTCTTGAAGAGAGCCACCCCGATGTTGATAGTCTAACTGCAAAGGTTAAACGTGCAGCTGAGCTAATAAAGTTCTGTAAAGGAAAATTATTTGAAACCGAAGCTGAAATTGAGAAAATAATTGAAGAGATAGGGGAGTAGCAGACATATTCTGGGTGCAATTAAATCAATAATTAATTATTCTTCAAGGTCAATATTAATTTCGTTTAAATTATTGAAATGAATATGTGAGGCATCGAAGACAGCTTTACCACCAAACCATTGCAGTACTTCATTTCTGTTTTTATTAGCTACTTCATTAGTTGTGCCTGTTTGAAAAGAACTCCATGCATATTCAATCGGATGGTTGCAAAAACCATGATGTACAGGGTTATTGTGAATATACAAAACAACCTGTCGCAAGTAATTTTCATTATCAATCTGCTTTCGTTTGAAAGGACGTTCGAAAAGGCTGCCATGCCTTTCATACATTTTATTGTATGCTTGTGAATAGGAGTTAAATAAATGCGAAAAATATAAATGTGGCTTTGTAGCATTATTACCCCTGACAGGGTTTTGAACCCTGTCAGGGGTAATAATACTGTTTAAGAATTTATTTATTTCATCTACTTCTTTTATCCGCACCAGTAAATGAAAATGATTTCCCATCAAACACCAGGCATATGTATTAGCAATAGGGTCAATATATTTTTCATAAAGACGAAGAAAATGTTCGTAATTGGTTTTTTCGCGAAACAGGCGTTCACCGTTAATGCCGCAATTGTATATGTGGTAATATTGGCCGTGTAGAAGGGGTTGGATTTGTTGCATATGTTGAATTTAAATATACCTTAAACCTGACAGGGTTTTAAACCCTTTCAGGTTTGTGGAATATAAAATAATCGAAACTTTAATTCATTATGTAAGTTAATATTCACTGATTGAAGCAATTTGACTGACATGAATTACCGAACTTTAACCATATTATCAGTGTCAAAGATCGTTAAAATACAATATGAACTGAGCGTAAGCGGTCACACGACCAAAGGGGGTAGAGCAAATCACAACTATTTACTTTTCGATGAAAGGTATTTTCCCAAACCTTCCCCTGCTGCGCCAAAACTATCCATAACTCTCAGAAATTCATTATTAATTTGTCATAAGAAAATTCAACTTTAAAAAGTTTTTGTCCGTGACCTTTTAGAAAGTCCAATGAACCAGACTTTAGTATAGTTTTCCCATTTACAGACAGGCCGAATAGCAGGATTGAAATGAGGGTGAGTGTTTTTTTCATATTGAAAAGAGTTTAATAAGATGGCAAATTAATCAAATTAATGGGCCATTTGCTTTTATTCATGTATTCAACTTAATACAGGGTTAAAGACAAGACCGGGGATTTATATCACCCGGTCATTGTAACCCTAAAACTAAACCTTGGAATAAGCAGAAACAACAATTCTAAAACTTTACTAACTCTGTTTGTGAATAATTATTAAATTTCATCAATCCTAAGTTGATCAGCAATTTTATTTATTAACAATGTAGACAAAATGCTTCTGGTACTTAGTTTCCCATAAATAAGATCAGGACGCTGTCATTAGCTTTTTGAATTTGTCCCATGATAATGAGTTTCTTAACAGTTATATATCTAACTGTTCAAATTCCTAAATCATGAAATCATCAGAACCTTAAAGTTATCCCTGCCAAAAAATTAATGCCTGCTTGAGGAAAATAACCGTCATCTTTTTGCCTTTTAGTCCCCAAATAATAAGAATATACCCATGCGTTATTTTCATATTTCTGATCGAAAATATTGTTGATCAAAATGTGAAATACTGCTTCTTTAAAATATTCTGTTTTAAGTATATACTGAAATTTCAGATTAGTAATTTGATATGGGTTAAGGATCCTTTTTTCGTCAGAAGTATTATCGATATATTGTTTTCCTACATATTGGGCAATAATACTGATACTGAAGTTTTTTACCGGAGAATAGATTAATTGACTATTGGCAATAAAACCGGGTGAAAATGCCAGGTCAGTTTCACCAAGGGTGTCACTTATCTGCCCTAGCCAATTCTCAACAGTATCATAGCTATCAACATATTCTTTAAAATCGGGTATTTTGTTTCGGCTAAATGTTGCGTTAGCCTGCCATTGAAGGTTTTCGAATATATTAATTGATGTGCTCAATTCAATTCCTGTCCTGTAGCTTTTTTCTACATTGGTCATTATGGGCGATCCAACATTATTTATTTCACCAGTAAGTATTAATTGGTCTTTATAATTCATGAAATAACCGTTAATGCCAAAATTTACTAATTCATTTTTGTAGTTGTATGCTGCCTCCAGGTCAAAAAGGCGCTCAGACCTGGGAGTTTTATCAGGATCAGCCTCGGTATAATTACTTCTGTTAGGTTCGCGGTTAGCAATTGCATAAAACACACAGAATTCCTGATTGTCATTTAATGTGTAGTTTATTCCTGCTTTAGGATTTATAAAGTCGAAGCTATGTTGCTGCCCGAGGTTTTTCAAATCATCGTCAATGCCCGTTATTTCATGAGAAATATGACGATATTGGATATCGGTATATATATTTAATCCTGGTACTATTTGGAAATTCCATTTGGCAAATATATTATAGTCGGTCTTAATGCCTTTGCCCATGTACCATTCATGGTCTTTCATAGTATTGCTCATATACTGGGCCCATATCACTTTACCGAAATGACGGCCATCATAATTATTCCAGCCTCCCCCCAGTGTAATGTCGTTACGGTTATTTTTAAAGTTGGCCGAAAAGGTAAAGCCATAAAAGTCATTATCGAGCCATTTTTGTCTGATCAGATCGGTTGTATTAATTATGGTCGTATCGTTTATCTCAACAGGGCTAAGTCCATATAATCCCATATCGCTGTCTTCTTTAAACTCTTCATAATAACCCCTACCATATGTATAATGCAATGCAGCATTTAGCGAAAAGTAATTATTAAACTGATGTGACAAGAAAAGCTGATAATGATCTTGTTGATAATTGTCGGTTTCATTATTGTAAAACCTTTCTGTTCCTGATGTGTCATAATAACTTCCACAGGAATTATAAGTACGTAAAGTATCTAAAAGTTCCGATGGCAATCCGTTCCAAGCCTGGTATGTATGCTCTATACCTGTAAACATGTTCGCTTTAATAACTGTTTTGTCAGAATAATATCCTCCTGAAAGGAAATACGATTTAAGGTCGCTCCATCCACGATCGATATATCCGTCGGATGTTATTTTTGAAAGCCTGGCATCGAAGCTGAAATGCTCGTATATTAAACCAGTACCAAGTTTTAGTGTATTTTTAAAAGTATTGAACGAACCTGCCGATGAACTTACTTCGGCATAAGGATTTTTCTCAAGTGTGTTAGTTTGCATCGCCACTGTTGCACCAAAAGCTCCTGATCCATGCGTTGACGTACCTACTCCACGTTGTATCTGTATGTTATCGAGCGACGAGGTGAGGTCAGACATATTTACCCAATAAACACTGTGTGATTCTGCATCGTTCAATGGAATTCCGTTAACTGTAACATTAACACGGTTTGCATCACTTCCTCTTACCCGGAAACCTGTATAGCCAATTCCCGTACCAGCATCCGATGTTGTAACAAATGAAGGGGTGAGCGAAAGTAAAATAGGTATATCCTGACCAAGATTACGCGTCCCTAATTCTTTCTGGTTAATATTGGTATAAGCAACTGGTGAGGAATTTCCGGCACGAATAGCCCTTACAATAATCTCTTCGCCAAGTATACTGGCAGGGGCCATTTTAAAGCTTCCTTCATAGCTTTGATCAAGGCTAATCTCTTCACTGATCTTTTCAAAACCCAGAAAAGAGATTTCTATTGAATATATGCCAGCTTTTAACCCGTCGAGTTTAAAATAACCATCGCTATTCGAAGTAGTACGTTTATGGGTGTCTTTTAATTGGATATTGGCACCATATTGGGGAACCCCTTTTTCATCAGTTATTTTACCGCTGATTGAAAATTGTGGTAATGCATTTATTGAAATGCACAACATAGCGAATGCCATTAATTTTCGCAACATGTCCTGAAATAATTTCGTTAACTATTCATCCACAACGATTTTCGTTGCTTCACTTTCTCCCTTCGCCGGCATTACCCGGTGCAGGTTCATGGGGTATAATCTCAGCCCGGTGTATTTAAGGCACCCCCCAATAGAAAAGTTGTGTACAAAACTAAGCCAATATATAATATCGAGCAAATTATTTCTTGCAGATTTTATGGCAAATCATCTTCTAACCCGATTAATTAGCTACGTTGACCGCGTTCGCATAAAGCTTTAGCGGTTGCGAAGCCATTCGGGGTTCATAAACTATATGAATTTGAGTCTGTCTTTAACTTCTCTTAAGATTATAAGGTTTGTTTCTTCATAACTTTTTATAGATGTATATTTGCATAAGTTTTTAAACCGAAAAGTATCGTTTTCATGCCTGAGAAATCATTTAAAGAAGCCCCTAAATTACCTGGGCAGAATAACTTTATAGTAAATGAACCAATAGGATTGCTTGAATTTCTAATGGCAAATATTAAAGATAAGAGCAGGAATAAAATTAAATCTATTTTGGCGCATCGTAAGGTTTCTGTTAATGGTAAAATAACAACCCAGTTTGACCAGGTACTTCAGAAAGGCCAGAAAGTATTGATAACACATGGAATTGTTCATGATCAGGTACAATATCATGGATTGAAGATTGTTTTTGAGGATAATTTTATAATTGTTATTGATAAGCAGCATGGCCTGCTTTCAATAGCTACTGAAAAAGAAAAAGATAAGACGGCATATAGTATTCTTAGCCGTCATGTGAAGAAAGAATCTACTGACAATAAAATTTTTATTGTCCATAGGCTCGATCGTGAAACTTCAGGTTTAATGATGTTTGCTAAGAATCAACAAACTAAGGAAGTCCTTCAGAAAGGATGGCAGGATATAGTTAGCGAACGCAATTATATTGCAGTTGTTGAAGGACAGTTTGAACAGAACGAAGGTACGGTTTCAAGTATTTTAAAAGAAAGCGGTGCGATGACAATGTATTCCGAAAACGGATCTGAAAAAGCAGATAAGGCAATAACACATTATCGTGTCCTTAAAAAAAATAAAGACTATTCACTTTTAAGAATTACACTCGAAACCGGTAAAAAGAACCAGATACGAATACACATGAAAGAACTAGGGCACAGCATTATTGGCGATAAGAAGTATGGAGGAAATAAAAGTCCTATTAAAAGGCTGGGGCTTCATGCGCAAAAGCTAAGTTTCAGGCATCCGGTAACAAAAGCTGATTTATCATTTGAAAGTCCAATTCCCAGAAGCTTTTTAAGATTGTTTTAATTGCACCTCTTTTTATAACAACAAAGCCGGCACTGGGATGTTCGGACCGATTAATAATACGACAAGTTCATGAGGGCATAATCACATAAAGCCTTTTATTTCGGTAAATAAATTACAATCTCCACTTTACGGTGTTTTTGAAGTTCTTCTTCACTTAAACTTTCCCATTTCTCACCCGATTTTAATGCCAATGAAGCTCCATAAGAAAATGTACGAATCCTGCTCTCCCCAATTCCATTGTTGATTAAGAAATCTTTTACTGCCTGTGCCCGGTTTTTTGATAATTTCAGGTTATACTCAGCATCCCCAAGCGGATCGGTATAGCCTTTAATAGTTACGTAAAGCTTGGTATCACCTTTTAATACCTGAATAACTTTATCAGCAACTATACTTTTTGCATCGGGACGTATGGAATAATCATTCAAATTGAAATTGATAGTAATTACATCAAATACCGGATCGGTAATGACGCTCTTTTTCTTCTCATTTAATGTAGCCTTGAATGAAGTTGTATCGACCTTAAGGGCAATTGTAGAAGATTCGAAGTTCTCTTTAACATAAGCCAAATCGGTCTGGATATTCATTTTTTTATTCTGATCGAGCTTTAGGTTTACCTGTAACTTTTGCACACTTGTAATATAATATTTTCTGCCATTAACGGCTAAGGTCGTAAGCACATTGCCAACTCCGGAGGTTTGCAAAGCAAATTGTTTTGCAGGTGTAAGGCTAAATATAATATCTTTTTCTGATAAAATATCCAGTTCCTTTGATAATACCGATATATCAATAAGTTCTTCATTAGGGTTCGCTCCCTTCACAGCCGCCATTTGAGAAAGTGCTTGATTATAATCATTTTGCGATTGGTTTTCGGTACCAAGGTTATATTTTACGCCTTTGGTTAGAGGAATTGTCACACCCAGGTCTTCCGGACTAGCTCCAGTCCTGGTAAATGTAAGAATATACATTGAGCCGGGAATTATTGTAAGTTCCGTAGCTGATATTTTCTTACCTGATGCAACATCGCTTAACGACTCTGTATTTACCAGAATAGGGAAACCCTCGGATAGTTTCACCGCTTCCTCTTTTTTATAAACAGCACCTGCATCTACTTTTACAGCGCCTACCTTTTTAGGGCTAAAAGTTTCTTTGAAATGAGCAATATCGGTTTGAATATTAAAATTTGCCTGAATATCTAAAGGTAAAACGATAAAAAAGGAACTTCCGGAAACACTAATTGTTTGATCGTTTATAAATAAGGTCGATTCTCCGGCAACCTTACCGACTTGGGTTTGACTTTCGTCTTTTTCAAATCGTATAGTATATATTTCTCCTTCCTCTAAATATAGTTCTTTTGCCAATGCAGTCAGGTCAATAGTATTAGTGGAATTCTGGTAATCTTTCGATAATTCTTCGAGGGCTTTTTTATAATCGTTGCCAATAGGCTTCATACCAGCGGTAAACTTATACTTCATACCTGCCTGAAGCCTTATCTCAGTCCTTTTAATAGGCGAGGGGGTTAGAAGCTCTTTTCTCTTTTGGCCTTCAGTTAGTTTATTATTATAGATTATGTTACTAACCAAAGGATTCTCATGTTGAATTACCATTTTATAACTTTCTACAGGTAAAAAACCAAAATCAAAACCAGCTTTATCTTTTGACATAATGTTATGTTCATCGCCGCTACTCAGATAAAGGTTTATTTTATCACTTTCAATGGAGTATTTTTTCTTGAACTTATAAGCAGGTAATTTAACCTTTATATCAAGAAGATGTACCCTGTAGATATCTTCTTTACCAAAGCCTCCAGGGCGGTTTGAACAAAAATAACCCGTCAACCCTCCAGGTGAAAATGAAAGGGCATAATCGTCGTATTTAGAGTTAACATTACTTCCAAGATTTTTAGGCGAACTTTTTTCCTGCTTCAAATTAACAGAATATAGGTCGAAACCTCCGAGGGTATTATGACCTGCTGAAGAAAAATAAAGTATAGTGTCATTCAGGATATAAGGATACATTTCATCTTTACCTGAATTGATAGTTGGTCCGAGGTTTACCGGCTTGCTCCATTTGCCTCCGGTAAATTCGCTGGAGCAAATATCCAATCCACCTGATCCCCCAAGAGCTTCAGAAACAAAATACATTTTAGTACCATTACTGTTAAAAGATACATGTCCAATACTGGTAATACCTTCAATTAATAATTCTTTTACATCAAGTTTCTCACTGCTATTTACCGGAATTTTGGTTACATATGTTTTTAATTTTAAGTTAGTTGATGCACTTCGTGTAAAATAAAGGTTTTTGGTATTATCGGAAAATGTAATTGAGCTTTCATTTTGGGCAGAATTAATGCTTTTATTAAATAAGTTTAATTTACCCAATTGACCTCCTTCTAAATAGTTTGCCGAAAACATATTGTAATAGTTATTCGCGCCGCTACCCGCTAAATTCTTCCTGGTAGAAGCAAATAATACTTTGTCGTCATGAATTACAGGACATATTTCTGACTCAGGAGTATTTAACACGCTCTCATTTTCAATAATTACATACGAAGTGTCTTTATACATCTTAGCCCTAACATCAGTTGAGTTCAGATAACCATGAATTTCAGAATAAACAATTTCATTGTATTTCTTCATCCATCCATTATAGCCAATAATATCTTTATTTTTAAGCAAAAGCAAAGCAAATTTCAGTCTGTGTTCATTAGGTATGTATAGCTTAGTATCAAATAATATTTGGTAACATTCAGCCGCCTGGTCGTATAGTTCCATCGCTGCAAAAGTTTCTGCCTTTCTTAATACTGAATAATAATTGTTTACATCGAGTTTATAAGCCATATTGTAGTATACAATAGCTTTCTTAAACTCTTTTTTATCGAAATAATAATCCCCTTTTTCGTCGTATACATTATGCACACTATTAATGTCTGTAGCTGTCTGGGGTAAACAAATAGAGGTTAATAACCCAAATAATAATATAAGTGTTGTTCTCATTGTTCTTGTATTTATACCAAGTTATTCAATTATTTGCAGAAATGAAAGAGGGTTTTTATTAAAATGCTTAATTAGTGAATATTAATTCATAAAGTTTCTCACATTCGTTTAAACCGGGTCAAGGGTATTCATGAGCGAAAGATAATGTAACGAACAATTAAACCTCACAGAAAACCAAAAAGCCTTTCAGATTTTCTGAAAGGCTTTGAAATATAATATTTATGAACCTTTAGCTCGGCGAAGCTAATATTTCAGGCTAAAAAAGAAGAAAAACTAAAAAGTTATTTTGTATAACCATCCGATAGAGTTTTCATAAAAGTTTCAATTGCATTTTCTTCTGCATCTGTCAACCCAAGATTACCCATTTCATCTGTATTAATATTTTCAGAAACTTCAGGTGCAGGCCATGTTCCATCATCGCGTGTATTATAAAAATGAATAACTTCCTTTAAGGATTTAAATACACCATTGTGCATATATGCCTTGGTAAATTTATAATATGGCCTTTTATCAACATTTCTGAGTGTTGGTACTTTATGTTTCCCTATGTTTTCAGATGCCATTGAACTATATTCAGATCGTGTCGCCAAGAACCCGCCTAGTCCGGGATCGATAAATCCGGGATTGATGTCATATTGGGGATTATCAAGATTTTTAGGAACGCCAGAGTTATCATAAGTAAAGTCTGTAAATAAAGGTTTCGTACCTGTACTTATATGGCACAAAGCGCATTTGCCTTTGTTATTAAATAAATTTAAACCCCATTCTTCAACAGGAGAAAGTTTAGCTGCTCCTTTCAAATAATAATCAAATTTTGAACTAAACTGGTTTACTTCAGATGAACCTTCATAAGCTGCAATAGCTAAACCAACGCGATCATAATTTACATCTATTTCCTCCTGTGTGGCATAACTTAACTCTTCACCCCAAACAGTTTCCCACATTGAACTATAATGTGACTTATCAATTATCTTCAGAACAGTTAATGCATCAGGAACAGCATGTTCAACAGGATTAAGAAATGGCCCTAATGCCTGTTCGGCTGTAGGACTTCCTAAACGTTCACCAGTTGCTCTTCCGTCCCAGAAATTTCCGCCAACAAACGCAAGAATTTCTTCATTATAATGAAAAATAGGACTAAATGTTGCATATGCAGCGCTTGGTGGTTTACGGTCGCCAAAACTACTGCCATCTGCACCGAAATAAACAGCCCCACCAATATTTATCCATTTATCAGGCCCTGTAAAACCAACTGATGCTCCATGACAACTAGCACATGACATTTTATTGACTGGTTTAGAAATTTTATCAAAATAAATAAACTTCCCTAATTTCTC
>Ga0105103_10001167_pt1 | contig 14754 bp, 11 predicted proteins | sample PPLLaktember2015_2_FD_79107 | JGI IMG/M metagenome (GOLD analysis project Ga0105103, IMG submission 79107) | Freshwater sediment microbial communities from Prairie Pothole Lake near Jamestown, North Dakota, USA - PPLs Lake P7 Core (6) Depth... | ecosystem: Environmental > Aquatic > Freshwater >...
CCGGGCCTCAAGAAAAGTAGGGTCAGACTCGACTTTCCGTGCCAATCCGTCCTGTCGACCCATCCCCCCTTCCACGATAAGTCGAGTCTGACCCTACTTATGACGATGCCCGTCACCCAGTGCCTGATCAAGTTGCACGAAACCCAACACCCGCTCGAGGACTACCAGGGCGGCGTGCCGCGCTGGTGCAGCGGTTGCGGTGACAACGCAATCCTCTCCGCGGTGCAGCGGCTGTGCCGCGACGAGAACCTGGCGCCGGAGCGCACGGTGTTCGTGTCCGGCATCGGCTGCTCGTCGCGCTTCCCGCACTACATGAAGACGTATGGCTTCCACGGCATCCACGGCCGCGCGTTCCCGATCGCCGAGGGTGTGAAGATGGCGCGGCCCGACCTCGCGGTGTTCGTCAACACCGGCGACGGCGACTGCTGCAGCATCGGCGCAGCGCACTGGATCCACGCGATCCGCTACAACATGAACCTGACGGCGATCCTGCACGACAACCAGGTCTACGGCCTCACCAAGAAGCAGGCCTCGCCGACCTCGCCGATCGGCCTGAAGAGCAACACGACGCCCCGCGGCAGCTACCTCGACGCGCTGAACCCGCTGACCGTCACGCTTGGCGTCACCAACGCCTCGTTCGTCGCGCAGGCGGTCGACTGGATCCCGGAGCTTCTCTACGACATCATCCGCGCCGCCTACCTCCACCGCGGCTTCTCGTTCGTGCGCATCATGCAGCGTTGTCCCGAGTGGCTGCCGAAGATGTTCGACCCGTGGCTGCACGATCCGGGCAAGACGCTGCTCCTCACGCACAAGAACGGCCTGTCGATCTCGCCGGAGCTCTCGCGCACCTACCGCAACCAGATCGAGCACGATCCGATGAACCTCGACCGCGCGCGGGAAATCGCTTCGGTGACCGATCCGATCCCGGTCGGGATCCTGTACCACAACCCCTCGATACCCTGTTACGAGGACATCCGCCACGCCGGGCAGATGCGCACGGCCGAGCAGATCCGCGCGGGGATCGAGTCCGAGTTCGACAAGGTCACCGTATGGCCGCAGGACGACCCCCCGTCGCGGGCCGTCGCCTGACGGCACGGCATCCCGGGAATCCCCAACTCACCAACACGATGGGCCATGGACAACGTCGCCCCCTTTGACGCACAGCGGCTGTTCTTTGCGACCGGCAAGCGCCACGGCACAGGCGTGCAGGCGATCGAGGGCGCGCAGCTGCGGCCCGCGCTCCTCGCGCGCTATCGTGACCTCACCAAGCTGCGCTACGACTTCCCGCTCGTGCTGATCGACGAGGGACCGGAGGCGGGTTCGATCCGCTCACTGTCGTCGATCGTCGACGCCATGCTGGGCGAGTTCGCGCCTCGGGGCATCGAGGGCGAGCGCCTGCGCAAGGCGGCGCTCCGCCTCGAGCGCGAGGTCCGTGCGCTCGTCGCCGGGGGCGAGCGCGGCACGCTGTCGGAATTGTGGGGTGCCGCGGCGGCGCAGGTCGCGTCGCCCAAGGATCCCACGGTGCGCGAGGTGCTCACCGGCATCGGCGAAAAGATGGCGCTCGATGGCCGCGTCGTCGACTGTGACGCGGCCATGCCGGCGGCGTTCGTCGCGCATGCGTGGCAGGCCGCGCAGGCGCGCAAAGCGATTGCCTTCCGTGCGCTCGTCGACCGGCTCGCAGTCCGGCTCTCGGACATCCTGCGCGCGGCGTTCATGCATTCGCAGGCCGGACAGCGGCCCGACAGTCTGCGCGCCTCGCTCGGCGGCTCGCATCGCAACGCGTTCGACTTCGATGCGATGTCGCGCCTGCTGGTGCGCAACGTGCCGAAGGACGAGCTGCCGACGGCACGACGGCGCCGCATCGAGTGGGCGCTCGACGTGCTGCGCAAGCAGGCGTTCTATCCCGATCCGCGCCTTGCCGACCGGCCGGACGCGCCCCCGGTGTTCGCGTTCCGCTTCACCGACTGCGCATCGGCGGCTGCCGCCTATCGCGAGCGGCTGCCGAAGCTCGCCCAGGTGGTGAAGGCGATCGCCGTCGCCGAGCTCGAGGCCGAGGGGCACTACGTCGACGCCAAGGACGACCCGGTGTTCGCGCACTACGACGAGTCGGCGTTGGCCGCGGACGACATCGCGTTCTTTCCCGACTACCTCGTCTCCATCCCGGCCGGCGAGAACGACGCGCCGCAGAACACGGGCCTGATGGACATGCTGTCGGCGGGGTTGCCGGTGAAGGTGCTGGTGGAGACCGACGACCTGCTTGAGCAGGCCGCGGTCGGCACCGGCCACTTCGCGTTCGGCGTGCGCAGCGCCCGACTGGGCAATACCGCGACCGGTCTCGGCGGGGTCTTCGTCGTGCAGACGGCCGGCGCCAACCTGTATGCGCTGCGCGAGCGTGTCGCGAAGGCGTTCGCGCATCGCGGCGCGGGGCTCGTGACGGTGTACGTCGGGACGCGCGCGGACGACGCGGAGATTCCCGCCTACCTCATGTCGGCGGCGGCGATGGAGTCGCGCGCCTTTCCCGCGTTCACCTACGACCCCTACGCCGGCGACAATCAGGCCGCGCGCTTCGACCTCGAGGACAATCCGCAGCCCGAAGCCGACTGGCCGGTGGGGCCCCTGGAATACGCCGACGCCGCCCTGCAGCGCATCGTGCAGGAGATGCCGTTCACCGTGGCCGATTTCGCGCTGTGCGACCGCCGCAACGCCGCGCACTTCGCACGCGTCCCGAAGGACGGATGGAACGACGGAATGGTGCCTGCCGACGAGTGGCTCGCGCTCGATCCGAAGCGCGCCGCCGACAAGGTTCCCTACGTGCTCGCCGCCGATCCTGGCGACGTGCTGCACCGGGTGATCGTCGACTCGCGGCTCATGCAGACGGTGGTGCGCAGCCGCACGTTCTGGCATCGGCTGCAGGAGCAGGGCGGCATCCACAACTCTCACGCCGAGATCCTGCTCGCGAGGGAACGGGCGAAGTGGCAGCAGGCACGGGCGCAGGAGCTCGAAACCGCGGCCGCGGCGACGGCAGCCGGCGCCGAGACGCCGCAGGCCCCGGCCGTGCCGGCCGACAAGGCGGTGCCGTCCCCAGCCGCACCCGCAGCGTCCGCGGCGCCGGAGCGAAATCCCGACGAAGCGTGGATCGAGACCACGCGCTGCCCGACCTGCAACGAGTGCCAGAACATCAACGACAAGATGTTCAAGTACAACGACAACAAGCAGGCCTACATCGCCGACATCAATGCCGGTACCTACCGGCAGCTGATCGAGGCAGCCGAAGCCTGCCAGGTCTCGATCATCCATCCAGGCAAGCCGCGCAATCCGAACGAGCCCGGCCTCGAGGAACTGCTAGAACGCGCGAAGCCGTTTCTCTGACGGAAGCCAGCGAGCGGCTTCGGGTGAAAGGCGCCGCACCAGGCGGCACCGCGAAAGCGAACGCGGCGCCCCGCGTCGTCGGCAACGACCCATCATCGCCATGACGGTTCCGCGCGTTCGGCGCGCGACGCTCGACGAATGCGCGGGGATCGAGGGCGCGGTCGTGGTGATCGACGTGCTGCGCTCGTTCACCACCTCGGCCGTGGCCTTCGCGCGCGGGGCTTCGCACATCTTCGCCGTCGACTCGCTCGATGCGGCGTGGCGGGCGGCGTCTCGACATCCCGGGGCGCTGATGATCGGCGCGTTTCCCGGCGGCGCACCGATCCCGGAGTTCGACCTGCCCAATTCCCCGGCGCGCGTCGATGCCGTGGATGTTGCCGGCAGGATGATCGTGCTGCTCACCGCGGGGGGAGCGCGCGGGTTGATTGCCGCTCGCCGTGCCTCGTTCGTGGTAGCCGCGAGCCTCGTCTGCGCGGATGCTACGGTGCACCATCTGCGCGCGCTCGGCGTGCCCGAGGTGACGCTGGTCGTCACGGGAATGTACGTCGACCGCGACGGCGACGAGGACATCGCGTGCGCGGACCTGCTCGAGGCGCGTCTCCTCGGTGGCGATCCGGCGGTCGACGCGTACGCTGCCCGTGTCAGAAATTCCGACTTCGGCCGGCGTTTCGCCGCGGGGAGCGATCCGTCACTGCCTGTCGCGGACCTCGACCTGTGCGCCGTGGCGGACCGTTTCGCATTCGCGATGCCGGTACGCCGGGTTGAGAGCGGCGACGAAGTCGAGATATTGCGCGCGGACGTGGAGCGGCGACCCGGAATGGCGGCATTCGCCCGGTAACGACGGATCGGGCGGCGTCCTGTGCATCGTCGCGATGGAGGCGTTGCGGATAGACTGTCCCCGAAAAGGGGGTCGCCACCCGATGCATCTCGACTCGGTCCTGCACCTGATGCCCCGCCAAGGCGCGCCGTCGCCGCTCTACGTCTACCTGCATGGGGCAGGTTCGACTGCGCTCGCGATGGTGCAGGTCGCCGACCGGTTCGCGCAGACCTATCCGCAGGCGGCGCACCTGATGCCCGACGGCTTCGTGGCGGACGACGCCGCGCCGGGCATGCGCGGGTGGTTCCCGGGCGCGGCCGGCGACGAATCGGGTCTGGCCGAACGCGTGGCGTCGTCGATGCCTGCGCTCGTCCTGTTCGTGCGCGATGCGCAGCGCCAGCTCGGCGTCACGCCGCTGGCCACCGCGCTCGTCGGCTTCTCGCAGGGCGCGATCGTCGCGCTGGAAGTCGCGCAGGCGCATCCCGATCTCGTCGGGCGCGTCGTGGCGATCGGCGGCCGCTACGCGACCCTGCCGTCGGCATCGCCGAAGGCGGTGATCCACATGGTGCACGGCAAGGACGACGCGGCCGTGCCAGCCCGCCATGCGGTCGAGGCAGCGACGCGGCTCCTGGCGCTCGGTGCCGACGTGACCGCCGACGTGGTGCCGGGGATCGGCCACGCGCCACACCCCGCGCTCGTCGAGCGGGCCCTCGGACACCTGCAGACGTTCCTGCCGCGGCGCATCTGGGCCGAGGCGCTCGCCAGCGCGCCACTGATGGGGACGCGCGCCGACAGTCGCGACCTCGGGCGACCGGCGTCCCCGCCGGCCGCCAACGATTCGACCTGAACCGCGGGACGGGTACCCGCCTTCCCGGCTGGCACGCGCGGGGGTCGGACAGGCGATGGACCTGGGTCCATTGACACGCGTCAAGACTCCGCCGGTCGCGAACCCATTAGGATTCGTTCTGGATTTCCGGCACAATCGCCCCATGCACCTGTCCCGGCGCACCTCACGCCCCATCGCCTGGCTCGTTGCGGCCTGCCTGCTGTTCGCGCAGACGGCCGCGGTGGCCTCTGCGTGCTCGCGCGGCGAGGCCATGGTCGTCGCCGAGGCTGCTGCCACGACGCCCTGCGCGTCGCACCTCGCCGCCGACGACCCGGCGGCTCCGGACGGTTATGGCCTTCTCGCGCAGGGCAACGTCTGCGAGGTGCACTGCCAGACGGCATCGCTGCCCGATGGCGGCGCCTTCGACCTGCCCTCGATCGTCGTGGTCGCGCGCTGGGAAATTCCTGCGTTCGCGATGGCGCCCGACCCCTCCGCGCCGGCGTCGGAGCTCGAGGCCCGCAGCGCCGCACCGCCGCTGCTCGCACTGCTGCCCCGCCTGCTGATCTGACCTTCGGCTGACGCCTCGCGCCGGCGCGATGATCGCGCCGGCTTTCGATCGTTCACGCCGGAGGTTCCAGATGTTCCAGCTCGAGACCTTGCCCAGGGTCGCCATGAGGTCCCCACGGGGCGCCGCGAGCGTCCGCGAGCGCGCATCGATGCTCGCGGCGTGTGCCCTGTTCGCGTGCACCACCGTGCCTGCGTTCGCGCAGGTCGGCGCACCGCTGTCGCTTGCGGAGGCGCAGCGCATCGCCGTCGACCGTTCCGCCCAGATCGCGTCCCAGCGCACGATGGTCGAGGCGGCACGCGAGATGGTCGGTCCTCTCGCCGAGTTGCCGGACCCCCAGCTGTTCTTCGGCGTCGAGAACGTGCCGACCGGCGGCCCTGATCGCTGGAGCCTCACGAGGGAAAGCATGACGATGACCCGCGTCGGCCTCATGCAGGCGTTCCCGCGCGCGGCGAAGCGCGAGCTCCGCGCCGAACGGGCGCGGCGCGACGCCGCCCGCGGTGAGGTCGCGGCCGAGGCCGCGTCGCTCGCGGTGGCGCGGGAGACCGCGACCGCCTGGCTCGCGCGCCACTACGCGCGCCGGGTCGAGCGCGCCATCGCCGCGCAGATCACCGAGGCCGAACTGCAGCTCGTGATGGCCGAGGCCGCCTATCGCGGCGGCCGCGGCGGTTCCGCCGAGGCCCTGGCCGCGCGGGCCGCGATCCTGGAACTCAGGAACCGGGCGCTGGAGGCCGAGCTCGCGAGCGAGCGGGCGCGCCTCGTGCTCGCGCGCTACCTGGGCGAGGCGGCGGCCGAGCGGCCGCTCGCCGACCTTCCCGACGTCGCAACGCTGCCGCGGGACGCGCAGGCGCTGGTCGACGTGAATGCGCAGCCGGAGGTGCGGCTCGTCGAGGCACAGGCAGCAGTGCTGGACGCCGAATCGGAGCTCGCCCGCGCCGGCCGGCTGCCGGACTGGAGCGCCGAGCTCTCCTACGGCATCCGCGGGTCCGACTACTCGAACATGCTGTCGCTGATGGTGCGCGTCGACCTGCCGTGGTCGCCCGGCACCCGCCAGGATCGCGAGTACGCGGCGAAGCTCAAGGAACGCGACGCCGCGCGCGAGATGCGCGAGGACGCGCGCCGCATGCGCGAGTCCGAGGTGCGGCAGATGCTCGCCGAGTGGACGTCGGCGCGCGCGCAGGCCGCGCGCATCCGCGACGAGATGGTGCCGCTCGCGCGCGCCCGTACCGAGGCGGCGCTCGCCGCCTACCGGGGAGGCGCCGCGTCGCTTGCCGCGGTGCTCGACAGCCGCCGCGCGGAGCTCGACGCGGAGCTCGCGCTCGTCTCGATGGAACAGGCCGCCGCGCGCGCGTGGGCCTGGCTCGCCAACACCGTCTATTCCCCGGGGCAATCATGAGCTCGACTGCACGCCAAGGCGGCGCCGCCGCGCCGATGGTCATCGTCGCGCTGGTCGTCGCCGTGCTCGCGGCGGCGGCCGGCTACTGGTTCGGCACGCGCGAGGGCGGGCACGAGGCGCCCACCGCAGCTTCGGCCACCGGACCGTCCGCCGGATTGCCCACCCCGGCAGCGACGACGGATGCCGCGGGCAACAAGATGCTCTACGACGACAAGGGCCGGCGCGTCCTCTACTGGCACGACCCGATGGTGCCGGGCCAGAAGTTCGACAAGCCGGGCAAGAGCCCCTTCATGGACATGCAGCTCGTTCCGGTCTATGCCGACGAGGGCGTGGACGAGGGCACGGTGAAGGTGAGCCCGCGTCTCGCCCAGAACTTCGGCGTCCGTACCGTCGAGGCACGCGAGGGGTCGCTCGCCACGGGCATCACCGCGGTCGGCGCGATCGCGGTCGACGAGCGCTCGCTCACCGGCGTGCAGTCGCGCGTGCAGGGCTTCGTCGAAAGGCTGCACGTGCGCGCGACGTTCGATGGCGTGCGCGAGGGGCAGCCGATCGCCGACCTGTTCGTTCCGGAGTGGGTCGCGGCACAGGAGGAGTACCTGGCGCTCAAAGGCTCGTCGCAACCCGGCCTCGCGACGCTGGCCGACGCTGCGCGTGGCCGCATGAAGCTCCTCGGCATGCCCGACGCGGAGATCGCGCGCGTGGAACGTGAGGGCCGTACCTCGGGTCGTGTCACGGTCACCGCGCCGCAGGGCGGCATCGTCTGGGAGATCAGCGCTCGCGACGGCATGGCGGTGATGCCCGGCACGAACCTCGTCCGCATCGCGGGCCTCGGCAGCGTCTGGCTGATCGCCGAGGTACCGGAGGCGCAGGCCGGCGAGATCGCGATCGGGATGCCGGTCGAGGTGCGCACGAACGCCTATCCCGACCGCGTGTTCAAGGGGCGGATCGAGGCGCTGCTGCCGGAGGTCAATGTCGCGACGCGCACCGTGCGCGCGCGCGTCGTGCTGTCGAATCCGGGCGGTGCGTTGAAGCCCGGCATGTTCGCGAACGCGACGTTCCGGGGTGCCGCGGCGAAGCCGGCGGTGCTGGTGCCTTCCGAGGCGGTGATACGCACCGGCAAGCGCAATGTGGTGATCGTCGCCGAAGGCGAGGGCAGGTTCGCTCCCGTGGACGTCGCGGTGGGTCGCGAGGCCGGCGACCAGACCGAGATCACGAAGGGCGTTTCCCCGGGGCAGCGGGTGGTCACGTCCGGGCAGTTCATGATCGACTCCGAGGCGAGCCTGAAGGGCGTGCTTGCGCGCATGAACAACGCCGGAGAGGCGCCCGCCGCGGCCGGCGCCGTGAAGCACAAGGCGTCCGGGATCGTGCGCGACGTCGGTGGCGGCGAGCTGTTCATCGAGCACGGGCCGATCGAGTCCGCCGGCATGGGGGGCATGACGATGGGCTTCAAGGCGCCTGTCGCGGGCGTGCCACCGGGTGTGAAGGAGGGCGTGCGCGTCGACTTCGAGTTCGCGATCACGCCGAAAGGCGAGTTCCAACTCTCGTCGATTGCGCCTGCCGCCGCCCCGGCGGCTACGGCGAAGGGCAGGTAGGCCATGGTCGCGAACCTGATCCGCTGGTCGGTCGCGAACCGCTTCCTCGTGGTCCTCGTGTCGCTGGGCCTCGCGGCGTGGGGCATGTGGGCGGTGTGGCGCACGCCGGTCGACGCCATTCCCGACCTCTCCGACGTGCAGGTGATCATTCGCACCACCTACCCGGGACAGGCGCCGCAGATCGTCGAGAACCAGGTCACCTATCCGCTCACCACGACGATGATGTCCGTGCCGGGGGCGAAGGCGGTGCGCGGCTACTCGTTCTTCGGCGACTCGTTCGTCTACGTGCTGTTCGAGGACGGCACGGACCTGTACTGGGCACGATCGCGGGTACTCGAGTACATGAACCAGGTGCAGTCGCGGCTGCCGCCGCAGGCGAAGGCCGCGATCGGCCCGGACGCGACCGGCGTGGGCTGGATCTACCAGTACGCGCTGGTCGACCGCACGGGCAGTCACGACCTCTCGCAGCTGCGGGCGCTGCAGGACTGGTTCCTGCGCTACGAGCTGAAGAGCGTGCCGAACGTCGCCGAGGTGGCGACGGTCGGCGGCATGGTGCGGCAGTACCAGGTCGTGCTCGATCCGAACAAGCTGCGGTCCTACAACATCCCCCATGCGAAAGTCATCGAGGCGCTGAGGCGTGCGAACACCGAGGTCGGGGGCTCGGTGCTGGAGCTCGGCGAAGCCGAGTACATGGTGCGTTCCAGCGGATACCTGAAGTCGCTCGAGGACTTCCGCGACACGCCGCTTGCGGTGTCCGAGGCCGGCGTGCCCGTGCGGCTCGGCGACGTCGCGCGCGTACAGGTCGGCCCGGAGATGCGCCGCGGCATCGCCGAGCTCGACGGCGAAGGCGAAGTGACCGGCGGCATCATCGTGATGCGCAGCGGCAAGAATGCGCTCGCCACGATCGATGCGGTGAAGGCGAAGCTCGAGCAGCTGAAGCCGGGGTTGCCTGCCGGCGTCGAGATCGTGCCGGTCTACGACCGCTCCGACCTCATCGGGCGGTCGATCGCCACCGTCGAGAACACGCTGCTCGAGCAGTTCGCGATCGTCGCGCTGATCTGCCTCGTGTTCCTGTTCCACCTCCGCAGTGCCTTTGTCGCGATCGTCGCGCTGCCGCTGGGGGTGCTGGTGGCGTACATCGTCATGTACTACCAGGGCATCACGGCGAACATCGTCTCGCTCGGCGGCATTGCCATCGCGATCGGCGAGATGGTGGACGCGGCGGTGGTGATGGTCGAGAACGCGCACCGGCGCATCGAGGCCTGGCAGGAAGCGCATCCGGGACGGTCGCTGGAGGGCGAGGAGCGCTGGAAGGTGATCACCGACGCCGCCGTCGAGGTCGGGCCGGCGCTGTTCTCGTCGCTCTTGATCGTGACGATCTCGTTCGTCCCGGTGTTTGCCCTGGAAGCCCAGGAGGGGCGCCTGTTCGCGCCGCTCGCGTTCACCAAGAGCTACGCGATGGCGGCAGCGGCCGGCATCTCGGTCACGCTGGTGCCGGTGCTGATGGGCTACCTGATCCGCGGGCGCATTCCCGCCGAGCAGAAGAACCCGATCAACCGCTTCCTGATCTGGGCCTATCGCCCGCTGCTGGAGGCGGTGCTGAAGGCGCCGTGGCTGACCATCGGGCTGGCACTGGCGCTGGCCGTCGCAACGCTGTGGCCCGCCACGAAGCTGGGTGGCGAGTTCATGCCGCCGCTCGACGAGGGCGACCTCCTGTACATGCCCACCGCGCTGCCGGGGCTGTCGGCCGGCAAGGCCGCGGAGCTGCTGCAGCAGACCGACCGCATGATCAAGACCGTGCCCGAGGTCGCGCGCGTGTTCGGCAAGGCCGGACGAGCGGAGACCGCGACCGATCCCGCGCCGCTCGAAATGTTCGAGACGGTGATCCAGCTGAAGCCTCGCGACCAGTGGCGGCCCGGGATGACCACCCCGAAGCTGATCGATGAACTCGACGCGGCGGTCAAGGTGCCGGGCCTCGCCAACGTGTGGGTGCCGCCGATCCGCAACCGCATCGACATGCTTGCCACCGGCATCAAGAGTCCCGTCGGCATCAAGGTGTCGGGCGCGAACCTGGCCGAGATCGACAAGGTCGCGGCCGAGATCGAGAAGGTGGTGAAGAACGTCCCCGGCGTGTCGTCGGCGCTCGCCGAGCGGTTGACCGGTGGGCGCTACATCGACGTGGCCATCGATCGGCCCGCCGCGGCCCGCTTCGGTCTCGCGGTCGACGACGTGCAGTCGGTGATCGCGGCCGCGATCGGCGGCGAGAACATCGGGGAAACCGTCGAGGGGCTGCAGCGCTTCCCGATCAGCGTGCGCTACCCGCGCGACTATCGCGACTCGATCGGCAACCTGCGCGACCTGCCGATCGTCACCGAGCGGGGCGCGCAGATCCGGCTCTCGGACGTGGCGACGATCCGGATCAGCGACGGTCCGCCGATGATCAAGAGCGAGAACGCCCGGCCGTCCGGCTGGGTGTACGTCGACATCCGGGGCCGCGACCTCTCCGGATCGGTGCGCGCCATGCAGCGCGCCGTGGCCGCAGAGGTCAAGCTGCCGCCGGGCTACTCGATCGCGTGGTCGGGGCAGTTCGAGTACATGGAGCGCGCCGCGGAGCGGCTGAAGATCGTCGTGCCGGCGATGCTCGCGATCATCCTGGTGATGCTGTATCTCACGTTCCGGCGCGTCGACGAGGCATTGCTCGTCATGGCGATCCTGCCGTTCTCCGTGATCGGCGGGGTGTGGCTCCTGTACGCGCTCGACCACAACGTGTCGATCGCGAGCGCGGTGGGCTTCATCGGACTCGCCGGCGTCACCGCGGAGTTCGGCATCGTGATGCTCGTGTACCTGAAGCAGGCGTGGGACGAGCGGGTCGCGAAAGGGGAGCGGAGCGAGACCGCGCTGCTGGAGGCGATCCGCGAAGGCGCCGCACTGCGCGTGAGACCGAAGGCGATGACCGTCGCGACGACGGTGCTCGGGCTCATGCCGATCCTGTGGGAGACGGGAACCGGCTCCGAGATCACGCAGCGGATCGCGGCGCCGATGATCGGCGGCATGATCACCGCGCCGCTGCTGTCCATGTTCGTGATCCCCGCGGGCTACCTGCTGATGCGGCGGGCCGGCCTGCGTCGCCGCGCCAGGGTCGAACGGACCGCGGCCGAGCCAGCGACCGGCGTCGTGTAGCGTGTGCGGGGTGTCCGCGTTCGGAGATATTTGCCCGAACGCGGCCACCGCAACGCGTCGACCGCTATTTCTTGCGCCGCGGCGCCGGTGGCGCAGGCTTGTCGTGGAAGGTGAGCGCGAGGTCGAACGCAGCCCTGACGAATGCGAGCACGGCGGTGAACTCCTCGTCGTCGAGGCGCCGCGCCGCGTCGCTCGCGCGGTAGATGTTCGCGAACTCCCGCTCGCGGCCGGCCTGCACCGCGAGCCGGCCGATGCCCAGCCGCTCCAGCGTCTGCCAGGTGTCCGGGTTGTAGGAGCGCGTGAAACGCATCACGAACGAGATGGGATCGTTGCGCCCGAGCACCGACGCGAGGCGCAGGATGACCTCGAACGGCAGCGCCACCTTGCCGCCTTCGACCAGTTCCAGCAGCGTCGGGTCCTTGAGGTTGATCGCCTCGCCGACCTCCTTCAGCGAAAGTCCGGCGGCCTCCCGCATGCTGCGCAGCACCGAGCCGGCGCGCGCGAGCGTGGCACGTTGCTCGGGACGTACCAGCAACGCCTTCGCCGCGCCGATCGAGACGTCGGCGGCAGCGCCAGCGATGCCGAGCACCGAGTCGGACCACGACCGCACCTGCTTCGCCATCGCGACCAGGCTCGAGTCCTCCGCGGCACCGGCGACAGGCGGTGCGTCGGCTCGCGTCGTCGTCCGCTTGCGGGCGACGCGCTTGCGGGGCTTTAGCGTCGGGTCGGACGTGGCCATGGGCCGGGTTCCTTGGGTGTGGGGATGCCGACGATGGTAGCGGCGGCGGGTGTGGCCCGTCTACGTCCTGCCCGGCAATTTCTCGGCGAGGCGCAGGCCCGCGATGCGCGCGATCTGGGCGAGCGCCTCGGCGAATTCGGCTGCCGGATCGCACTCGATCCGCCGCGCGAGTTCCGCGATCACGCCCGCCCGGTCCCAGCCCTTGACCGCGAGGATGAACGGGAAGCCGAACTTCGCGTGGTAGCGGGCGTTCAGGTCGATGAGCCGCGCCAGTTCCTCGGGCGAGCACCGGGTGAGGCCGGCACCCGACTGCTCGCTCGTCGAGTCGGCGGTGAGCTCGCGGCGCACCATGGCCCGTCCGGCGAGCTCCGGGTGCGCCCGGATCAACGCGAGCTGCTCGTCCCGCGAGGCAGCGTGCATCGCGCCGACCATCGCCCGGTGCAGCGCGTCGACGCTATCGAAGGGCCGCGCCGCGAACGCGCGCGCGGCGACCCACGGCGAGTGCTCGAAGATGCCGCCCAGCGCCGCCACGAAGGCCGCGCGGTCGGTCGCGTTCAGCTCGTCGAGCGTCATCGAACGGCGTTCGCGGCGAACGGGTGCGTCGCGATCCAGTGTCGCGCGATGTCGATGCGACGTGCGCACCAGACGTGGTCGTGCCCCCGGACGTGGTCGAGGAAGCGGGTGAGCGAGGCGAGGCGCGCCGGCCTCCCCGCGAGGCGGCAGTGCAGCCCGATCGACAGCATCTTCGGGGCGTTCAAACCCGCCGGATCACCCTCGGCGTAGAGCGTGTCGAACGCGTCGCGCAGGCAGGCGAAGAACTGCTCGCCGCTGTTGAAGCCCTGCGGCGTGGCGAAACGCATGTCGTTGGTGTCGAGCGCGTACGGGACGACGAGGTGCGGCACGCGCGCGGCGTCGACCTCGACCTCGACCCAATACGGGAGGTCGTCGGCGTAGGAGTCGGCGTCGTACACGAAGCCGCCGTGCTCGACGACGAGGCGCCGCGTGTTCGGGCTGTCGCGCCCGGTGTACCAGCCTTCGGGCGCCCGCCCGGTGAGCGCGCGAATCGCCTCGACTGAGCGGGCCAAGTGCTCGCGTTCGGTCGCGATGTCGGCCTGCTGGTAGCTCACCCAGCGCCAGCCGTGGCTCGCGATCTCGTGGCCGTCGCGCAGGAACGCCTCGACCACCCGGGGATGGCGCAGCATCGCCATCGCCACGCCGAAGATCGTCAGCGGCACTTCGCGTTCGCGGAACAGGCGCAGGAGCCTCCACACGCCTGCGCGCGAGCCGTACTCGTAGAGCGACTCCATGCTCATGTGCCGCGCCGCATAAGCCTGCGCGCCGACGATTTCGGAGAGGAACGTCTCCGAGGCCGCGTCGCCGTGGAGGACGCTGTTTTCGCCGCCTTCCTCGTAGTTCAGCACGAACTGCAGGGCGATGCGGGCGCCGTTCGGCCAGCGCGGATGCGGCGGACGCTCGCCGTAGCCGGCGAGGTCGCGCGGGTAGCCGGGTTCGAAGGGCTGCATGGAGGCGCTCGCGGCACGCGGTGCGCGGCGGGCGCGCCGAGCATACAATGCGCCGCTCGACCCCGGCAAACCCGCGCGACGAACCATGGGCCGCCTGACCACGCACGTCCTCGACACTGCCCACGGCACGCCGGCGGCAGGTGTCGGCCTGACGCTGTACCGCAACGTGGGCGAGCGCTACGTGCTGATCGGCGACGCGGTGACCAACGCCGACGGCCGCTGCGACGCGCCGCTCGTCGCGGGCGACGCGTTCACCGCCGGCCGCTACCGCCTCGTGTTCCGCGCCGGTGACTACTTCCGCAGTTGCGGCACGGTGCTGCCCGACCCGCCGTTCGTCGACGAGGTGGTGGTCGACTTCGGCGTCGCCGACGCGTCGGGGCACTACCACGTGCCGCTGCTCGTGTCGCCGTGGTCGTGGTCGACCTACCGCGGTTCCTAGGCAACCGCGGCAGGTTTCGCGCATGGAAGCCTACGCGTTCGATTGGCTCAACCTGCTTCTGCGCTGGGTCCACCTGATCACGGGCATCGCCTGGATCGGCGCCTCGTTCTACTTCGTCTGGCTGGACAACAGCCTGCGGGCGCCGCAGGTCGCGCAGGATGGCCAGCACGGCGTCGGCGGCGAACTGTGGGCGGTGCACGGCGGCGGCTTCTACCACGTGCAGAAGTACCGCGTCGCGCCGGCCGAGTTGCCGTCGCCGCTGCACTGGTTCAAGTGGGAGGCCTACGCGACGTGGCTGTCGGGCTTCG
>Ga0105103_10001168_pt1 | contig 14753 bp, 11 predicted proteins | sample PPLLaktember2015_2_FD_79107 | JGI IMG/M metagenome (GOLD analysis project Ga0105103, IMG submission 79107) | Freshwater sediment microbial communities from Prairie Pothole Lake near Jamestown, North Dakota, USA - PPLs Lake P7 Core (6) Depth... | ecosystem: Environmental > Aquatic > Freshwater >...
CGAAGACGGCCAACGGCATGTGCCCGCTCACCGAGGCCCCGATGCCCGCGGCGCCGAAGCAGCTCGAGGAACTGGGAATCGAGGTTGCTCGAAGACCATGAGGCGCTCCGTCCTCCTGCTCTCCCTCGGGCTCGTCTCGGCGCTGATCGTGATCGCGATCCTGTTCGCCGCAGGCGTGGAGCGGGTGACGTTCACGTCGGGGCGCCCGTTCGATGAAGACACCTCGGTGAAGGTGCGCGCCGGCGGGGGAGCGGGAACGCCGCCGACTCCACTCCGCCCGATCGACCTGGCGATCGCGTACGGGACCACCGGCCTCATCGTCCTCGCGGTCATCCTTCTCCTTCGGAAGAACGCCGGCGGCGCACCGCAACGAAAGACCCATCGCTGGGCGAACGTCGTGTTCGCCGCCACGCTGGTGGCCGCGATCACCGTCGTGCTCTACCAGATGAACAGGCCGGACGAAGACGGGAAGCTAGCTGCGGAGGACGCGGCCGCCTCCCCGGACCTGACAGACGAGAAGGCCGGCCCCGCGGAGTATCGGAGCATCGACGAGCTCTTGGGAACCGGGGGAGAGGACACGGGCCGAGGAACGGCTCCGAGCACTCTCGTGATCACGGGGATCCTCGCTGTCGTCGCGCTCGGCCTCTGCGTCGCCCTCGTCGTCGTCCTCCGGCGAAAGCGCCGTGCTCCGGAGGAGGACATGACCGAGGAGATCCTGGCGCCGGTTCGCGCCGCCGTCGCGGAACTCCGTCTCGGTAGGGACCCGCGCGGCGCTGTGGAGCACTGCTACCGGCAGATGCTCCACGCGCTGGCCGAACGCTCGAAGGTCGACCCCTCGTGCCTGACGCCGCGCGAGTTCGTGGCCGCTCTGGCGGACGGCGGTCTCGACGGGGCAGCCATTGGCGAGCTCTCGACCCTCTTTGAGGAGGTCCACTACGGCCACCGCCCGGAGGAAACGCTGGCCGCCCGTGCGTTGCAGTGCATGACGGCGATCACGAGCGCGTACCCCGTCCCCGAGGCCACCCCATGAGAAGGCAGAAGATGGAGGGCACGTTCGTTGTGCTGGAGCTTGCGGTGCTCCTTGCTCTCACCCTGTTCGCCCTCTCGATTCCCATGCGGCACGGAGCGCGGTTCTGGGAGGCGGTCGCCGTCCTCCCGCAGATCGTTCTCTGGTTCGTGCCGATTCTGTTCGCGTTGCCCGTCCTTCTCTTCTTCGCCAACCGGCTTCGGCCGGAGCGAGCCCCTCGCGCCACCCCGCGGATCGAAGACTCGTCGGCGGGGACGCTGGCGTACCTCGTCGACGCGATCCGCCAATCCCGATCGAGCCATCTCGCGAGGTCGCGGGTCGCAAGCCAGCTCGTCCGGTTGGCCGTTCGCATCGACGCGCAGCGATTCGACATGCGCGAGGAGGAGGCGTGGACGCTTGTCCGCGAGCGCTGCCGAAAGCTGGAGCCGGACCTAGCGGCCTTTCTGGAAAGGGAGGACCTCGGTGCGCTGTCCGGCACAGCGTTTCATTCCTACATCCGAAGGACCGTCGCGTTCCTCGAACGCGAAAGCGAGGAGGCCTAGGCAATGATCCCCATTTCGCACGTGGAGAAGACAGCGCACCGGGTCGTGGACGAAGTCTCGAAGGCGGTGATCGGCAAGTACGACGTCCTGATGGAGGTCATGGCGACGATCCTCGCCGGCGGTCACGTCCTCTTCGAGGACAATCCGGGACTCGCGAAGACGCTGATTGCGCGGAGTTTCGCGCGCGCCCTCGGCGTCGACTTCCGTCGCATCCAGTTCACGCCGGACCTCCTGCCGAGCGACATCACCGGATCCCACATCTACGACCGTGCGAAGAACGAGTTCGCCCTCGCTCCCGGCCCGATCTTCGCTCACGTTGTCCTCGCCGACGAAGTGAATCGCGCGACCCCGAAGACGCAGTCGGCGCTTCTCGAAGCGATGCAGGAACTGCAGGTCTCGATCACCGGGGAGACGCGGCCGCTCCCGAAGCCGTTCCTTGTCATGGCCACCCAGAACCCGATCGAATACGAGGGAACGTTCCCTCTCCCCGAGGCGCAGCTCGATCGGTTCATGGTTCGACTGACGGTCGGATACCCCCAGCCGCCCGAAGAGGTCGAGATTCTTCGGCGGCGCGCGAAGCGAAAGGAAGAAGAGGTAAGCCTTTCCGCCGTCTCCTCCGCCGAGGAGCTCCTCGAGATGCAGCGTGCCGTCGAGGACGTCGCCGTCGACGAGGACATTCAGAACTACATCGTCTCTCTCGTCGGGCGCACGAGGAAGCACACGAGCGTCTACGTCGGCGCAAGCCCCCGGGGATCCCTGGCGCTGTTCAAGCTGTCGCGAGCCTGGGCCGCGCTCTACGGCCGCGACTACGTCCTGCCCGACGACGTCAAGCGGTTCGTCGTGCCTGCGCTCGCCCACCGCTTGATCCTGCGCCCGGAATTCTGGAGCCGCCAGGCGTCCACGACCGATGTGGTCCAGGGAATCCTCCAGGCGACTCCGGTCCCGAAGGTCTCCTAGCGCGATGGCCGATCCTCGCTACCCAATCGCCGCGTGCATCAGCGTCGGCATTCTGATCGCCGCGCTCGTCACGCGCAGCGCCGGCCTCTTCATGGTCGCGATCCCCGCCCTCGCGTACGCCGCGGTGCTGCTCGTCGCGCGGATGCGGCTCCCTCACCCCGAGCTCGACATCTCGAGAACCCCGTCGTCCCACCGGGTGTGTTCCGGCGACGACGTCCGCTACACCGTCACGGTCACCAACTGCGGCGAGCCGTTGCCGCTCGTCGGGGTCCTCGACGTGCTGCCGACCGACCAGGCCGTCCAAGAGGGGACTCCCTCGTACCTGGGCCCCGTCGGACGAGACGAGGATGTCCGCCTCTCGTACTCGCTCCAGCCGACCCGCGGGATCCATCTCCATGACCACGTCACGGTCGTATCCTGGACCCGGACCGCCCTTGCGTTCCAGGAGCACGAACTTGTCTGCTCGACGTACGTCTCCGCGCTCCCGGAGACCGAGAAGCTCCCTCCCCTGACCCTGGCGCCCCGCCGCACGCACGCCTTCGCCGGCCCCATCATGGCCCGCGCCGCGGGACCGGGCGTCGACTTCTTCGGCTGTCGCGCGTACGTGCCGGGCGACGACGTTCGAAGGATCAACTGGCGCGCGCTCGCGCGCACCGACCGCCTCATCGTCAACGAGTACGAGCAGGAGAGAATGGCCGACGTCACCTTGGTCCTCGACGTTCGCGCGCAGGCTCACGTAGACGTTGCAGGTCGCGGCACGTTCGAGGCGGCCTGCCGCGCCGCCGCCAGCCTGGCCGAGCACATGATCCGCCAGGGGAACCGCGTCGGATTCCTTCTCTACGGCCAATCCATCGACTGGATCCAGCCCGCCGGAGGGCGGTTCCACCTCGAACGCATCCTGGGCTCCATCGTCCGGGCCAAACCGGTACGAAGCTTCGCTTTCGAGGATCTTGCCGGGATTCCGGCGTCCATCTTCCCTTCGGGGTCGCAGCTGATCCTGCTCTCCTCCCTGCCGAGGGATGAGGACTACGACGTGCCGATCCAGCTCGCCGCCCGGGGGTATTCCGTGCTCGTCGTCTACATGAACAGTGAGAAGCTACAGGCTTCGGTCGAGCAGGCCGACGACGCCTTGGCGCTTGCGCTCCGCATCCGCTCGCTGCGACGAGACACGGCCATCCGACAGATGCGCCGCGGGGGCGTGCGAGTGCTCTCGTGGGACACCGAGGAACCCCTCTCGGTCGCCCTTCATCGGGCACGTCTGGACCGAGGCGGGAGGAGGAGGCGCTCGTGAGACTCACCGTGCTCGTCCTCGCTGGGCTGTCTGCCGGTTTCGCCGTGGCGGGCGCCGCGCTCGTCTACCCTTGGACGTTCGCACTCGCTGCGGGCCTCACGGCGGGACTGTGGATCGCCCTCGCCGCCTGGCGCCCCTTCTGCCGGCTCCACGTGCTGCCGATGCTCCTCTGCGTCGGCACCTGCTCGGCTCTTGCCGTCGGCGTCGAGGCGCGCACCTTCGGTCTTGTGGGTCTTCCCTTGGCGCTCTTCGCGTGGGACGCAAGCGTCACGGGACGGACGATGTCGCGCTTCGCCGCCGTCGTGCCGCGCCCCGTCGTCCTACGGTACGCGTCCGCGATTGCGGCCATCAGTGGGGCGTCCGTAGCCGCCGCCGCCGGCGGCAACCTTCTTCCGCTTCGGCTCAGCTTCCCGATCGCCCTCGGCGTCTCCGTTGGGCTCCTCGGCCTCACGATCGCCGTCCTCTGGACTGCACGTCGATCCGGGGCCGTCGTCCCCATTGTGGTGGACCCGGAGAACGGCAGAGAGGAAGAAGAAGAGGACGCGGCCGCCGGGCGGGACGCGTCCCCTTCCTATCAACCTCGAGGATTCTCGAACTCTCGTTAGGGCAGACCCAGCACCCCGCAGATGCCGCTCACGAAACGCACTCCGCCGGCGTATCCGCTCATCTCGCCGGAGAACCGCGAAATCGTCGTCGCGTACCCCGGGTAGAGGCGATACGAGAAGACGAGCTCTTCACCGGGCTCGAACGCGCTTCCCCAGAGCACCTCGAGCTTCCGCGCCTCGGCGTTGATGTTCGTCATCGCACCGGCTGTGTCGACCAGCTCGACCTGCCACCCCTGCTGCAGCGTCTCGATGAATCCGAGTGCCGACGAGGACGCCACCACACGGATGCTGATGACAACGAGGATGGCCCCGTCCGCCTGCGCGAGAACATCCCTCACCGCAAAGGACGGGACGATTCCCACGAGGATCCCCTTGCGGCAAGACTCCCGGCGTCCGGCGTCGTCGACGATGGTCAGCTCGACTTCGTAAGAGCCCGCGGCGAGGTACGTGTTCGTCGTCACGGCGTCGCGCGTCTCGACGTCGACGACGCCATCCCCGTTCCAGTCCCATCGATACGTGTACGTCCCGCCGGTGAGACAGGGTTCGCACACGGCAAAGCTGACGCCCTGACCCACCCCGGGGTTGTACGTGGACGGCGTGAAGTCGGCCTTCCACGCGGCCGCCGCCGTCCACGAAACCGCGACGGCGATCGCCGCCGCGACAATCCATATGCGTCGTACGTTCTTCATGGCCCCCTCCCTCTTCATCACGCCCGGCGGCGACGACCCGCTCCCCTACGGGAGCGGGTCGTGCACCGAGCTTCCCGTCAGCCAATAGGCAATCAGGTCCTGAATCATGACCAGATCGATCTTGCCGTTGTTCGTGTACGGAACCGACGCCCCGGACAGCCAGAGCGAGACGGCATACTGGATTTGGTCGAAGCCGATCAGCTCTCTGAGACACAGGTCGATCGCCGACGTCTCGACGTTCCACCGGGAGATCACAATCGGGATGGAGAGGTACTTCGCAAGCACCACCCGATCCTCGCCGGTGATCGTCTGCAAGAGGCGCGGCGACGAACTCCCCACGGAGCCTCGGATCGCCACGGGATCCGCTTCCGCCTTCGGCGAGCTCGACGGAGCCGTCAGGGTGTAGCGAATCTCACGCTGCGAGTCCGACCCCGTGCCGGAGAACTTCTCGACGAACAGCCACTCTACCGTGGTACCGCTCTGGCGAAGCGTCGCGCCGTCGGTCTCCACGGAGCGGAACGTCCAACCCGCCGGAAGCGTCTCGCTCACGGCAAGCCCGTTCAGCGTCGTGTTCGCGCGGAGCGACAGGGTCACCGTGACCGTGGCCCCCTGGACCGTCCGATCCTCGGGCAGGCACGTCTCGATCGTCCGCGCCGCCGTCACGCTCGACACGGCCGTCACGGTCTTCTCGAGCGTCGCTCGACTGCCCATGTCGTCCGTGACGTAGAGCGCAATGTCGTAGTCCTCGGGCTCGACAAACGTGAACGACACGTCCGGCGCGTCCGTCGAGACATCGACGACGCCGTCAGCCCCGAAGTCCCACTCGTACCGTACGACGCGCCCGTCCAGGTCGTACGACGCGCTCGCATCGAGGATGACCAGAACGCCCACGCGCGGCTGGGCCACCACAACCATGGAGTCGGCCTCCAGAACGGCAAAGCTTGCCGTCGGAGGCGCGTTCCCGATCACGAGCTCTTGCTCGTACGGCTTCGACGCGAGCCCCCGGTCGTCGGTCACGACGAGCGTCACGGTGTACGTGCCGCTCTCCGCGAACCGGTGGACGGGGTCCTTCACGTCTGCTGTCGTCCCGTCTCCGAACTCCCACGCCCAGGCGGCCACGGTCTTTTCGCCGTCGATGTCGCCCGACGCGTCGTGGAACTCGACCGGGTCGGCCGTGGTCGGCGCCGCCGGTTCAAACCCGAATCCGGCTTGCGGCACGCGGTTCGGCATGACGACGCTCAATCGATCCGCCTCGATGTCCACCTTCTGCTCCACGCCGCGGAAGTCCCTGTAGGTCGCCGTCGAACCGTCGTCCGTCAGGAGGATTCCGCTCTCCGTCGCGCGAAGCTTCATGTCGATGCGCAGGATCTGACCCAGCTTGACCTCTTCCAACGCCCAGCGAACCGTGGTGCTGCCGTCCATTTCCATCCGCACCTGGCTTGCGGCCGGCGCAGAGCTCATCCACTCGAGTCCAGCGGGAATGTGCTTCTCCACAACCACATCGGACGCCGCCACCGTCACGAAGGCATGCTGGACGGCCGATTCGAGCGCCGCGTCCGACGGGCGGGCCGCAAACGCTCCCCCCGATGTCGCCGCGAGCTCCTCCAGAAGCGCCCGGTTGATCAGGGTCCCGATGCCGACACACGTGATCCGGATTCCCGTCTCGACCGCGATCTTGCCCTCCGACTTCGCGTCCGATCCGACGTTCGACTGCCCGTCCGAGAAGAGGATGATGAGCATCGTCGCGTCGGGACGAGCCGTCTGGGAAAGCTCCCGCCGCGCCAACTGAAGCGCCGTGCCGAGCGCCGACTTGTCGCCGCTCGCGAGCCCTCCAACCGCCGACTTGATCTCCGCCTTGCTCTTGGAGAGCGGCAAGGCTACACGCGCCGTCGCGGCGTACGACAGCACGCCGACGCGGTCGTTCGGACCCATGCGATCCACGAAGTCAAGGGCGAAGAGCTTCGCCTCCGCCAGTTCGGCCGTTGCCGACGTATCGATGACCAGCATGCAGTCCACCGGGAAGCGCTCCCCGGTCGCGCCGACGCCCTGAAGCGTAAGCGAGACGTTCGTCGTCTCCGGCGCCTGTCCCATTCCTGCCACGAAGATCTGCGACGGGTCGACCGTCTGCAAGATCTGGATGGTTCCCTCACCCAGCGCCGTCGCCGAACCGGCAATCAGGGCAACGAAGAGAAGGAGCACGGCGAGGGGAACCCCCCTCGCCGTGCTGGTGGTCGTTCTCATGACACATCATCTCCCTCGACGGAACACCCGGCGTGCAACGCTACCCGCCGCACACCGAGGCGTCCGGATCACACGGGCCGTCGGGGATCACGGGGAGCGGATCGCAGATGTTCGTCCCCGTGAGCCAGTAGGCGATGATCTCCTTCAGCATGTGGTACCCAACCGTCTCGCCGCACGTCCACGGAACCTCTTCGTCCTCCAACCAGAAGGCGATGGCCCGCTGGACTTGCTGGAACGAGATCCTGTCTGAAAGCGTGATGTCGAGACGATCGTGGTCCACGTCCCAGCGGGAAATCGCCACAAGGACGGACAGACAATCGCTGACGTCGACGCCGCTGTCGCCGGTGACCGGCACTTCCATGCACGGCAGAGCCGAGTCCACCACGCCGTAGAGATCGTTGCTGCTCGCGTAGCACGGATCGCTCGCGGCCATCTCGATCATCTGCGTCTGCGGAACCTCGACCTGGTAGATGATGGTCTTCGTTACCCCGGCCGGGAGCTTCGTAGGCCATACCCACTCGTTGCGGGAGCGCTTGTAGGTGAGTCCGTCATTCTCAATCGGAATGACCTTCCACCCCGTCGGCAGCTCTTCCTTGAGACCGACGCCGTAGAGGTCCTGGTCGGCCCAGATCTCAACCTTCACGGTGAAGGTGCTTCCCGCCTTGTCGCCGCCCGGCCCGTAGTAGTTGAGCAGGACGTTGTTGCAGGGCACCGGGGTCGCGATCGTGCGGACGGCCGAGATGCGGGCCGGCGGCACGAGCGGCAGGGGCAGGTCGACCGGCGTGCACGTGTACGCGTACGCCGACAGCTCCTTCATCTGCTCGAGACTGATCGTCGAGCCCTGCGTCCACGGCACGACCTCGTCGTTCTGCCACATCTCGAGCGCCCTCTTCAGCTGCTGAGGGTCGATCTTCTGCGACAGCCGCAGGTCGATCGTGTCCTCCGTGTCCAGGCCGACACGAGGAACGAGGTGAGCGATGGCTTCCTTCAGAGGCAGGGCGGTGGAGACCTCGATCTTCGCGTCTCCCTCGACCGGCAGCTCCATGAACGGCGTCATCGCCTGGAACGTCCCCGTCAGCGTGAAGCACACGGGCAGCGTCGTCGCGATCAGTTGGTCGCTCGGCGGCACCGTGAGCTCGTACGAGATGATCTTCGTCGATCCGCCTCGGATCTGGTCGACAAACACCCACTGAACCGATGCGCGCTTGAACGCGGCGCCCGCATTCTCAAGCGGCTTGATCTTCCAGCCCACGGGGAGGTTTTCCTGAAGGCCGACGCCGGCGACGTCCATCTGCGGCTCCATGCGCACGATGACCAGGAACGTACTCCCCGGCAGCGCCGCCGACGTGGAGATCGTCCGAGTGACCTTCACCGCGAGGTCCCCGATCGACACGCTCAGAGTCGACCGCGCCGTCGCACCCTCATTGTCCGTCGCGCGGACCGTGACGCTCTTCGCGCCGCTCGCCGCGTACGTGTAGCTGACCGTAGGCTCCGTGGTCGTCGAGTCGAACAGACCGTCGCCGTTGAAGTCCCACTCATACTTCGCAATCTGACCGTCCGGGTCGAACGACGAGGATGCGTCGAACGTTACCGGCTGGTTGATGCGCGGATTCGACGGAGAGACCGTGAACCCGACCTGCGGCGGCTCGTTCGGCGTGCCCGCCACGATGATCGGATCCAGCAGGTTCAGCGTGACCTCGGTGGGACTGGCGAGGCTCCCGGACAGGAACACGACCCGGGTGATGCCGGCCGAGAACTGCGGGAACAGCGTGACCGAAAACTCGGTGCCGAGCGGCCCGAGCACCATGCCGTCGCCGCGTCCCTGGTCCCACGTCCACGAAGTGCTGCCCGTGGGCGGCGTGAGCTGCCACGTGTCGCGGAAGTCGCTTCCGTCGTCCTTGACGAGGAAGCTTGCGCCGGCCGGAACCCCGGACAGCGTCATCGTCGTCGACCCCGCCGTGCCGGTCGCGGCACCCAGGAGGACGAACAGCGAGACGACGCCCCCCGCGGTGTCCTGATACAGGAACACGACTGCGGTGTTGGGCTTCTCAAGCCCCGTCGCTGACTGCATGTTCGTCACCTTGTAGAACGCGACCGCGCCCGCTGCATTGGCCAGCGGTTCGATCTGCACTTGCGTTTCCCCTTGACTGACAGTGTAGAAGCCGTCTCCCTGTGCCAAGCCCGTCGTCGGAAGTAGGAGAACGACCACCGCCAGAAGGAGGAAAAGGCCAAGAATACTGCCCTTTCGCACCTTCATTGCTACCTCCTTTGTCGGCGTTTTCATCTTCTCTTCGTGTTCAAAGCAGGAATGCAACATCACTCTAGCAGATCCTCCCCCCGGGAGTCTGTAACACCGATTACGCTTCAATCCTCCTCCTTCCCGGTTTCCGTCTTCATTACAGTGCCACAGCCACCTGGTAGAGGGCTGCATCAATCGCATCCTTCGCGGCTTCCACGGGGTCCGCGGTGAGGAGCGAGAACAGCGGACGGTCCTCGCATGTCACCGACGTGGTGAATTCGACGTCGCCCTTCGGGCTGAACACGGACACGAACATCCCCACCGTCGCGACCTTGTCGATTCCGAACAGAAGGCCCAGCGGCGAGATGAGGATCTGCAGCGTGGTGTCGAGGAACGATGTCGCTCCCAAGAGGACGAGGGATCGTTCGGGTCGATACGAGATCTGGCTTTCCCACTGGATGATCCGAAGGATGACCACATGATCCGCGTTCAGCGCCTCGGCGAGGCGCTGCATGCCTTCGACCGTCATGCTGTTGCCGACGTACGACCCCGTCAGGCGCTGGGCGAGCATCAAGTCCCCCTGGGTGTTGACGTCGCACCCGGCCACGACCGAGCAGCGCTGACTGGCGTAGTTCCTGAGGATCTCCAAGTCCGCCGTCGGCACGGCCGCCGCAGCCTGCAGGAACACGGCGACCTTCGGCCGAGCGGAGCATCCCAGAGCGACCGTCGCGACAATCACGACGGCGACGACCCACCTTGCGGTACGGCGCGTTCGATCGGACATTCTCACTCCCCACCACCCATTGTGAAGCCTGGTAACGTGTGAGGGGAGTCTAGCTCTGCGAGAAACGGCGAAGAAGGAACGCTGTCGAAGCGCTTGTCCGACTTTGTCTATGGGGTCCGGGACAGATGTCCGAAGGATGAACTCCCGAATGCCGCGGCCCGGCTAGATCTCCAATTCCTTAGGTTCTTGCGCCGCGTGGGGATGCACAGGACCCGCATAGATCTTGAGCTTGCGGAGCATCTGCCGGCCGAGGATCGACTTCGGAAGCATCCTGCGCACGGCCTCTCGGATGGGGAGCGCGGGGTGACGGGCGATGAGGCGGCGGTAGGACATCGATTTCAGCCCGCCCATGTACCCCGTATGCCGCTGGTATAGCTTGTCATCCCACTTCTGGCCGGTGAGCTCGATCCGATCGGCGTTGATCACGACGATGTAGTCCCCGGTGTCCACATGGGGGGTGTAGATCGGCTTGTGCTTCCCTTGAAGGATGACGGCGATCTCCGAGGCGAGCCGACCGAGTCGCTTCCCGTCGGCGTTTACGACGTACCAGTCGCGATTCCACGTCTTCCCCATCTCTTCGTTCTTTGCAAGAAACGTCCGTTGCCGTTGCATGTTGGAACTCCTCCAAGGTTTGCGGTTCAAGGGTGGATTATAGCTCTGGGACACGACCCTTTCAAAGCGTCGTTCCGATCGTCTCTTCCGGTCGTGGGCCGTACGACACCATGCCCACCGGAGCCCCGAGCTTCTTCTCGATCAGCCGCACGTAGTTCGCCGCCGCCTTGGGGAGCGCCTCGACCGACGTGGGCTTCCCAAGCGGTTCCCTCCAGCCGCGCACGGTCTCGTACACCGGCTCGCAACGTGACAAGCGTTCTCCCGAGAGCGGATACCTGTCCACGCGACGTCCGCCGATGCGGTACTCGGTGCAGACGAGAATCTCGTCCAACTCGTCGAGGACGTCGAGCTTCGTGAGGGCAATCTCGGTGATCCCGTTCAACGTCGCCGCGTAGCGCAGCGCCACCAGGTCGAGCCACCCGCATCGTCTCGGTCGGCCGGTCGTCGTGCCGTACTCCCCCCCGCGCTCCCGAAGGCCTGCCCCGACCGAGTCTTCCAGCTCCGTGGGGAAGGGACCCTCGCCGACCCGAGTCAGGTAGGCCTTCGCGACGCCCACACGCCGGCCGATCGACGGAAGCGCGATGCCGAGCGAAGGTCCGATCCCGCCGTACGTCGTCGACGACGACGTCACGAACGGGTAGGTTCCGAAGTCGACGTCGAGGAGCGTTCCTTGCGCCCCCTCAAAGAGCACCCGCCTGCCCCCCCGCAGGGCTTCGTCCACCACGGGGGACACATCGCAGATCCCTTTCTCGAGCTCCTTCCCGGCCGCCAGCAGTCCCTCGGCCAGCGCCACGGCGGAGTAGGCCTGCATCTCCTCGCTCCCCGGCCACTCCCTCTTGAGGAGGTCGAGGCGCCACGCCATTCGCTGCCGCAACGTCTCCGGCTCGAGGAGATCGCCGGCGCGCACGCCGACGTGGGCGACCTTGTCGCGATAGGCCGGCGCGATCCCGCGTCGCGTGGTCCCGAACCGAGCGCCGCTCCCCTCCAGCTCCTCGAGGGTCCGGTGATACGGAAGGATGAGGTGCGCGTTCTCGGCGAGAAGCACCCGCGGCCTTTCGCCGATGTGGTCCGCCACGGCGCGGATCTCTTTCGACAGAAGCTCGATGTCGACCACCATTCCTGCCGCCAGGACGGAGGTTACGCCGGGGTAGAACGCGCCGGCCGGAATCAGATGGGTGCCGAACTTGACTCCGCGATCGATGACGGTGTGTCCGGCGTTCGGCCCTCCGTTGAAGCGGACGACCATGTCGGCCTCGCGCGCCAACAGGTGCGTGATCTTGCCCTTGCCCTCATCGCCCCACTGCAGTCCGAGAACCGCCGTCGACATCTTGGCCTCCTACGCGTCCCGCACCCGGGTCAATCCGATCGCGACGCGGCGTCCCTCATCCAGCTCGATCGTCTGGCTGAACTCGTGCTTCCCGTTCATGTCGCGCCGGACACTCACGGCAAGGACCTCGGTGGCGATCTCTTCTTCATGGTCCGCGAGGATCGCGCCGAGCGCGGCATCCGCCTCGTACGCAAGGCGAACGCGGTCGGTCACGTCGAACCCGGCATCCTTGCGCGCCACCTGAATGCGATGAACGACCTCGCGAAACAGCCCCTGGCGGCGCAAGTCCTCGTCGATCCGGGTGTCCAGAAGAAGCCGGTCGGCCCCCGCCTCAACGTGTGCGTACCCCTCGCGAAGGGTCGCGGTATACGTGACATCTTCCGGGCGAATCTCCAGGGTCTCGCCGCCGGTTTCGGCCGTGATGGGACCCTTCGCCAGGGCGTCGCGGAGCGCCGCCGCGCCCTGGCCCTTGATCCACGCCGCGGCCTTCGGCCCCGATGCCCCCAGTCTCGGTCCGATCGACCGGAAGTTCGGCGCCGCCGTCTCCGTCAGGTAGGTTCCGAGGTCCTTCACGACGTCGACCCGCCGCACGTTCAGTTCCCTCTCGATCAACTCCTGAACCTCGGCACGGAGCGCGACGCCGCTCGGCGACGCGATCACCACGTGGGCGAGGGGCTGTCGAACCTTGACCTGAGCCTGATTTCGCGCCTGGTGTCCCAGGGCCGCGATGGAGCGGGCCAGCTGCATCTCGCTCTCAAGACCGGAGTCGACGAGGCTCTCGTCAACCTCGGGGTACGCGCACAGGTGAACGCTCTCGGGGTCCCCGTCCGCCCGCAGCGGCTGGTAGACGGCCTCGGCCAGGAACGGGACGAACGGAGCGAGGAGCCGCGATAGGACGAGGAGCGCCTCGCGCAGCGTCCCGTACGCCGCGGCCTTGTCGTCCCCCATCCCTCCGCGCCAGAACCGCCGGCGCGACAGGCGCACGTACCAGTTCGAGAGATCGTCGACGAACGCTTCGAGGGCGGCCGTCGCCGACACGACGTCGTAGGCGTCGAGCGCCTTCACCACGTCGCACGTCGCGGTCTCGAGACGCGACCGGATCCAACGATCGAGGACCGAGAGCGACGCTTCTCTCATTTCGTGCACGCCGGGGTCGTAGCCGTCGATCGTCGCGTAGAGCGCGAAGAAGTCGTACGTGTTCCGCACGGTGTCGAGGAACTTGTAGAGCGGCTCCTGGACGGCGACCTCCCCGATCCGCTTCGACTTCCACGGAGCGCTCGACGAGAAGAGGTACCAGCGGATGCAGTCTGCGCCGAACCGGTCGATGTAGCCCCACGGGTCGAGGACGTTGCCCTTGCTCTTCGACATCTTGAGGCCTTCCTCGTCCAGGCCGAGCCCCGTCGCAATGCAGTTTCGATACGGCGCCTCCCCGTGCAGGATCGTCGCCGTCGCGAGCAGGGTGTAGAACCAGCCGCGGGTCTGCTCCATCGCCTCGCAGATGAAGTCGGCGGGGAAGCTTTCGCGGAACCGGTCCTCGTTCTCGAACGGGTAGTGCCACTGTGCCGTGTGCATGCTCCCCGAGTCGAACCACGTGTCGATGACGTAGCGGACCCGTCGCGCCGTCCCGCCGCACGCGTCGCAGCGCAGTGCGATGGCGTCGACGTACGGGCGGTGCAGCTCGACCGTCTTCGCGCGCTCCGGCTCGGTCGCCCGGGCGACCAGGTCGGCGCGGCTCTTCACGGCCGTCACGGTCCCGCATCCCTCGCACACCCACAGGTTGAGCGGCGTGCCCCAGTACCGGTCGCGGGAGAGCGCCCAATCCTTCAGGTTCTCGAGGAAGTCGCCCAGCCGACCCTCTCCGACGTGCGAGGGATACCAGGAGATCTGCCGGTTCTCCTCGATCATCCGGTCCTTGAACTGGGTCGTGCGGATGTACCACGAATCCATCGCGTAGTAGAGAAGGGGCGTGTCGCAGCGCCAGCAGAACGGGTAGTCGTGCTCGTACGGCATGCTCCGATAGAGAAGCCCCCGGTCCTTCAGGTCGGCCACGACGACGGGATCGGCCTCCTTGACGAACCGCCCGGCGCAGAGCGGGAACTCCTCGGTGAAGCGCCCGCCGAGGTCCACCGGCTGCACGAACGGAAGTCCCGCCTCCTGACCCAGTCGATAGTCGTCCTCTCCGAACGCGCACGCGACGTGAACGATTCCGGTGCCGTCGCTCATGTTCACGAACCCGGCGGCGTAGACCTGATGGGCCGCACGGTCGCTCGTCAGCCGGTACGGAGGCTCGTACCGCACCCCGAGGAGGTCGCGCCCCGACATCTCCCGCAGCACGCGGGCGTCGCCGACCAGGGACCGCTCCACGAGCGCCTTCGCGAGCACGAGCCGCTCGCCGTCCTGCTCGACTTCGACGTACGCCTCCTCTGCGGCGATCGCGAG
>Ga0105103_10001169_pt1 | contig 14745 bp, 14 predicted proteins | sample PPLLaktember2015_2_FD_79107 | JGI IMG/M metagenome (GOLD analysis project Ga0105103, IMG submission 79107) | Freshwater sediment microbial communities from Prairie Pothole Lake near Jamestown, North Dakota, USA - PPLs Lake P7 Core (6) Depth... | ecosystem: Environmental > Aquatic > Freshwater >...
CAAAATTGGGAACGTCTGCCCTGTAAACTTCATTGTCAGAGAACATCCACCTTCTGATGAAGGTTCCATTTTTTCTATACAAAACAAGCTCCACGTCCATAAATATCTTCTTTTCTGTGACAATTCCTGTTTTGCTCAAGGTGTTTGGCATGGTCCGAATGTCCCTTATAGTACCCTCAATATAGCCGTCTGTGGCTGCCTTATCAAGTTTAAAAACCCCTGATCCCATGAGCTCTTTGGTAAATGCCTGCGAAACATACTTCGAGACATGGGGTTCATAGGTAGGATTTTTGAAGATGGGCACGGAGACGGTGGTGATCTCCCCGCTAAAAATCCCCTTATCCCTCACCAGCTCATATCCGCAACCAGAGAGCAGGAAAGAAAGTACGACTATTATTAGCAAATATTTTTTTGATTTCATCATGTATTCCATATGTAAATTAGCTCATAGCTGATAGCAAATACCGCCTATTTTGTTCCATTGCCTTTTCCTCTCGCCGAATTTTTTATCATGCCCCTCTCGCTTCCCGCCCGCCTCGCGTTACTTAACGACAATATTCACCAGCTTATTGGGAACAACAATTGTTTTGACAACCGTTTTACCCTCAAGGTGCCGTTTTACGTTGTCCAGGTTAAAGACAATTTCCTTCAACTGTTCCTGGTCCATATCTCGATCGACCTCACAGCGGTCTCTCAGTTTTCCATTTACCTGGACTACAACGAGTACTGTATCTTCCTCCACGTATCGTGGGCTATACCGGGGCCACTCCTGGCCAAGCGAACGGGCATCTTTGCCCAGCATTTCCCACAGTTCTTCAGCGATATGGGGGACAAAGGGAAAGAGAAGGGTAACAAGGGATTCAAAAGTCCCACGGACAAGCCTCTTTGTCGTATCATCCTTGCGTTCCTTTTCAAGGAATTTGTAAAGGCCATTCACAAGCTCCATTATGCGGGCAATAGCAGTGTTCAGATGGAACCTGTCAATATCTTCGGTGACTTTCTTGATTGTCTTATGCATGAGATAGGTAAGCTGGATAGCCTCACTATCGCTTGTTAACGGTTCAAGCGCTGCCTCAACGCCTTTCATGTCATCAATGTGTTCTGATATGAGTCTCCATACCCTCTGCAGGAAACGGGAACAGCCCTCAACGCCCTTGTCGCTCCAATCGAGGTCTTTTTCCGGAGGAGACGCAAAAAGACAGAAAAGTCTTGCAGTATCTGCACCGTATTTTTTAATCATGTAATCAGGGTCAACCACGTTCCCTTTTGATTTGCTCATCTTGGCCCCGTCTTTGATGACCATGCCCTGGGTCAGCAGGTTTTCAAAGGGCTCTCGTGCTGCCACCAGACCGAATTCATTGAGCACCCTGTTGAAAAACCGGGAATAGAGGAGGTGGAGCACTGCATGCTCAACACCCCCGATATACTGATCAACGGGCATCCAATAATTGACCCGTTTGCTGTCAAGAGGACCTTCGTTGTATTCGGGGCATGCGTATTTGAGGAAATACCAGGAAGATTCAACAAAGGTATCCATTGTGTCTGTTTCCCGTCGTGCCGGTTTTTTGCACACCGGACACTCTACCTGGTAGAATTCAGCGTGATCGGCGAGAGGCGATTTTCCTACCATAGTAACTGCGAGGTCGACGGGAAGGACAACGGGGAGATCCTCGTAGGGAACAGGAACTGTACCGCAGTTATCGCAGTAGATGATCGGAATGGGTGCCCCCCAGTATCGTTGCCGGGAAATTCCCCAATCCCTCAGGCGGAAATTTACTGTTCGCTTTCCCAGCTTTTTTTCTTCAAGATAATCGATAATCGACGGGATTGCCTCCCGGTTCTGTCTTCCGTTGAAAGGACCGGAATTAACCATCTTCCCGTCGCCCTCATAGGCCTCTGTCATCGTTGCCGGATCCAGGGTCGTTTTTTCAGGCATAATGGTGATAATAATTGGGATGCCATACTCCTTGGCAAACTCGAAATCCCTTTGATCGTGGGCAGGTACCGACATGATGGCACCGGTTCCGTATTCCATGAGTACAAAGTTACCGATATAGATGGGCACCTTTGTCCCTGTTAAAGGGTTGGTAACATATCTTCCCGTGAAGACACCTTCCTTGTTGATCGCTATCTCAGCCCTGAAACTCTTGTCCTGGGCCTTTGCTTTTTTCACGAAGTCGAGGGTAGCCTGTTCCTGGGGGGTTCCCTTTGGAAGCTCTGTTGCTAAAGGATGTTCAGGTGCAAGTACCATAAAGGTAACGCCAAAAAGCGTGTCGGGCCGTGTGGTGAAGATGGTCAGCAAAGTGCCGTCTTCCATGGAAAAATCGACTTCAACACCATAGCTTTTTCCAATCCAGTTCTTCTGCATGTTCAGGACCCGCTCAGGCCATCCAGGCAACTTATCGCAATACTCGAAGAGCTCGTCACCGTATTGGGTGATACCGAAGAACCACTGGGTTAACTCTTTCTGGACAACCTGTTCCCCGCAGCGCCAGCATACGCCTCCTTCAACCTGTTCGTTTGCAAGGACCGTCTGGCATTTCTGGCAATAGTTTACAGGGGAGCTTTTTCTGTAAACGAGTCCCTTCTCGTACATCTTGAGGAACATCCATTGCTCCCACCGGTAGTAATCAACGTCACAGGTGGCTATCTCTCTTTCCCAGTCATAGCTGAACCCGAGTCGTTTGAGCTGTTTTCTCATGTAGTCAATATTCTCATAGGTCCACGTTGCAGGCTGGATACCGCGATCGATGGCGGCATTCTCCGCCGGCATTCCGAAAGCATCCCACCCCATGGGATGGAGTACGTTATATCCCCTCATCCTCTTGTAGCGGGCAATCACATCGCCAATAGAGTAATTGCGCACGTGACCCATATGGATCTTGCCTGATGGATAGGGGAACATTTCGAGAAGGTAATATTTCTCCTTCGTTCCGTCTTCTGTGACCCTGAATAAGTGTTCCCGCTCCCAGATTTCCTGTCTTTTTTCTTCTATAACCTGCGGATCATAGTGATTCATAGCAACCTCATCATCATAACTTCGTACGTCGTATATAACATATCGTATATCGTTTAAATTCTGTAATTTAGTATTTCGTATTACGAATATGGCAAACAAACGATCTTAGAACGATATGCAAAATACTAACAACGATATACGAAATACTTATTCCCGGTAATTAGCACCGGCCCTGTTCCAACATTGCCCTGATCCGGAGACGCAGCGAGTTGAGGCGGATAAAACCGCCAGCATCTTTCTGATCATAGACAACGTCTTTGTCAAAGGTGGCAAAATCCTGTCTGTAACAGGATACGTCAGATTTGCGCCCTGCCACGATACAATTTCCCTTATAGAGTTTCATCCTCGCCGTTCCCGTAACACCTATCTGACTCTCATTGACCAATGCCTTGAGTATGTTCATCTCAGGTGAATACCAGAACCCGTAATAAATGAGTTCTGAAATTTTCGGTATGAGGCTGTCACGGAGATGCATTACTTCACGGTCCATGGTGATTGATTCCATGGCCCTGTGGGCAGCATGAAGGACTGTACATCCAGGTGTCTCGTAGACACCCCTTGATTTCATACCAACAAACCTGTTTTCAACCATGTCGACCCTTCCGATGCCATTCTTGCCACCCACCTTATTGAGGAACATAACAATCTTGGCGGGGGACATGGACTTTCCATCAATCCTCATGGGAACACCATTGACAAAATCAATCTCTACATAGGTCGGTTTGTCGGGTGCCTTTTCCGGTGACACGGTGGTAAGAAACATGTTTTCGTTGGGCTCATTCCATGGGTCCTCGAGGATGCCACCTTCATAGCTTATGTGCATCATGTTCCTGTCCATGCTATAAGGTTTCTTCTTTGTTACCGGGACTGGGATACCATGTTTTTTTGCATAGTCGATAAGTTCATCACGCGATGTGAACTCCCATTCCCTCCAAGGTGCAATAACCTTTATGCCAGGTTCCATGGCATAATATGTGAGTTCGAAACGTACCTGGTCATTTCCCTTGCCTGTAGAGCCATGGCAGACTGCGTCAGCCTTCTCTTTCCGGGCAATCTCAATCTGTCTCTTTGCAATGAGTGGCCGGGCAATCGAGGTACCCATAAGATAGACGCCCTCGTATATCGCGTTGGCCTTAATGGCAAAGAAAACAAAGTCCCGAGCAAACTCTTCCCGCAGATCATCAATATATATTTTGGAAGCGCCTGTCTTGATGGCCTTTTCCTTGAGCCCTTTTAGCTCTTCTTCCTGTCCTACATCAGCTGCAAAGGCAATAACTTCGCATTTATATTTCTCAATGAGCCACTTGACGATGATAGACGTGTCAAGGCCGCCTGAATAAGCCAGAACCACTTTTTTTATTTTATTACTCATAATATACCTCCAATTTAAGTCAATGTTGAATGCTGAATTATAAATTTTGAATTACTAAACTTAAAATTCAACACTCATCCACCCTCCGCAGTAGCTGAGCAACTGCTACGGAGGACGGGAAATTCAAAATTGTTTCAAAATAAGCCATTCCAGCAGGGCTTTCTGGATGTGCAGTCTGTTTTCTGCCTGTGTGAAGATAGTCTCGCTGAATTGCTCAAAAATATCCTCTGAAATCTCTTCATTCCTGTATGCAGGCAAGCAATGCAGGACAATCACATTTTTCTTTGCATGCTTCAAAAGCTTTTTGTCTATCCTGTATCCGTCGAATGCCTTTCTTCTCTCTTCTTTCTCGCTCTCCTGGCCCATGCTCGCCCAAACATCAGTATTGACAATGTCTGCTCCCTTTACCGCTTCCATGGGGTCATTGGTAAGGAAAAAGCTGCTGCTCTTTTTTGCCTTTTTAAGCAGGGCCTGGTCCGGCTTATAGCCCTTTGGTGTTGCCATGGAGAGGTTAAGTCCAAAAAGGATAGCCGCTTCAATCCATGAATTAGCAACATTATTGCCATCGCCAACGTAGGCTATTTTTACATTCGCAATAGTCCCCTTATTTTCTAAAATTGTGAAAAGGTCTGCCAGAATCTGGCAGGGATGGTACAGGTCAGAAAGGCCATTAATCACAGGGACGCTCGCCCAACTGGCTAGCTCATCAACGTTGTTTTGGGAGTATGTCCGAATCATGATAGCATCCGTGTAGCGACTTAAGACGCGCGCAGTATCTTTGATCGGTTCGCCTCTTCCAATTTGTGTCTCGCCGGCGCTCAAGTATATAGGATGTCCACCGAGGTCCCGCATCCCAACCTCAAATGAGACCCTTGTCCGCGTCGATGCCTTCTCAAAGATCATAGCAAGGTTTTTATTTTTCAGGGGTTTGTGTTCTTTCCCGCTGATGCGCAGTTTTTTAAGGAATGCTGCTCGCTCAAGGAGGTAGGCGCCCTCATCCTTACTGATATCGAGAAGTTTTGTAAAGTCCTTTTTCAAATCTCTTTCCTCTCTTGAAGTATTAAATTAAATAAGCCTGTTGGCCTTGGAATTGTTATCTTTTGCAAACCTCTCAAATATCCTGTCTGCAATCTCGTGAAAAATGTCTACCTCTTCTATACCGACAATGAGGGGAGGAACAAGTCTCAAAATTGTACCTTTCGTACAGTTGAGGATTACCCCTTCTTTGAGAAACTCCCGCTGAACCGCGTCACCATCTATGGAAAGTTCTATTCCCCAAATAAGCCCTTTTCCCCTTACATCGGTGATAAATGAATACTTTTTCTTAAGAGAGAGAAGGTGTTTATGGAGATATTTCCCCATTTCAGTACAGTTTTTTAGAATACCTTCGCCTAAAATCGTAGTGAGCGTAGCATAAACGGCGGCTGCAGCAAGCGGATTTCCACCAAAGGTCGATGCGTGAGTGCCAGGCTCAAATGCCTCCATGGCTTCATCTGTTCCAACAAGGGCTCCAACAGGGAACCCGTTTCCCATGGCCTTTGCAAGGGTCATAAGGTCGGGCGTAATGTCAAAGTGCTCATATGCGAAAAGTTTGCCTGTTCTTCCCATCCCTGTCTGAACCTCGTCAAGGATGAGCAGAATGTCTTTCTCTTTTGTAAGTGCTCGAAGTGATTTAATATATTCATTGTCTGCAACGTATATCCCGCCTTCAGCCTGGATGAGCTCCAGCATGACAGCGCAGGTTTTTTTGCTTATGGCTTTCTGCAATGCCCCTGTATTATTGAAGGGTACATAGGTAAAACCCTCAACAAGGGGATCGAATCCCTCCCAGAACTTTCTTTGCCCCGTTGCTGAAAGAGTACAAAGGGTTCGCCCGTGAAAGGAGTTGTCCATCACGATAATCTCATAGCGTTCCTTCCCATGTTTTTTCCATGAATATCGACGAGCAAGTTTGATGGCTGCCTCATTTGCCTCTGCGCCGCTGTTGCAAAAGAAGACCTTGTCTCCAAACGAATGCTCCACGAGGATTTCTGCTGCCTTGACCTGGGGCTCCATGTAAAAAAGGTTCGAGATGTGGAAGAGTTTTTTTGCCTGGGCGATGAGGCCGTCAAGAACTTCTTTGCGAACATGCCCGAGGTTGCAGACTGCAATACCGGCAAGGAAGTCCAGGTATCTCCTGCCGTCAAGGTCCCATATCCAGCATCCTTCTCCCTTTGTTGCAACAATGGGGTACCTATTGTAGGTGTTTGCAATATATTTTTTTGCCTTTTGAATAAGCTCTTCTTGCATCTCAGGCCCCTCCTGTAATTTGAGTTCCTATTCCTGAATCGGTAAAGACCTCGAGAAGAATGGCGTGAGGAATTCTACCGTCTAAAATATGTGTTTCCTCTACACCGCCCTCAATGGCATCAATGCAGCACCCTACCTTTGGTATCATGCCGCCGGAAACGGTCTTGTTCTTTATCAAGGTTTCAATTTCTGACTTTTTCAAAGACGAGATAAGATTTCCCTCTGTATCGAGAACGCCTGCCACGTCGGTGAGCAGTATCAGCTTCTCTGCTGATAATGCCTTGGCAATACTCCCTGCAGCAGTATCTGCATTTATGTTGTAAGATTTGCCGTCAACGCCATCTGCAATGGGGGCAATGACCGGGATGTAGCCATGTTTGCTAATGTCCTTGATGATCGAGACATCCACACCCACAATCTCACCGACAAGTCCGATGTCTTTGCCTTTGACCTTTTTTGCCAAAAGGAGCCTTCCGTCTTTGCCCGAAAGTCCGATTGCCTTACCGCCCATATCATGAATGTTTTTAACGATCTCCTTATTGACGGAGCCTGAGAGGACCATCTCAGCAATTTCAAGGGTCTTCTCGTCAGTTACTCGCAGGCCGTCAACGAACTGGGAGGGGATATTCAGATCTTTCAAAAACTTGTTAATCTTGGGGCCGCCCCCGTGGACAATGACCGGGTTGATCCCGACGTATTTAAGCAACGCCATATCCTTTGCAAACTCCTTTTTCAGGCCTTCCTCTTCCATGGCAGCGCCGCCGTACTTGACTACAAAAGTGGACCCGGCAAATCGTTTGATATAGGGTAATGCTTCAAGCAGGGTTTTTATCTTTTCGCTCATGTGATCATCCTTCGGATAAGTTCGGAGTCATGAGTTCGGAGTTCGGAGATTTTTTAGAATTTCCTATAACCCATGACCTATAACCCATTATTTTTTCTCCAAGCATATATTTCACTAATAACTAAACACTCAAAACTCGCAACTGTTTTTATAATATATACCGGCTCAGATCATCCTTCTGCAGGAACTCTCCTAGTTTATCCCTCACATATTCCTTCGTTATGGTGATCGAATTCTCCTTCATATCAGGCGCAGAGAACGATATGTCGTCGAGTAATTTCTCCATAACGGTGTAAAGCCTCCGCGCACCAATATTCTCGGTCATCTCGTTGACCTGCTGCGCAATGTCGGTAATCTCTTCTATCGCGTTGTTGTCAAAATCAAGCTCTATGTTTTCTGTTGCCAGCAACGCTTTGTACTGTTTGATCAATGCATTCTCCGGCTCAGTAATGATCCGGTAAAAATCTTCCTTGGTCAGTGCGTCAAGCTCAACCCTGATGGGGAAACGACCCTGCAACTCGGGAATCAGGTCTGACGGCTTCGACATATGGAAGGCCCCAGCTGCGATAAAGAGTATGTGGTCTGTTTTTACCATGCCATACTTGGTCGTCACGGTAGTTCCCTCGACTATGGGGAGAATGTCCCGCTGGACACCCTCTCTCGAAACATCAGGGCCGTGGGTGCGGTCCCGGCTCGCTATTTTATCGAGTTCATCGAGGAATATAATACCAGATTGCTCGACCCGCTCGACGGCATCTTTGGTGACCTTGTCAGCGTCGATCAGTTTTTTGGACTCTTCCTGGATGAGAAGTTCATAGGCCTCTTTTACCTTGACCTTTCTTTTCTTAGTTTTCTTCGGGAGCATGTTACCGAACATGTCGCGGATTTGCATATCCATCTCTTCCATGCCTGACGCAGAAAATATCTCGATGATAGGTAACGTCCTGTCCGGCACCTCGAGTTCAACAAAGGTCTCGTCGAACTTGCCTGACTTAAAGCGTGTCCTGATTTTCTCCCTTGACGTGTCATCCTGAGATTCTTCATTGTTTGCAGCGCGGGATTTTCTGGGCATTAAAAGATCAAGAATCCGTTCCTCTGCCAGCACCTTGGCCTTTTCGTTGACCCGCTCCTGCTCTTCTTTCCTCACCATGTTCACCGCAAGTTCTGTGAGGTCTCGTATCATGGATTCCACATCGCGTCCCACGTAACCTACCTCTGTGAACTTGGTTGCCTCAATCTTGAGAAAGGGTGCGCTTGCAAGCTTGGCAAGCCGTCGTGCAATCTCTGTTTTCCCAACGCCTGTTGGGCCAATCATGATGATGTTCTTAGGCGCTATCTCATCCCGCAGTTCTTTTGGCACCATCTGTCGTCTCCACCTGTTCCGCAGGGCAATGGAGACTGCCTTTTTAGCCTTTTTCTGACCGATGATAAACCGGTTCAGTTCGTCCATGATTTCTCTCGGAGTCAGTGTTTTCATTTTATAGCTCCTCAATGACAATTCGGTCATTTGTGTAAATGCAAATCTCCGAGGCTATGCGCATGGATTCCATTACAATATCTGTAGGGGACAGATCGGTGTGCTTTACCAGAGCTTTTGCCGCTGCCTGGGCATAGGTACCGCCGGAGCCGATGGCAGCAACCCCGTCGTCAGGCTCAACCACATCCCCTGTTCCGGAAAGGATTAGGGTATGCTCTGCGTCTGCCACAATGAGGAGCGCCTCAAGCCTCCGAAGCATCCTGTCTGTTCTCCAGTCCTTAGCGAGCTCCACAGAGGCCCGCATAATGTTTCCATTGTACTGTTCGAGTTTTTTCTCAAACCTCTCAAAGAGTGTGAAGGCATCGGCTGTTGCACCTGCAAAGCCTGCAAGACAACGATCTTGATAAAGCTTTCGTATCTTTTTTGCGGTGTGTTTCATCACGATTGAGCCGAGTGTGACCTGTCCATCTCCTGCAATAGCAACTTTCCCCTTATGCCGAACACACAATACTGTTGTGGCTTCCATTTTATTACCTTCTCGGATGGGATTTGTCGTATATCTCCATCAGCTTATCCATGGAGACATGAGTGTATTTCTGGGTAGTTGAAAGCTTTGAGTGACCAAGAAGCTCTTGGATGGTCCGGAGGTCTGCGCCACTGTCAAGCATGTGGGTTGCAAAGGAATGCCGGATGCCGTGAAGGGCAAGATCTTTGAACAGATGGGCTTTCAGTTGATGTTTCTTCATTATTTTGAGCAATCCACGGTATGAAAGTCTGGCCCCTGATGCATTCACAAAGAGGGGAGTTTTTCCTGATGCCTTACCTTTTTGCTTCCTGTATGGAAGATACTCTTCTATGGCGTGTTTTGCCTTTTCGCCAAAAGGGAGAATCCGTTCTTTACCGCCTTTCCCCTTTACTTTTACCCACATTCCATCCAGGTGGATATCATTCATGTTTACATCAAGAGCCTCTTGAGCGCGCATGCCTGCTGAATACATGAGCTCAAAAATTGCCTTGTTCCTGATGTTGAGCCAGCCATCCTTTGGCAGGAAGTCGAGAAAATGGAACATCTCGTCAATGGTATAGAATTTGGGCAGGTGTTTTTCAATTTTGGGGTTTTTTATCACCAATGCCGTATTCTCCTCAATATAACCTTTCCGCTTCATGAATTTAAAAAATACTTTGATGGAAGACACCTTTCTGGAAAGGGAGGCCTTTTTTAACTCTTTGTAAATGCTTACGATGTAAGCCCTTATGGTCTGGTGGTCAACAACATCAAACGTGCTTTTCTCTGCGAAATCAATAAAGTCTTCTATGTCTCCCTTGTAGGCCCTCTTTGTGTTGTATGCCGCTCCCTTCTCTGCATCGAGGTATTTGTAAAACTCCTTGGACACAATCCTCAGGGTATTTTTATCCATGAAAGTATTATTTTATAATTTTCTGTCAAATAATCAAGGGAATTCACATAGGTAAACAATGAAGCTAACTGCGGGTAATAGGCAATGGGCTATAATTCTCACTCACTTTCGCTTATTGCCGTGTTTTACTCAGAATTAAAAAATTCAAAACGCATAATTGTCTTACAGTCTTTTGCCGATACTTCTTGCTTTTTCCAGGAGTTTTTCGGATACCCCCGGTTTCGATTTGCTTCCAGGTTTTGTAACGGTTCCCAGGATTTTGTAGCCTCCGTAGTGGAGCACTTCCCGTACCGCCCTGATAGCGCCCCTACTCTCTGCTGCAATGAAATTGAAAGGCCACGGTGTTGAGCAGGCTGTCCCAATGATCGCGGTTTTGCCCTTTTGCCGCGGAATGGGCATTCCGCTCGCCTTTTCGCCCATGAAAGCAGGCACGTTCCGATCAAAGAGCGTCTTCAATTGGGTACTCATGTTCCCCCAGTGTGTTGGTGTGCCGATGATGAGTGCTCCAGCTTCCTTGATCTTTTCCCCTATTATATGGGCATCATCCCTCGGCAGGAGACATGTGTTGTCGGGCCTGCATTTCATGCATGCAACGCACGGCTTCATGTCGAGGCCATAGAGATCGATCCACTCCACTTCATGCTTTTCTTGTGCACCTTCAGCAACGGCCCTGAGAAGCGTCGCCACCGTTCCATTTTTTTTCGGGCTTCCATTCAGGATAATGACTTTCATAATCTTTTTCTCTCTCCATAAAGTATTTTGATTTGAATCTTACTTTGATTATTCCTGATCGTAACTCAAAATTCAAAATTTAAAACTCATAACTTTCTTGCTCACGCAGCCTTGTCTACTATCTTCTTAAGTGGTTTCACCATTTCTTCAATTATTCTTTTATTATAGATCTCTTTACGCATTGCAGGTATTTTCGTAAGGAGCATCAGAAATGCACTGGTTAATCGTGTCTTAAAGTCTTTCTGAGGGAAATCGTAGCGCCCACTTTTCTTATAATAGGAATGATCAGCCTGGAAGGGAAAGCGCAGTCGCCCGTAAATCTCATCACGAAAAATCTTACGACCTCCAACGCCGAGAAACGTCAGCGGCTTGATATAGCCCGTGGCTGAGTATTCAATGAGACGATATGCGAGACCCTCTATCATGTTTTCAATATCTGATGAATTGTCCGATTCATCGCTTACAATACCAGCCAGACTTCCCTGTTGTAACTCAATGTAAGCTTCAAGTATCTGCCTCAGGTTAGGAATCTGATTCAACGGCCCGGAAACGAGAAAGCCGATTTGTTTGTCTACCAGATAAGGACTATGGTTATTGAAAAAACTTCTGTCAAAGAACATCTTCCACATTGACGAAAAGTAGCGGTCTTTAATCGCACCGGCAAAAACGATAATAGGCGCTTTTTTCACTGTCTCATTGAAAAAAGTGGTGAATTCATCTTTGCCTTCATAGATACAGGTATTGTCATAGCCGCACCTGATACAACCCAGGCAGCCGCCCTTGATGGCAATGTCAGAGAGGTTTACCACCTTTGCGCTTTGAGTAAAAGAACTCTTGAGCGTTTCAATCATGTTGGCAAGGTTTGTTTCTCCGGGTTTGCAATCAGTCAGAATAAGCACCTGCTTACCAACGGTATTCACAGGATTAGGTTGGGACTTGGGCTCATAGCGAAACTGATGTAATTGAATGGGCGGATATTCGCGAATCGTGGCAACCCCCTTTTCGATACCTTCAAGAAAATATTTGCCGAACTGTAGGAATCTCTTCTGCTCAGATTCTTTGGTAATGTCGTACATGTCGGCAGAGTAGGACCCCAGAAACTTCATTCCAAGATCATCGCAGATTGCATGGATATAGTTGTGGGCTGTGTGGTCAAAGAAGTGAACTGAAGTCGAAATTGCAGCGGCATACCTGTCTTTGAAGGCACCCTCGGTCCCCCTGTCCCAGATGAGCTCAATAAACCTTTTGTATTGGGCAGACACGAGAAAATAATAGAGGGGAAAGGCCCACAGGAGTGCGTCTGCCTCTTTCACTTGATCAATAATTTCACGGAATGAGGCTTCGTCTGCCTCAATCTTTCGAATATCATGGGCAATCTGAAAGATCTGAAATGTGTGCTGAGGATATTTTTTCTCCAGGAAACTTACGTACTGGAGGGTTATACTGTGAATCCCCTTTGGACTTCCATTCAGAACAACTATCTTCATTTGTCATCTACCTCCCTTTTGCGCATTGTTTCCATCTCTTTCTCTATCATCCGTTTTTTGATGGAATCCCCCTTGAACGATGCAAAAACACCCACGCCGTGAAAGAAAAGACCAATGCCCCATCCCATGAGTGGCCACCTAAACCAGAGATGACCGGGGGCGGTCATGAGATTGATGACGATGAGGAGAAGGTTGACCCCCACGAAAACAGCTAGGTGGATGTAAAACCCTATCTTGGCCTCAACCCGTTTTTTTGCCTTTTCGTATGCCTCTTGATGTTCCATGTTTTGTGCCTCCTAATGTTCTTTCTGTTTTTTGTTCATTATGAAGCAATGATGGGCTATTTTGATCGATAGTCGTAAGTGCGTAATCGCACCACTCAACCACCATTTTCGAATAACGTTGGCCAAAGTCGAGGGTAAGCCCCCAGAATGCTGCATCTTCTGGAGAACTGCATGCTTCTGCATAGTTCTGAATCACGTTAGCGGTTTCCGTTTCATACTGTTCAATGAGTTTTGTATGGTATTCCCGGTACCCTGTAATAATCTTTTTAAGAGCTTCGGCATTTGCCATTCGGCCAAAAAATACCTTGATAAGCAAAGGGTTTCTCTCTGGAGATATCTCCGGCCTTGTAACGAGCCAGCGTGTGAGTTCCTTCATTCCCTTGTCGGTTATTGAGTAAATCTTCCTGCTCGGTTTACCCTCTTGAGGTTCAATCTGAGCAGTAAGCCATCCCTGGGATTCCATCTGGTTAAGGGTACGGTAGATTTGCGGAAGGGTTGCATTCCAGAAGAACTGGACCGATTCACTAAAGAGAGTGCGAAGTTCATACCCGGTTGAGGGTTGGTAGCTAATCAGACCAAGTAGTGCATGGGGTAAAGACATGATCTTCTCCTTATATGTTAAAGCAGATATAGTAATAGGTATATATATAACAAGGCATATATAGTTGTCAAGAGGAAAATGCAGTGAAAAGTGTGAAAAGTTAGAAGTGAAAAGTGTATTGCGAAACAGGCGGGAAAAGAGGTAAGGCGGGAAAGGAAGTGAAAAGTGAAAGGTGAGATGTGAAAAGTCAGTAAAAAAAGCTAGATCGTTTCCATTACTTTCAAAAGCTGCAAACCAAAGCAGTCTACTGGCGTGCCAGGATATGAGATATTTAGCGAACAATATATAAAGCTTGAATAAAAATGAACAATGACATTGAAGCCCAAGGCGAATGTATCTATAATACAATTTCAATCAAGGTGTTATAAGCTGAGGATTGAAATGGCGAAAATAAGAGCTGGCATATCTGCCGAAGATGCGATTGAAAAAATTAAATCCATGTATAACCCTGCCAATGTGGCGGGGATGGCCCGGTATGGTATTAATTCGCATGACACCTACGGTGTTTCTATCCCCACTTTAAGAATAATGGCGAAAGAAATAGGAAAAGACCACGGGGCGGCTTTGAAGCTATGGAAGTCAGGCATCCATCGCAAGATCAATGCGAAAAGTGCACGATGGATTGCATCGGACGCATTGCGTGAGCTAACGAGCAAAGCAGTCGCTCAAAAAATGATGAAACAGTGATCGGAGGAAACAACCGGAGGTAGTTATGCAAAGTAATTCTCCAAAAGGAATGTATTGTTGTGTGCCTCTAACGCCCGGTCGGCGGACGCTGACCTTTCCCGATGGTTCCCAGGTAGGGGTTATGGGCTTGAACGAGATACTGTCGGACATGTACGCCGAAGGCAGGCTTGTAAGCGCTGAGACCATCGAAGAGATCGTGGAGAGGTTATCTGAAAAGAACTATATTACACCTTCGTTTAGACAACAGTATTGCGAAGTTTTAATAGAGGAGTACAGGCAGTACGTTAAGAGTCGAACTGATAATAAAATTAGATGAAGGGACAATCTCATTGATGTGCTCAATAGAGACTCAATGAAGGAATGTCTTGGAATATGAGGTGGGAATTTGGGTGAGAAAAACCGTTTTCAAGAAAGATATTTGCTCTTCACTGGAAACCCTCGTGGGAGATAGTGTTTGTCCTGCTATCGTGGTTACTCGTTGTCGGTGCCCTGTGGACGGCGTTTAAGATCTTTACGACACAAAAGGTCCCCCTCA
>Ga0105103_10001170_pt1 | contig 14744 bp, 13 predicted proteins | sample PPLLaktember2015_2_FD_79107 | JGI IMG/M metagenome (GOLD analysis project Ga0105103, IMG submission 79107) | Freshwater sediment microbial communities from Prairie Pothole Lake near Jamestown, North Dakota, USA - PPLs Lake P7 Core (6) Depth... | ecosystem: Environmental > Aquatic > Freshwater >...
ACAAAAGAATTTAGACTCCGTTTGACCAACCTGTTTAAACTTAAACCGAATTATTTTAAAATCCTGTCATAAAACTGCCACCAGAGAAAAAGACACCCGTAAGGGATTTTATAAGTTTCTGATTTTTTCAAAGTCCGTCCTTCTTTGACCACTTCAGTAGAAACTCTGAACCAATTAATATCTATTATTGCTTCTTTCTTTCTAATCCCGGTTGATTTCATCATTAAAAAAAACATCAGTATATTATAATATTATAATATTCTAATAAATTTGTAATTACAAAAAAGTTCAAATAACTATGCAACAAACTGATTACGAAAAGAATAGTCAGATATTTAAGGCACTGTCACATCCAATCAGGCTGAAAATGGTAGATCTTTTGTTGGATGACGAGTGTTGTGTTACTGACGTTGTTAATGCATTAGGCATTTCTCAGTCAACCTCATCTCAGCATCTCTTGATACTGAAAAACAGTGGTATTGTTCATCCTGAAAAGCATGGTACAAAAACATGCTATAAAGTTAACAACGAATTGGTTAAGGAGATAGTTACTATTTTAAGAAGGAAGAAATAATGTTACAGAAGAAAATCCAGGCACATACGCCACCAGAAAAAATGATTGATATTATTATTTACAAGATCATTAGTAATCAGCCTATCGATGCAATATCGGAGAGAGTTTCTGAAGCTTGTGAAAAACACCAGTTTGCATTGCTGCAAACTTATGTTTATCACGAAATACTTGAGCGTAAAGGCTTCCCTATTGAAAGGAAAGTTTTTGTTTATGAAATCTGTCAGGCAAAAACAGCATCGGTTATGCTAACGGATTTCCCTCATTTTTCAATTTTTATGCCCTGTAAACTTGCTATTTATGAAGATAATGGGAAAACCATAATTTCAACCATGAATATGGAGATAATGCTTAACGCAATTGGCTTAAATCAGGAGCTTTACAAAGAAGCAACAACCCTTTTTAATACTTTAAAATCAGTGATGGATTCATTATCTGCTTAACAATGAAAAAATCAAATATAATCATGCAGGTTTTCTGATGTCTGATCGTTTTTACCGTACTTACTCATCGAGGAAAACCAATACCTGACGTGTCGAAGTCAATCACCACGAGTATGGTTATTTATACAAATTATATAGAGACTGTCTGGAATCCTTTTGGGTTTACTGATTTTTCAAAGTCTCAGGGAGATTCAGTAAGAATATTCTTGCCTGAAAAAGGGTTGGGGTTATGAATTTTTAATTCTCTTCAAAATCCATCCTTCTTTGAACACTTCAACAGAGGGTCTGAAATCATTTGACATACCTAAGGGGAAAAATAGGATTTGGCATCTAAAGAACCGAGAAATCAAATATTTTTTGAAATAAAAGATATCTATCCGAACTTACACTGATATTAAGAAATTAACATCACAATGAGTCCTTTTTCTAAAAAACAACAACGTGAATTAAAATCGAAAGAAATAATGTATTAAACCATGTATTCATTAAATCTAAGCTCCGAGCCGCTTACTGCTCTTGAGAAATGCTGCTTTCATGATTATTTACTTTAACAGGGGAAGAGAATTTTCTGAGTTTTAAAATCATTTTTTACTATGAAAATCAACAAAATCATTATGGTATTTTTGCTGACCGGTTCTCTTTTTATCCTTTGCGAGCGGAATAATGAAGATTTCACCGGCACCTATTGCCTCAATCTTCAAAATCTCGAAATGAGAATTGATCAGAATGGAACCGATGTGACCTTTTCACTAAATTCTGACCTGTTAAATAACGGTAGCGGGACAATTTCAGGCGACACTCTTATTATGACAGCCTATACTTCAGGATCTGAATTATTTTCAGCCCGTCTTCTCTTTGAAGACAACAGAAATAGTTTTACAGGCACCTTTGTTATTTTAAACTCAGAGGGTCAGTCAGCTTTGGAAGGGATCCTGAATGGGACCAAAGGAGAGTGTGCAGAGTATGACATATTCACAAAAGGGATCCCCCAATTTGCTGAAAAGAATTTTACACAATTAAATAAAATAGAGAAAATATCAAAATTCAGATCAGGCTTTGGACACAGTTATACTGACGGAAATGAAACATGCAGAAGCATGAAGCATTATTTTGATCCTTTTCCAAGGTTCCGGGATAACAATATAGTAGAAATATATTCTCCTGTTAATGGAATTATAACTTCTGTGGTTAATGACGGTCATGGAGCCAGCATTGGTTTGAAAAATAAGGAGATTCAGATTAAATCTGCCGATCAGCCGGCATTTATCTTTATATTTTTCCATTGTGATATCATTTCAGAAGCTATTGCATCGGGAAAAAGCGTTCAGGCAGGAGAACTTCTGGGTTATGCAAGACTATATTATGAAGATCTGCAGCAATATGCGACAAGCTTTGATATTGCAGTCAGTGTAAATACTCCGGCCGGCATGAGACTAATTTCATATTTTGACGTCCTTAATGACCAGGTTTTTAATGAATTTGTATCACGGGGAGCAAATGCAAGAAGCGACTTTGTGATCACCAGGGAAGCAAGGGATGCATCTCCCCTGCAATGCGATGGAGAAACTTTCCTGAATAGCGGTATTCTTGAAAACTGGTTAACACTAAACTAAAAAAAACGGTTGCAATGAAGATGCCTGCTATGCCTGACCTTAATGAATTCCAGAAATCCGATATTGTTGGTATGAAGTCGCCCGCAACAACTCCGGCAACTTTCAAAAGAAGTATACACAGAGTGGAAAAACCGGTAACCCTGACTACCTGGCACCGGATTAGATTGACCATTTGAATCTAGTGTTAATCCTTTGATAAATAAACAAGTACCAAATTTTTGTAATTTCCGGCCGAATGTGTTAAAGGCTTCCGGCTTGTGTACTTAAAGTCAGATCATCTTGTGCATTATTTCTGAAGTCAGCAAAAAGATCTCCGGGAAATCTTCTTTTAATGTTTCAAACTGCCTGCCGGCCTGTTTTTGTGTTTAACAGATTATTCCCAGTGAATTAAGTCCGGATTTCATAAAACCTGTAAGGGTCTCTTTCAACAATTTTATTTGTGACTCTCTACTATTACATTTAATAATTCCAGGCTTATCTCCTTGTCTTTCAATTACTTCAATGTAAAGAGACGGAACAGGATACCTTTTAACAACCAGGTCTACAGGTTTGAAGTATTCATTTTCTATTTGTAGTATATAATCGTTTATTCTAATAATAAACTCATATGATGTTTTAAAACGGATGCGCTCCTTTAAATTATCATCCTCTTTTTCAATAAGATGTGAAACATGTTCGAAAAGGGTTGAAATTTGTATTTGTTTTCAGGTGATCCTGAAGCTTTCAGAGGTTTTGTGAAACCTGACTGAAGGATATGTATCCTGTATTATTTTAATCATCCATTCACTTTCGGCAAAAAATACAGGAGCGTTTTCTTTATCATAAGCTATATATCCTGCTTTCCTTTTAAGAAATTCGGTCAATTCTTTCGGGTCATTAAAAATAAACCATAGAGCTTTCACAAAAGGAAGTGGATGGAGATCGCATGCAGCACCGTATTCATGTTCAAGTCTGAATTTTATTACATCAAACTGAAGCTCTCCTACAGTTCCGATTATTTTTCTGTTTCCGGGTTGTTGAAGGAACAATTGTGCAAGTCCTTCATCTGTAAGTTGTCTTACTCCCTTTTCAAGCTGTTTGCTCTTGGATGAGTTAAGATTTATAACCTCTCTTAATAACTCCGGCGCGAAGTTGGGGACTCCCTTAAAATGCAGAATTTCGCCTTCGGTAAGGGTATCCCCGATTTTCAGAGATCCTGTATCATACACACCTATTACATCACCCGGGAATGCCTCGTCTACAGTGTTTTTTGTATTAGCGATAAATGCTGAAGAGGAAGAAAAACGCATTTTCCTGTTTAACCGGGTATGGTAATATAGTTTATTCCTTTCGAACATGCCGGAGCATATTCTCATAAATGCAATCCGGTTACGATGGTTGGGATCGAGATTTGCATGGATCTTAAAAATGTATCCCGTAAAATAGGGTTCATCAGGGCTAACCGTGCGTTCATGTGATTCTGAGCGGGTTGGTGACGGAGCTATTTCAATAAAAGTTTCAAGCAGTTCCATAACACCGGTATTATTGAGGGCACTCCCGAAGAAAACGGGTGCAAGATATCCTTCAAGATAGAGGGTAAGTTGAAATTTCTCATACAGACCTGAAGCAAGATCTCTTTCTTCCCACAGGTGGCTTAATATTTCCTGTCCGACATAATCCTTAAGCACAGGATCTGAAATATCTCCGGTTTCCATGAGTATTTCAGATAAATTGCTCTTTTCAGGAGTGTAAAGCTGTATGTTATTTTTGAAAATATTATATACACCCTTGAAATTACTACCTCTTCCAACAGGCCAGGTAAAAGGTGTTACTGCAATTTTTAATTCCTCTTCCAGTTCCTCCAGCAATTCGAAAGGTTCCTTCCCTTCCCTGTCCATCTTATTGATAAAGATCATTACAGGGGTTGATCTCATTCGGCATACCTCCATTAGTCGCCGGGTTTGTTCTTCCACCCCTTTAGCGCTGTCAACCACAAGGATAACGCTGTCGACAGCCGTCAGGGTACGATAAGTATCCTCGGCAAAGTCCTTATGTCCCGGAGTATCAAGTATGTTGATCTTTATTCCCTTGTAATCAAAACTCATTACGGACGTGGTAACCGAAATACCCCTCTGTTTTTCTATCTCAAGGAAATCAGATGTGGCAGTTTTTCTGATCTTATTGTTTCTGACGGCTCCGGCAACATGGATGGCACCACCAAAAAGGAGTAACTTTTCTGTAAGAGTTGTTTTCCCCGCATCCGGATGCGAAATGATGGCAAATGTACGTCTTCTTTTTATCTCATCAATTATACCCATAATCATAATTTATGTGAAGACCTGAGGTGGTTTTATTGTTAATAATTTTACAGGGATCTGGCAGTAAAAGGCAAGGTTATGCGGCTTCATCCTGAAGCCATCCGACATGTGAATCAGGGTGGAGTATTAGCGCAATATTTTGGGAATCTTTTCATCATCTGACGGCGCAAAAGTAAGAAAAAAAGAAGCATTCACAAAAGATTGTATTAATGGGATCATTTCAGGAAAAGAACCTGTTTTTGTAGCTTTTCCAGGAATAGATGCCAATGAAAAACTGGTGCACGGTTATCCTTTACCTAATCTGCCGGGATTAAACCCATGTTTTGCCTGACAGATGAGATCACATCCTCACGGTTTCAAGAAAATTGTGATTGCAGAACTTTCATGGCCAAATATTGTTTACAGTAATGTAAATTTAAGTTTATAAGTTTTGCCGTTTCAAAAAATTAGGGCATTCTGAACAAACCTTAGCTACTTTGTTTCAATAAAAGTGGGGAAAAAGATGCCGTAAGGATTTAACATGGACACAGGATGAATACAAAAATTGTCATCATTGGTTATCTGCTCACATTCATGGTTTTTTTGATTGTAGATATGTTATGGCTGGGCATTATTGCCAGGAACATATACCAAAAGTACCTGGGCAATTTCTTGACGGATAATGTTAATTGGACTGCTGCAATCATATTTTATCTTATTTACGTAGTAGGGATTTCAATTTTCGCCATCTACCCGTCGGTCAACAAAGATTCAGTATTTAATGCTGTTTTCATGGGAGCATTATTTGGCTTTTTTACCTATGCCACCTATGATCTAACTAATTTGGCCACACTTAAGGGCTGGCCACTGCCTATTGTCATTATTGATATAATATGGGGATCAGTTCTGTCGGCTGTAGTCAGTTTTTCTGGTTTTAAAATTGTAAAATGGTTGATTCAGTAAGAGATGTATAAAACAGAAGAGCCTCATATTAATGGAAAATACCTTTACTATGCATTTATTGCAGGAGGGAATGCCATACTGCAACATCAGACAGAGATTAACCGAATAAATGTTTTCCCGGTAAATGATAAAGACACCGGTACCAACCTTGCATCCACAATACGTTCTGTAATTGACAATATCAAACCTCACAAATCGTATAAGACTACGGTGAATAATATTGCCGATGCTGCATTAATTGGTGCCCGGGGTAACTCCGGGGTCATTTTCGCCCAGTTTTTACATGGTTTGAGCAGGGAAACTACTAATAAACCAGTTATTACCCTCCCGGAATTTGCGGAAAGCGTTAGGAAATCAATCCCTTACATTTACGAGGCAATTGCCAACCCTGTCGAAGGTACAATGTTAACAGTCATTAAAGAGTGGTCAGCCTTTCTTAATGCCAAAAAAGAAGCTGTATACGATTTTAAGAATGTTATTATAGATTCAATGGTTGTACTTGAAAAATCGCTGGCAGAAACTACATCAAAACTGAAAGCTTTAAACAAATCCGGATTTGTCGATGCCGGAGCAAAAGGTTTTGTCCTGTTTATCCAGGGCATCATTGATTTTATAAAAAACCGGAACATCCGCAACCTGGTTGTTGAAGCGGAAGAGGGAATTTCACTTATTCATACTGAAGAGTTAAGCAGTGAGGAAATCACGCATCGGTTTTGCACAGAAGCAATTATTAAGAATCTGAATATCAAATTTTCTGAGCTGCAGGATATATTAGGAAAGAAGGGCAATTCAGTAGTTGTTGCAGGGTCGGCAAGCATGTGCCGTATTCATGTTCATACCAATCATCCGGCAAAACTTTTTCATCAGTTGAAAAATGTTGGAACAATCACTTTTCAGAAGGTAGATGATATGGTACGCCAGCAGGAGGTGGTCACCAAAAGAAAATGGAACATTGCACTTGTCACAGATTCTACCTGTGATCTGCCACAGGAAATAATCGATTATTATCAGATACATGTAGTACCGATAAATCTGAATTTTGGCGACAATCATTACCTGGATAAGATAACCATTCAACCTGATCAGTTCTACGATTTGCTTGAGACACATGCTGAATTCCCCAAAACATCTCAGATAAACGAACAGGCTTTCACCAATTTGTATTCACATCTTGCTTCACACTACGATGCCATAATTGCAATTCATCTTACCAGCCAGTTTAGCGGAACATATGCCAACAGTGTAAAAGCTGGAGAACGCATATCGAAAGAGTTCAATAAACAGGTTCAGGTCATCGATTCGAAAAATCTTTCGGGAGCACTGGGATTACTGGTATTGAAAACTGCGCAGAACATTGAGGCCGGCCTTTCAATGGAAACAATTATCAGTTCACTTGAGAAGGATATCATCCAATCAAAAATATTCGTGAGTGTTCGCGATTTAAGGTCTATGATCAGAGGAGGCAGAGTTTCTAAACCAAAAGGGCTTATTGCTAGTGTACTTGGTTTAAATCCTGTTATTTCAATGGATGAAAATGGGAAATCGCTCCTGTTTGGAAAAACCTTCAGCCAGGAAGCAAGTTTGAATAGAATATACAGTCACATTCAAAAGATAAGCGCCGGAAAGACCTTGTGGAACTACATAATACTTCACGCTCATAATCCTGATGGAGCTCGACAGGCTGAGGCAAAAATGGGTGCGATGACCGGACTTAAACCCATTTCCATTGTGGACATTTCTCCTGTTATTGGCATGCACGCCGGTAACGGGGCAATTGCCATTTCTTTGCTTTTTAGAAGTTGATAAATCACCAGTGATGACTCATTTTTTTCAAGCCTCTCTGCTCATCTGGGTTCTGGTGACCCTCTTATGGATATGGAGCATCATAATTAAAAATGTAAGTATAGCCGATATCTTCTGGGGTGTCGGATTTGTCGTGGTTAATGCCTTTTACATCTTTAGTTCGGGTGAACTGAATCCAAGGAAAATATTGATCCTGGTTCTGGTTTCTGCATGGGGCCTCAGGCTTGCAATCCATCTTGCAATAAGAAATATTGGAAAAGGGGAAGATTTCAGGTACCAGGAATTCAGGCGCAAATATGGCGCCCGGCGTTACTGGTGGTTCAGTTATTTTCAGACCTTCCTGTTACAGGGCGTTTTGATCATGATTGTTTCATTGCCCCTGTTGGGGATTAGCATGAGTAACGGTTCAGGAAATCTGAATCTGCTAGATTACTTTGGGATTTTTGTCTGGTTGATTGGCTTTACCTTTGAGGCGGGAGGCGATTTTCAATTGTCATGTTTTAAGTCAGATCCAAAGAACAAAGGGAAAGTATTGAATACCGGCTTCTGGAGGTATACCCGTCATCCTAATTATTTTGGTGATTCGGCAGTATGGTGGGCCTTTGCCCTCTTCAGTATCGCCGCCGGAAGTTACTGGCAAATCATTGGTTCCGTTATTATGTCAATACTGATTATCAGGGTGTCAGGTGTGGCCTTGATTGAAAAGACTTTAATTGATTCAAAGCCGCAGTACCGGGAATACATTCAAAAAACCAATTCGTTTCTTCCCTGGTTTCCCAAAAAATAAGTGCCCGGTGAATTTTGTACTAATACTGTCAAGCTGATTTTGCTGGCAGCATAGAACCAGTTTTGCAAAAAACGGTCTGGCTGACCACCTGACGCCGGACTTATCTGACCACCCTTTGCCGGAGTTAATCTCATGTACTATAAATAAATATAAAAATGTCCATCAATCAGCTCTTTACCGAAAATCGTGAGATTCTCCAGCACCTGACCAGCTCCTTCCTGGCCCTTTAATAAGATTCCCCTTTATCTCCCGGGAGTAAAGGGATATCATATTAGTTCACTCGCAGCTCAACTATTTTTTTTCTCCTTAGTAAGGAACGGAGAGATGATATCAAGCGGAACAGGGAAAATGATTGTGGAGCTGTGTTCTGATGCCACTTCGGTGAGTGTCTGAAGGAATCGCAGCTGCAGTGTTGTCGGATTTGTGCTTATTATATTGGCTGCGTCAGCTAACCGCTGGCTTGCCTGGTACTCACCCTCGGCGTGGATGACTTTTGCACGCCGCTCCCTTTCAGCTTCAGCCTGCTTGGCCATGGCACGCTGCATTTCCTGCGGCAGGTCAATGTGCTTTACTTCAACATTCGATACCTTTATTCCCCAGGGTTCAGTCTGATTATCAATTATTACAGCAAGCTCACGATTGATCTTCTCACGCTGCGACAACAATTCATCCAGCTCCGATTGCCCCAGGATACTCCGCAATGTTGTCTGAGATAATTGAGATGTTGCAAAAAGGTAGTTCTCGACTTCAACGATAGCCTTTGTGGGTTGCATGACACGGAAATAAACCACAGCATTTACTTTTATCGAAACGTTGTCTTTGGTAATTACATCCTGTGTCGGAACATCCATAACAACAGTCCTCAGGCTTACTTTCACCATCCTGTCTATCACGGGGATGAGGAGTATCAGTCCCGGGCCCTTGGCTCCAATCAGCCTTCCCAGACGGAAAATAACACCACGGTCATATTCACGTAAGACACGTATGGCACTTGCCAGTATGATCAACAGGAATAATATTCCCGTTATAACTAAAATTTGATTTGTCTGCTCCATAATGCTCTACTTTTTATTTGGTTTTTTTCAATATGCTGACCGTTAATTTAAGATTTGAAATCCCGGTGACAATAACTCTTGTCCCCTGGCTGATAAAACCATCAGGGCTTTCTGCATGCCAGAGTTCACCATGTACCCTGACCTGTCCTTCGGGATCGAGGTTGCTTATCGCCTCACCTTCCTCACCGATTATTCCTTCAGCTCCGGTTGTTGGTTTCCGTGTTTGTGCCCTGATCCCGAAACCTATGGCAAACACAAAGAAAGCAACCGTGAATACGACGATCACTAAAATTACCTTCCAGGAAATTTTCATCACTTCCAGGGTTGAATCCGCATCTATTAACATAATTGATCCAAGGATTAATGATATGACTCCGCCTATGGTTAAAAGTCCATGGCTGACTACTTTGATTTCTGCAATGAACAATATTATTGAAAATATTATTAAAGCCAGACCTGCATAGTTTACCGGGAGTGTATGCAAGGAGTAGAAGGCGACTATTAAACTGATTGTCCCGATCACACCAGGGAATATCGCACCGGGACTATAAAGCTCAAACATTATACCATATAGTCCTATCATCAGCAGGATGTATGCGATGTTCGGATCGCTGAGCAGACCAAGCAGCTTCTGCTTGAAATTAGGTTCAACATCAATTACCTCTGCGTTTTTGGTATCCAGTACTTTTTCACCCGAGGGCAGGCCGATCTTCCTTCCGTCTATCCTATCGAGCAGATCGTCAACTGAAATCGCGATCAGGTCGATGACTCTTTCCCTTAGCGCTTCTGTTTCAGTAATTGACAGGCTTTTCCTTACAGCATCTTCAGCCCACTTTACGTTTCTGGCCCGCTTCTCACTGATTGTCCGGATAAACGCAGCAGCATCGTTTGTGGCTTTTTCATTCATGATGGAATCCTGTTCACCCTGCATGGTCACCGGATGAGCCGCACCGATGTTGGTGCCTGGCGCCATTGCGGCAATATGTCCGGCCAGGGTTATAAAAACACCTGCTGATGCGGCCTGCGCGCCGCCCGGGTATACAAACACAACCACGGGAAGCTCAGAGTTAAGTAACTCAGTTACGATTACCCGGGTAGATTTTAATAATCCCCCTGGTGTGTTAAGCTTAATGATAAGACACTCTGCCTTCTTGTCAAGTGCCTGTTTTATCCCTGAAGTTATATATTCGGCAGTCGAGGGATTGATTGTAGCATCAACCGAGATTACAACTGCTTTTTTTGAGACAGTATCTTCTCTTGTTTGCGATGTGGCGCCCTGGCCAAAGGCCACCAATCCTATTATTGCAATATTTAGTGCCAGGATCTTCATTACGGTCATTTTACTGGTTGCCGTTAATAAATGTTCGCGCCAAGGGGAAATTTTCACCGGCAACATGTTTCTATATATCAAAGTTACGAAAGAAATGCCCCGGGGTCAAATTAAATCCTGACTTCCTGTTTTCAGATCACCCCTGACGGGGCTTTTTTGCATTTTCTGTTATTCTTCTACAAACAGGGCGCCGTTATGCAGCCGGAGATGCCCATCATTGCAAAAGCCGGGGCCATTGACCACTTGGCGCCGGAATAGATTGACCATCTGATCCGACGAAGAGTGGTAAGGTGAACCGGCTTGTGAAGTCAGTGCGACCGGCTTATGCAATCAGGTTCTAATTCACAATGGTTTAATTTCCTGCTAAGGCATTATTAAATTTGTTTACTAAACAAATGCGTTTGAAATTTGTGTATACTTCTTTTTGTGGTTTATTGTAATACGCTATTTGCCATGGAAGAATTGATAGTTATTGCTTCTAGTACATGGAAATTTGCAGCCACTTTCCCAGTTGCTATCTACATTTTTAAAATGTCTTTCCTTGAAACCATTCTTTATACTAATATTGGTGGACTAATAGGTATTATTGTGTTTGCTTATATTTCAAAAAGTTCTATTAAAATTATTAATTCATTGTGGCCAAAAAAATCAGAATACTCAAAAAGGCAAAAAAAAATATTCACTAAACGAAACAAACGATTAATTTTTCTGAAAAATAAGTTCGGATTGCCCGGTATTATAATCCTGTCTCCGGTTATACTATCTATACCAATTGGCGTGTTACTCGTTACCAAGTATTTTAGACACAAGAAAATAAATTACTTATTTTTACTGGCAGGTCAGTTTTTATGGTCTATCGTCTTCACAACAATGTATTTTAAGGTGAAAGCAATCTTTTAAAAACGCATTCTATTTAAATAAACTGAGAAGTTATAGAGAGTCTATTGGAATCTTTAACCAGCAAGTTTATCCAGATTCCTATAAGGAGCAAGTTTCCAGAAGTCCGTCATGAGGATTGATATCAAAAGTCCTTAACCCTGACCATCTCTCGCTGGCACAAATTGACCACCCGGAGCCGGAGTTAATCCAATGATCTATAGACAAATATAAAAATGTCCAAATTACCGGCGGAATGTGGTCAAGGTGACCGGCTAATGCAAGTAAGTCAGGAACAATATTATTTCAAAGTAATTGGAACTTCCCGCAAATGAGCAGTAGCACGATTTTTTGAAGCAAAATCATTATATGATCTTTCAACTGCATCTTCAGAAAGAGCCAATACTTTTGCTGCCTCATTTTTTGGAACCTCATGCTCCCATGCATAAAGGAGATGATCCAGCTTATCAAATGAAATCCTGAAAAAAAACTCCTGATCGCTTACAGGAAGACTAAATGTATCCGGACTGGGTTGACGATCAATAATTTCCGGAATTACTTTGAGATAGTTGGAAAGCTGGTATATTTGATTTTTGTACAGATGGGTAATTGGTTCAATATCAGTGCCGCCATCACCATATTTACAAAAATCCCCCAGTAAAAATTCAGTACGGTTTGTAGTTCCGATAACAAGGAGACTACGTCTTTCTGCTTCTGCATAAAGATGCAACATCCGAGCCCTGATTTTAATATTTGCAAATGATGTTATGGCAAGTAATTCATCCAGATTCAACCGTTTGGTTTTTAATTCGCCATCAGGCATTTGAACCTGAAGACGGTAAAAACTGTAGCTGGCGCGCTCCAGAAGGTCTGTAGGTAGGGTTATATTATATTTATATCCAGGCTTATATTCAGGAATCAAATTTTGAAGATATTCATCCCGCCAGTTATACTTAACGACACTATCTACTGTGGAAGTAATATCGATTTGGCGATGTTCAATTCCCAATGCCTGAGCATGTTTTATTGCATATTCACTGCTAATTGGATTAGATTCTGATTCAGGAAGGGCCAGTCCTGTTACTTTTTCCTTTCCCAGAGCATGAACTGCAACAGCTGCTATGCAGGCAGAATCGATACCGCCGCTTAATCCAACAATCACACCTCTTTTACGACGTGCATTCACTTGACCCACAATAAACTCTGAAAGTTTATCTAATTCCTGAACCGGGTCTATTTTTAATACATCAAGATTGAAATTCATCAGATATCTCCTTTCAATGTTTATATTTTGTTAAAGAAACCGAATTATTATGAATCACTGGTTCGTCCAATAAGTTGCCAACTCCTAAATACTATGTTAAATTGTAGTCTGCCACCCACCAGGCTTTTATTAAAAATGTTAATTATTAAATAGTTATGGAATAATTGATATGAGTAAATACCGCAAAGCAAAAATCTATAACTTTATGATTAAAGTAACGTTTTAAAATTACAAAACCAAAAAATTATTGAACAGGTCCATGACTGGAAAATACGGCCTTCGTGAGCACTCAATTCCGGTTTAATGGAAGCAATTCATAGATAAAGAAGTCTTAAACATGTCTTTTTCATTCAAATCCTGGCTCCAAATGCTGACGCTTAAGGTCAGCATCCTGACCTGACTGCTTTTGCAGTCTGCGTCAGGACTGGCACATACAAAAGTGTGTGAGCGGGAGCGGGAGTGAGAGTGCTCGCTCTTTTTCATGAGGACCCGGCTGGGATATCTATATCAGATGGATCCTGAGGTAGGTGCAAAAGCCGGAAGTCTTGACCACATTCAGCCGCTCATTAAACCATTGTTGTATTTGTTTATTTATCAAAGGATTACTTCCGGCGTTCTATGGTCAATCCATTCCGGCGCCAGATGGCCAGGGGCACCGGCTCTTCCAGCCATTCTTTCCAATTGAAACTTTGTCCATCCTTTAACTCACGGACAAAGACCTGGTTGATTTGATTTTCAGTAAACCTGGCATTGGGAATAGGTAAGTACCGGACACTAACTTCATCGCAGACTTGAATTGAAAGGTCCACGGGATTTAAAGTTCCCACTATATTATGCAAACCTCTATACTAAATTATTACCTTTATGTATTGTAGTTCAACCATTTTTGTGAATTAGTCTGACGGCTATGCGCAAAAGCGGAGAGCGACCTGTTTTTTACCAAATAACAGTGTTATAAAATAAATACCACCGGAAAATGAAAAAACAATTCTCACTTGTTTTATTAATTAGTGCTATACTCTTGAATTTTTCCTGTTCAGGAAACAAAACTGCGGTTACACCAAAAGAAGTACAGTCAAATAATATCCGTGATTACCTCGTAAAAGTTGCGAAGGATATAACGGATAATTCCGGTACTGATGTTATTTCTGCAGAAGAGTGGGAAAAGATCAGGCCGGAACGATATGCTGAATTCATAGAAATGATTAGCATGCAGGACATGCCTTTGAGTGGTGAACGTTCACCTTTGAATGTCAGAATTACCGGTACAATTCTGAGAGACGGTTACAGAATAGAAAAGCTTTATTATGAATCACTGCCCGGTCTGTATGTACCTGCCAATCTTTATATTCCTGATAATATAAATGGAAAGGCTCCTGCAATAATCTACCTCTGCGGCCACTCATTAACACAGAAAGTTCATTATCAGGCACATCCGGCAAAATTCGCGAAACTTGGATTTGTTTGCCTTATCGTGGAAACTATCCAGTACGGGGAGGTTCGCGGCCAGCACCACGGATGTTATGCCAGGGGCTGGTTCAACTGGTACAGCCGGGGCTATACTCCTGCCGGAGTGGAAGTCTGGAATGCGATCCGGGGACTGGACCTGCTCTCTGAAAGACCCGAAGTAGACATTCAGAATATGGGAGCCACGGGAATTTCAGGAGGTGGTGCAATAAGCTGGTTCCTTGCCGCAGCTGACCCGAGGGTTAAAGCTGTCGCACCAGTATGCGGGGCCAGTACAATGGAAGCACAGATATCAA
>Ga0105103_10001172_pt1 | contig 14730 bp, 21 predicted proteins | sample PPLLaktember2015_2_FD_79107 | JGI IMG/M metagenome (GOLD analysis project Ga0105103, IMG submission 79107) | Freshwater sediment microbial communities from Prairie Pothole Lake near Jamestown, North Dakota, USA - PPLs Lake P7 Core (6) Depth... | ecosystem: Environmental > Aquatic > Freshwater >...
ATGGAGTTAGCTAGAAACGTAAATACGAAGTCGACTTCGTATTTACGTTTCTAGCTAACTCCATGTACTTCTGAACCCAACGCGGAGTAACATCAATATTACTCATTACCCAAGGTAACCACTCACCGTGAGAAAGACTAGCTTTCACATCAATCAAATAAAGGGCGCGCCCTTTTTCTTACTTTGGGTCATAATTTTCATTTTGTGGTATAATTAATATATAATCAGTAAACAATAACTAAATAATTTTTTCTATCAAATCTGCCCCGCGGGGCAGATTTAGCAAATGGGCAACGCGTTGCCCATTTGCTTTATCAAATGTAGTGAGTTCACTACATTTCTTTATTCTCAAAACGGTCGTCAACGACCGTTTTACTTTATATTATCTTTGGAGGGAACACGTTTACTTTACAAAATAGACTTTTTGTGGTATAATATAATACAAATAAATATTTATAGGAGAATGTAAAATGAATGAACACTTTAATCGCCCTGACATAGCAAGACAACTAATTGTATTTAGTGGCCTAATGCCAACCAACTGTTTCACAGATATAGACGGTTTTACTCTTTATAACAATGGTGACGCATATATTATTTTTGAAATTAAATGTTCTGGTGTATTACCCAGAGTAGCACAAATAAATGCCTTAGAAACTCTCTGTAGAGACCTTAATCAGGCAAGACCAGCAATACTTATTTTAGCTGAACATGGTTTTCCCACAAGTGAAGATGTAATAGCTAAAGACTGTACTGTAAAACAAATGTTTATGGGCAAAACTTGGAAATACCCAACTGAAACAGTCAGTCTAAAAAATGTAATAGATGCTTTTATTCAAAATGTAAAGGAGAAGAAAAATGGTAATAATTAGTGTACCCGAAGAAGAAAAGGTTATTATAACCGGCGTGAAATATAATATTCAGTGTAAAAAATGTGGTAATACCTGGGGAGTTTATCTTGACGCCCAAGGAAATAAACCAAGAGGTTGGAATGTCTGTATAAAATGTTCTGTAGAAGCAGACAAGAAGTGGAAAGAATTCTGGGAGAACTGTACAGAAGTTGGTTCATAGAAAAATATGGGTAAGAAGAAATGTCCTGCGAGACATTTCTAAAAGTGCAACGCATTGCATATCTAACTCAAATGTGGAACGCGTTCCACATATGTTCAGCACGCTGAACATTTAAACATTAAAATTATAAAACTAATTCGATAAGTATAAGATTTAAATGTGACTCGCGAGTCACATTTGCTTGGAGGAAATATAAAATGAATATGGAAATGAGAGATATTGTACAGAAGATAGAAGAAAGACAATTGGAAATTCTTACCATAAAAGTGAGATGTAAAAAATGTGGAAACATTTGGGGTATTTCCTTAGATGAATATACCAATAAAAAAAGATTTGTTTGTTTAGTCTGTTTAGAAGAAAAGGAGAGTGAGTAATGTTTACACTAAAAAGAGAATATAAAGATGCCAAGTTTATTCTGTCTGATTTTGGACCAAAAATATCTCCTGATTTGTTCGATGAACGAACAATGGAGATTATGAAAAATAACCCTGAGATTATCTTAGAAGGTTTTGAATGTCTTGCAAACGAATATGATGATGTTTGTGAAGCAATCTATCTAGAGCTAGCAGGGGTGAGCTATTATTTGGGTCAATATTACAAAAATGACAGGCTTACCAAAGAGCCTATTATTAGAGAATATCTTGAGAATAAATATCTTTGTCCAAAGAATAGGAAAGAATTAGAAGACGAATTAGAAAGGCTTCTAAAAATAAAAAAACCAAAGGTATATAACTACAAATAATTTAGGAGAAACGAGATGAATACTGAAAATAAATTTACAATGATAAGGAATGATTTTATAGAGAGAATGAATGAACTCTCAGGTAGTGCGTTTAAAGTTTGTGTAGCAATTGCTAAACATGCTCCTTGGGGTACTGAGTGGGGTAGTAAAGAAGCTTCTGCTTACCCTAGCATACAAACAATTATAAAAATTACAGGGCTAGGAAAGAGTACAGTACATAGCGCACTCTATGAACTTATAGAAAAAGGTTGGCTAGTAGAAATTGAAACTAGGTATAACAATAGTAATGTATATATCTTAGGAGATGGTAGAGGTTCAAATTCTGAACTACTTGAAGCACGTAAAGAGAAAGGTAAAAGATATATTAGAAAGTCTAGAGGTTCAAAAACTGAACTAGTATGTTCAGTTTTTGAACTAGTATGTTCAAAAACTGAACCTCTAGAGGTTCAGAATCTGAACACTAACTATATACAATTAAATAAGAATCAATTAAATAAGAGACACTTAAATAATAAGGAAGAAAATTTAGAAAATGTTTCGCAAGAATCAATCAGTCTAGAAAATGATAATGATTTGCCTGTTCTATCGGTCACTAACGTTCCCTCAGAACAGGCTGCGCCTATCGGCGCTTTAGATAACAATGATTTTATTGAATCAAAAGAAGCATGTAATGATTTCTCTGATAAAGAGTATGAAATAGCTGGTGAAGGTTCTCAACCTTCTAATATAGATAAGCAAGTAGAAAATTCTGTCTTTAAATTTATAGATTTAATTGACCCTAGGTTTTTAGCTGATGAGTATAAAACCAATGAGACTAAGGCAATTCAAAATGAAGTATGTTTACAACCAGATAATTACGGTCAACAGTTATTCTTAGCTAAATATGTTCTAAAAGAATTTAAATCAGAGAAAGACAAAAGAGCATTTGAAGCTATGCAGAAAGCAGTTCCAGGTGAAGGGTTAGGAATTGTATTCCCTGATTCTTATGAAAAGGGTATTGAAACAGCAATATTATTTACACCAGCAAGATACAGAATTTGAGTTCTACTTTTCTGCCACTATTTTAAAACTCGCAAAAAACACCCTTAAAACGGTCTAAAAATGGCTTAAATCGCCTCTACGATTGATTGTGAGAGTCGTAAAAAAATAAGCCATATCTAGCACGCATAATTTTATTTTAAATTCTGGTGGCATTCTACAAGAGAGGAGGTAAAGATGAGAACATGTAGTGTTTGTGGTAGAAAAATTAGTAAGAGAGATATTTGTAATAAGTGTTATAAGACATATGGAACCCCTAAGTGGGTAAAAGAACTTATTCTTATTCAAAGACATTTTGAGCGAAGCAGAGCAAATAAAGAATTAGTATTCACCGATGACAATAGAGATATTTATGGTGAAAAAGTAATAATGGGTCATTAATGCCTAGTTATTACCTTAAGTATATATAGGGACAAATAAATAGAGAATACGTAGCCCTCCTCCACTACGTATTCTCTATAAATAAATTATTGGAGGAATGGTGGAGAAAAAATGTTTGAATTATTTGTTATTATTATTTTATTTGGGGCCATGATTTACATGGCAAAATTACATGCAGATTATGTTCAGTCTTCTAAGAATGTTATTCGCATTTTACAGCGAAGAAACGAAACTTTAGAAGTTGCTCTTTATAGAGAACAGACTAATTCAATTAATCTAAAGCTTAGGTTAGAAATTTATAAAATGTTGGAGGAAACTAAATGAACGAAAAACATATTGCATTTATAGAAAAATATTTACAGTGTTTTAATGCAACCAGGGCTTACTTAGAGGTTTACCCAAATAGTACTTATGACTCCGCAAGAAAGAGTTCTAGTGAATTGTTAGCAAAACCAGACATACAAGAAGTATTAAAAGCTCGCTATTCTGAACTAGTAATGACAGACGATGAATACTATGCTCTACTCACAGAAAGAGCAAGAGACACAAGTAACCCTTCTTTACAGCTAAAAGCATTAGAACTAATTGGTAGAACTAGAGGTAAATTTATTGACCGACAAGATATTACAAGTGCTGGTCAGTCTATTTCTCTTGCAGATTATTTGAATGGAATTAATCAGGCCAAGAAAAAGAACCCAGGTATTACAACCTTGGAGTAAACATGGAAGTACTAACCAACCCAGAGTTATTCTCAATGTACTTCTTGAAGATTTTAAATAAGAAACAAGAATTAGTACCCTTTGAGTATAACAAGCTCCAAAAGAAATTTTTAGCAGAAAGAACCGGTTATGATTTAATTCTAAAAAGCAGACAGGTTGGTATTAGTACTTTAGCACAAAGTCTTATATTCCATAGTGCTGTAACTACTTCTCAGTCAGCAATTACTCTAGCACATGATAATGCTACTACTGAAAAACTAAGACTAATTCAAGACCGGTTCTATGACAATTTTCCTAACAATATTCGTGAATTTCACAAACCAATTAGAAAGTATGCTAATGCTACTCTAACCACATACCCCGAAACAAATTCAACAGTAACAATTGCAACTGCTGGCTCACCTAACATTGGTAGAGGGGGTACTTATACAATATTTCATGGTAGTGAAGTAGCATTCTGGACAAAGCCAGAAGAAATAATAGCAGGTGCTATGCAAGGTATGTCTATACCAAATGTTATGTTAGAAAGTACACCTAACGGAGCAAGAGGTTGGTTCTATGACCGTTGTATGGACGCTATAGCTGGTAGAGGTTTATGGAAATTACATTTCTACCCTTGGTTTGAGTTTGACGAATATAATTTACCCGGCTGGAAGGAGAATAAAATAGCAGAACTAAAAGAATTATTTTACCAAGAATACCCAGAAGATGCAGTAAGTTGTTTCTTAGCCAGCGGTAAAGGGTTCTTTAGCGATATAGTTATAGATTATTCTGCACTACTGAATAATGTTTATAAACCGGGGCATGTTTATACCGCTGGCTTAGACTTTGGTCAGTCAAATGACTACACAGTTATGATTGTTGTAGACAAGACTGACAGAGAAATGGTTGACTTTATTCACATAAATAAAATGTCCTGGAATTTACAAAGACAGGAAATAAAGAGACTTTATAACAAGTGGAGATTGTCTGGTCTAAAAGCAGAAAGAAATTCTATTGGTAGTGTGAACATAGAGGAACTACAAAAAGACGGTTTAGTTATAGAAGCATTTGATACAACCAATTCTTCTAAGGCAAAAATATTTCAGCAGCTACATGAAGAACTAGAACAAGGGTTTAGATTACAGAACAACCAGGTATTACAAGGGGAACTAAACTCATTGACTTCTAAACAGACTTCTACTGGTTTATGGACTGTTTCTGCTGAGGGTAATGGTCACGACGACTTCCCGGTAGCTCTCGCTTTAGCGATTTCAGCAAGAGCAAGTATAACAAAGCAAGCACGTAGTTGGAGATAAATATGGCAAATACTTTTGTTGAGAACGCTGTAAAAGCTATTAGAGATAAAAATACGCTTTACACAACTTTATATTCTTACAAGGAGGGTAACCCACCTTTACGTTTTAGTACAGAGAGACTAGACAGGGCATTTGGCAGGTCATTTGTTTATTTTGCGCAGTCATTTGGTTCAGTAATTATTAGTGCCATATTAGATAGACTTGTTCTAAAAGGGTTTAACTCTACTGACAATACTGCAAACAATCTTCTAGACGAGTTGTTCTCAAAACTAAATATTAACCTAGAGGCTCAAGATATACATGAGTCATTACAAGTAACCGGTGAAGCATTTGTCATTGTAGACATTGTAGACGGAGAACCAGAAATTTATTTCAATGACCCAAGACTAGTAGAAGTATTCTATGACCCAGACAGGCCAAAGGTAAAATTATATGCAGCTAAGAAATGGACAGGGTTAGATAATAAAGTCTACATGAATTTATATTTCCCTGACAGAACAGAGAAATATGTTTCAGACACAGGCTATTCTCCAAAGTCTTATAACCTAATTGAAGAAGTACCAAACACTTTTGGTATTATACCTGTATTTCATTTCAGAAATTCTAGGAGAAAGATACAAGGGGAATTTGATGCAGGTACAGTTTCTATTATAGACGCAATAAACAAATTGTTTGGCGACTTAATGGTAGCTGCTGAATTCGAAGCATTCAAAATGAGAGTATTTATTAGCAAGGCAGACCCAGGTGACGTTGAGATAGGTCCAGACATGAAGATGTGGCTACCAGCGAACGAAGAGTCAGTAGGACAAGATAGCACAATTATTGAATTGGGCGGTAGTTCATTACAGAACTTTTTAGACCCTATAAATAACCTTATTACCAACCTGGCAATTACTACAAGAACACCCAGGACTCTCTTTATGAATTCAGGCAGCAACCTAAGTGGTGAAGCACTTATTGTTGAAGAAAGCGGCCTAGTAAAAAAAGTAGAAGCAAAGCAAGAAGCTTATGCAGTAACATGGCAAGAATTAGCTGCATACTTACTAAGAATATTAAATTATGTTGTAGAACCTTCTGAGATTAATTGTGTCTGGGCTAAACCATATACAGCATTGCCTCTTACAGATTCAATTGTATTACAGAACAATGTTAACGCAGGAATACCTTTACTAACTGCATTAAAGTGGCAGGGTAAAGATGAACAAGAATTAGACCAAATTACTACAGCGAATGTAGAAACAGGAGCGACTCCAGATGAAAGATTACAGCAATTATGAAAAATGGTTTGAAGCACAACCACAAGAAGTAAAAGATTTACTAACTGAACGTTTTACTGCTCTAGAGAATACAGTCAAGGCAACAAGGCAAGAAAGAGATTCACTTTCTACTGAACTAAGGGAGTTAGGAAAAAAGGCAGAAAAAGGTAGTGAACTTGAACTAAAACTTAGTGAAATTACTTCTAGAATGACACAAGCAGAAAAGAAAGCTACTTTTCTAGAGAAAGCACATAAAGAAGGTTGTCTACGACCAAGTGCTGCGTATGCGATAGCGTCAGCAGAGAATATGTTTGATGACCAGGGCGAACCTGACTTTAAAAAGCTTAGAGAAACCACACCAGAATTATTTAGAGTTCGTGACACTAAAACAAATGCTGGCTCTGGTACTAGACAAGCTGCTATTACAAGTGACCCAACTGAGGCACTAAGAGAAGCAGCTAGAAATAACCCAAGACGATAGGAGATTTTATTAAAATGGCAACATATGATAGCCTAATTTCAACTGGTAATGTAGTTCTACACCCAGAATATTTAGCTGAAATTTTTAGTTCTGCTGCTGAACAGTCAGTTGTTCTAAGACTTGGTAGACAACTACGCAACATGACTACCCGCGAACTAAAGATGAAAGTTTCTACTGCACTACCAGAAGTTTACTTCGTTGGTGAAAAGGGTAAAACTCAAACTTTCCCTGCTGACGCTCTAAAGCAAACCACAAAGTCAGAATGGGAAGATGTAACTATGTATGCTGGTGAACTAGCCGCAATCGTAGTTATTCCTAATAATGTTTTCAACGATGCAGATTTTGATGTTTGGGGTGAAGTTAGAAAACAAATTCCAACCGCTATTGCTAAGAAAGTTGACGAAGCAGTACTTTATGGTACTCATGCAGTAGACGTACCCGATGACTGGTCAGACGGTATTCTTACTAGTATGCCTGCTGAAAATACAATTGCAGTTGGTGAACTAGGCGACATTTATGACGATGTTCTAGGAGATGGTGGCGTATTTGCACAGGTAGAATACGATGGTTACGATGTAACTGGTATTGCTGCTGCAACTTCACTAAAGTCTAAACTACGTGGTCTACGTGCTGACTCTGGTGCTGGAATGCCAATCTTCATGCAGTCAATGCAAGCTGCTGGTGACTACACTCTTGACGGTGTACCAATGGTATTCCCCAAGAATGGTGGCTTTGATGCAAGCCAGACTCTAATGATTGCTGGCGATTGGGACAAACTAGTCTACTCAATTAGACAGGACGTTACCTTTGACGTATTTACAACCGGTGTTATTCAGGACGGAAATGGTGCTATTCAGCACAACCTTATGCAAGAAGACCTAACCGCAGTTAGAGTGACCTTTAGAATGGCTTGGGCTCTACCTCAGCCAGCTATGGCCTCTGGTGTTGCTATTTCTGGTGTTGCATACCCATTTGCTGCTTATATTCCATAACATTCATTAAAACTAGGGGGGTGTAAAAGCCCCCCTAACCGGAGAATAATATGACAATTATTGACCAATTAAGATACAAAGTAAACAACGGAGTTACTTATTCAGACGCCGTTCTCTCCGGTTATTTAGAAAACAATGATAACGATGTGAATGGCGCAGCCGGAGAAATATGGTCAGATTTTGCTGGTAGTTTAGTAATTACTAACTATGACTTTAGTGCCGATAATGCCTCATACAAACTTAGTCAGGTTCTTGATTTCGCTAACCAACAGGCTAAATACTACAATTCAAGGCGTAAAGGGACTTCAAGTTTGTGGGTAAAAGACCCACCCGAAGAAGATACTGAGGTAACACTATGACTTTAGTAATTGACTTTAGCCCCCTGATTATTGCCCAAGAAATGCACATGCTAGACGTATGTACAATAAAGCATTTCTCTGGCTATGTTTATTCTGGTATAGATAGCACTAAGGTTTATACGACAACAGATTCAATCTGCGGGGTAAAGTTTACCAAAGGACCAGAAGTTATAAATGGTGTATTGGTAATTACTGAACTTGACGCAGAACTAAGACTACCAGTTGACACAAATTTGTCAGCTAAAGATGAAATTACTATTTCAGGAGTAGATTATAACGTTGCTAGTGTTTATACTGGTAAGACCTGTATGCTTGCTGGTCTAACACTCATAGAGGCATAACATGACTACTAAAGGACTAAAGAAATCTCAACAACAACTAAAAGAAATTTCACAGGTGAATATGGAGCAAGCAATTGTAAAGGGACTAGAAATACTAAAACAGTATTCTATGCAGAATGCACCAGTGAAAACAGGGTTTTTGAGGGACAGTCATGAAATTGTTGGTACGGAACTTAGAGTAAATGCAGAATACGCGGCAGCAGTTGAGTACGGCACTGTAAATATGGCAGCACAACCTTACTTACGTCCAGCACTCGATGAACACCAAGATGAGATTTCTAAGGCCATACAAGAGGACATTCAAAGACAAATTAGAGGTATTCTATGAGTAAAGAAGAAACATTAGTCAACCTATTATTAAATGCTACTGGACTAAGACCGGAGGCTTATGAGAAACAGCAAGGGGTTAATAAGTGTATTGTTTACCAGAGAGTAAGCACAGCAATTATTAGCAGAACGCATGACAAACAATCTACAGAAAGAGTTAGATTTCAATTAGATTGTTATGGGGTTTCTCATAGTGACTCGCGTAATCTAGCTGAACAAGTAAAAACTGCTTTAGATATGAATACTACAGACTTTCAAGTAGCCTGGTTAGCAAATGACTTTGTTACAAAAGAAAGCGGTGTACAACCAAAATTATTCAGGTCTATACTTGACTTTTATATAATATAAGAAGATTTTAGGAGATACAATGGCTATTACCAATTTTGGCGTAACTCTAACAATGGACTCTGTGAATGTTGGAGAACTTCGTTCTGTTGAAGCACCAGAAGTTAGTGAAGAAAAACTAGAGTCAACCACACATGGTAGTACAGCTAAGGAATATATTCCTGCTGGACTAAATGACAATGGTGACATGACCTTAACCATGAATTATGTGGACACAGCTACTTCTGGACTATGGAACGCAAAGATGAACCACACTGTTCATGAATTTGTGGTTACTTTCCCCAATAGTGAAACAATTACTTTTTCTGGTTTCGTTTCTAGCTTCAAGCCTGAAACAGCCGATGCTACTGGCATTGACGTACTAACTGCTACAGTTGTTATTTCACCTGTCGGTCCCATTAGCTAATTACCTACAAGAGCCTGGGACTAAAAACCCAGGCTTTTTATTTACATAATAGCAGATTATTTTTATGTAAATTTATGCAGATTATTTAGGAGATACTATGTCTAAACATTTTACAAAAGAAAAACTATTTGGAATTTCTAAAAAGTTTAAAGAAATTACAATTCCTGGTTACGAAGAAACTGTTTTAGTTAAGTCACCTAGCGCAGCAGAAGCTTTTTCTTTTAGACCATTAGCAAATAAACAGCTAAGTGAAGAAGAACAGCTTGAACTAATCTTTACTCTAATTTCTACCTTTGTAGTTAATTCAGACGGTAGTAAGATGTTTACTGCCAGTGAAGTAAAAGAGTTAGATGTTAGTCTAGTGAATGCTCTCGTAGAAGGAATTACTAGTTTCTTGAACCCAACTGTAGAGAACATTGAGGAAAAAAGGGTAGAACTACTAAACGACCCTTTAGAAGGTTTGTCTGCAAGTATGCCTTAAAGTTAGGCAGAACACCAGCAGAACTTTTAGAATCTATAACCCTAGAAGACCTTATTGAACAAATAGCTTTCTATGAGCTAGAACCTTATGGAGAAGATTGGCTACAGACAAGTATTATAGCTACTTCTGCTTATAAGTCACAAAGTCCAAAAGCTAAAAATATGGGTTTAGATTATTTTGTTCCAAAGTTTAGTCATAGCAAACCTAAACAGTCCTGGCAACAAATGTACACAAATATGTCTGCCTGGAAAGCATTAAAGAGGTAATTACATGGAACTTGAAAAAATTGTTCAGTCTATTGACGCAGACGTTGGAGGACTATTAGACGGAATTGGTAAAGCAGGTAAAGCCACAGATGGCTTGGTAACTAAGCTAGGCAATATTGGTAAAGTAGCTGCAACCGCTGTAGCCGGACTAGCTGCTACAGGTGTAGGTGCTTTAACTGCTGCTATTACTACTTCTATTTCAAAAACAACTGAATGGGCCGGTGAAATGGACTCCATTCAAGATATTCTTGGTGGTACAAAAGAACAAGCTGCTGGTCTAGCCCTCATGATGAAAAGGGTGGGCGGTAATACCGAACAAGTTACCGGTGCTATAAAGAAAATGGCACAAGGACTGAACAGCTTAGATAAAAATGGGGTAAGTAAAACTCAAAAGTCTCTAAAGAAACTTGGCATAGAAATAAATGACACCAATGGCGAAATGAAAGACTCTTATGAGATTTTTAGAGAGGTCGCTGACGTAGTTTCTAAGATGCCTGACGGTCTTGAAAAAGATGCTTACCTTATGGACATATTTGGTAAGTCAGGTGCTGAACTAGGTGACGCTCTAAATGCTGCTGCAAATGGTGGCATGAAAAACTTTGAAGATGAAGCCGTAAGATTAGGACTAGCAATTGACCCACAAAGAACTATTGACTTTCAAATGGCACAAGAAAAGCTAAAAGATACTTTCAATGGTTTATGGGTTTCTCTTGGTAATAAACTAATGCCAAGTCTTACTACATTCTTGAACTGGTTCACTGAATTCATGCAAAGTCCAGCAGTACAGAACTTTATTAACCCAGTTATAGATAGTATAGGTAAAGCTGTAGATGCTTTTGTTACAGGAGCAGAAAAAGGCGGCATATTTCAGGGAGTATTAGACGGTCTAAGGAGCTTTAATTCACCAATATTAACTGGTATTGCAGATACAATAGAAACAATAAAAATAAAAATTGGTGAATTTGTAACTACCATTACTACTGACTTTGGTGAGGGTAGTATTATAGGTAATGCCTTAGCAATCTTAGCAACTGCCTGGGAAATAGTAAAAACAACCGTAGTAGAACTTTGGGAAGTATTAACTGGTCAGACTGACCCTGCTATGAAAGAAATGGGTAAAGTAACAGCACCAGATTTAGCTAAAGTTTTACATGATATTAACGAAGAATTATTGAAGTTTCTTGGTTGGGTAAAAGATATTTCACCTGAAACTTGGAAATTAATTGCTGCTCTAACTACATTTTTTATTGTTGGTACGCCTATTATAAATTTGCTCTCTAAATTCTCTTTCTGGTTGAAATTACTTATATGGGACGCAGGAGTAGGAGCAAGTGTAGCAAAAGTATTAGCAGCAGCCATAGCCGCAATAGGCGGTCCAGTAGTTGCTCTCATTGGGGCTATTGTTGCTTTAGCATTAGCAATTGTATTCCTAGGAGATGATGCTTGGCGTACTTTTAGAATGATTGGCGACATAATCTTATTCACCATTGGTAAGATAGTTGCAGATGTTCTTAGAGGTTTTAGAGATGGTCTAAGTAGTGTTTCAGGAGCTATACAAGGGGTGATTAATTGGGTATACAACCTAAAGAACGCTCTAGCCAATCTTTCAATACCCTCTTGGCTAAAACCTGGTAGCCCACCACCACTTTATTTTGCTTTGAAAGATATTCAGAAGGCTATGAAAGACGTAGCTACTACAGCATTACCACAATTCAATGCAGAATTGAATTTAGGTGGTTCATTTGAAGGCTTTATTGAGAATAGAACTCCTGCTGCTGTAGCAGAAACAATTGACTATTACAAATTGGCTACAATTATAGGAACTACGGTAGCACAGGCGGTAGCATGACACACGTAAATGACCTTATAATTTACCCACAAATTATGTATGAAGCATATATAAATGGTTCTTGGGTAGATATTTCTAACGATGTTCTTGCTGACAAGCAACAAACCTGTGAATACGGTATTATGGGTAATGGTCAAGCAGACAGAGTAGCTACCACAGGTACACTTAAATTTATGCTTAGAAATGACAGTGGTTGTACAGGAGGTAAAGCTAATTACTATTCTCCTGGTTCAGCTAATGCTAGAGTAGGTTGGAATATTGGTATACCAGTTAGACTAAGCTTTATTCATGACGGAGATACAGTTAGAAAGTTTTATGGGCATGTTGGTCAGATTAAAGTAAATACTGACTATGACGAAAAAAGCGTAGAAGTTACAGCATTAGATTGGGTAGATTATGCAACAAAAAACCCTGTCTTACTTCCTGCTATTCAATATGACAAAACAATGGACGAAGTTGCTCAAAGTCTTGTAGAGGCTGCTTCTGTACAGCCTCTACATGCTACTTACCACCCCGGACAGAGCGAGTTCAATACTGCTTTTGACACAGTAAGAAATACAACTAAGATTATAGGTGAGCTTGGTAAACTGGCTAATTCTGAATTAGGCTATGTTTATATAAAAAGAGATTGGGCAGACGGAGAAACATTTGTTTCAGAGGGTAGATATACAAGGAGTGCTGCAACTGAACCAACTCATTTACCAGGGGCTTTTGGTTGGTTACTAAAAGAAGACGGAGATTTTCTACTAAAAGAAGACGGTTATAAAATTATACTTAATACTACGCAACTAGCAGTAGTAGATAATCTAATGACCAGTCTAAAAACAACTTATGGAGAAAATGTACTCAATAGAGTTATTTGTAGGTATTACCCTAGAAGGGTAGATACTGCTTATACTGTACTTTATTCTCTAAATAGTCCACAACTTATAGCAGCAGGAGAAACTATTTCAGTTAGAGGGGCTTATGTAGACTCTGTAACTAAAGCTCAAAAGGTTAATGGTACAGACATGCAAATTCCCGCTTCAACTACAGACTACCAAATGTGGCAGAATGCTAACTCTACAGGAGTAAATAGAACTGCTAGTCTTGATGTTGTAGCAAATTATGGTACTGAGGCTGTAGAATATACTCTAACAAACAACAATGCTAGCGCAAGCTATATTACTAAACTACAAGCTAGAGGTATAGGTATTTACATTGACAGCCCTCTAGAAGTTATTGCAGAAGACTCTGGTTCTATTAGTACTTATGGGTACAATGAAGTTACTCTAGACATGAAATACCAGGACACAGTAGAAGCACCAACTTCATTAGCTGCTGTTATTCTTGCACAAGATTCAAGCCCAAGAACACAATTAACACAAATAGACTTACTGGCTAATACAAATAATGACCTAATGCACTTATTCTTATATTTAGATATAGGTGACTTAGTACAAATTATTGAAACTAACCAAGGAATAGATAACTTTTACTACATAAACGGCATAAAGTTTACGATTAAAGGCAAAGCTATTTATTATTCTTGGGTACTAAAAGACGCTCTAACACTAAATAACAACTATTGGCAGCTAGAAGTTGCTGGTAAGTCAGAGCTTGGTATTACTACAATCTTAGGCTATTAGGAGAATAAAGCTATGGCATGGAAAACACCAAAAACATGGTCTACTGGCGACTTTGTGGTCGCAGCAGACATGAATGAAGAAATAAGAAATCAATTTAACGAAGTGTGGAAAGGTACTACTGCTGGTGACATAGACTATTATGCAAGTTCGACCAGCAAGAGTAGACTAGGTATTGGTAGTGCTAACAATGTACTCGTTGTGTCAGGTGGTGTACCAGCTTGGTCTGGACCAATTGGTTGTCAGGTACAAAAACTTGCTGCACAGGCAATTGGTAATGATTCTCTTTCAGATATTACCAGCTATAGCCAAGAGAACTTTGACTATGGCGGCTGGTTTACTAGCGGTAATTCACTCACTGTACCAGTAGGCTATGGTGGTGTTTATTTTATACAAGCTAGAGGGTATTGGGACTCTGACGCAGACAATGACACGCTTAGAGAAATAAGTGTAAAAATTGCTGGCACAGTCAGACATTCAACTACATTTTGTCAGACAGATGGCACAGAAGCAATATGGCAAGAAGCAACCTTTGTTAGATTACTTAGTGCTGGTGAAACAATAACAATGTCTGTATTACAAAAGAGTGGTGGTAACTTGAACTTTAATCAAGCTGTTTTGACAGCAATGCTTTGGAGGTAATATGGCTGACGAGAAGATTTCACAATTAGATATTATTACAGTTACAAGCTCGGACAGTGACCTATTACCCATTGTTGTAGACACAGATTCAGTGCCAATTACAAAGGCAAT
>Ga0105103_10001173_pt1 | contig 14729 bp, 8 predicted proteins | sample PPLLaktember2015_2_FD_79107 | JGI IMG/M metagenome (GOLD analysis project Ga0105103, IMG submission 79107) | Freshwater sediment microbial communities from Prairie Pothole Lake near Jamestown, North Dakota, USA - PPLs Lake P7 Core (6) Depth... | ecosystem: Environmental > Aquatic > Freshwater >...
CTCGAAACTCAGCTTTTCGCACGCCGTTGGTTCAGGTCTTTTTCAATCTGCAGCAATTGGCGTTCGGAGAGATTATAAAAGGCCACCAATGCCGCACAGATGAGCGCGCCTGCCATGGGGAAAAAGCTCATCATCAGACGCATGCCGAGCAGACTAAATGGCGTTTGCTCAACATTTGCCTGATAGCCATAGGCCGCCAGTATCCACAATGCCAAGGCGCCACCCAAGGCGCCGCCCGATTTGAGAGCAAATGTCGAGGCTGAATAAAAAAGAGCAGTGGCTCGTCGGCCGGTTTTCCATTCAGAATAATCAGCCGCATCGGCCATCATCGACCAAAGCAGCGGCATGGTCGGTCCGGAGATGGCAGCTTGAATGAAATGCAGCGCGAATATCAGAACAATATCCTGCGGTCGTGCAAACCAGTTGCAGCCGATGGCTACTCCTGTGATGATCAATAGACCTACCAACGAATTCCGTTTGCCGAATTTCAACGTCAACCATTTGGGCAGCAGCATCGAAGCAATGACTAAAAGCGTGCCGCCAGTCAAAAAAGCCGCTGTCAATCCTTTATTACCGACATAGTAAATGAAATAATAAACGATCACTGCACTGCGAATGCCGATATAGATGAGCATGACAAATAGAACCAGGGCAACAATAATCCAAGGGCGGTTGCTGAGCAGGTCCTTCAAATCATGCTTTATCGAGGTTTGCGTCAATGGATCGGGCTGAACACGTTCGCGTGTCCCGGAAAAGGTGATGTAAAAAAAGATGATGCACATGACAGCGAATATGGACATGGTGATTTGATAGCCGCGAGCATCGTTACCTGCGCCGAAGTGATTCACCAATTTGAGGGTTAAAGCCTGAATGAGGAGATTGCCGGTAAAAGCGCCGACAAAACGAAAGGACTGCAGGCTGGTGCGGTCGATTGGGTCGGAGGTCATCACCCCTCCCAATGCTGCATACGGAATCATCATCACGGTGTAGATCACCATCATCATGGTATAGGTGACGTAGGCATAAATGATTTTTCCGGTGAAGGAAAAATCGGGTGTGATAAACATCAGAATGCCGGCAACGGCATAAGGTACGGAGGCAAACAGAAGATAAGGACGAAACTTTCCCCATCGGGATCGAGTACGATCCGCAATCATACCCATGATGGGATCATTGGCGGCGTCAAAGAGTTTGACGATGAGAAACATGGTTCCGGCGACTGCTGCCGGAAGGCCGAAAACGTCGGTATAAAAATTGGCGAGAAAAAACATGATCGTCGCCCAAATAATGTTGGAGGCAATTTCACCGATGGCATAGCTGCTTTTTTCTCTGATGGTCAGTTTTTCCATGATTTCCTCGCGATTGTGATTCGTTTTATTTGTCCTGCCCCACTGCATGAAGATATGTAATATGAATGACGCTGATTAATTTCCGAACGTCCTGAAACGTTTGTCAAAAGCCGAACAAGATGAACGATTGACGAATCAACACTCGGCCGTTCATCGGCAGAATCGATTGAAAAGTCTTCCCAGAGGCGGCGTTTCTATTTCAATTGCACCTTCCGGGCACATCTCCTGACAACAAAAACAGCGGATGCAGCGTGAATAGGTGTATTGTGGAGGCATCTTTTTGTTCTCATCCATCCAAGACAGCGCCTTGGGTACCACTGGACAGGCGGAGACACAGATGCCGCACTTGACACATTTGAGAGATTGGATAAAAGGACGGGGAGAAATCAGGTTTTTTAGGGTGGACACGCCGCGTAGTGTTGCCACTATCTCAACCGGAGTTCGTTTGACTTGGAAGTCTTTGTTGTAAAACTGCTGCGGTGGATCGCCGAGCAATTCGATTTCTTCATCAGTATAAACACCGAGACCCCAATTTGCGCCGGGTTTTGTGGTGGGCAATATAAGGGGATCAAGATCAATCAGCCTGGCCGCCATGGCGTCAAGGGCTATCGGATCAGGAGAAAAGAGCAGCACATTCATCGGAATTTTATCACCGCCGCGAGGACCATTCCCCTGCATCGCCCAGATACCATCCATGATATACAGCCGCGGCTTGATCAGAAGGTTGAGAGCGATGAGCATATTGGCAAATTCATAGGCGTTGGGCAAAATGACATGATATTCTGCTTTGCGCAGCCCCGGAATGCAGCCGAATTGATTTTTTACGGCCCCGGTCAAGCGTGTTAGCTGATGAGTTTTAAATTTAGAGATGCTGATGAGACCATCAGATTCGATGACCCCATTGGCGAGGACGAATTTATTAGTGGATTGGGAGCCTATAGCTGCTACTTCGCGACCATTTTCAAAATCTGCCTGAATAATTCCCAATTCTCCTGCGACGGCTGTCATTCCGGCCCTGTTCAAATGCGTAGCCGGCCGGCCGAATCCTGGTGAGTCTCCGAATGTCACGTGCGGCGTTACGGCTTGTACGGATGCGGCGACCGCTCGAAAGACTGACGGATGAACGGATATGCATCGTTCCGGTTGATCACCGGCAAGGACGTTGGGTTTGAGAAGAATCTTTTCTTGCGGTAGGATATAGCGTTCAATACCGCCAAGCAAGGATAAACCTCTTTCGACTGCAGCAGAAACCGCCTGCAGTTCATATGACTCGCAACGAATAAGAACAACCGGAGATTTATGCATCAGTGACTGCCCTGAGGTCTGTGTTAATGAAAAATTAAAGTAGTGAATTCCTGCAATGGAAACAAGATCAAATCACCCGGATTGACAGTGTATCCAGCGGGAAATCCTCCCATCTTATGAGTAACTTTTACCTCTAATGTGCGCGAAGGCAGGATATCAGTGTGCGCGTCTTCGGCGCCGGCAAGATGTAATCCCCCCGCCCTTGCGATCGTCTACAGGCGCACCTGAAGATAAAATAGTTATTTAAGATACAGGATTTTTGCCGTTTTAATCTGTTGAGCGAATGTTAATCGAACCAGGTACACCCCGCCGCTATATCCGCTTAGATCCAGGACGTATGCATTCTCACCGGATAAGCCGACGCACAACCGCTTAAATAGTTCATGTCCCAATAGATCAAACAGCGTAATTTCAACCGTTCCATCCGTCGGCAGATTAATATTCAATCTTGTGGACGGATTGAAGGGATTCGGATAGACGCCATCAAGTTGAAATGAACTGGTTGACTGGCTTTGTTTGCTCACTTGGGTGCCTGTTCTGATGATTTTCATGGCCATATCGCCTGTAAAACCGATCAATGGCACGCCGAGTTGATTCTTGTCTGTGAAGGTATTCCCCTCCATGAATTGACCCTGCCAGGTATCCCATTGCTCCACTTGAAATTCCCCTGAAAGATACGGGAAAATCGCGGTGACATCCTGCAGCGACCCATGCGGCGAAACGCCGGCGATAAAGTCTCGGTCATAAATCCACGCATAGGTGATGTCCCCATTTGACAATGCATATCCGGCGGCAGCGCTGAGGCCAAAGCCGCTGAATTCAATATATTCAATCTGCAGCCAGTCTGTTCCGGCATTAAACAGTCGAATTTTGTGCTCGCCTGCCGGTATATCAATCTGAAAGCGTTGAGGCGGGGTAGGCGTGGCATCGACTTGAGGCTGCGTATTTTCATCGATGTATATTTGTAATTTGCCGGGCATCCAGGAAGATGCCGAGCTGATCTGAACCGCAAAAACCGACGGTTTGATGAAGGAGGTTAAAAGAATGGCTTCTCGCCCCATGGCTTCCTTGTCTGAACCTTGAAGAAATTGCGACAGATTGATCAAATCGGGTACTGATCCATCCGCTAAAACGGTAAATTCATGTTGCGTCGATGTTTCCCATCCTTTTCCGGGGGTGACGCGTGCGCCATTTTGTGATTCAGGGCCGCTGATCAGGCTGACCGGAATCGGCTGAAAATCTCCAATTCGCAGATCTTCATCACGCCAAAAGGCGGCCAAAGCCGACCAATGGTAATAGAGATTGTTTGGATGGATAAAGCTGTCCCACCACCACGGCATGGCGCCGCCGCCGACCATTGCGGTTGACCATAGCGCTTGATGCAGCGTCGTACCGCTGGGATCATCTCCGGGGGTCGCCGTATCACTTCCGAATTCTCCAATGATATTGGGTTTTTCATAGACCATCATGCTTAAATGACGCCGGCGCACCGCTTCGCGCACGCCTCCTCCGTAGTAATGAATTTGAGTCATGTCCAATTCAGGCAGTGCCCAGATTTTATCATCGCCGTCGCGTGCGCTAGTGGTGATAAGGTGTTTCCACGGATCGATACTATGAATAAAAGCCGCCATCTCCTGATGCCAGGAAGCGACGTTGGGGTAGTTATGTTCATAATTATCGGTGTACTGAACTTCATTGAACAATTCCCAGGCGAGAATGGCTGTGCTGTAACCCCATCTCGCGATAGTATAACGCATCTTGCGTTTGTAAAGCTCTTTGGCGTTTTCGTCGATGAAGAATTCATCGCCGCTGTGGAGAAAACCACCATTTTGAATATTGTAGGGATTGTCGTCCCAATTGGGATTCACACTTGCCGAAAACTGGCCATGATGTTGCGTGACAAATTGGATATAAATATCGTTTTTTTCCGCCGCATCGATTATGTAATCGAGTTTCCAAGCTCCTTGTTGGCTATAGATCCCCAGTCCATGATACCAGCCATTACCATAGTTGGCGTTCCATTCGAGTGTTTGTCCATCGTAAAAGTGGGTAAGCCATATTCGCATCCAATTCTCGCCGGCATCGGCCATTTTACCCATGTAGAGATCATAGTCGAAGGTCCCGCCGTTGGCGCCCCAGCCGATATTTTGGCCCCATGGTAAATAGAATGAACCATCATCAAAGGACAACCAACGGGAATTCAGCTGGTCAACATGTATAAATCCTCTGGACTTGGCAGGTTTGACCTCAAATTCGAATCGATCGGATTGATTGGGTCCGTCAATATCGATCACGCGGAGATAAAAAGAATAGGCGCCGAGTTCTGTCGCGGTGAAGCGTACGCGCCATTCAGCTTTAGCTTTGACATCCAATTTTTCATATTCTCCATCCAGCCTTCTCTCAAAGTCCTGAAACCAGAAAGCCGGAACTGTGACTATGGCTCCGCTCGGAGCTGTAAAAACAGCATCCATTTGAACTTCGGTAGGATTGAATGGATTATCATAGCCTCGGCTGACGGCAAAACGGATTTCAAATTTTTGGTAAAGGCCGGGAGACTCGGGTGAAAAGGCGACACTGGTGAATTTGGTCGCAAAAACCGGAAAGCAGAGGGCTATTAAAAAGCAAAGAGTGACCTTCATGATTTCTCTCCACAATTTGTCCAGGGGTTGAGAATGCGATCTTGGAATTGAGGGGTCATTTTGTCGCCTGCCAGTTTGTCTGGGCGCGCAGTATCTCAACTTTGTCTTTTCCACGAGTGAGCAGATGAAAAAATAAATGATCCTGATGTTGATGTGTGCGGATAGATATTTCATCATTCAATAATGCTTCGTTCATATAGTTCACTGTTAAATCTTCAAGTCGATGTTGCGACAAAAATTCCTCACTGAAGCTGTTGAACAGAAACTCGATGTATTTGACATTATTGACATGGCTGTTCACGTCAAGGTCAGAATATTGAACCCGCGTGTGGGAAACAACATTTGCAGCTTCTATAGCGCCGATTTTCGGCACAAATTCAGCAAATACCGGCGGAGGATGTTCGACATCCAGATTGATGTAACTTTCCGTCCGCTGGGGTCGGCGGTTGACAAGGTCGACCACGATCCAAGTTGATGATGCGTGTGCCAATTCCATCTGGGAATTGGTGAAAAGAAAATCGCGAAAGCAGCACAAGCGATCATATCCGGAAGGCCAGGTTTTCAGCGTCACAGTGTCACCCCACTGCGGGAATTGAAAAATCTTCAATCGAAGACGGGCAAGCACCCACACCAGTTTCTTTTCGATCAGGTGTGAATATCCAACGTTGAGAGCCTCAGCATGATTCCAGGCACTTTCCTGCATATAATTCAATAGGGAAGTCACTCTGGCTTTGCCGGTCACGTCGGTTTCGTAACTGTGAATTTTATATAAATGAGTCATTTCCGTCATTTTGCACCTCTGAAGTACTTGGTTTTGAGCGGTTACCCTCGGCTGTCATTGTCATAGGCGGAATCATGGAGTGGTCTGAATCGGTGTTAATATGATATCCTTTAATCCTGCCTTGGTATACCAGGATGCAATTCCCAGCGGTCGGGAAAGCAGCACCTCTGGTCTGAGGCTCATTTCCCTCTCATCGATATTGCATTCTACAAACTTTTCCCCATCAATCCACGCCAGAATCATCTGGTTCTGCAGCCGCAATCTGATGTTATACCATTGCCGGTTTTGAAAGCTTTTGATGCGCATGGTTTCATTTTCGGAAGCATCATAGCCGTCGATGCAGGAAAGACCGATCAAGGAGCCGCCCCAGCCCCCGATGATCAATGTGAGAAACGAATCATGAACGGGGAAAGTCAATCCGCAAAAAAAATCATTTCCAGCCAATCGACATGCTTGAAGTGAGATTTCATAGTTATCCACGGGCAATTTTTCACCTTGCCAGGTGATGCCTGTCGCCCCGTCCCCCATGCCCAGAATAATGACTCCGTTCTGCACTTTGACTTCTCCTGATGGGCCAAAAGGAGTAGTCTGCCAGTTGGTCAGGTCGCGACCGTTAAACAGCTTTTGTGGCGCTGTCTCCGCGGCAGGCAATTGAACAAATGCCAGCATGGGCAGTAACAGGTGAACGTACTTTATCATTTTCATGTGGTTGATTATTAACAAACAGAATTCATTTATTTCTCAATATGGTAGCAAAAATATGCCACAAAATCAATTACAAACTATGGGGATGTTTTTTCCGAATGATGCTGAAACATGTTCAATTAAAAAGCGTTAAAGGCGTTAATTATTAGGAACGAAGGAGAGTGTTATCGATCCCCAGGATGACCGGAAATCAGGTTGCGATCCCAAATCCCGCCAGAACAAAAATGAATGTGGCGATAAAAGCTATCAGCTTTTCATACGCTTAGCCCAGTCGTGTCGGATCCGAATTGGAAAATTGGGAGAGTTGGATTTTCCTGAAGGTCTGTATGTTTATTGCGGCAGCGCCCGAAAAAACCTGGCGCATCGATTGGCACGGCATTGCCGTAAGGATAAAAAGGTGCTGAGATGGCATATCGATTATCTTTTGAATCATCCTGCCGCGTCCATCGAGGAGGTTAGAACATCCAATCAAGACGAATGTGAGTTGGTGCAGCAAACGATTGGGGAAATTGTGGCAGCAGGATTTGGATCGAGCGATTGTCGATCGAAATGCGGTGCTCATCTCAAGAGAATAGTTGTGAAAATTCTCGATTGATATTGACTTTTAATCCAATTTTTAGTAATTTTATATGGCTTGAAGGCAGCTTGATTAAGCTGTCTTTTTTTTTGCCGAATTTTATTTTGTTCGAAGGAGAGTATTTTGAGAATCATCGATTATATGCGACAGAACCTCATCTTTTTAGATGTTGATGCCGCAGATAAAGGTGAAGCGATCACAAAAACGGTAGAAATGATGAAACGGATGGGCGCCGTCAATCATGTGCAGAAATTTGTGGATGCTGTTTTTGAGAGGGAAAGTTTAGGAAGTACCGCGATCGGCAAGGGGATGGCGCTTCCGCATGCGAGGACACAACAGATTGATCAGATTACCATCGCCATGACGCGCCTGAAAGATGGGGTTGATTTTTCAGCAGCAGATGGACAAAACGTAAAACTGCTCTTCTTGTTGGGCACTCCGCTCAAAGCGGTCGGGGAATATCTTTCAGTATTGGCAAAATTATCGCGAATCCTCAAAGAGGATACGGTGAGGAAAAAACTGCTCAAAGCCAAAACGGTGGTCGACGTACGCCATATTTTTGAAGAAGCCGAAAGCTGATAATTCGAATTTTGCCGATTTGTTCATTTTTCTGTTGTCTTTGCCATAATTTTTGCCTGACTCACCTCTCGCCTCATCTCTGACTGTCAGCCCCGCTTTCGCATTTATAACTATTGCCGCAGTTCTCTTTTTTTCCGTATATTATTTTAAAATGGCGGCTGCTTTGAGTTCAGCTCCATTCAAGATATAGAGACTGTACCCGTTCGAGGAAATAATGAGAATGAGAAGAACGCAGAGTATCTATTTCTGTTGTTTGATGGTCATGATCACCAGTTATCATCTTTTTTCTCAGGATTTTATACTGCAGGGATGGTATTGGGATTACCCGGGAACTTTGGATGGATATAGCTGGGCTGATACGCTTGAGAATCGCGCGGCTGATTTGGCGAACGCCGGATTCACCTATGTGTGGTTGCCTCCCTTGTCCCGATCTAGTTTTGGCAGCGGCAGTAATGGTTACGATCCTCAGGATTTGTATGATTTAGGAGAATACGGCGGCGGTCCAACTCGTTTTGGCACACGGGTCGAAGTCAATTCCGTTATTACTGCTTTTTCCAACCATGGCATCAAGGCAATCGCTGATGTGATTTATAATCATCGCGACGGAGGATTTCCGGAGAATAATCCGTCCGTTGCCGGGTGGGTTAAAAACTACACCTGGCAGAAAGCACAAAATGGCGACAATCCCTATCCCTCGGATCGGTTTCGATTGCTTTTGCCGATTGGTGGAAGCAGCGGCCGTGGAAGCGGAACCTATTATATTAAAATAAAATCCGCCTCAGAACATGCCAAATTCTTTGGTAAACCTTATAAAATATATGCCTGGACCAACAAGGTGGGATGGCAAGGATTGCCAGATGGTGCAGAAAGTGAACCAAACGCCGGTGGAGGTTGTGGAGAGCCTAACAATCCCATCACCTTGGGCCGTAATTTTCTCGCCAATATTGACGGACTTGGCTGCAAAATCGACGAATATGCTTTGATGCTCGGCACCGACGATTATTATAGTGGCGGTGACAATCTCTATATCGTGATTGCCAACCGTGATGGAGATTATTCCGATCATCATCCATACGAAATATGGTATAACGGCAGCAACATCGCGGGCGCACTGGCGTTCCAAACCTATACAGATTTCAGTCAATTGCCCAGCGGTCTTGGGGCAATGAACTATTTGAACTTTAAACCAAACGGCAGTCCGACTCAACTTGCCGGAGACTGGGATTGGCCCTGGTTTTTTTATGATTATGACCAGTATGTCGCATCGACCAGGAATACCTTGTTCGAATGGACGCGCTGGCTTTGGAACGACGTGTCGATACGCGGACTACGAATGGATGCGGTAAAGCACTTTACTTTTGAATTTGTCGGTGATTTACTCGATGACCTTCATGACAATGGGATTGATCCTGGAATCGTAGTCGGAGAGTATTACGACAACGGTGCGGCGACTTTGAAGAATTGGGTGAATTCCGTCAAATCAAAAATGGATGAGGATACCAAAATCGCCATTCAGCCGCGCGTGTTCGATTTTGCTTTGCGCCAGGCGCTCAAAGACGCCTGTGACTCCTATGGCTATGATGTCCGCAATGTTTTTCAATCGGGCATGTGCGACGCCGCCGGCGCCATAGGCCACGAAGTGGTGACATTTGCCGGTAATCATGACTTCCGCGACAGCGGTCAATATATCGTAAACGATCCGATTCTGGCCTATGCTTATTTGCTCAGTAATAATCAGATCGGCCTTCCCTGCATTTTTTATAAAGATTATATTAATGGTGGGCTAAAGCGTGAAATCGATGCACTCATGGCGGCTCATCGGACGCATATCTACGGCGCTACTCAACGTGACTATCTCAGCCGGTTCAGCACTCCATATCCAACATCTTATCAGTCAGGTTATCCGAATACAACACTGTTCTTTCAAATACGCAACACACCGAGCGGCAGAGATGTGCTGTCCGCCATCAATTATGCCGGTGAACCGCTCAATATGCTGCACGGTCTCAACATGACCGGATTGAATGTCAATGATGTTTTTATCGATGTTTTGAAACGTTCGTCCACTCCGGCGTCATTTGTTGATCAATCCGGCAAAATGGAGATCAAGTTGAGCGCGCGCGATTATTCACTGTGGGTGAAAGGCGTGCAGTTGGAATGCAGAATATTCCTGGAAGGCGCATATGACGTTGCCCTTCATCAAATGCGGACGGATTTGAAAAACGCCGGGATTATTCCTTTGACTTCACCTTATGCCTCGGATGTCCGGAGAGTCAACGATATTCCAGCAGATGTTGTGGACTGGATTTTGTTGGAACTTTGTACGAATCCGAACGGTCAAGCGATTGCCTCCCGTTGCGCTTTTCTTCGTTCGGACGGACGCATCGTTGATCTCAATGGAACAACCACCGCAATTGCTTTTAATGCTCCAGTAGGAGATTATTACTTGGTCGTCCGTCATCGCAATCATCTTTCGATCATGAGTGCAGGTACCAAATCCCTCAAGAGCCATTTTGCCGAAAATTATGATTTCACCAGCGATATTTCCCAATATTATGGTCAAGATGCCAAACTTCTTGAATCGTCCCCCGTCTCCCGATTCGGATTGTATGCGGGTGACGCCGATGGCAACGACCAAGTGCAGAATAATGACAAAAATGATTATTGGAAAGTGCAGGTTGGAACCTTTGGGTACCTAGAGGCTGATTTCAATCTGAACGCCCAAGTACAGAATGATGACAATAATGACTTTTGGAATAAAAATGTAGGCAAAGGAAGTCAAGTACCCTGATGGCGAGATAATACAGTGCGCAAAAACAGCAATTTGGCGTATTTTATTTTCATACAGAACAGGGCATCTTATGTTTCCATCATACTCTGTAATGCCATGATAGTTGATCAACGGCAAACGAATCGATGCAATTCAAAAACGCATGAGAAATTAAAATGAGAAAAGTCTTGACCTTTTTTTGTCTGCTCGTTTTGTTGAAAATAAACACTTCTCTCGCTGCAGATGCTTTGATTTGGAATCCCAACAATGTCGCGACCACAAGTGCCCAAGCCATTCAAACTGCATTGACCGCGAACGGCAAAACGTCGATTATTACCACTGATTTGAAGTCGCAGACATTTTCCAATTATGTTTATGTTTTTTTTTTTTTAAGAGTAAATCCCAGTACATACGTTCTCTCTTCTTCAACCAACGCCACAGAAATTCAGAATCTGATCAATTATCTCAATCAGGGTGGCAAACTTTATATGGAAGGGGGAGACACCTGGGCTTGGGATTTCCCTACTTCTCTGCATGCCCGGTTTTATATTAACGGCGAAGCTGACGGGGAAGGAGATTTAGCTGAAATACGAGGTGTCTTTTGTAGCGGTGATGTTGTCTCCTCATACACCATGTCTCAAAAATATATAGATCGCCTAGCGCCTCAAGAAGGTGCATCGGTTTTTTTCACCAATCAAAATCCTGCTTACGCATGCGGAGTCGGGTACGATAATTCAGTCTATCGAACCTTGGGAATATCTTTTCAGTTTGGCGGGTGGCAGAGCGGTTCGCGCACCAGTCTGATGGCGTTAATACTGCAGTTTTTCAATACCGGTTGCACGCTCGGCAAACCGGCGCCGCTTTTTGTCAAAGCTTTTGGCGGCTATGATCACTCTGTCCCTTTGGTATGGGAACCGCCTTCCGGACAAATACCGCTGGGAATTGAAAAGGAACACAAACCTGCGGCTCTCTTTTCCTCAGCATCAGATGACCGCAATGATAATGTTAACGAACGAGAACGAGCCGAGCGTAAACTGAACGATCGAATTCGCGAGAGCGATTTACCTCAACCCATGATCTCATCCTATCAGGCGAGTTCCTATCGAGTGTATCGGGCGGTTGATCAATCAGGACCCTTTTCTCTCCTTGCATCCAATATTGAAAAACAATTTTATCGTGATGATACTGCTCAGAATGGTTTAACCTATTATTACAAGATCAAAGCAGTCTATGATGGAGTTGAGGGTGACTTTTCCGCTTTAGCTTCAGCAAGCCCGGCTGAAGGCGGTCAGCGCATTGTTTCTCCCTGGAAATTTCAGAGTCCGGAACTGAATGGCCTGCTTCAGCCTGATGAATGGAGCAATGCCTATTCTATCCTGATTACTCGTCCTGGATCATCCTCACCAGTGACCTTGTATGGTTTTAATGATGATCGTTATCTTTATCTGGCGATTGACGACGCTGCGAACGCTTCACTCGACGTCGATGACCAGATAGGCCTTTATTTTGATAAGGACCTCGATCTTAAATGGGGTGTTAATTCCTTCAATGAAGAAGGAAATTATTGGTTTGCAAGAGGAAATTCGACGCTCAATAAATGGTATCGAGGCTTGAGAGGCTGGTGGCCGTTTGATTTGGAATGGGCAAATGCGGTTTCGGCCAATGGCGTCGAGGCTGTCAGTTCTACATCTTCCGGACATACACAATATGAAATTAAAATTGATTTGGACAACTCGATCCTTGATTCCAGTCCGGGATCGGATTTAGGGCTCTACCTTTATTCATTTGCCATGGCTGATTCAATTTACACCGGCGCCTGGCCGTCAGACATTTTATCGGCGCCCTGGAAGGATGCCTGGATGATGCCTGCATTGTATGGCAGATGGGCACTGTCTGCACGGGATGTCTGCCCTTGGATCAGCGACGATGAGCAAATTGCCGCAACGGGTTCCTTTGAGTTTAATGAATTTGGGGATGGCCGCAGGCTTGGCTTGGATGTGACAGCTGTCAGCGGCAATGGTGTGATCACCGTGACTCAAACCAATGGTTGTCTGCAAAATCCAATTAACGATCGTTATATCAATTGTGTTTGGTCTGTTTCCTCAAGTTCCGGCTTGACTTCTTTGTCGGGCGAGGTTTTCATTTCATACAATGATGAAGACGTCAGCAGCCTGGATGAGTCAAAACTGCAACTGCATCGTTGGAATGGTTCAACATGGCAGTTCGAGGGAGGTCTTGTCAACACCGTTCTGAATCGGGTTTCCGCTCAAGTCGATTTGCCGGGTGAGTTTGCCCTGTTTGAACGGGATTTTGTATTGTTAAGCGTGAAGGCTTTTCTTGAGGGCGCCTACCAGGGTGGCGGGTTGATGAGAACTGATCTGACTGCCCAAAATTACCTTCCGTTGACCTCCACTTTTTCTGATACCCGTGTGGTGAAGCGAGTTCCGACAGACATCGTTGATTGGGTGAGCATCGAACTTCGCAGCTCTGCTGCGGGTCCGACGGTTTCGCAAAGATCTTTTTTCCTCAAGACGAACGGCAACGCGGTTGAATGGGACGGCGCCATAACCAAACTCAGTCTGCCGGATGTAGTCAGCGGCAATTATTATGTGGTGTTGCGTCAACGCAATCATCTGGCGATTATGAGTGCTTTGTCCATTGCCTTAAACAGTGCTACGCCGACTCTTTATGATTTTTCTGCGTCTCTCGGCCAATTTTACGGTAGTGACGGGAAATTACTCGAAGCCGGCATATACGGCGCCTTCACCGGTGACGCCAACAGCAACGGTCAAGTACAAAATGACGACAAAAACGATTTTTGGAAAGCCCAGGTAGGCCTCAACGGCTATCAAAGCGCCGATTTTAATTTAAACGGCGAAGTACAGAATGATGATAACAATGATTATTGGAAGAGCAATGTCGGCAAGGGAACACAGGTTCCCTGAAATACGCTCAAAACAGATATGGAGGCCATAATGATAAGACGGTTGTTGTTTTCACTCTTCCTCTTGCTGATCTGTTCAATGTCGCTCTTGGCGGAGAGCATCACCTATACTTTTGCGAACGGTCGGATCAGCAATGACGGCAATTATAAATATTACGAATTCGATATCGAGGCGCGCGGCGCCGTTGGCGACACCCGCATCGGCAGCACTCAGGTTTATCTGAATTATAACTCCAACGCGTTTGGGCAAAATGTGTATAATAATTCCAATCCATCTATTGGAGTTGTGGTTACCAAGGGTGCGCTGACACAGGGCAGTATCGGAGGTAACCCGTCATTGTCATATTATGGAAACAACAGCAACCAAGGTGCTCCAATATTAAATAACAACACCTCATCAAGATTGGCGATCACCATTGAATTGAATTTTGCGAATTCCACAGACTGGTCAAATCCTTTGCCGGCAGCGCCTTCAGGCTGGGCGCATGTTAAAATGAAGATCCTGAATGATGCATTCAATGCGGGACTCAGCTTTCAACAAGCCCTGATGGGTGGACAACAGTACCTGTTCAACAATTCGACAAAGTACAATCCGGTGATCGCCGAGGCGACTGATGATGCTGATTTGAATCCAATTGTTGCGGAATTGAGCTCTTTCACGGCGACGGCGCACAATGAACAGGTTCATCTGCAATGGCAGACATTGGCAGAAGTAGATCAGGCCGGATTCAATGTTTACCGCAGTGTCGCACCTGACAGTGGTTTTATTAAATTGAATGCTAAAATAATTCCCGCCGAGGGTAATGCAACCTCCGGTGCATATTATTCATATATCGATTCTCCTGGTACTTCGGGTCTTTATTATTATAAGCTCCAGGATGTCAGTTTAAGTGGAGCTCTCTCTTACAGTTCCACAATTTCAGTCAACCTGAAGACGATGATCGCTCAATCAACTCTGCCTCCTGAAACGTTCGAATTACGACAAAATTATCCCAATCCTTTTAACCCGGAAACACGCATCGAGTACCAGCTTGCGCAGCAGGAGTTTATCGAGTTAAGTATCTACAATCTGAGCGGGCA
>Ga0105103_10001174_pt1 | contig 14709 bp, 14 predicted proteins | sample PPLLaktember2015_2_FD_79107 | JGI IMG/M metagenome (GOLD analysis project Ga0105103, IMG submission 79107) | Freshwater sediment microbial communities from Prairie Pothole Lake near Jamestown, North Dakota, USA - PPLs Lake P7 Core (6) Depth... | ecosystem: Environmental > Aquatic > Freshwater >...
GGTTCATAGACTTTCAGGATGTCAAACACAACGTCCTGCCAGAACGTACCGACATTGCCCTTGATAATATCCCCCTTCGGGAAGTGGAGGTTGATCAGCTCCCGCGGTGTGCCGGTGATGCCGTGCTGGGCAATGCCGACATTCAGCTTGTTGTCCCGGAGGGCCTTTGCAATCGCCTGTGTCTGGGGGATATCGATCGAGAGCTGGGCAACCACGTTCCCGTTCGCGTCGTAGGTATGCCCGTGGGTGCTCCCGTTTGCGATCGCAAGGACGTTGGGAAAGACCCCGTTCTCGTTGAGGGCTCTGATAAATTCCACGGCTTCTGCAGGCTTGGTAAGGATCAGCCCCTCCTGATCCTTGCGGCCGATCTCCCCTACTTCCACCTCGAGCCCGAAGTCTTTGTTGTTCATGCGGCTTTTAATGTGACGTGCGAGCTCCGTGGTGACCCGGATATTCTCGGCGAGTTCCTCCCGGACATTTTTTCCCTCGAAGTTGAAGAGATGAGACGCATCGATGGCAAAGGAGGTATAGCCGGCATCGACCTGGGCATCGATCAACTCTTTTGTGCCGGCAATCTCTGCCGCGTCCCCTTTCTTGATCGTGATATGATCGGCATGGAGCGCCCAGATGTCAAACTGTACTTCCTGTGCAGCCTTCCGCATCTTCTCCGCAAAAACCGAAGGCGTCATCCCGGTATACCCGCCTTTCAGGTCAGACTCGGACCGGGCAATCTCCATGAATACTACCGAGTCGGTGTCTTTTGCAGCCTGGAAGATTCCCTGTGCCACGGTTGCAATCCTGACATTTGCAGCCATAACGATAGCTTTGTGGCCGGCAATCCCCGCAAGGATAGTCGAGCCGGCAATCGGACCAAATGTTTTCCCGTTCATGTGTGTTATCACTCTCCAGTCCAGTATGCTCATCCTTCACGCATAAATTTTTCAATAAGGGCGATCTCATTTTTCCCCCCGATGTAGACAGGGGTAAGCTGGTTGATCGCATCCGGCTGAATGTCGAGAATATTACCGTTCCCGTTACTGACTGCCCCGCCCGCTTCACACATGAGCCTGCCCATGGGGTTTGCTTCGTAAAGCAGACGCAGTTTTCCCTTCTCTTTTCCCTTAATACCCGGATACGTGAACACACCTCCTTTGTGGAGGATCTGGTGTGCATCAGCAACAAAACAGCCGCTGAACCGGAGCTTGTACCCGGACTGTTCGAGATGCTCGATCCAGCGTGCATGTGCGGGAAGGTAGTCTTTCCGGAGCGCACCAGGAGCATAGATCTTCCCCGGAGGGATACGCAGGTCGCGGTGCCGCAGGACGAATTCTCCCGTGTCATCCAGTACGAATTCGTGGACACCCTTGCCGGTTGTGTACGTCAGGGTGGTCAGGGGCCCGTACAGGATGTAGAGCGCGGCAATGAGGCGGGAGCCCTTGTCAAGGACGTTGCCGGGACAGATACCAATGATGGTACCGATAGCGAGGTTCACATCGATAAGGGATGAACCGTCCAGCGGGTCCATAACGACACCGAAATTGTTTTTCGGGTTCTCGATCTCGATGACCTGTTCCTGCTCCTCTGAAGCGATAGCGCGTGCGAGCCGTGACTCCTTAAGGCCGGATATGAATACCCCATCGGCAAACTTGTCAAGAGGCATCTGCTCTTCGCCGTATACGTTCCGGGTCACCTGACCGGCAGGTGATTTATCGGAGGTACTGAGAAATCCTTTTTTTACAACCAGCGACTGTTTTCCGAGGAAAAGGATCAGTTCTGCCAGTTTTGGATCTGTTCCCTCACTAACCAAGAAATCCGCAAGTCTCATATCATTCCCCCCATCCTCTGCCCTTCATGGCAGTCTCCCATACGATACCCGGCCGGATACCTGGAGATGAGTAGTCGTTTGATGGCGGGGTTTATGAGAGTTATTATCCTGTTTTCCGGATCGATGCATCAGATGTGCGCCACGAGCGCCCCCGAACATCAGACAGAATATTCAATGGATTTCTCAAGAGCTAAAAAAAAGGAGATTGTCTCATGAGCAGTTTGCACGGTCAGACCTTTACCGACGGATCCGGCTGGCTCACAAATGAGACTTCAAGCACGCCGTTTTTCAGGGTTTTCTGTATCGATGCCATCTCCACCGGGGGTAGTGAAACGGAGGTATGGTAGTGGTGATCCGCATCACCGGCATCGATGATGAGCGTGGTCCCCTTCACATCCAGCCTCTGAGCCTCTTCGGTAATCCCGGGAAGGCCGGCTATCACGTTCACTTCGTTGCCGATACGGTGGATTTCCGCCCCCGGTTCGCTGGTTATGGGGACCACAGGTGCGGCATCATCTCTCATCTCCGGTATCTCCAGGCATTCTCCACCATCCCGGATTATGATACGGTACCCGTCTCGCCGGACGCTGTTCATGAATTCCCGGTCCATCCGGGTGAGAAGACGGGCGAACATCTCGTCCATCTCGTCAACCAGGTCCATGGGATCTCCCTGCATTGTTGTTCACCTCGTTCGGATTGATCATTCCTTTTCCCGTTTCTTCTCAAGCGTTCCGGCCAGTTTCTCAATACTGGCAAAGTCCTTTTTCCGGGCAAAGGTTAATGTGCGGAGTTCCTGCACTGACTTCTCGTCAGCTTTTCCCCGTCCCCTCCCTGCGCGGTTCACCAGCATGGCAGCCTTATTGAGGGTCTCCCGCTGCTCCTGGTTGTAGAGCATCTCCCAGGACTGCCTCTCTGACTTCTCAAGGGTATCTTCATCGAGCGACCCTTTTACCCTGAGGAGGGCCGCATCGAAGTGCGCCCGGGTCAGCATCACGTTCTTGATCGCGTCCATGCGCTCCTGTTCCGGCCTGCCGTCCATCTGGACGATGAAATCGCGCATCGCTGCCATCTTCGCCTCGCGGACAAGAGACTCTATATCGGCACCGACATACCCCTCCGTCTTTTTTACAAGCAGATCGACATCGATATCCTTTGCAAGAATGTTTTCAGTCCCGCCGCTCAGGTACACCTCAAAGATCTTCTTCCTGCTCTCCTCATCGGGAGCCGGGACATAGATATGCCGCTCAAGCCGTCCCGGGCGGAGCAGGGCATCGTCCAGCATATCCGGGCGGTTGGTGGCCGCAAGGATGGTGACGTTCTTGAGCTCCTCCATGCCATCCAGTTCCGTAAGGATTTGCGAGACCACGCTCTCGGTCACATGAGACGAGCCGGCATACGTGCCCCTTTTGGGAACCAGGGCATCGATCTCATCGAAGAAGATGATCGACGGGGATGCCTGCCGGGCCTTGCGGAAGATCTCACGGACACCTTTCTCGGATTCCCCGACCCATTTCGAGAGCAGCTCAGGACCCTTGACCGCAATGAAGTTGCACTCGCTCTCGTTTGCCACCGCTTTTGCAAGCAGGGTTTTTCCCGTGCCCGGAGGGCCGAAGAGGAGAATCCCTTTTGGTGCCTTGGTCTGGAGCCGGTCGAAAACGTCAGGATACCGGATCGGCCACTCGACGGCCTCTTTCAGTTCCTGTTTAACGTCCTCGAGTCCCCCGACCTGCTTCCATGTGATATCGGGAACCTCGACCAGCACTTCGCGCATCGCAGACGGCTCCACGTGCCTGCGGGCCTCGGCAAAGTCCTCGTTGGTCACTTTTAACTGGTCGAGTACTTCGTTAGGGATGTCCTCGTCGATCTTGATCTGCGGGATCACCTTCCGGAGTGCGTGCATTGCCGCTTCCTTGACAAACAGCGAGATATCTGCCCCGACAAAACCGTGGGTTGAATTGGCGAACTCCTCGATCCTGACGTCATCGGCGAGTGGTACGCCGCGGGTATGGACCTGGAAGATCTCGAGCCTGCCTTTCTTGTCAGGTATCCCGATCTCTATCTCGCGGTCGAACCGGCCGCCGCGCCGCAGCGCAGGATCAATCGAGTCCGGCAGGTTGGTTGCAGCGATTACAATAACCTGCCCACGGCCTTTGAGGCCGTCCATGAGAGACAGGAGCTGGGCAACAATACGCCGTTCGACTTCGCCCTTGGTCTCCTCCCGTTTGGGTGCTATGGAGTCGATCTCATCAATGAAGATGATGGCCGGGGCGTTCTGTTCGGCCTCCTCGAACTTTTCCCGGAGCCCCTTCTCGCTCTCTCCGTAGTACTTGCTCATGATCTCCGGCCCGGAGAGTGATATGAAGTGGGCATCCACCTCGTTAGCGACCGCTTTGGCGATCAGGGTCTTGCCGGTGCCGGGCGGCCCGTAGAGCAGGACACCCTTGGGAGGCTGGATACCGAGGCGCTCGAAGATCTCCGGATGACGGAGCGGCAGCTCAATCATCTCCCGGACAAGCTGGAGCTCGCGGCCAAGGCCCCCGATATCTTCGTAGTGGATATCAGAGACTTCCTGTTTGCCTTCCTCGGGCTTGTAAGGCTCTTCCTTCAGCTCGATCTCGGTATCGTCTGTGACGATCGCAATGCCCTTCGGCACGACCTTTGCAATGACAAGAGTAATCGAATTCCCGATAACATCAACGCGGACAGTCTGGCCTTCTATCACGGACCGCCCGCGGAGGACTCTGGCAAGGTACTGCTCACCCCCGACAAGGCGAATCGGCTGCGTTGGCTGTATCACCACCCGTTTGGCATACTCGGCTTCCGATTTGCGTATCTTCACCTTCTCATCGATACCGGTGCCGGCATTCCCGCGAATGTTACCGTCGATTCGAAGGATGGCGGAGCCGGTGTCCTGCGCGAAACCGGGCCACACGATTGCGGCGGCTTTTTTTTTACCCTGGATCTCGATCACATCGCCGGAGACCAGGCCGAGTTTCTTCATCACTTCGATGCTCACCCGCGCAATACCGCGGCCGGCATCGTCGTGGGCTGCTTCTTTTACCGTTACTTCGAAATAATCCTGTTCAGTCAAGAGTAAAACACCTCGTTGTATCAAGGTTTACCATAAGTTAGCGTTCTTAAATATATAAATATTGACTTTGGTCTCTTGTTCATTTCACTCCAGTGATTTTCAAGAAAATCCATTATTCGCCGCCAGTGACCCGTTTTCTCCGGAACACAAAAAAATCTGCGTTATTCCAAATCAACTTTACTTGTTTCCATAACAAGCCAGATTTAGTCCAGAAATGCGAAAACAAGCCTTTATCTGGTCTTTGCCGCAACGGGTATGGTATGAGTATTGTCGCGGATGCCAAGCGGGGTATCGTTACTGAAGAGATGAAAAAAGTCGCAGCGCAGGAGGGAGTCACGGAAGACTTTATCCGTCGCAGTGTTGCCGGCGGGCACATCGTGATCCCGGTCTCTCCCTACCGTAAAGTCAAGATCTGCGGCATCGGCGAAGGCCTCCGGACCAAGGTGAACGCATCCATTGGTACCTCAACCGATATCGTTGACATCCCGCAGGAGATCGAGAAGGCAAAACAGGCAGAACTTGCCGGTGCCGATACCCTGATGGAGCTGTCAACGGGCGGCGATTTCGTCGAGATCCGCAAACAGGTAATCGCAAATACCAGCCTCTCCGTTGGATGCGTCCCCCTGTACCAGGCCTTCATTGAGGCCGCGGTCAAGGACGGCGCTGTGGTCCACATGAAGGAGGATGATCTCTTCCGTATCACGGCCGAGCAGGCAAAACTCGGTACTAACTTCATGGCGATCCACACCGGCATCAACTGGGAGACCGTCAAGCGCCTGAAGAACCAGGGCCGTCACGCAGGGCTCGTCTCCCGGGGCGGTGCCTTCATGACCGCGTGGATGCTCCACAATGAAAAAGAGAATCCTCTCTATTCCGAGTTCGATTACCTTCTCGAAATCATGAAGGAGCACGAGGTCACGCTCTCAATGGGCAATGGTATGCGCGCCGGCGCTATCCATGACGCAACTGACCGGGCCGGCATCCAGGAGCTGCTCATCAATGCTGAGCTTGCTGACAAGGCGCACAAGGAGAACGTGCAGGTCATTGTCGAAGGCCCCGGCCACGTGCCGCTCGATGAGATAGCGACCAACGTCCAGCTCATGAAGCGGGTCACCAACAACAAGCCCTTCTACATGCTTGGTCCCATCGTGACTGATATCGCTCCCGGCTACGATGACCGGGTCGCGGCCATCGGAGCAGCCATATCATCGTCCCTTGGCGCAGACTTCATATGCTATGTCACGCCAGCAGAGCACCTCGCCCTCCCGACACCAGAGGAAGTCTACGAAGGGGTCATGAGCTCCCGTATCGCTGCCCATATCGGGGATATGATCAAGCTCAAAAAGACCCGCGACCTCGACCTCGAGATGGGTCATGCCCGCCGCGACCTTGACTGGGCCCGCCAGTTCGCTGTCGCCATGAACCCTGCCCGTGCCCAGGCTATCCGGAACGAGCGGATGCCTGCCGACACGGACGGGTGCACGATGTGCGGCGACTACTGTGCCATAAAGATTGTCAACCGCCACTTCAAGTTCTGATCAATTCATTTTTTACCACGCATTTTTGTATCGCCAGCATTATGGGATGTCAGGCACTACAGTACGCTGAAGATACCATGCAGGTCTCCCCGATTTCTCAGGACAAGGCAGCACTGCGTGATACAGCCCGCCACATACGCTCTTCACTCACACCTGCACAGAGAGAGCAGATGAGCGGGCAGGTCTGCAGCCGCCTCCTCGCCATGCTTGACGGGATGGACCCGCTGATGGTCTATGTTTCAAAACCCCTGGAAGTGCACACCCGTTCCCTGCTTGCCCATCTGCTGAAACAGCGACGGAAGGTTGTTGTGCCTATCATTGAGAAGGAGACAAAAACCCTCCGGCTCTCCTACCTTGAGGACACTGCCCACCTTGTCGAAAGTACCTTCCATGTGCCGGAACCTGTTGGCAACGAACTTCCGGCCCTGGCAGATGACGTGAAAGCCGTTATTGTCCCGGTGCTGGCCTTTGACAGGACAGGCCATCGCCTCGGGTATGGTGCCGGATACTATGACCGGTTCCTCGCAAAGCATCCCCGCATCACCAGAATCGGCCTTGCCTTTTCCTGCCAGCAGGTTCCGTCAGTCCCTGCGGATGAAAATGATATCCGCATGGATTTCATCATCACGGAGAATGAGATCCTTGATTGCAGGACCTGATGCAGGATCAATGTGAAAAACCAACTCAATATCCTCAAATAATGTCTGTACTAACATAATCCTGCACGGTGATTATCCATCAAAATGAATTTCGGGGGTTTTGTCCCGCTCTCCACGGTCGACTGGCGGGGCCGGTCGGTCTGCACGGTCTTCTTCCGCGGCTGCCCGGTCCGGTGCACGTACTGCCAGAACTCCGCAATTCTTACGGGCAGTGATGAGCGCGACCTCGATGAGATCATCACCATGATCAGGGGATCCCTTCTTGCAATCAGCGGCGTGGTCTTTTCCGGAGGGGAACCCACGATGCAGAAGGATGCCCTGATCGCACTTGCACGGGAGGCTAAAGGGATGGGACTCGCCGTTGGAGTCCAGACCAACGGTGTGTACCCGGAAACACTGGATGCTCTCATCCGGGAGCACCTCGTGGATCGGGTGGCGCTGGATATCAAGGCGCGGTGGGCGCGGTATAATAACCTGCTGAAAGGAAATTATGTAAAGAACGTCCAGCAGTCTCTTGCACTCTGCCGTGAGGCACACGAATCGAACCAGTTGCCTGAGTTCGAGGTCGTCATCACTCTTTTCCGGGGGTATGACGACGAAGTATCCATCATTGCGGGCGAGGTGGGGGGAACTGACCTCGTGCTGCAGCAGGGCGTTACCGAACAGGTCAGCCCCCTCTCCGAAGATGAAATGAAGAAGATTGCCGACACTCTTGTGCGGGGTGTCAGGATCCGGACCCGGGAAGGAGGTGAAATTGTCTATGAAGGTGATAGGAGTCGTCGGGCTTCCCGCAAGCGGTAAAAGTGAGTTCTCGAAAATAGCCGGAGGGATGGGCGTTCCGGTCATTGTCATGGGGGACATGATACGGCGTGCCGTCAGTGAGGCCGGGCTTGAACCGAACGATACCAATTTCGGGGCAACCGCAAACAGATTACGGGCGGAGGGCGGTATGGACGCTATAGCCAGGCTCTGCATTCCGGAGATACAGAAACAGTCCGCACGGCTTGTTCTTGTGGATGGTATCCGCGGCGATGCAGAAGTTGCACTTTTCCGGCACCATTTCTCCGGCTTTATGCTCATCAGTATCGATTCCTCGTTTGAAAACCGGCTTGCCCGGATTGCAGCCCGCGCCCGCTCTGATGATTTCACCTCAGCGGACGCACTCCGGAACCGGGATGAACGCGAGACGAAGTGGGGTCTTTTAAACGCTTTGAAAAGTGCCGACCTGCATATCACAAACGAAGGAACGCTCGGGGAATTTTCCTCATCTGTCCATACACTCCTCAACCGGATAGGATGTGATCCATGAGCCTCAGACCATTCTTTTCGTCATCGGCAAAGGTATGGGAAGATATCTCGTGGGTGTACGGGATTGACGAAGCCGGGTATGCCGGGTGGGAAATTGTCGGCGACGGCAACTACCGGCTTGACAACCCGGTGTGTTTTAAGAGGATCAAAGAGGTCATTGCCAGTACTGACCTGGGTATAACGGTCCATGCACCCTATGGCGACCTGAACCTCGCTACTCTTAACGACCCCATATGGCGTGAATCGATCCGGCAGATCTGTACCTGCATTGAATACGCATCAGAAATCACCGACCGGGTCACTATCCACCCGGGCTATCTCTCCCCGGTAGGCAAACTCATGCCCCAGAAGGTATGGGAACTTCAGAAAAATGCCCTCCGTCAGATCGGGAAATTCGCTGTTGAGCATTCGGTGCTCGCGTGCCTTGAGAACATGATAGGCATTAAGGAATTCCTCTGCCGGGAGCCCGAGGAACTGATTGGCATGACGGAAGGTATAGATGGGATCGGTATGACCTTTGACTTCGGCCACGCAAACACTATCGGAAAGGTGGCCGATTTTCTCCCGTTCGTTCACCGGGCTCACCACATCCATGTCCATGATAACCATGGCATGTCCGATGAACACCTCGCACTCGGGGCAGGTACCATCAACTGGGATGTAGTAGGTAAAACAATCGCGGCAACCTATACCGGGGTCGTGGTTATTGAAGGCCGATCGCTGGAGGAGGCTGAAACGAGTCTGAGGGAATTTTGGAGGTGCTTTGTCTGAGGAGCACACGAAACCAACGGCCACAACGAGATCACCGGGACTTTTTAAGGAGGAATGGGCGCGAACGGATTGCCGGGGCCAAACGAGGGGGGAATGCAGGATGAGCGGTGAAACCCTGCAGGTCTATTTCCTCGGGACTGCCGGGGCCCTGCCGACCACCCAGCGCAACCCGCCCTGTATTCTGGTCCGGCATGGTTCGGACACGCTCCTCTTCGATTGCGGCGAGGGAGCACAGCAGCAGATGATGAGGTCACGGTGCGGGTTTACGGTCGATGCCATCTTTATCACCCACTGGCACGCGGACCATTTCCTCGGGATCTTCGGTCTTGTCCAGACCCTGTCCTTCAACGGGAGGACCGACCCTCTCACCATCTACGGTCCGGAATGGGTTTGCGAATTTGTTACCATTTTAAAGACCGTGGCACGGTTCAATCTCAAGTTCCCGCTGGAATCCGTTGAACTGGCAAACGGTTCATGGGTGCGGTTTGACGGATATACCGTAACCGCGTTTTCCGTTAACCACGGCCTGCCTTCACTCGGGTATATCCTTGAAGAAGATCCCCGCCCGGGCAGATTCAACCGCGAGCAGGCCATTGCCTGCGGTGTGCCCCCGGGCCCACTGTTCGGCAGACTGCAACGGGGAGAGACTGTTCGGATCGGAACAGAAGACGAGAGCCGGGACGTGCAGCCCGAACAGGTCATGGGTCAGGCCCGGCCAGGCCGCAAGATCGTGTACACGGGTGATACCCGGGCAGTCCATTCCCGCATCATGGAAATCGCCCATGATGCGGACCTCCTCATCCATGATGCCACATACGACGAATCCGAAGCCGGCCGCGGTGCAGAGTTTTACCATGCCACAGCCCGTCAGGCAGGTGAGGCTGCATCCGCCCTCAGAGCACGGACACTTGTCCTGATTCATACCAGCTCGCGGTATACGGGTGCAGATGCGCACATCAGTGACGCCAAATCGGCATTTTCCGGTCCGGTCATTGCCCCGGACGATCTGGACATGATTGAAGTGCCATTCAGGGACTGATACGACAGGGTCTGTTACGTACGCAGCCGGCAGGTATAACAAGTATCATTTACCTTCGGGCGCCCATTGATTATCATACATCGCGGTACCAATAACGCGTAGCGTTGACGATACCAATACCATATCGCAACAATATGCCCCGGACGCTTGTGTGTGGAGTGAGAAGATGCAGAATAATGACGTAAATGATGTGCTGGTCTACCGGCTGGGTACTGGATGCGATCTTGCCGATGTTGCCGAAGGGAATATCTACCAGGGCAAGGTGCAGGGCTTTGCCAATTTCGGCATGTTCGTCCAGCTGAATGACCGGATCAAAGGTCTTGTGCACAAGACCAACATGAAAGGCGACCACAAGGAACGCGATTCCATCCTTGTCCGCGTCCGCCAGATTCGCCCGAACGGCAACATAGACCTTGAGGAAGTGACGGTCCAGGTCTACCAGGTCCAGAACGTTGAGCGAAAATCCACGACCGTCAGGATATCGGAACTCTCCACAAAGGTCGGGAAAACGGTTGCCATCGAAGGCGAAATCGCCCAGATAAAGCAGACCAGCGGGCCTACCATCTTCACCGTTGTGGATGAGACCGGGACCCAGAATGCGGCTGCATTCATCGAGGCCGGCGTGCGGGCATATCCCGAGGCCGAACTCGGCGATATTGTCAAGCTCATCGGCGAAGTGATGATGCGGAACAACCAGCTCCAGATCGAGGCCGATATGCTTACCATCCTTTCCGAAGACGAGGCCGCAGCAGTCCGGGCACGGATCGAAAAAGCTCTGGACCTGCGATCGGAACCGGAAGACATCCCGCTTCTGGTCAACAGCGATGTACTGGAGCGGCTCCGGCCCGAGATGAAAAAGGTAGCAAAGATAATCCGGAAAGCAGTATTCACCTCCCAGCCGATTATCCTGCGCCACCACGCAGATGCCGACGGTATCTGCTCCGCGGTTGCTATTGAGCAGGCTGTTGTTGCGCTGATCCGCGAGAGCGGCGGGGATTTCGATGCCGACTATTTCCTCTTCAAGCGTGCCCCGTCAAAAGCACCATTCTATGAAATCGAGGATATCACCCGTGATCTCGACTTTTCCACGAAAGACCACATACGGTACGGGCAGAAGATGCCGCTTGTGCTGCTTACCGACAATGGTTCGACCGAAGAGGATGAGCCTGCGTACAAGATCGCCAGTGTCTACGATATCCCGTTTGTTGTCATCGACCACCACCACCCGGACGCAACCATCGACAAGTACCTGCAGGCCCATGTCAATCCCTACCATGTCGGGGGGGACTTCGGCATAACAGCCGGCATGCTGGGCACGGAAGTCGCACGGATGATCAACCCCAAGATAGAGCCGCTTATCCGCCATCTTCCGGCTATTGCCGGCGTGGGCGACCGCAGCGAAGCACCGGAGCGGGCGCTTTTTCTTGCCCTTGTTAAAGATCAGTATCCCGAAGAGGCCTGCAAGGATATTGCCCTTGCCCTTGATTATGAACAGTTCTGGCTTCGGTTCAACGACGGCAGGGAGATTGTCAAGGATATCCTGAACATCACCGGAAACACCGAGCGGCACAAAAAACTCATCAGCCTCCTTGTAGAAGGCGCGAATACCATGATCGAGGACCAGATGAGCGCCTGCATGCCTCACGTCGTCCCCCGGGTCCTGAAAAACGATGCACACCTGTTTCTCATCGATGTGGAGATCCATGCCCATAAATTCACCTTCCCGCCACCAGGAAAAACGTCCGGGGAAGTGCACGACCGTCTCTGCAGACAGAATGCAGGAAAACCGGTTGTCACCATCGGTTTTGGTCCCGACTTTGCCGTGCTCAGGTCAAAGGGTGTTCTCATGAACATCCCCCGCATGGTCAGGGAGCTCAAAAACGAAATACCCGGAGGTGGCATCAGCGGGGGCGGGCACCTCGTGGTCGGCAGCATAAAATTCGTGGAGGGTATGCGCGATGTGGTTCTGGAAGCATTGATCCAGAAAATAGCCGGAGCTGATGTTCAGAAACTCTGAAATTTAACTCTGTTTGGAAAAAAACCCCGAAATTTTGCCTTAAAAACCGGTTTCACGTGAACCAGAAAGCACTCCGGAAATAAACAATCGGGTGGGTAAATATATGCTTTCTGGTCGAAATTAAGCCCAAGACAAAAAAAAAAGACCGTAATTTTGACACAAGCATCCGTTATATATATATAGCAGTTGATCCATATGAGTTTTTAAGCGCTGAGGCACACCATGTCAGCAACCAAAAGATTACGCGAGACGTACAACGAGACCCAGCACAAAATTGTCCAGTACCTCAACTCAGGTATCACCAAGGGTAAGCACTATTTCAAATCAAAATATATTGCTAAAGACCTTGGCCTGTCTCCTAAAGAGGTAGGGACAAACATGGCGATTCTTGCCGACAGCTGCAGGGAACTTGCCATCATAAGGTGGAGCTATTCGAACAGCACAACGTGGATGGTTACGCCACGTGCAATCTAATCATTCCTTTCCCTTTTCTGTATCATGGAAAAAATACTCCAGTTTGAATCAGAGATTGAATTTGTGGGAAATATCGACGACAGAAAGGACTGCCTGATGTCACAGGACGATCCAACCGCTCTCTGGTTCAACATTGATATCCCCAAAGGGCATCCCCTGAAAGCCGGTGACCGGATTCGGATCACGGTAGAAAAAGTGTAGTTTTTTTTGCTCTGGAGAAAACAATCAGATTCTCTGACGCTCTTGGGGGCATGCAGGCATGCCCCCGCCGCTGTGGCATCCCCATCATGGGATATTGACGTATTACCAGTACGAGAAATCACACAATTTCAAAGTAAATCTGAATCGTTGTATCCCATTGCGCCCCGTCCCCCAACGGGGGACTGGTGGCGCAAGAGGGGGGCTTTATACAAAAAAACAAGGTTTTCTACAGAGCAGTTTTTTTCAGGGTTTCAGTGATTACAATCCCGTGGTACCTGATGTCTGCGGCCGGAACTGGTCGTAGTACTGCCGGGAGGTCTGCAGGCTGATATGGTATTGTTCGATACCGGCCGTGCTGATGATCAGGTAGAGCGGCGTGTTCGAGGTCTGGATCTTTTTGTATGCAGTTCCCGGGTGTATCAATTCAACGCCATCGATAATGGTGCCATTTGCTGCATAGCATAATGCCATACGGAAACTGGCAATATTCGGCGTGGTATTGTCAACGACCCGGATATCCATCGACCAGACCGGGTAGGGGACCGAAAATACCCGCGTCAGCCCGCCCCGTGAATCCTCCACAAATGCGAACGTGACGATATCCTGGTCAGAGCGCCGGATATCCGACTCCCCAAGGGTATCGACCCGGTCCGGGAGCCTGATAACTGGATACGAAAAGGGGTTATCGGTATACGGAATTCGGTAAGGGGGTGCGGGAGTCAGGGAAATGGTCAGGGTCTGTGCAGTTGCCTGCACTGCCGTGGTTGTTGGCAGCGGGAGCGGTGTCCGGGTGGGAACGGGAGTTCCCCCGGGAAGGGAAGCCTGCAGACCTGTCAGGTACTGGGGATTTGCAATCAGGGCTATGATAAGGACGATGAAAAGCCCGCCCGCAACGGTTAGGATATCCCCGGTTTCCACAATCAGTACTGGATCATATCGTATTAAAATGCTGACGTTCCCTTGAGAAATCCTCAAAAGGGATGTTTCAGGTGCTCCGGCATACAGGGTTCAATGTTCATGCGCCCCAATTGTCCGATAATACCGGATATTTATTATTACACACGTGAATAACGATGAGTATGGAGTTACCCGGCCTGAGGTCATGGATTGTTTTTTACCTGATCTCCTTTGTCGTCCTGCTCTGGGCTGCATTCCTGTCAGCGCAGGGTGTAATGCTCTGGGTCAGCCTCCTTCTCGTGATTATCATTGTCGGATTAAATTTTTACACGGTATACCAGCAGATAACACTGCATGCTACACGCGAAGAACTCCAGCGTAAACTTACGGAAGGATTTGAACGGGGACCAAAGGAAGAAAGGCAGTGATATCCCGGAAAAAATGTGCTTTTTCCTGCTCTGCAGAACCGCACATGAACGAAAGTTCACTCCCGAAGCATGAAAATTGCAGATATGAGAGCTCCCCGCCTCAGGGCCCCTCGCGGGGCACGGCGGGGCAGTTCCGTGTTTTTTTAAAAATGCTCCCCGTCATTGACCCGCCGCGGGGACGCCCCTTCGGGAGCGGTGGCATTCATCGCACATAATTGAGGGTGTGAAAAATCCGAAAATCACATTTGTTTACTGCAATTTCATGGGAAACCATTCAGAAACTCTGACGCTCTTTTTAGCATGCAGGCATGCCCACGCCGCTGTGGCTCCCCCATCACGGGATATTAACGTATTACCGGTACGATAAATCACAGGATTACAGAGTAAATCCGGATCGTTGTATCCCAAGCGCCCCGTCCCCGACGGGGGACTGGTGGCATAAGAGGGGGGCTTCGTTCAAA
>Ga0105103_10001175_pt1 | contig 14709 bp, 7 predicted proteins | sample PPLLaktember2015_2_FD_79107 | JGI IMG/M metagenome (GOLD analysis project Ga0105103, IMG submission 79107) | Freshwater sediment microbial communities from Prairie Pothole Lake near Jamestown, North Dakota, USA - PPLs Lake P7 Core (6) Depth... | ecosystem: Environmental > Aquatic > Freshwater >...
CTCCATAGACGGAAATGTAGCCCAGGATTGGTCGGCCAGTCCGACCTGGATCTGGAATGCAGATCAGGCCGGAACGCACAATATTGAGGTCAAGGCCAGAGACGCCGATCATCCTGAAGGAACCGAGCCGAAGAGCGCTGGCTTTGAGATCGTGCTGCCGCCAAACCAGCCTCCGACCTTGAGCAGCCTGCTGCCGGACAAGGAGAGCCCGCAGCAGACGGGAACAACTGTTGCCTGGACCGCATCGGCTGAAGATGCCGAGGGCGATCTCATCTCCTATCGCTTCCTGCTCAATGGCACTCCTGTTTCCGACTGGCAGACTGAAGGCCAGTGGATCTGGACCGCAGGCGAGCCCGGAACATCCACAGTTACAGTGCAGGCCAAGGACAGCCAGCATGACGGGCCGCAGGGCGAGTCTGGAAACCTGAGCCGCGATTTCACCATAACCTCTCCCGCACCTGGAATGGCGGAAGAAGAAGCACCTCAGGCGGAGGAGAAGCAAACTGAAAACGAGACCGAGCGGGAGCAGCCCTTAAATGAAACCGCACCGGTGCCTTTTGTGCCGCCAGTGCTGTCTGAGAACATAACCACCCAGCAGCCGGAAAATGAGACCAATGCGACCAATGAGACCGGATTGTTGACCCCATCGCCGGAGACGATTGAGCCTGAGGAGGAAAACCTGACCACGCCGGTGGCGGCAGAGAATGTCACCGCAGTCGAGCCGGCCAATGAGACCGAGGCGGCCAAGGTTGAGCCTGTGGCAGCTAATCAAACTCCGGTATTGAACTCTCTCACGGCAGACCTATCCAGCCCCCAGATTCCCGGAAGCAGCATAACCTGGACCGCTGATGCCTCTGATGCGGAGAATGATTCGCTGAGCTACCGCTTCTATCTGAGCGGCCCGGCGACAGGCGGAGAATGGCAGGTGGCGTCGGACTGGAGCGCTTCCAATTCCTGGACCCAGAAGACCACAACGTCTGATGCCGGCGAAAACCAGGTCAAGGTCCAGATCAGGGACGGCAAGCATGCTGAAGAGGACGGCTATGACAGCGAGGCCACGGCTCTGTTCACCATCAATGAGCAGCTCCTGAACATATCCGGCACAGCATATCAGGACAAAAACGGCAACAGCATCCTGGATGATGGCGAGGCTCTCTCCGGCTGGACGGTAAAGCTCACCCTGCCCGACGGCAGCGAGCAGTCCGCCCTGACCGGCGCAGATGGCGCTTACCGTTTCCAGCAGCTCAAGGCAGGAAGCTACAAGGTTGGCCCGGAGATCCCATCCGGCTGGAGCGTCGAGCCGGCCAGCGGATCATACGATGTGGATCTGCAGGGCGCAGATGTCAGCGATAGAAACTTCGTCGGCAAGCTGTCAGCCTTCAGCATATCCGGCATGAAGTACAACGACCTGGACGGCAATGGAGTCAAAGAAGGCGAGCCGGGGATGGAGGGCTGGACGATAAAGCTCTCCGGAACGACCCTCGATAACCAGGCTGTGGAAAAAGAGGTTGCCACCGCCGCAGATGGCTCGTATAAATTCGAGTCCCTCTCCCCGGGCACATATGCGGTGTCTGAGGTCGAGCAGTCCGGCTGGAAGAAAACTGCTCCTGCCGAAGGCTCTTACGCCGTCAGCCTCTCAGATGCCGACGTATCGGACAAGGACTTCGGAAACCACGGCTCATGGTCCATATCGGGAAGCGTATTCCTGGACAGCAATGGCAATGGAGCCAAGGATACAAATGAGGCCGCCCAGGCCGGCTGGGGCGTCCAGCTCAGCCGGGACGGCGCGGTGATCAATGCCACCACCACCGGACAGGACGGCTCATATGCCTTCAAGAACCTGGCACCGGGACAGTACACCATATCCCAGGCAGCCCAGGAGGGCTGGAAGATCAGCTTGCCGGCTGAGGGATCCTATAGTGTGGATCTTGCCAATGCCGATGTTGTCGGAAAGGACTTCGGGATCACCGGAGATCTTTCCATATCCGGCCAGAAGTACTACGATATCAACGGCAACGGAGCACAGGACGCAGATGAGCCCGGCATTCCCGGAGGCGATGTCAGCCTGGTCCTGGACGGCAAGGTTGTGGCCAACACCACCACCGATGACAACGGCGTGTACACATTCGATAATATTCTGCCCGGAACATACACCATCAACGATCCTGTTCCCAGCGGCCTGGTACTCACCACACCCTCTACGGTCACCGTGACGCCCACCGGCAGCACCGCTGCCAAGGCCAACTTCGGACTGGTGGGGATGAATGCCATATCCGGCATGAAGTTCAACGACAAGAACGGAAACGGAGCCAAGGACGCTGGAGAAGGTGAGAGCGGATGGGATATAGTCCTGACCGGAAAAACCTGGTTTGGCAAGCCCTTGCAGCCGCGGACCACGACCACTGCCCCAGACGGCAGCTATAAATTCGATCGGCTGATCCCCGGCACATACAAGGTCAGCGAGACCTCCCGGACGGGATGGACCCAGATCTCTCCGGCCGGCGGAAGCCACACTGTAGACTTCATCTTCCGTTCGCCGCCCTTTGAATCCAAAAACAAAGACTTTGGAAATAAGCTGGTAGCCCAGTCGATCTCTGGAGTTAAATACAACGACCTTAACGGCAACGGCAACAGAGATCCAGGAGAGCTAGGCCTTCAAGGATGGACGGTCAATCTGGAGAAGCCGGCAGGAACGGTGATCAAGACCGCAGTCACAGCCGCAGACGGCTCCTACAGCTTCACCGATCTTGCTGCTGGAACATATGATGTCAGAGAGGTCTTGCAGACCGGCTGGACCCAGAGATCGCCGACCGGTGGAAAGCACACGGTTACATTGACGCTGTCCAGCTCAAGCGCCAGCGGAAAGGACTTCGGCAACTCCATCAACAATTTGCCGCCCAAGAATCCGACATTGTTCTCCAATAAGCCCAGTCCGCAGATGGCGGGAACGCCGGTGCGGTGGACGGCAGGAGCCGATGATCCGGAGGGAGACGACCTTCTCTACAGGTTCTATATTAGTGGCCCCTCTACCGGCGGCATGATGCAGCCTCAAACCGGCTGGAAAGATGGCAATGGCGCTAATGTCTGGAACTGGAACACCGGCGCCCTTGAGCCGGGAACATATCAGATAGAGGTGTGGATAAGAGACGGCAAGCACGCCGGACCGAATGGCTTTGATGTCAAGAAGACGGCCTCCTTTGCCTTGGGCAGCGCCAACCGGCCGCCCAGGGTGGATGTCCTGTTCTCGGACCGGCCGGCTCCGCAGTTTGCGGGAAGCTGGGTCCGCTGGACGGCTATAGCCAGAGATCCGGAAGGCGATCCACTGCAGTACAAATTCTATCTGCGCGGGCCTTCCACACGCGGCTTCTGGATAGACCAGACCGGATGGGGAAATAACAATCGCTGGACCTGGAGAACCGATCCCTGGGATGTGGGCATCAGCGAGGTGCTGGTAGCGGTCAGAGACGGCAAGCACGCCGGTCCGGGTGGATCGGATAGCTATGCCACAGCCACCTATTCCATCATCAATCTAAACCAGCCTCCGGCCATCACCGGCCTGGCCAGCAATGTGATGAGCCCCCAGCCCATTGGAGCAGCCATCCGCTGGCAGGCTTCAGCCATTGATCCGAACGGAAATCCCATATACTTCAGATACTGGCTGAACGGGCCGGCTACGGGAGGAATGTGGAGGATGGTACGGGACTGGTCCACAGATCCCACCTGGATCTGGTATACTTCTCCCGCCGATGCTGGAGTAAGCCAGATTCAGGTTCAGGTGATGGACGGCCAGCATACCAGCCCCATGGGATGGGATGATGATGCCGGCGCGCTCTTCACAGTGCTGCGGCCCAACCAGCCCCCTGCTCTGGTATCCCTGAAACCGGATAAGGCCAGCCCCCAGAGCGCCGGAACGCCGGTCCGATGGACAGCTATGGCCTCAGATCCGGACCGAGAGCCTGTATACTTCAAGTTCTGGCTGAAGGGTCCGTCCACAGGCAATGCCTGGAAGGTAGTGCAGGACTGGTCGGTCAAGAACCAGTGGACCTGGGCCAGCACGGGCTATGATCGTGGTGCTTACAGCGTCTATGCCTATGCCCGGGATGGAAAGCATAATCCAGCAACGGCATATGATAGCGCCCTGGGAGCGCCTTTTGTTCTCTCACCCAATCAGCCGCCCAAGGTAACGGCTTTAACTCCGGATAAGATGAGCCCCCAGAGCGCCGGGACGGCCGTGACCTGGACGGCAAAAGCCGCCGACACCAATAAAGATACCATGCTCTATAGGTTCTGGCTGAAGGGCCCGGCAACGGGGGAGGCATGGAAGGTGGTTCAGGACTGGTCCACTAATAGCAAGTGGACATGGACCAGCTCAGGATATGATGCTGGAGACTATGCCGTGTTCGTCTATGTTCGGGACGGAAGGCACAAGCCTGAAACCAGCTATGACAGCAGAATCGGGGCATCCTATCAGCTCACGGTCAATGCCCCGCCCAAGCTCACCGCCCTCACCCCGGACAAGAAAAGCCCGCAAAGCGCCGGCGGAACCGTGAAATGGACTGCTGCAGCCATTGATGCCAATAAGGATCCCATCCTCTATCAGTTCTGGCTGAGGGGCCCGGCAACGGGCAATGCCTGGAGGGTGGTGCAGGACTGGTCTCCCAAGAACCAATGGACCTGGACCAGTGCTCCCACCGATGGAGGAATGTACAGGATCTTCGCCTTTGCCAGTGACGGAAAGCACGCGCCTCCCAATTCTTACGACAGCGCACTGGGCCAGGACTATCAGCTCATCAATCCTCTGCCCATAAACCGGGTGGTGGTGGGAAGAAGATAGAACCAGATGGAGCCGCAAGGCATACATGAGGGAGATGACGGGCAATTTCCGTCATCTCATATATTTCCTGCATTTCGATTTAGCTGGAATTCTGCTCTTTTAGCATTTTTTGCATCTATATCTTCTCGTATCTTCCTGAGGGGAAACGGGAAGGTTTAATTAAGATCGTCAGCAAACCCTTTCTTCATTTCAGGAGATGAAAGCGAATGAAGAGCCTTAAAGGAACCGAGACCGAAAAGAATCTGCTGACCGCATTTGCAGGCGAGTCGCAGGCCAGAAATAGATACTCTTATTTTGCCTCTCAGGCAAAAAAGGAGGGATATGAGCAGATGGCAGCCATATTCCTGGATACAGCCGATAACGAAAAAGAGCATGCTAAGGTCCTCTTCAAGCTTCTGGAAGGCGGAGAGGCGGCTGTATCTGCCTCCTTCCCGGCAGGCGTCATCGCCGGCACGACAGCCAATTTGCTGGAAGCTGCTAAGGGCGAGCACCATGAATATGCAGAAATGTATCCCTCTTTCGCAGAGGTGGCAAGGAAGGAGGGCTTTGCAGAAATCGCCGAGACCTTCCTCAATATCGCCAAGGCGGAGATGGGCCATGAGAAGAGATTTTTAACCCTGAAGAAGAATATCGATGATGGCGCCGTATTCAAGAGAGGGGGCAAGGTGGTATGGAGATGCCGCAACTGCGGATATATGCATGAGGGAAATGAAGCTCCTGCTGAGTGCCCGGCCTGCAAGCATGAGCAGGCATACTTCGAGGTTTTCGGAGAGGTTTATTGATCCGCGGCAATGAATCCTGCCGCACTTGTTTTTATTATATTGATATGAATAATGCAGATTATGTTTCGGATGGAGGTATCTCTATAGTTTTGCCCAGCGCTGCATATTTAAGTTGATGCGGGGATATCTGACCGGGTGTTATATGAACCGAATAGCATTGGCACTATTGGCTTTGATGGCTATTGTTCTTCTGGCCCAGTGCAAACCTATGGTCAATTTAGGGGGCAATGATGGCAGAGATATCTTTGGATCCCTCACCAATTCCTCATACAATGATTCCGCGGACAACTCCTCTCTGAACCTAAGCCAGGATTCGTCTTTCCTGAACCTCAGTGAGGATGGAAGTTCACTGCTCAAAGGTCTGGCCAATTCCTCGGATAACCTCTCCTCCTGGGGAGGCCCGCTTCGCAAGGCACCGCTGCCGCCGGCATATGATCCCAGCTATGCCAAGACCTATGGAATCCTGAAGGCAAACCATGGCTTTTAAAGGACGATGACCGGAAAGGATGGCTGTTGGACTCAATCATCGGGTGGGGCATCAGATTAAAATGCAGGAGAGACAAGAGGAGTAACGGATGAGGGCATTACTGCTGGCAATGATTTGCATATCTGCTGTGGCAATATGGGCCTGCCCCTGCTTCGGCTTTGAAGATGTGGGGGGAGACTATGGGAGTTCATGGCTGGAAAATTATGGCACCAAGCCGGCCAGCACATTTGAGCGCCCCAACACCCTGTGGGACTGGGGGAACGCACCCAAGGGATTTGCCCTTCGAAACGGAACCCTCTACCCTCCGGGAACTGTGCCTCAATGGTATTATCCCATCATTGTCAACGATTATAATCCCATAGTCTTGAATCAATCGGAATTAACCAATTCGCAGCTCGGGAATTTCTACACCACAGATCCCTGGCTCCTGGCCCAGCTCACAGGCCGGCCGGTCAATATAGTCAGTGAGCCGCATGGGACGCTATTCTAATTTTTATGGGCAAGAGGCGGCAGGCGGCTATGTCCCCGGCTCATGGCCCGGACCCATTTAGTCCTGCCTGGAGGCCTGTGGGTGGCAGGCTGAATGATGCTGTGGGCAACGAGGATCTGGCCGCGTTCCTGGAAGAGAAGCATAGGCTGACCCTCCAAATCCCGGAAAACCACGGCTCATATCCTTCTTTTCTGCATCCATAACTCCCTTGAACAACTGAATTCATAGCTTCCGGAAGAGGAGTTCTCTGGAAAAAGTTAACACCCATGTCCTCGTTCTCCTCCCATGAACATGGATCACTTCGATGTAGCCGTCATCGGCGCCGGTCCGGCTGGCTCTATGGCCGCCAAGTATGCGGCCAAGGCGGGAGCAGCTACTCTAATGCTGGAGGAGCATGCCGCTGCTGGCTGGCCGGTGCAGTGTGCCGGCCTGCTGGGGGCCCGGGCCCTGGCTGAGTCGGAACTGCCGGCGGGCTCATTCATCATCTCAGGCATGAGGGGAGCCACTATCTTCTCTCCCGGTGGAGTGCGGCTGGACTTCAAAGCTCGTGATCGCAAGGCCTGGGTGGTGGACCGCAGGCTCTTCGATCGGGCTCTGGTGGAGCAGGCTCTAAAGGAGGAGGTCGTCTTCCGCCCCTGCACCAGAGTGCGGGAGATCAGGAGGAGCCGGGAGAGGAGCATCCTCGCCCTGGCGGAAGGCGAGGAGATCTCGGCAGGAGTGGTGATCTCTGCCGAGGGAGTTTCCGCTCTCCTGGCCCGCCGGGCTGGCATTGCGTCGCCCCAGATAATCCTCTCCGGGGCCCAGGTGGAGGCGCCTTTTTCTGTAGAGGACCCGGAGAAGGTGGAAGTGCACCTTGGACAGGCACCGGGCCTCTTCGCCTGGGTGATTCCCATAGGCGAAGCCCGGGCTCGCATCGGCCTGTGCGCCATCGACAGCGGCTGCGAGCGGCTGCGGGCCTTCCTGAAGACTGATGTGATCAGAAAAAGGCTGCAGGGCAGCCCCCTGGCCCTCAATGTGGGCGGCCTGCCCCTGGGCCCGCCGGCAGCGACAGCAGTAGCCGGCCTGCTGGCGGTGGGCGATGCCGCCGGACAGGTCAAGCCCACCTCCGGCGGCGGGATTTACCCCGGCCTGGTGGCGGCCAAGGTCGCAGGAGGAGTGGCGGCGGCAGCGGCAATGGAGGGGGATGCCTCCTCAGAGAGGCTCATGGAATACGACCAGCTCTGGAGAGCGGCGGTAGGAAGCGAGCTGGAGATAGGCATGAGGGTCAACCGGATGATGAATAAGATGAAGGCAGCGGAGACTGATGAGCTGATTGGCTGCTTAGCCGGCAGGCCCGGGCTGATCAAAACCATAGAGGAATATGGGGACATCGACCGGCCCAGCAAATTGATGGCCCGTCTGCTGCCCCACCTGGGCTGGGATGCTATCCGGCTGGCCAGGCTGCTGGGGTATGCGCTGGGATAAAACTCGATTTAAAGGAGGCTTCAGTTCAAGGCCTCCACCCGGCTGTTCCCCAGCTCGTCCTCCACCACCAGCAGGGTGTTGTCGAACTGCCCTTGCACATCTGAAATATAGCTGATGGCAATGATCTGGGGAAAGCGCTCTTCCAGGCTCCTGAGCATCTGAATCATCTTCTCCCGGTGCTCCTGATCCTGGCTGCCGAAGACCTCGTCCAAGATGAGGAAGGAGTAGCTTCCCCCGTCCGGTCCGAAGCGCATGAGGTACTCGCTGATGGCCACGCGCACGGAGACGGCGATCATGTCAATCTCCCCACCTGAAAAACGCGATATTGGATACCAATCGCTGCCATCCTCTACCAGGATATTGAAGTCCTCATCGATCTTGAGCAGGCTGTACTTGCCGGACACCTCCTCCAGTATCTCTCCGGCGGTGCGGGCGATGTCGTTTTTCACCCGGATCAAGACCTGATCCATGAAGCTGTTTACCAGAAGACGGGTCACATCCACCACCTCCGCCCTCCCGGCCACCTCTGCCGCGCTCTTCTCCAGCTCTGACTTCCTCTGCGAATCCCGAATCAACCGCTGCCTCTCGGCCAGCAGCACCCCCATCTGCACCTGCTGCTCGGAGAGGGTTTTCCTGGCTCTATCCAGATCCTCTCTTGCCCCGACCAGGGCGGCTCTGGCCTTTTCGTGCTCCTCCTGGCGGTAGGAGAGGGCTAAGATCTGCTGCTGGCATTCTTGGAGATCAGTACTCAGCCTTTCTACTGCGGCCAGGATGCCGGCCAGCCTCTCTCTGGCCTCGCTCTCCCCGGCCATCTGCACTGCAATCTTCTGGCTTTCCTTCTCCACCGCGGCCATCTCCTTCTTCTGCTTAAATAGCAGCTCATACTCGGAAGGATCATAGCCCAGATTCTTCTGCGACTCATGGAGAGCCTGCAGAGATCTCTCCAGTCCTGTCACCTCCTGCTCCTGCTCTCTGCATCGCTCCATGAGGGCGGGAATCGCCGCCACCCTCTCGCTCAAGGCCAAAAATCGATCATGCACCTGCTGGTGGGATGCAGCCAGCTTCTTTGTCTCCAGAAAATCAGATTCCTTGAAGCCCAGGGCCTCTGCCTGGGCCGCCAGATGGATCACTCTTTCCTTTAGTCCAGTCAGTTTACCCTCTCTATCAGCAATCTCCCTTTCCAGCCCCGGCAGCTGCTCCAGACGCAGAGAGAGAGCAGCATGCTCCTGCACCAATAAATGAAGAGCCTCCAGTTCAGCCTGAGCCGCCGCCATCCTGGCTTCATCAAATCCGACTTCACCCAGCTCTTCTATCCTGGTTGTGATCTCACTCAGCTCTGCCTGCAGCTCACGAGTCTGCAATGCAAGGCTCGAGAGGGATGCCTGCAAGGCCGCCCTCCGGCTCTTCTGGGCGTTTAGCTGGTCGAATGCCGCTCTCAGATTGCTCCGCGACCTGGCCGCCCCTTCCATCTTCTCCTTCTGGCTGGCGATTTCAGCATCGATCCTCTTCTTCTCCTCTCCGGACTCGCTGATGCAGCGCTCATATTTTCCTGCTAGCAGATCACGCTGGCCCTGCAGCGGTCTCTCACAGGTGGGGCACAGCCCCTCCTCTCCCAGGGACAGAACCCTCTGCAGGGATTGCTCTGCCTCGGCCAGGGCACTCTCTGCCATCTTGCAGCTTCCCCTCATCTCGGCCAGAACACGGGAGAGCTCGCTGTTCAACCGGTCCAGATCCCGGTCCTGGCGGAGCAGCAGCGCCTCTCTCTGCTCGATCTCACCTAAGCCATCATTCTCCTCTCTTGCCCTCTCCCATTCGCTTCTGCGCAGGGCCAGCCGCTCCTCAAGGCTGCTCCTTCTGGCCAGCAGGCTCTCTTGCTCTCTATGTTTCTCCTTTTGCCGGGAGAGAATGGATAGCTCTTCCCTGCGCCTGACCTCTTCCTCCCGGCAGTGAGCAATCTCCGCCAGTCTGGCCCTGGCCCGGCCCAGATCTTCTTGCAGCTTAAGGCTACTGGCCAAGTCGGTCTCGACGGACTGCTTATGCGCCAGAGCCTCCTTGATTTCGGACTGTAGATCCCTGTACTTATCCCTCAAATCCTCCAGGGCAGCGAGCCTCTCTTGCAGCCGGATGAACTCCTCCTCCCTCGGGAGGAGTGCCTTTCTCTCCGCTGCGTCCTTCTCCAATTCAAGATGCCTCTTTTGGCTCTCAACCAGAGCTCTTCTCTCTGCCTCAAGCGCCGCCCTGCAGGAGGCTATGCTTCGGGCCGAATCCTCGAATGCCGCCCTTTGCGGCTCCAGAACTTCCAGACGCTGCCTTACTCCAGCCAGCCGCTCCAGAAGGGGCTGGATCTCCTGGAGCCTTTTTCGAGAGAGATCTATGCCAGTAAGACGCCTCTGCTCTGCTCCGGCCTTCTCTTTCAGCTCGGCCCCCCCCGACTCCAGGCTGACTCTCCTCTCCCGGAGTGTCTCATGCCTGCGCTTCTTCTCTTCAAAGGCCTCCAGCGTCGTTCTTCTTTCTTCCTCTATCCCGGCCAGACCGGCCCTACTCCTCTCCGCCTCCTCCAGCTCCTTTTCCGCAGCCTGAAGGTCCAGAGCAGCCCTCTCCAGCCGACCTGAGACATCACCTATCTCTGTGAGCGCTCCAACCAGCCGGCTCTTCTCCTCCTCCAGCGCAGCCTTATCGGCCTTGATCAGATCAAGGGCCCCTTCCTTGATGTCCTCCAGGCCCAGCAGCTTGAGCAGATACTCTCTCTTGCCCATGGCCCCTTCCTTGAGCAGGTTGTCCAGGTCCTTTTGCCGGGCGTAAAAGGTCTTCATGAAATCCTGATAGCTTATCTTCAGGATCTCTTCCAGCTTGCCGTCCACCTCTTTGGCTCCTGTGGCAATCCTCTGCCCGTCCAGCGCCAGATGGGCCTCAGGAGTCATGCTCTTTCCCCTCATAGCCCGATGGATGGCCAGCTCCTGCTTGCCCAGGGATATGGTGAGGGCCACCTCCACGGCATCGGATTCCCTGGCACGGGAATTGCGGATGAACTCCCTCTTAAGGCTCGAAGCCCGGTTGCCGTAAAGAGCCCAGGCTATGGCCTCCACAATGGTGCTCTTGCCCGCCCCGTTGCTGCCCAAGATTCCGGTCAGCCCGTCAGAGAACTCCAGATCAGCCCTGCGAAACTTCTTGAAGTTCCTCATAGCCAGCTTGTTAAGATGCATCCAGCATCTCCCTTTGCCTGGCTGACACGGCTCGCTTCATGATCATTGATCCGTAAGAGAGAACATCGCTCTTGATGGCTGCTGCAATCCTGCTCTGGCCGGCTTCCTGCTCCAGATAAAAAGAGAACTCCTCCTCCAATGTGCGCCGGTCGACCGGCCGACTTAGATGCTCTTCCTCATCCGCAAACTCCGGCCGGATCTTGAAGTAGAGAGCGGAAGAGCCCAGCCGGCTGAGCCGGCTCTGATCTATGCTGCGGTAGGCGGCCCGGTTGACATTCTTCAGTGTGATGCGCACCATCATATCCCTGATGTCATCCTCCTGGCACAGCTCCATCAGACATCCGGCAATCTCCTGGGAGCGCATGCCGCTGCAGTCTATGGCAGGATAATCTTTCATATACTCAGGCTGGATGGGAATTCTCTCCACATGGCCGCTCTCCAGGTCCACCTGCAGTATTCCCTTATGGTCCCGGGCCTCACCGAAGTTGAAATACTCCACCGAGCCGCTGTACCAGGCATTGCCTGAGATCTGGGCCTGGCCGTGGAAGTGGCCAAGAGCAATGTAGTCGAAGTCGCTTTTCAGGAAGCTGTCGGACAGCTCATGCTCCCCCACGCTCCTCATCCTTCGGTTTGACAGCGACTCTACCAGGCCATGCATGACCAGGACATCTTTGCCTTCTCTCTTTATCTTCTTAAACTCGGTCAAATACTCGCCCGGATCCAGGCAGAAGGGTATGCAATGGAAGTGGTGATCTCCAACCTCAAATCTCTTGTATTTGTATTTGCAGGCGATGTGCACTCCCTCTAGACCCTTGAAGAGCAGAAAGGGGCTGGTCTGGGAGTAGCTCTTGGGGGCATCGTGATTTCCGCTGATGATTATCACCGGTATGTCCGCTTTTGTTAACTTCAGGAGCCCTCTCTGAAAGACATACAAAGGCCGGATCTTGGGCCGGACATGATGGAATACATCTCCGGCATGGATCACTGCGTCAGGGTTCAGCTCTATGATCTTGTCTATGACCTGATCGAATCCGGAATAGACCATCTCTTCTATGCGGTTTCTCCCGTATTCGTCCAGTTTGCTATAGCTGGAAAACCCCAGGTGCGAATCGGCCAGGTGAACGATCTTCATTTGATACCATCAATTCCTATTGCCTTGCAGTCTCTTATTCCAGGAAAGGCTTGAAGCTGGCCTTGCCGCCAAGCTTCTCTTGCGGCTCTTCCTTTTCCAGGCGGCGCATATAATCTTCGTAGCGGTGGATGCGGGCGGGCACGGGGAAGGGAATGTCGAGAGTTGAGACAACCGCCTCGCCCTTCTCCAGGGTCTGGATCTCTATGTCCAGGGAGGAGAGGTCCTGCTTGGCAGACTCCTCCAGTTGCCGGCGGTCGTTTCTGTCTCCCAGGCCCATGACCACCAGGGTGTTAAACTGGGATAAAAGCTGCTTGTCGATGAGCTTGGGCTGCTGGGTTATGGCGCACAGCCCCACCCCGAATTTGCGCCCCTCCCGGGCGATGCTCTCGAAGCGGGAGGTGTTGCTGCCTGCTCCTAAAACCCTCTGGGCCTCCTCGATGGTGATAAGGCAGTTCTTGCGGCTCTCAGCCTCTGTCAGGTCCTTCTTGTACTCGTCCAATATATATCGGGATATAACCGAAAGCAAGAACAGCTCGGAGCGGTCGGTCATCCTGGGGATATCCACCAGGACCACCTTCCCCTTCTTTAGATTGGCCAGGATGTTGGCTAGACTGGTCCTCTTCTTGATATACTGTTTTCTCTCCAGCTCGTTCTTGATCCGGCGAACCAGGACGTTGACTGTGCTATCTTTGAAGCCCTCTTGCATCATGCGTGCCATGCCCTCCTGAGTCTTGATATCCTCCAGCCAGCTTCCAGGATCGAAGACTCTGGATATGGCATCTAGGGCATCCCTCTGAGGAGCTGACCATTCATAGAGCAGGGCGATGTCCTCTGGAAAGATCTCGCCCTCCGATATGGCCAGCTCCTCCACACCAGGATCTGAGGCGTTCTGCCGGTCGGTGGAGTAGCAGGCCAGCCCATCCCTGTATTTACGAAGATGGGAGAGGCCTTTGATCTGACCTTTGCCCTTGAGGTACTCCCCGTGAGGATCGACTATGAGCAGGCCAAACTTGGACTCGCCGCGTACGGAAAGGCGCATGCAAGAGGCGGCGAAGACCTTCATGAAATTAGATTTTCCCATGCCTGTGGTGGCGAAGACGCCCATATGGTGGTCCATGGCCTCACTATGCAAAGCCACGGGGATCTCCTCCACCAGACGGCTTCCGTTTCTAAGAAAACCTATCTCAATGTCGCCCATAACCTGGCTCAGAAAATTGAATTGCTCCCTCTCCGCTCTGGACACGGGAGAGAACTTGGTAGGAAGCGTGCGGGCCTTTTTGAACTTCCCTTCCTTGTTTACGCATCCCAGGGGCTCGGCAATAACCCGGTTGAAGATCTGATCGGTATCGAAGAAATCTGTGCCCTTGATTGTGGTATCCCAGTGGCCGTCGTAGTTGGAGCTGTGCTCGATGTTGAGAACGCGGGCCAGATAGGTCAGCCCCCCATCATTGATGGAGAAGATCTGCCCCACCTCCACCAGATCCTCCTGGGACAGGTTGAAAGGCACAATGAAATGATACTCAGATACATTTTTGGAGACGATGCGGTAGGTTGTTTTGCTTTTCTCTATTACTCGTCTCTGCAGCAGTCCGGCCTCGTCAGCCGGCATAATTTGCGCCTCATCTCTGACCACCAAAATCCCCTCTCATTAAAATCTCGATTTCATCTCCAGAATGTCATGGAAGTCCTGCATAAGCATTTTGATCTCCGAGTGGGTCATCCCCGTTTCCAGGAGCCGGGCTATCAGCCTCTCACGTGCTGACGCAGCCTCTTGCTCGGTGATCCTGATATCCCGGTGGGCCCGGAAGAGAGCATGGGGATATCCAAGACACTCGGCAGAGCAGCAATGATCGGCCAGATTGCTTAAAATAGATCCCATATTCCGGCTCAAGAAGGCCGGCACGTCCACCCGGAAGGCCTGCTCTGACTCTTTGCAGAAGCTAACAATATAGGTCTCGCCGCCCCATTTGCCCTGTCCGGCATCTACATTTTTACCCTTCAGGCTGAGGTACCATGCCTCTCCTGGCCTTATCCTGTTCCCGGCCAGCCCGGTATGCTGGACAAAGGGAAGTGTGATCTCATCTCCCCAGGAAAGGGAGCTGGACTTGGCCACGGCCAGAAGGGCCACCTCCTTTTCCCGAGCCCGGGAGAAGATGGCATCCAGAACTCCTCGCATAGGCTCGAAGATCTCGAAGCTGCCGTCATAAAGGATGATGTCTCCGGAAGCGGCCTGGCCAATGGCATCATTTATAGCCAGATACTCCTGCATCTCCCGGTAGTAGCTGGAGAGCCGGTCCAGATCTGACTCCCTGAGATC
>Ga0105103_10001177_pt1 | contig 14702 bp, 15 predicted proteins | sample PPLLaktember2015_2_FD_79107 | JGI IMG/M metagenome (GOLD analysis project Ga0105103, IMG submission 79107) | Freshwater sediment microbial communities from Prairie Pothole Lake near Jamestown, North Dakota, USA - PPLs Lake P7 Core (6) Depth... | ecosystem: Environmental > Aquatic > Freshwater >...
ACGTCCCACAGCGCGCCGCCGCCGAGTGACGGAACCAGGCGCACGTCGTTGGCGCGGCCCTGCGCATAGGTGAACCCCGAGACGATCGTGCGGACCGCCCCGACGGCGCCATCGCGCACGAGCGCGGCAACCGCCGCGGTGAGCGGCTCGTGGCGATACATGAATCCCTCTTCCACGACGACGCCGGTGCGTGCGGCGGCGGCGGCGATGAGGTCCACACCGGCAGGGGAAATGGCGAGCGGCTTCTCGCACAGCACGTGCTTGCCCGCCGCGACGGCGCCGAGCGTCCACTCCACGTGCAGGCTGTTGGGCAGGGGAATGTACACCGCGTCGACATCGTCGCGGTTGAGCAGCGCGTCGTAGCTGCCGATGGCAGTCGGGATGCCCCACTCACGCGCGTGGGCCTCGGCCCGCGGCAGGTCGCGACTGGCGACCGCCACGATGGTGGACCGTGAGGACGCCCGCATCGCGGGTATCAGACGACGGTTGATGCGGGCCGTGCCGAGCAGGCCCCAGCGAACGAGCGACATGGTGCGGCGGGAGGACGCCTTGATCAGCTGCTCGCGCGCTGCCGGGCGATCATGCGACGGTTGAACTCCTCGGACTGCCCGCGCGGCACCGACAGCGTGGTCCACGCGGCGCCCTTCAGGTGCTTGCCGAGCATCAGGATCTGGTAGGTGTGCCCGGCGTAGTGCGCCACCTGCCGGCTGATCGCCTTGTAGACCGAGTGCGGCTCGGCGCGGATGATCACGGTCCGCTGGAGATCGGCGTCGGTGAGCGGCGCCAGCGCCTCGAACAGGCGACGCCAGCCATCTTCCCACTCGGCCAGCAGATCCGCGCGCGACAGCGGCACATCGTCGAACTCGCGGTCGCGCTGGCGATCGGCCTTCTCGCCGTCCGAAGTGAGGAAGTCGGTCCATCGCGATCGCATGTTGCCCGCCATGTGGCGGATGATGACGGCCACCGAGTTCGACTCGTCATCCAGCTTCACGTGCAGGTCGTCGTCGGACAACTGCTCGATCGCCTTGTCGGCCAGCTTCTTGATCTTCTGGAACTCGTCTCGAACCGCGTCGAGGATGGGCGAACTCATCGGGCATGCTCCAGCGCGAGCAGCAGCGCGGACAACACCGCCAGCCCCCACGCACCGAGGGTCACGTCGCGGCTGCGGCCCGCGACCTGGTGCAGCAGCGCGTGCAGGACGAACCCCCAGAGAATACCCTGAGTGATCGAGAACGTGAGGGGGATCAGCACCAGCGTCGCAAACGCCGGGACCGCCACTTCCAGCCGATCGAAGGCAATACCCTTCACCGTGCCGAACATGGCGACACCCACCAGGATCAGCACAGGTGCCGTGGCGTAGTTGGGCACGGCCGCGGCCATCGGGCCGATGAAGAAGCAGGGGATGAAGCACAGCGCGGTGACCACCGCGGTGGCGCCGGTGCGCCCGCCCATCCGGATGCCGGCAATGCTCTCCACATACGCGGTCCCCGACGAACTGCCGAACAGACCGGCGCCGAGCGTGGCCCACGCATCGACCACGAGCCCTTCCCGCAAACGGATCGGCTGGCCGTGCTCGTCGGTCAGGTCCGCCGCATGCGCCACGCCGATGAAGGTGGAGATGGAGTCGAAAAGGTCGGTCATCAACACGGCGACAATGGCCGGCGCGAGCGACCAGGTGAGCGCCCCCACGATGTCGAGCTTCAGGAAGACCGAAGAGAAGTCCGGTGCGCTGAGCCACTGCGCCGGCAGTTCCACCCAGCCGCCCACCCAGGCCGCCGCGGTGACGACGCCCATGCCCGCCAGGTAGGCGAGCGGATTTCCGGAGCGGCTGAGGCGCACACTGATGCCGAGGCCCATCAGGCACAGCAGGGTGCGATGGTCCATCGGGCCGACGCCGACAATCGTCGCCGGGTTCGCGGCGATGAAGCCGGCGTTCTGCAGGCCGATGAAGGTGAGCAGCAGGCCGATGCCGGCGGACGAGGCGATGCGCAGCGACGGCGGGATGGCGAGCGCGATGCGCTCGCGCAGCGGGGTCAGCGACGCGATGAGGAAGAGCACGCCTGCCCAGAACACGATGCCGAGCGCCACGGGCCACGGCACGCCCTGGCCGATGACCAGCGTGTAAGCGAAGAACGCGTTCAATCCCATGCCTGGCGCCACGCCGAAGGGCAGCCGTGCGTAGAGCCCCATCAGCAGGGTCATCGTCACGCACACGAGCACGGTGGCCGTGAGCACGCCGGAGAAGGGCATGCCGGTGCCGGCGGACGCGAGGATCGCGGGGTTGACCACCACGATGTAGGCCATCGTGAAGAAGGTCGTGACGCCGGCGAGAACTTCGCGGGACTTGACCAGCAGGATTCCGAGGTTCAGGGGATCAGAACGATCGATCGAAGAGGCTGTGGATGGCGGCGCGTCCGTTGTCCTCGAGGAAGCGCGTGCCGGTGCCGGTGAGGTGCACGTGCTGAATCACGGGCAGGTCGGTGCCGGCGCGGGCCCGCCAGTCGTTCTCGTCCCATTCGAACCAGCTGTCCTGCCGCTGGTCGAACACGAACAGCGGCTTGTTGCACAACTTGGCGAACTCCGCGCCCCAGCCGGTGCCGCCGCGCACCGTCTTGTCCGGTTCGATCGTGCCGACCACGTAGACTTCCTGGCCGTTGTTGACCTGATACCAGATGCTCTGGAGAATCTTGCGGAAGGTGGGCGTGTCTGGATACCTGCGGTTCATCAGGCGCGCCACGTAGGCGAGGCTGACCTCGCCCACATGGAGCTCTTCGTGATTGAGCACGCGCAGGCCGCGTGTGCGGACTGGTTTGTGGCCGGCGAACGAGAAGGTGACTTCCTCGACGCCGAGGCGCTCGGCCGCCGCCCCGAATTCCGCTTCGGCGCCCTGGGCCCCGCCGCTGAAGAGGATAGCGTCCTCGCGTTTCACCATCTCAGATCTCCTCGTCGCCGCCGTCACCCTCGCCGCCGCCGTCCCCCTCGTCGGGCTTGATGTCTTCCGGCTTCATGAAGTCGGGGATGATGTCCTCGCCTTCTTCTTCCTTCTGCACATCATCGAGGTCGTACATCCGGCCGGTGAACTTGGTGGGAATCGGCCCGCGTGGGCGATTCTCATCCTTCTTGAAGCCGGGCTTCGCGCCCTTCTTGCCCTTGGGAGGGGCCGGGGGGCCAAAGTCGCGGCCGCGGGCCGCGCCGGGCGCGCCACCCTCGCCGGGCCGGGGTCCGCCGAACCCGCCGCCACCGCTGAACCCGCCGCCGGGCCGCGGAGGACCGCTGAAGCCGCCTCCGCCAGGACGCGGTGGGCCGAACCCGCCGCCCGGGGGGGCCGGTCGGGGCGCCCCGTAGCCGCCAGGCCGAGGACCAGTCGACGGGCCCCGGTCTTCGCGGGCCCGCGCCTCGCTCACGGCGAGCGGACGGCCCATGAACAGCTGTCCGTCGAAGCGCTTGATGGCCTCTTCGGCGGGGGCGCGTTCGGCGTATTCCACGAAGGCGAAGCCGCGCGCGCGGCCGGTTTCGCGGTCGAGGGGGCGGACAATCTGAGTCGGCTCACCGACCTGCGCGAAGTGCGTGCGGAGGTCGTCTTCGGTGGCCTGATATGGCAAGTTGCCGACGAACAATCGGACTGATGGCACGGGGTGATTTGACCTGTAAGGCTTAGCTCGTAACGGAAGGCGATGGGGCAGCGAAAATCAAGCTGGCTCGGGCCAAGAGCTTAGCAAAACGCGGGCAAGGCTTCAAGATAGCTCGTCCAGTGCCTGGCGAATGGCAGCGAGGCGTCCCTGCAGCATATCCCGATGCGCGGCCCGGCAGGCGGCAATCAGCTCGGCCTGGGTCTGAGCGAGCGCCAGTTCCAGCGATCGCCGCTTCTGCAGCGTGTCCCGCTCGGCCGCCGTCAGCTCGGGGCCGCGCGCTTTCGCGCCGGCCGCGTCCTCCTGCTGCGATTCGATCGACTTGGACTCCCAGCCCCGGGCCATTCGCCCTCCATGGTACACGCTCGTCCCACAGACGGACAGTCCCGGCCCGGCCGTGTGGCCGGGTTGGCACCGTAAGCCTTTGGGAGACGGCCACTTGCTCTGATTCGATGAGGCTGGCAGGAAACGTGCTCTAACGCCCGCCGTCATGGACCGTCTCCTTCAAGATCTCAGACACGCTGCCCGCATGCTGGCCCGCACGCCGGTGTTCACGCTCGTCATCATCTTCACGCTGGCCGTCGGCGTCGGTGCGAACACGGCGATGTTCTCCGTGGTGAACGCCGTCCTGCTGCAAGGCCTCCCGTTTCGCGACGCCGACCGGATCGTGGACATCAACGAAGTCGAAGTGCGCGATCGTGAGCGCGGCGCCATTGCCCCGGCCAACTTCCTGGACTGGCGGGCGCAGGCGCAGTCGTTCGACACGATGAGCGTCTATGCCATCAGGAACATGAACGTCGCCACGGCCGGGGGCGAACCCGAGCGGCTGGTCGGGGCCTTCACGTCGACCACGTTCTTCGAGGTGCTGGGCGTACCACCTGTTCTCGGGCGCACGTTCCTGCCCTCAGAGGCCGAACCCGGGCAGGCCACGTCCATCGTCCTCAGCTACGGCCTGTGGCAGCGCCGCTTTGCCGGGGCGCCCGATGCTGTCGGCCAGACCATGCGGATCAATGGGGAGACGTACACGATCGTCGGCGTCATGCCGGCGACGGTGAGCTTCCCGGCGCGCGCGGAACTCTGGCTGCCCTCTGTCTACGATTTGCCACCGGGTGGCGGGCCAGATCCCAGGCAGAACCGCGGCGGCCACTACCTGCGCGGCATCGCGCGGCTGAAGGCCGGCGTGTCGCTCGCCTCGGCCAACGCCGAGCTCGAGACCATCGGTCAGCAACTGGCGCGCGCGTATCCTGACACGAACTCGAACTTCACCCCGCTGGCGCGGCCGCTCCAGGACGTGCTGGTGCGGTCCGCCCGCACGCCGCTGATGGTGCTGCTGGGCGCGGTGCTCTGCGTCCTCCTGATCGTGGTCGCGAACGTGGCCAACCTGCTGATGGCGCGGGCCACCGTGCGTGCGCGCGAGCTGGCGATCCGCGCCGCGCTCGGCGCCGGACGTGGCGTGCTGGTGCGGCAGCTGCTCACGGAAAGCGTGCTGCTGGCGGTGATCGGCGGGGGGCTCGGCGTGCTGCTGGCCTTCTGGGGAGTCGATCTCATCCTCGCCCTCGAGCCTGGTGACATCCCGCGCGTCGCGCCCATCGTCGTCAACGGCCAGGCGTTGACGTTCGCGGTCGCCCTGTCGATCCTCACGGGCCTGCTGTTCGGCGTCGTGCCCGCGTGGCAGGCGTCGCGGCCCGAGCTGCAGAACACGCTGAAGGACGCCACCCGCGGCACGACCGGCGACGGTCATCGGCATCTCGCCCGCATGGGGCTGGTGCTGGCCGAAGTGTCGCTGTCACTGATGCTGCTCGTGGGGGCCGGCCTGCTGTTCCGCAGCCTGATGAACCTGCTCGACGTGCCGCTCGGCTTCTCGTCCGCGCGCATCACCACCACCCAGGTGGCGCCGACGGGTGAGGGCTACCGCGCGCCCGGTCAGACGATCGCCTACTGGGACCGGGTGATGGATCGTCTGCAGGCGATCCCCGGAGTGGAGCGCGTGGCGTTCACCAACGCCGTGCCGATGGGCGGCTCGATCAGCATCCTGTCCTATAACGTCGCGGGCAAGCCCGAGTTGCCGCCGAACCAGTCGCCGCTGTCGCACTTCGCGAGCGTGTCGCCGGGATTCTTCGCGACGCTGGGCATCCCGGTCGTGCGCGGACGCGAGTTCGAGCGCGGCGATGCCGTCGAGAATCCGCGCGTGGTCGTCATCAACGAGGCGATGGCCCGCCGCGAGTTCGAGGGCCAGGATGCCATCGGTCAGCGCATCTCGTTCGGACCCGGTCCCGACGATCAGCCGGAGTGGCTGGAAGTCGTGGGCGTGGTCGGCAACATCCGGCAGTACGGCGTCGAGCAGGAGCCCGTGCCCACCACCTATGTCGTGCACACCAGCGCTCCGGCGCAGCCGCTGACGATTCTCGTGCGTTCGGCGGGGGAGCCCGGCACCGTGGCGGGCGCCATCCGTGCCGGGCTGCAGAACGTGGACGCGGCGCTGCCGCTCACGCGGATGCGACCGCTGGACGAGGTGATCGGCGCCTCGCTCACGCAGCGGCGGTTCAACGTCACCCTGCTTGCCGTGTTCGCCGGCATCGCGCTCATCCTTGCCATCGCCGGCATCTACGGCACCGTGTCCTACGCCGTGGCACAGCGCACGCAGGAACTCGGCATTCGCGTCGCGCTCGGCGCCACCCGCGGCGACGTGCTGCGCCTGGTGCTGTGGGATGGACTGAAGCCGGTGGCGCTCGGTCTGATCGTCGGGATGGCCGGAGCGTTCGCGCTGCGCAGCTCGCTCGACCGGCTCGTCTACGGTGTGAGCACCTCCGACCCCACCACGTTCCTCGCGCTGCCGGTGCTGCTGGCTGCGGTGGCGGTGGTCGCCAGCCTGATTCCCGCCCTTCGGGCGGCGAAGGTCGATCCGATGACAGCATTGAGGGTTGACTGAATCTGGTGATGTCGTGAGGTGGTGATCTGACGATCCAGATCGCCAGATCACAAGCTCGCCCGCTCACCAGATTCGCGTATCCTTGGGGTCGGAATGTCCCGTTTCCAGTCCGTCACCCCCAACCTCATCGTCCGCGACGTCGAGCGCAGCACCGCGTTCTACCGCGACGTGCTCGGCTTCGCCATCAAGCAGACCGTGCCCGATCATGGGCCGTTCGTGTTCGTGTGGCTCGAGCGCGACGGCGTGCCCGTGTTCCTCAACGCCGTGCATGCGGTGGAAGAGGATTATCCGGATGCGGCGGCCCGGCCTGCGGGCGGCACCGCCACGCTCTTCTTCGCGGTCACCGAGGTCGATGCGCTCCACGCGGCCATCGCGCCCCATGCGCCGGTGGTGATGGCGCTCAAGACGCAGTTCTATGGCATGCGCGAGTTCGCGGTGACCGATCCCGATGGCCACATCCTGACCTTCGCTGAGCGTGTCAGCGAAGGATGACCCAGCCCGCGGCGGCTCCGCCAGCCATTGTCACGACGTGCCGGGTCCCCGACGACCCGGCGCGTGGTGAGTGGTCGCTCGCGCGCGAGGGCGCGCCGGAGTCGCCGCGATGGGTTCTGCTGTTCCGCGGCGGAGAGCCGTCGTCGCCAGCCGTGCGATTGCCGCTGCCATCGGCAGCGCCATCGGTAGCCGCCGATCGGGTCGAGCTCGATTTCCACTCGGCCAACGGCGGCCGGAGCGTCGCGCTGACGGCCAGCCCTGCAGGACCCTCCCGACTCGAGGTCTTCGTCAACTTCGAACTGGAGGTGAACGTCGAGCGGGATCTGGACCGCGCGGTGGACACCATGAACACCGAGGGCCCCATCGCCGTCAGCTGTACTTTCGGGCGGCCGCCGGGACCGCCTCGCCAGGACGAGTGGATGGCAGGCGCTGGCGCGGCGTGGAGCATCGACCTCCTGCAGTCGGCGGGCGGCCGGCGATACGTGCCGGTCACGGTCTCGTGGGGGCGCGACGTGATGCGCGACGCGGGCCCTGGCATCCTTCGCGGGCGCCTGATGTGGGCATTCGAGATGATGCCGGTCTACTGGCAGCACGCGCCGACGACGACGATCGGAATGGGATTCTCGCCGCTCGTGTGGCGATGGCGCTTCGTGCCGCATCCCCGAGCGGCGCCGTTCGCCGAGCTGGCCTTCGGCGGGCTGTTCACGAGCAGCCCCGTCCCCGAGGGCACCGAAGCCGCGAACTTCATCGCGCATGGCGGGTTCGGTGTGCGATGGCGGCCGGCGTCACGCGTCTCGCTGGTCACCGCCTATCGGTTTCAGCACATCTCGAACGGCAACCAGCTGACCACCAACCCCGGCGTCAACGCGCACGTCCTGTGGATGGGACTGGCCCTCGGCGGCCGCGCCCCGGGTTGATGCCGATCCCGTCCGCGCGTTCTGCTACTCTGTCTTCCTCCATGCAACTCACGCTGCCGCTCTCGACCGACGAGCCACCGACGCGACTCGTGCGCCACCGACGGGCGCGCCGCTACATCCTGCGCGTGCTGGATGACGGCACGCTGAAGGTGACGCTGCCGCGCTGGGGCTCGAAGCGCGAGGCGCTGCTGTTCGTCGAAGCCAACCGCTCGTGGATCGACGAGCAACGCTCGCGTCGTCAGCAGCGTCCGCGGATGGACGCCGGGGAACACGCCGCGCTTCGCCAGCGTGCCGCGACCGAACTGCCGCCGCAGCTGCTGGCGCTCGCGGCGGAACACGGAATCGCGGTCGAGCGCGTCTCGGTGCGGAACCAGCGATCGCGCTGGGGCTCGTGCTCGTCGCGCGGCGGCATCACGCTCAACTGGCGGCTGGCGCTGGTGCCGGAGTTCGTCCGCGAGTACGTGATGCTGCACGAGCTGATGCACCGTCGCGAGATGAATCACTCGCCGCGCTTCTGGCGCCTGGTGGCGGCGGTCTGCCCGCGCCTGATCGAGGCGCGCCGCTGGCTGCGGGGCGAAGGGCAGCAGCTGTTCCAGGAGACGCGATGATGCGACGACGAACGGGCGTGTGTGTGCTGATAGCCGTCGCGCTGCTGCTGGTCCCGTCTCCGGCACGAGCGCAGTTGACGATGGGCGCATTCAGGGGCCTGGCGACCGGGCACATCGGTGCCTCTCTCGGCAACGACGATGCCGGCAACGCGCCGTCGGTGGGCGCGTCGGTGGCGGTGGTCGAGCAGTCCGGCTGGGGCGCTGAATTCGACTTCGGCTACGCGGACTCCGGCGACGCTTCGGGCGAGGGGCTCGACGCGCAGAGCTACATGGTCAACGTGATTGGCGTCTGGCCGAAAGGGAAGCTGCGGCCCTTCGGCGTCGCTGGCGCCGGCGTGATTCACGCGAGCACATGCGTTGCGGGTTGCGCGACGTCCTCGACGTGGACCGACTTCGGCTTCACCAGCGGCGGCGGCCTGCACTACATCTTCAGCGACAGCTTCGGCGTGCGGGCGGACGCGCGCTACTTCACGGCGCTGGGGGATCATCCCGATCCCGTTCGCCAGAATCTCAGCTACTGGCGCATTGCCGTGGGCGCGACCTTCCTGTGGGCCGTCGCGCCCTGATGCGCGCGGCCTTGGCCGTCGCCTCGATGCTGTCAGCGACCGTGCTCGCGCTGCCAGCCGGCGTGGCGAGCTCAGCGCAAGCCATTCCTGCCTACGACACCCTCACCGACACCCAGAAGCGACTGCTCGGAGGCCTGGCACCGCGTCCGGGCGCGGAGCAGGCATCGCAAGCCCGGGCGAACTTCGATGGCGCGGCAACGTCCGTCCGTGCGGCGTTCATCGAGGTGACCAGTGCGCTCGAAGCCGTGTCGCTGTCGGATCACGAGAACGGCGAGATCCTGGGAGTCGCCCTCGACCTCGTCGACCGCGTCGAACTCCTGGAACTGCGGCCGGTGGGCGAGGCCGATGACCGCGCCGCGCGATTGCGGGTGACGCTCGCGTCTGGCGCCACGGATCGTCTTCGGCGGTCTTCCGAGTTCACACGCGCCCCGAGCGCATCCGCACAGGCGGACGCGATCGTCTACCGGCACGAGGGTCCGCCATCGATCGAGCTCATCATCACGAGCCTCACCGCCACCATTCTCGTGCGCTGACGTTCTCGTCGGCTGAGCTGCGTGGCGCCCGTACCATCGATGGGCTAGTCTGCCGATTTCCGCGGTAAGGCCGAGTCCGGTTCTCTCGCGCGCGTAATAGACTGACGGGAGCCGTCATCTGACGGAGGCGCTCGAGGACGGATGAGAAACAGCCTGAAAGTCTTCCTCGTCGTACTGTCGCTGGCCGCGGGTTACGAGCAATACCTGGCCCGGCTCGCGCAGCTGAGCACATCGAGTGCGTTGTCGGTGGCTCTGTACCTCGGGCTCGTGGCGCTGCTGTGCCTCGCGCTCTTCTCGGCCGCGTTCACCCGCGGCAATCTCCTGCGCTGGCTGTACGCAATCGGATTTGCGGGAGCCGCGGCCTTCTGGGACGCCAACCTTCGTGTCACCGGACAGTTTCAGACCTACGACCTGTTCGTCTCGGAGATCGATGCCTTCAGCTTCGTGAACGAGGCCGTGAGCCATTACTGGCAGAGCATCACGTTCGCCGCTGCGTTGGCCCTGCCGGTGCTGGTGGGCATCGGCATGCGGCCCGGCGAGGTGCGGCCGCCCTGGTCGAGGGTGCCGGCTGCGATGATCGCGTCGGCGCCGGCGCTGGCGTTGCTGCTGCTGACGGCGATCATGTTCATCCGCGGCGGCGATGGAGGCCGCGGTGTCCCGGGGATGTACGTGCCGCTCGCGTACCTCAACCTGTTCGCGTATGAAGGGTTGACGCAATCGATCGGGCCACGCGAGAGCGTGACGCTGCCGCGTGCCGGCGATCCGCCCGCGCACGACATCGTCGTCATCGTCGACGAGAGCGTGTCCGGCAACTACCTGGACATCAACGCGGTCAATGGTGTCCCCACGCCGCTGACCGATCCTCCAGACGACGTGCGGGTCTACAACTACGGGTATGCGGCGTCCATCACCAACTGCAGCGCCGGGGTCAATTACACGCTGCGCTTTGGCGGCACTCGGGACGACTATGCGCGGATCAACGCGCGGATGCCGTCGATCTGGCAGTACGCGAAGACGGCGGGCCTGCAGACGGTCTTCGTCGATGCCCAGCGGACCGGCGGCATGCTGATCAACCGGATGAACGAGCGGGAGCTGCAGGACATCGATCGCTGGATCCAGTTCGATGACGTGCCGGTGCGCGACCGCGATATGGCGACGGTCGAGACCCTGACGGCACTGCTTGCGGATGCCACCACGCAGTTCATCTACGTGAACAAGATGGGCGCTCACTTTCCGGTGCACGACAAGGCACCGGAGGCGTTCGCGCGCTATCGCCCGGCGCTGCCGCGCGGCGGCTACGAGGAGGTGAGCGACACCGAGTCGCGGTCGGGGTTGAGCGACACGGCTGCCGACTGGGTGCGGTACCGGAATTCCTATCGCAACACGCTGCTGTGGTCGGTCGGCGAGTTCTTCAGCCGTCTGTTCGCTTCAGGACGGCTCGACAACGCCGTCATCCTCTACACGTCCGACCATGGGCAGGATCTGCACGAGCGGGGAAATCCCGGCCTCAACACGCACTGCGGTCAGACGCCGGTGATGGAGGAAGGGCTGGTCCCACTGGTGGTATTGCACGGTGCGAGCCTTCGCACTGTTGATTGGGGCGCGCACCTCGCGGAGAACCGGAATCGCTCCAGCCACTTCAACATCTTCCCGACGCTGCTGCAGTTGATGGGATACGAGCTCGACCAAGTGCGGGCGACCTACGGCCAGCCGCTGACGGTGCCGACGAACGATCCCTTCACGTTCAACATCCGGTTCAACGCGCGCCTGGGATCGCCGCCGAAGTGGGCCTACATCGACCTGAGGCAGATTGTGACGCCGCCGCTGGACGAGGTGTCGACCGACGGAATGGGACCGCAGAACGGTCCCCCGGCTCGGCGACCTCGCCAGACGGGCAGCCCTGAGCGACCGATCGTGGATGTGCGCACCCTGCGCTAACATGCACGGGTGGCTCGCGCGGTCGGGCTTGCCGTCGGTCTCACCGGTGTCGCACTGCTTGCGTGGCACGCTGGCCGATTGCCACCTCTCCAGGCAGACGGCGTATCCTCCGTGCTCGCGTTGTACGACGGCGTGCGCTCCTCGTTGCCCGTGCGCGGGCACGTGCTGTACGTGGCCACCGCTCCGAACCCCACCGACGCACAGGCCATGAGGTTCATGGCACAAGAAGCGCTCGTGCCCCTGGTCATGGTCGATGACGTGACGGCCGCGGACGCGGCCGTGACCGGGCCCGCGGCATCACCCACGATTGACACGTCGATGGTGAACGCGGGGCTGACGCTCGTGGCCGTGGCGCCGGGCGGCGTGCGCGTGTACCGCCGATGACGGCGTTCCGAATCACCGCGGCGCTGCTGCCGATCGCCGCCGCGTGGTGCTGGTTGCGGCGCCACGAAGTCGGCACGTTGCCCGAGCGCGTGGCGCTGGCGTTCGGCCTCGGGGTGGCGTTGTCGTCCTGCGCGTTCTTCGCCGCCCGCTGGAGCGGCCTGGGTCCGCGTGCCTACATGCTGCTGGAGCCCATCGTGGCGATCGCCATCGGCCTGGTCGCCGTGCGGCAGTCGTCGCCCGCCGCATCGGCCCCCCGACCGGACCGCCAGCGTGACGCGGGACACATCGCTGTCGTGGCCGCCACCGCACTCATGGTCATGGCCCTGCTCGCCATGGTCATCCTGCTGCGGAACACCCTCGCGCATCCCAATGGGGCATGGGACGCCTGGATGATCTGGAACACACGCGGCGCGTTTCTCGCCGAGCCGTCGGGCGCGTGGCTCGATGGCTTCGACGCCGCGCTCGCGCATCCCGACTATCCATTGCTGGTGCCCGGCAGCGTGGCACGGGGCTGGGTCTGGGTCGGTACCAGGGCGTGGTGGGTGCCCGCTTCGCTCTCGGTGGGCTTCACGATCGCGACCGCGGTGCTGCTGGTGGCGTCGGTGTGGAGGCGCCAGGGTGCGGCCCTGGCGAGTGCCAGCATGGCGTTGCTCGTGGCGCCGGAGTTCTTGAGCCAGGGGACGGCGCAGCTCGCCGACGTGCCGCTCGCGTTCTACGCGGTGGCCGCGGTGCTGCTGCTGCACGACGCGCCCGTGTCGACCGTGCGAACCGTGCTGGCCGGTGTGCTGTGTGGCTGTGCCGCCTGGACGAAGAACGAGGGACTCGTCCTGGCGGTGGCGCTGCCGGCGATCACCGTGCTGCTGGTGTTCGTGCGCCGAGGCCGGGCAGTGGCGGCGGATGCCGCGGCGGACCTCGTGATTGGCGCTGGCCCCTTGCTGGTGCTGCTCACGATGTTCAAGCTGATGCTCGTGCCACCGAATGACGTGGTCTCCGGCGTGCTGGCGCCCGGCGCGCTTCGCTACTGGGCGGACACGGCCCGAGTGCAGTTCGTCCTCCGCGAAATGGGCGGCGGTCTGCTTGCCTGGGGAGGCTGGCCCGTTCAAGGCATGACCTTCGTCCTTCTGGTCGTGACCGCACTCGGTGCGAGAGCGCCGTTGTGGCGGGTCCGCCCCCGGATGTCCAGCGCCGCGGTTCTGCTGGGCGTGCAACTCGCAGTGTTCTTCGCCGTCTACGTGATGACACCGCAAAGCGTCGCCTGGCACGTGCAGACATCCTGGCCGCGCCTGATCACGCAGGTGTGGCCGACGATGGTGTGGTGGGCCTGCGCCGCCCTGGCGCCTGACTCGCCGCTGATTCGTCCGGCGTGTCATCTTTCCTCTGGTGTTTCCGATCTTGATCAGAGAACGCCCATGCACCCCGAGGGCGATCTTCAGGAGACCCCATGATCACGCGTGTGCTCGTTGCCGCCTCTCTTGCCAGTGCTCTGCTCGCCGGAACCGCCTCCGCGCAGCCGCAGATGTCGTTGTCGACCACGGTCGTCGCACCCGGTGAGAGTGTATCGGTCACCATCACGGGTGTCCCGGGATCGTTCTTCGCAGTTCTCGGCAGCAGCGTGAACGGCGGCTTCAGTTACGCCGGCGTCGCGCTCAGCGTCGGCAGCGACGTCGTCATTCTCGCGCAAGGGGTGATCAGCGGTCGTGGCGAGGAGTCCATACCGGTCGTACCGCCATTTAACGGCACCATCCTCGATCGCTACTACCTGCAGGCGGTCACATCGACCGCGCCGACTTTCGTGCCGCCGCAGCCGTCGCAGGGGCGCGCCGTCCGGAACGGCGATCTTGTTGCCGGTCTGCTGGGTTCGGAGGGCCCCCAGGGCCCCCCTGGACCTCCCGGACCGGTCGGGGCGCAAGGCGCTGTCGGGTCTCAAGGACCAGCAGGACCCATGGGCGCAACTGGAGCGATGGGCCCGACAGGACCGATGGGGCCTCCGGGACCTGCTGGCCCCGCGAACGTTCGCGTCCGGACACGGTCCGCCTTGATCAATCCGTATCTTGCGGCTGGGGTGCAGGTGCCCTGCGCTCCGGGTGAGCGTGCGACGGGCGGTGGTGGCTCGGTGAGCGGCGTGCCGGGCTTGAATCTCACCCAGAGTGGGCCGTACCCGGAGCTGACAGAAGGGGAAACGCCGAGCGGTTGGTACGTGAGCTATCAGAACACGACCGCTCAAGCCTATTACATCAACGGATACGCGATCTGCGCCGCTCCGTAGTGTTGCTGAGTCCGGAGATCGAGGCGCACGGCCTCGAACGGTCGAATCACGTCGGGTGTCGTTGGTGCCGGAGGAGGGGATCGAACCCACACTCTCGCAAGGAGAACGGGATTTTGAGTCCCGCGCGTCTGCCAGTTCCGCCACTCCGGCACGAGTGAGCCTTCAATTCTACACGCTGGTGCTCTGCAGGGCGCGCGGAACACCCGGACAACGGACTCACGACCCAAGGACCCAAGACCCAAGGACCCAGGACCCAGGACCCAGGACCCAAGACTCAGGACGCAAGACTCAGGACTCAGGACTCAGGACCCAGAACCCCGGGAACCCGTTCTACCGCGGTTGCCAGACCACGCCCACCAGCTGCACCGACACGCTGCCGCGTTTCGGCTTCACTACCACGCGCTCCAGCTCCTCGGCCTGCGGATCCCACTCGGTCTGCA
>Ga0105103_10001180_pt1 | contig 14689 bp, 14 predicted proteins | sample PPLLaktember2015_2_FD_79107 | JGI IMG/M metagenome (GOLD analysis project Ga0105103, IMG submission 79107) | Freshwater sediment microbial communities from Prairie Pothole Lake near Jamestown, North Dakota, USA - PPLs Lake P7 Core (6) Depth... | ecosystem: Environmental > Aquatic > Freshwater >...
CACGAATTCCCGTGCGGCGCCATCAACGCGAGCGATGACGATGCGCGGCTCCCACAGCTGCACGTCTGATAGGTACTGGACGAACCCGGTGATCGTGAACGGTCCGATTACCTCTGTACGGCCTTCAGAGTTCATCGCAGGTGCTGACCTTCTTACTGTGAGCCGGTACCGACGGATTACATTCCAGGCTCTAGGCTGCAGAGCCGCTGCATTTGGAGACGGTCCCAACACGGATCACTGCAGGGATGTCCGACGCGGATGCCTCCTGAGGACGCCACGTCACCGTCGTGAATGATCCTATTTAGCCGGCGAGTCGGCGCACATCCCCCGAATGAGTGGAAACTTTGGGCCGGCTGCCGCCTTGGTCACAACCAAGTGTTGCTCCTGCAGATCACCCCGCGGCCGCTAGCCCGACTTTCACAACGCTGTCGATCAATCGTGACAACACGGTGGGCACGGGTGCACGCGTGGGCGTAGCATCTCTGCGGTCAGCCACTGCATGAGTTCCAGCGGCGATGTTGGGAGGTGACCGGTCCCGTCATACCGCAACGTCTTGAGCCGCAGCGCCAGCGGCACTGCGCGATTACGGACAACCCATCGCTTTGAAGACACCCAAGCCGCCGCCAGCTGCTATTCCGCAGACACGCCTCGGCCGCTTTGTCCGCATGGGCATGGCCGCAGGCGGGCTTGCGGCAGGCGCTGCGGCGCAAGGGCTGAAGCGCATGGCGCGCGGCGAGGCGCCCGATTTTCGCGGTGCGCTTCTTTCCGCGCCTAACGCCAGGCGGCTCGCGGAGAGGCTCGCGCGGCTGCGCGGGGCAGCGATGAAGATCGGGCAGCTGGTCTCGATGCAGGGCGAGGACCTGCTGCCCGCTGAGTTCGCACAGGCGCTCTCGGCGCTGCACTCGCAGGCCGCACCGATGCCGCCCCAGCAGTTGCACCGGGTGCTCGGGCGTGAATACGGCACGGGTTGGGAACGCCGCTTCACCGCTTTCGACCACGAGCCGGTCGCGGCCGCGTCGATCGGGCAGGTGCATCGCGTCACCACTGCGGACGGGCGCGACCTCGCGCTGAAGATCCAGTACCCCGGGGTGGCCCGCTCGATCACGAGCGACGTCGACAACGTCGCGACGCTGCTGCGCCTGTTCAACCTGCTGCCGATCGACCTGGACGTCGCCGGCATCGCCGACGAGGCCAAGCGCCAGCTCCTGCAGGAAGCTGACTACCTCAGCGAGGCAGGCTTTCTCGAGCAGTACGCAACGCTGGTGGCCGATGAGCCGATGCTTCTCGTGCCACGCGTGCATCGTGATCTGACGACCCCACGCATCATGGCGATGGACTTCGTCGAAGCAGCACCGCTGGAGGTGCTGGCGACGATGCCGCAAGGCCGACGCAATGCCGTCGGCGCGCAGTTCGAACGGCTGCTGTTTCGCGAACTGTTCGAGTTCCGCGTCATGCAGACCGACCCGAACTTCGCAAACTACCGCTTCCAGGCCAAGAGCGGTCGGCTGGTGCTGCTCGACTTCGGCGCGACCCAGCACTTCGGCGCCGAGTTCGTCGCGAACTACGCGCGCATCAGCCGCGCCGTGATCAACGGCGATCGCGATGCTGTCGCGCGCGAGGCAGTTCGCGTCGGCTTTGCGGCGGCAGACGATTCGCCCCAGCGCATCGCGGCTGCGGTCGACATGTGCCTGCTGATCTGCGAGCCGCTGCGCCATGCCGGACGCTATGACTTCGGCACATCGAATCTGCCCGCGCGGGTGCGGAAGCTCGGCTTCGAACTGGCCATTCGGCGACGGTTGCTGCAGCCGCCACCACCCGAGGCGTTGTTCCTTTATCGCAAGCTCGTGGGTTCGTTCCTGCTGCTGGCGCACCTGGGTGCGCAGGTCGATGCGCGGTCATTGATCCTGCCATTCCTGGCGAAGGCATAGGCGACGCCAGCCAAAAGCACGCTTCGCAGGCCGTCATCTGCCGCACATGTCGAACGAGTTGAGCGGCAGCAATCTGGAAAATCGGATGCCCGCTGTCAGTCTTGAAGTGCCTTACGCCGGGCAGCGGCTGACTGCGCAAGCTGGATTGGTTCGCCAAGATTGGGCGGCCACCGAGCCGCCGGTCACCGACACACGCTTATTGTCGGGACCGTCGGCAGCGAATGTCCGCATACCAGCACCATCAGTTTGAGTGACGGCTAGCAGGCGGCGAGTTCGCCGGAACCGCTGTCAAGCCTCGACCCATCAGTGACCTTCGCCTTGCCGAATTGGCTTCTGCAAAGCAGCCGCTCGCGCGGGTCCGTCCGTGTAGGACTCAGCAGGCGTGCACCGCGTTCATTCAGACTGCTGGACCGTGCGTTGCTGGAGAAGACAAGTTGCGAGTGCTACCAGGTCGTCAAGCGCGAGTGCGACCGGCTCCTGCCACCGGCCCCGCGAACGAATTGCTGATGTGCTCACGGTCTGCCCGAACGCGCTGACGCGTGGGTGAGCGCGCTGGCAAACCCGTGGTTGACGTCGCGGTGCACGGCCTCGTCGGCCCGAACCGCACGCACGACATCGACCAGCCTGGCGCCGTCGGCCAACTTCCAGTAGTGCTGGGCGATGGCTGGCGCCGGCGGATTGGGCATGCGGCCGCTTTCCAGTTCGTTCAGGTAGAGCGTGTAGCTCAGCACGGCCTCCTCCTCGAAGTAGCCGACCAGCCTGTGGGCCGTCCGGCGTGACGCCAGGTAGAGCCCGAAGTAGCCGATGTAGAACGCCCCCTGTGCCAGCAGTACCACCAGACGCTCGAAGGCGGTCGGGCGGGCTATCTCGACAAAGGTCATCAAGTGCATGCGCTCGTTCTCGGCCTCGTCCATCAAGGTGCGGATCCAGCCGTCGTCGTCGACCATGCGGCGCAGGCAGTGCAGATGGGTGATTGTGGCGCCGACCATGCCCGGCACGGCGGCGACCGTTTCGAGCACGACCGCGCGATGCCCGTAGCGTTTTGCGAAGAACAGGTCGGCGCCAAAACGCAGGCATTGGGTGATGAACAGCGCGATGCGGTCCGACAGGTCTTGCGGTTCGTGGTGCAACACCGGCTCGGTCACGCCATGCTTCGCGGCAAAAGCACCGTTCATCGTGCGGCGGCCGAACACTTCGCGCCCGTTGACCACGATCCACACGGCACCGCCGTGCGCTCAGACCATGCCTTTCGGGTTGCAAGGGTTGCGAGATTCAAGCCGGACTCCTGGGCGGCAGCCGCCTCGTCGCAGGCTAGCCCTGACTTTGCCACCGGTCTGTGCGAGTGCGTACAGAGCTCTGTTCGTCAGCGCACAGACTGCTTGCCAGGGTGCAACCGAACATGGCAATTCAACGGATTACAGACCATGACTACTCTTGCACACCACAACGAATCCGCCCTACGGCCCGCCAGTTCGGCCGCCACCACCGACGAAGGCGTCAAGGGCAGCACCGATTTGATCCATGCCGCCGAAGCCGACGTCCTGCCCACATCTTTCGGGGTGTTCAAACCGGTCGGCTACGTCATGATGGGCTTGCCGACGCAGGCGCAGATTGACGCATTGGTGTCCGCGCTGCACAGTGCCGGCTGGCCTGCCCCAGGGGTGCGGCAGTTCGCACCCCGGGAAAGCGTGGCCGAATTGCGGGCGATGGTCGACAACGCCGGCCCCCTCGCAGGCTTCGGCTACGAGATCACGCTCTTGCGACGTTACCTGGCCCTCACGGAGGAGGGCTACCAATGGCTGCTGGTTAAAGCCGACAACAGCGAACGTGCTGCGGCCGCCGCAGCGCTGGCCCGTGCCGCTGGAGCGACGCTGGCGGTCTACTACCGGACGCTTACCGTCGAAGAACTGATCCCTTGATCCCTTGTGCTCGGTGAGGCCGGTGATCGGAGCGGCGGGTATCGCTTCAGGCGCGGATGCGCTCACGACTTCGGCGGCGGTGCCTTCTTGCCTCGGTCAGGCGCTGACATGCCCTGCAGATCTACCCAGGCGTCGTACTCCGCCACGCTGACACCGCCGACGTCCAGAGCTGCCTGCCTCACATCAAGGCCCTGGGTATGGGCATGTCGGGCGATCTTCGTGGCGCGGTCGTATCCGATGTGCGGCACCAGCGCCGTCACGCCGATCAACGAATGGTCGATCATCGACTGCACACGCGCGGCATCCACTTCGATGCCCTCGATGCAGTGAGTTCGGAAGCTTGTCATGGCATCGGCCAGCAGGCGCAGACTGTCGAGCAGATCACAGGCGATCAGCGGCTTGTAGACGTTGAGTTCAAACTGTCCCTGGCTCGCGGCGATACCGATTGCCACGTCGTGCCCCATCACCTGGGCGCAAACCATCGTCAGCGCCTCGACCTGCGTGGGGTTGACCTTGCCCGGCATCATGGAACTGCCAGGTTCATTGGCGGGGAGCCGCAACTCGCCCAGGCCGGCACGCGGCCCGCTGCCCATCAGGCGAATGTCGTTGGCGATCTTGTTGAGCGCCACGGCAAGCGTTCTGAGCGCGCCATGCAGGCCCACCAGTGCTTCATGTCCGGCCATCGCGGCGAACAGGTTGTCGGCCACCACGAAGGGAGCATCCAGACGAGCGGCCAACGCCATGGCGACCCGAGCGCCGAATTCAGGGTGTGTGTTGAGCCCGGTGCCGACAGCGGTGCCACCGATGGCCAGCGCGTGGACATCAGGAAGCGCGCGCTCGATCGCTGCTTCGGCGAGCCCGAGCTGGGCCTCGTAGGCGCCGAACTCTTGACCGAAGGTGAGCGGCGCGGCGTCCTGCAGGTGGGTGCGGCCCACCTTGAGCACGCGGGAGAACTCCCGGGCCTTAGCGCGCAGCGCGGCGCGCAAACTCGCCAGCGAGGCCAGGAGCGGACGCGCGGACAACACCGCAGCGATGTGCATGGCCGTCGGGAACACATCGTTCGATGACTGCCCCAGGTTCACATCGTCGTTGGGGTGCACGCGCCGATCGGCACCCAAGCCCCCGCCCAGCACCATGGAGGCGAGATTGGAGACGACCTCGTTGACGTTCATGTTGCTCTGCGTGCCGGAGCCGGTCTGCCACACCGACAAGGGAAATTGGTTTTCGAACTCGCCGGCTGCGATGCGCGTCGCGGCCGTGACCATCGCCTCTGCCTTCGTGGCTTCCAGTAGACCGAGATCGAAGTTCACCTCGGCGGCGGCGCGCTTGATCTGCGCCAGCGCATGCACGATCTCCGATGGCATGCGCTGCTCGCCGATGGCGAAGAACCGAAGGCTGCGTTCGGTCTGCGCACCCCACAGGGCATCCCCCGGCACCTCGATGGGTCCGAAGCTGTCCGTCTCCGTGCGCGGCGCGGGCAACACAGTCATGTGATGGTGGAACACTTGATGGCAGCTCCAGGAAGTGGTACGGCTGAATCGATGGTCCCCTGCAGGCGCCACCGGGTCTGTTCGTCAACGCACAGACCTGAAGCTTCCATGCAACCAGACTGAGCGCTGGCCGCTTGCTTGCCTGCAGGCTTGGACCCGCCGGGTCTGATGACTAGGGGCTGGCGGATCCACGCCTCGGCGGCGAGGCCGATTTCCGGCCGAACCCGAGACAAGCGCACTGAACCGGAGAAGCGCCATGGAAAGCTACCTGCACCGAGTCGTCGGCCTTTACACCTCGCGGGCCGAGGCCAACGAGGCCCGCGACCTGATCGTCGCCCAGGGCATAGCGCCCACACAGATCAGGGTATTGACGGCTGAGTCGACCGTCGCTGGCGCGGACGCCAAGTCTGACAGTGACGATGTCCTGAAGGACCTCTTGCGCGACGGCGCCATCGGCACGGCAGTGGGCACGGCGGCAGGTGCCGGCGTATCGATTGCGATGGCGGCAGCCAACCTGACCCTGTTCATCGCCAGCCCGGTGCTGGGCGCCCTGTATCTGATCGGTTGGGGTGCAAGCCTCGGCGGTTTGGTCGGTGCCGTGGTGGGCTCGGAAAGAAGCAAGGGCGACGTTTCCACCCTGATCAAGGACGCGCTGGCCAGCGGGCAGGTCGTGCTGGTGGTTCATGCGCGCAGCTCGGCTGAAACGGCCCAGGCTCAACAAGTGGTGAGCCAACACATCGACCCGTCAGCAGTGCAGGTGTCGAGCGAGAGTCGAGCGGCGATTCCAGCCGCCAGCTGAGCGCAATCGGCGGCAAGGCACGTCGGCTGGCGCTTGAAGCTGTCCCCCTCCGACCCGATGTCAAAGTCAATGGCGAAGTGGGCCCTCATCGTGTTTGGCGCCGTGGTGCTGCTGGTGGTCGCTGCTCTGGCTGTACCGGTGCAGTCGTGGCGCACGGGTGAGGTGCCGCAGCCCGAGTTGCAGCATTCGCCGCCTGAGCGCGTCACCGCGAAGACCATGCGCGTGTGGATCGACGCCGATGCTGCCTGTGGCACGGGCAAGCGCCGCGACCCCGACGACTGCCTGGCGCTGCTCGCGCTGGCGAGCGCCATACACATCGACATCGCCGGCATCTCGACGGTGTTCGGCAACGCACCGGTTTCAGAAGCCGACCAGGTGATGCGCGCGCTGGTGCAGGAATTGGGCACCTACGCCGGGCGCCCAGTGTCGGTCGCTTTGCCTGTGTTCAGGGGTTGCGGTGCATCGGCACAGAAGTGCCTGGAGGACGGTGGCAGCCTCGACGCCCAGGCCGCCCTGCAGCAGGCCCTGCAGCGCGGCACCCTGGACGTTGTGGCCCTTGGGACCCCTGAGCAATCTGGCGGCCTTGCTCGCCCGGGAACCCGCCTTGGCCAGTCGAATCACCCGTGTCATTGCCGTCATGGGCCGCCGGCCCGGCCATCGTTTCCATCCCAGCGAGAACCGCGCTACCGGCGCCATGCTGTTCGGCCACGGCCCGATCTTTCGGGATCTCAATGCCGTGCTCGACCCGCAGGCCGTCGCGCTCGTCCTGGCCTCGGGCATCCCTCTGGTCCTTGTTCCGTACACCGCAGCGCGCCAGGTGTCGCTGACCGGCGGCGATCTCGACCGCATTGCTCGCTCGGGCCCTGCCGGGCGTTGGGTGGCAGAGCGCAGCCGCGCATGGCTCGAGTTCTGGCGCAGCGAAGCTGGGCTGGATGGCTTCTACCCGTTCGACCTGATGGCAGCCGCCTACATGCGCGATCCCACTCACTTTGGATGCGCCCGAGTCACAGCGTGGGTGGGCGAAGACGCGCTGCTGCCCTGGTTCGGTGGCGGTCCGGCACTGCTGGTGGCGCAGCTTACAGGCCTGCCCACATCGTCAACGGCCACAGCGCAGGCGCTCTACTGCGATGTTGTGCGTGTCCAGGTTGACGAAATGTTCCTGTAGCTTGATCCCAACATGCAAGGAGTCTCAAAATGGCACAGATCGAAGAACTTGAAATGGACGCGCACCGGGCGCAGCTGAAGTCGGACGTCAGGGGCCTCGTCGACAAGTACCGCGCGATCTTCGGATGGGACGTGCCGGAGGTCGATGAGACCTTGTCGGACCGGCTGATCATCATGGCTTTGCGTCGGGCGCTTGATGAACTTGTGCAGGAAGAGCTTCCAGCGCCCCGCGCCTAGAGGCGGATTACCTCGCGAGGGGGCGATATGGCACGCGTCTGGAGTCACCCCTGACGAGGCGGCTCGTCGACCGTTGCAGGCTCAGGATTCGAGATCGATCCGTCGGGCGAGGTCACCTTCTCGTCCAGCGCGGCCAGCACCCCTTCGGGACTCATTGCCTGCTGCATGACGGCGGCACCCAAGTCATGGCGGTTCTTCACGTTGGGCAGATCGCGCCGCAGTTCCTCCAGCAGGTCGATCAGCTTGGCTGTCTTCTGTTCGATGAGCAGCGTCACTTTCAAGTCGAGGTGGGCGCGCTGTTCACCCAGCTTCGCCACGCGATTCTGTTTGATCAGCACGACGGTGGTGGTCAGCAGCGCAGCGAGCGCGACAACGCCCTGAAGCAGGTGGAATGGTGCCGCGTCGAACGGGGCCAGCCCAAATGCGGGCAAGACCAGGTTGATGCCTATCCATGCCGATGTGAACAGCAGGATGACGACCAGGAAAGCGGGCTGCCCTACGAAACCGCCGATGCTCTCGGCGTGGCGCTGCGAAGCGCTGCGCTTGTGTTCCTCGCGTGTGTAGAAGTCATGCACGGCACCAATGTTCTGGCCGATCTGTGCGCTCTCCACGCTGGCCGTGTCGGCCGGCGCAGGCTGGGCGTCGGCGGGGGGCGAAGCGGTCTCCACGCGGTCAGTCCACTGCGGCCATCGGGGCCGGTGTGTCTCGGATCGCAAACTCTTCACGCATGGTGCGCCCTCTCAGCAACGGTGGTGGTGGCGTCGTGCAGGTTGGTGACGTGTGCAACCCTTCCATTTGCAGTCTGGGGCTCACTTCGAGCGTGGCCATTTGACTTGCTTGTCAGGTTGGCTAAGCCGCCCGGCGCGAAGCTCCTTCACGGCATGAATCACTGAGCGGGCGACGTTGCGTGCCTCCTCCTGCACCGCCGTGTCCCTGTCGAGGGCCTCGTGGCTGTTGTAGTACGGCTCGTAGTAGCCGATGTAGCGGTCGAGCTTGGCCGCCGCACCGGCGTCGATCAGCCCGATCCACTCCAGCCAGTCGGTCAGATTGCGCCGGTGCGCCTCGACGCCGGCCACATCGCCGTGCACGACCAGGCCGAAGGCGCGGCCGGCCAAGTGCTTGGGGTAGTCCCAACCCTGCTGCTCGATCTGCTTGGCCTCGGCCACGCGCTTGCCGTGGGTCGACGTCGGGTCAGGGTTCCCGCCATCGGCGCAGACCATGCGATCGATCATCAGCTTGAGCGGACTCGGCGACTGGTACCAATAGGTCGGAGCCAGGATGATCACGGCGTGGGCCGCGACCCAGCGCTCGTAGATCTCGGCCATCCAGTCGTCGGCCTGGTCCAGTGCATGGTTCGGGTAGCAAGTGCAGGGCCAGTGGCACAGCGGCATCGCGCTGGACACGCAGCCCTTGCACGGATGGATGTTGCGACCGTACTCCGAGGTGACGAGGCTCAGGTCCAGCACATCGACCTGCATACCGGCGCGCTCCACAACGCGCTGTGCCAGCTCGGTCAGGCGCCAGGTCTTCGAGATTTCGCCCGGACACGTGCCGTCGTTGCGTGCGCTGCCGCAGATCAGCAGCACGCGTGACGGTGTGTCGCGGTCACTCCAGCGCTTCTGCGCCGCTTTCAGGCGCTTGCGGGTGTCCAGCCATTGCACGGAGACCTCGTAGGTGGGGTCGGCAAAGCCGCGGCCGGCGAGCCGGGTGACGGGTGCCTTGCGGCCGTCCTGCACGCCACCCCACGCGATGGCTTCGAGCCGCGCAATCGCGTCGCGCTCGCCTTCGAACGCCGGATCGTAGAAGCGCCCGTTGAAGCGTTCTCGAAACTGTGCACGGGTCAACGGCGCTGGGGCTTGCCCGATGCGGATCTTGGTCATGGGGGTTCCTTGTTGGCTTGGTTCAGCGATCCACTGCGAGAGCGGCAGAAAGCCTTCGCGGCAGGGCGGCTTGCGCCATCAGCTCGCCGAACCACACCCGATAGCCTGCGTCGCTGGGATGCAGGCCGTCCGTGGCATTCAGCTGCTGCTGTCGGACGAAGGGGTCGTCGGCAGACTCGCGAAACAGGTTCACGAGCACGGCGCCGTGGTGCGACGCCGCTTCGCTCGCGATGGCGTGCAATCGACGCGAGCGCCACGTCATCAGCCAAGACACCGGCGCAATGAAGAACGGTGCGTTGCCGACATTACCTGCCGGCATCAACACCACCAGATTGGCCCGTTGGCGTGCGCGCTGCATCACGCGTTCGACATCGTTTTGCAAGGCCTCCAGCCCGCGCAGGCGAACGACGTCATTGCCGCCGGCCATCACCAGCACCATGTCGAAGCGCTCGTCGCCGGCGAGCTGCGCCATGAGTTCTGCAAACATCGCGCCGTCGCGTGCCCGGTTTTCGATCTGCAGTCCTGGGAAGTATTCCCCGAGCAGGCCCGCCAAGCTGGCCCGGGGCGCGTTGGCACCAGTGCCAACGGCCGTGCTGTCACCGACGATGAGCAGCCGAAGGGATGGCTGCGCGAGTGCGCGCTGCAGCGGTTTGCTTAGCCGGGTCAGTTCGACAGATTCATGCAGGCGCCACCCGGTTCTGGCGCCGACCGCAAGGCCGATGCTCACCGCGGTCCAGAGCAGAATTCGTTTTCCGAGAGGGCGAACCGATTCAGCCATGGGGGTCCGCAGCTATCGAGGATGGCGCTCAGGAGGCCTGCATGCCATCGATCTGAATCGCCTGGCTTGCAAGGTAGCGCCGGTAGTCGGCAATCGGCATGGCCGCTGAGCCATGCGCATCGCCGTCGGTCCAGCTGATCGTTGCGTCCAGCGCGGACTCTTCAACCTCGCAGGGTCCAGGTCGGATCGTGATGTTCGCGCCGTCGCCCTCGCGGTATTCGACCTTTCCAATGATGCGGGCTCTCTTGATCATGGTCGCTCCGATGTCTGGCCTCGAGTTGGTGTCCGACGACAGGCGCAACCACGGAGTGCGGCGGTGTGTTCCCGGGCCGTCGACTTACAAGAAGTGCGAGTGCGCGAGCCGATCATTCCGGGCCAAGACGTGGACCAGGCGAGGCCGCTGTGATGCACGTCGTGTGCGTTAAGAGACAGACGACGACCACGGACCGTCCTACAAGGGGCATTGCCTCTCGCTGCGAAAGTCATCGGTATGAAAGAGCCCGTCGTGAACCCCGTGCCCATAGCGAAGACGCTGGCGGAGCAGAAGTCCGACTTCACCGCCGAGAGCTCACCACCGCCGGGGAAGGTCTCGACGTCGACTCCCGTCAGGTCGCCCAAGCCAGGAAAGGCAGCCCCGACCCAGCGGCCTGTACGCGCAACGATCACGCTGAAGCAGGTCGCGGCGCGTGCGAGCCGGTAGACCGAGTCAGGCCGCGTGAGCAGGCCGGCTGAACGGCAGTGGCTCACGCAGAACGCTCCCTGTGCCGAGGGCTGCAGGCCTCGGGCCCTTGCGTCGTTGGGTCAACCAAGTCCAGCGCGGCGCCTGGGTCCTCTTCGCCCGCGACAGACAAATTGGCGTCCTCTCCACGCCCCTCACCTGCCGCGTCGTGGTCGCTGGTGGCGGCGAGTCGATCGGGCTCGAGGGCGTGATCGATCCGCCATGCAGTGATGCTGCTGTCAATCAAGGTGAGCACCGTCGTCATGGGTCGACCGCGACCTGCCCACGCGACTCACCGAAAGGCCATGCGCAATTCACCGAGGTGGACGGTGCTTGCTCAAGTTCTTCATGCTCACCTGTCGTTGCTCCTGGAGGCTGCTCTGTCGGTGGCTGGAGTGCGATGACGCGATGTCCGCCAGCCGGTTGGGCGCGCGCCGTGCTGATGGGTCTTGTTGGGAGTTGCATGACGCGGTTGGTGTCGGCTAGACCAGCAGGCGATTCCAGGCGCCGTAGCGTTCCAGGATCGGCCCTCGGCGCACACTGAGCAGCACCAGCGCGATCCCGAGACCCAAGGTCACTGCGAACTGCAGCTTGTCGGCGTCGAGCAGCAGGGTCACGAACATCAGTCCGACACCGAGCACCGCATTCAGCGCGCGTGCGGGCCGGGCCACGTCGGCTGCCGCGATGGCGACCACGGTCAGCACCGCACAGCCGATGGTGTGGTGGGCGTCGGCCAGGCCTCCTGCGGCATCCAGCGTCACGCGGGTGAACAGCAGCGACACGCCGATCAACCCCGCCAGAGCCAGGTTCCAGGGCAGGCTGACGCCGCCGCCGACGATGCTCTTCAGCAGCACGCCAAGTGGTCGATCGAACTCGTCGCCATCGTCACTGTTGACGCGCTTCTCGTTCGCGGCGGGCAACTCGTCGGTGTCGCCCAGGAACAGCACGCGCAACCAAGGCTGGCCGGCACGCACGCGGCGGCGCAGGAATTGAGCCGTGGCCAGCAATTCGTCGAGCGAATAGGGAATCTGGATCAGCACGGCCGCGCCGCCCACCAGCGCCAGCGTGCTCCAGGTGCCGAGCATGACCGGCTGGATGACGATGAACAGGATGGTCGTCATGCCCAGCGGCACGATCATCAGGCCGAACAGCAGCACCAGCCAGGGAGCCGTGCGCCAGCGCCGGCGCGAGCCAACCAAGCCGGTGAGGATCTCCAGCAGATAGGTGTAGCCACCCAGCGCCGCGTCCGACACGGGCAGCGCCTTCGAAACCCACGAGGTGACGATCTCTTCGGTGCCGTTGCGCGGATCGGTGGGCGAGCCGGCGAAGAACGGGTCCCAGAGGGCGGGGATGTGCCCCAGCTGGTAGCCGGCCAGGTAGCGCGAGACATACAGGCCCAGCAGCGCCAGCAAGATGATCGGCAGGCGCTGGGCCCAGTCCGACGGGTTGTAGCTCCAGCCCGGGGGAATCGTCGGCCCCGTCATGGCCGCGATCGCCGACGAGCCCGGCTCGGGTTTGCTGCACACGGCCAGGCCGAAGATGAGGGCACCGACGAGCGTGTCAGACAGGTAGGCGGCGGCGTTGGCGGTGGACCACATGAAGGGCAATGCCATCACGACCGTGCCGATGCCTGCGCACAGCCAGCGGGCCCAGACTGCGCGCCACGACAGCGCCAGGCTGGCGGCCACCATCAGCAGCAGGCCCATGGCCATCTCGGCAGCCCGCAGACCCGTTTCCTGCACACCCACGAGCAGCGGCTGCGTCAGCAGCCAGCTACCAAGGCCGATGTTCACGAAGTGGGCCCAGCGCCAGTGGCCATGCTCGGCCTTGCGCCGGGCCTCGTGGTCCGTGCGCAATGCATCGGAGTCCCCGCCCGGCGTGACCCAGCCCGGTGCAGGGATGCCGTTGGCGGCATACCAGGCCGCAGGGTCGGTCTTCAGGATGGCCACCATCTGCGGCAGTTCGTCGGCCAGGCGGTGCCGGGGCTCCCAGCCCAGCAGGTCGCGCGCGCGCCGGATATCCAGCGCGTAGTGGTCGTCGGCCATCGCCACCATGAAGGGCCGGATGAAGGGTGCCTGGCCGCCGTCGATGGCGTTGGGCACCACCGGCTCCAGCTGGCCCTGCACCCAGGCGCCCGCTGCCGCCAGCGGCTTGGGCACACGCAAAGTGAGCCAGGTCTCCGAGCCATGCATAAGCCTGCCCAAGGTGTCCTGTAGGACTTCGTAGCCGATGGCATCGGCTTCGCCGATCAGGATCTCGCAACCGGTGGGCAATTGCTCGCGCCGGTCCACCGCCAGCCGCAACGCAGCGAGCATGTCCTCGCGGTGCAACGCCGACTGGCCCACCAGCGTGCTGCCGGAATAGAGATGGCTTTGCAGGTCACGCTCGTAGATGCGGGCCATCTGCCGCGCCATGGTGGGCACCATGGTCTGCGTGTCATACACCCCCGCCAGGCGCAGCACGACCTTGGGGATGTGTCCGCGCTCTTCGCGCACCACCGCCTCGGCGGCGGCTTTCGACTTGGGGTAGGCCCAGGCCGGTGCCAGCGGCTGCGACTCGTCGATGTGCTCGCCGGGGCGGCATGGCGCATGCACGAGCATCGTGCTCGGGTACAGGAATTGGCTCACATCGAAACCCTGCAGCGCGCGCAGCAGGCGCTGGGTACCGTCGACGTTCACCGACCGGTACAGCGGGTTGTCTTCGCCTGTGAAGTCGAAGTAGGCGGCCAGGTGCACGACGCTGGCGATGCGCGGGCCGTAGCCTGTGCGAAAGGCCTGCAGGGCCGCGACCACGGACTCATCGGCGCCGAGGTCCACCGCGAGGATCGGATAGCTGCCGTCAGGTCCCTCCTCCCGCGTCTTGCGATCAAGTCCGACGATGCGATACCCGTCGGCCAACGCCGCCGCGACCGACCGGCCCAGGTTTCCCGCAGCGCCCGTGACCAGGACGATCGGTCTGGCATCCGCGCCGGTCATGGCATCGACTTCATTGGTAGCCGATCCCCATCACGTAGTTGCGCAGCAGCGCCTCTTCGTGGTTGCCGGCCGCCAGCAGCGCCCGCAGCCCGTCGCGGGCGTTCAGCACACCGATCGGGTGCCTGTCAGCATCGAGAAGCAGCACATGGATGAGGCCGCGCGTATGCATCATGGCCAGCACGTCGGAGAGCAGGTCTTCCGGTGCGCAGGCCGTGAACTCGGGCGTCATCACGTCGCGAGCCTGCGTGGTGAAGAAGTCGGCCTGCCCCAGGCCCAGGCGCCGGACCAGTGTGGTCTCGGTGATGACGCCCAACGCAGTACCGGAGCCATCGCACACGACCACGACGCTGATCTGTGCACTCGACAACAAGGCAGCCACTTCGACCAGTAAGGCGTCGGCAGCCACCGTCAGCAGCCGTGACCGGGCGATCGCTTCGATCCCTGACACCAACAAGGGGGCTACGGCACGCGCCTCGGCGGCGGCCACCGGCGGGCTTTCGGGGAGCGAGACGCCGGGATTGACCGGGGGTTGTGCGTTCATGGCGTCAGGGCCGCTTCGAGCTGCCCCTTGTTCATCGCGGAGCGCCCCTTCAGTCCGCGCTGGCGGGCCTCGTTGCGAAGCTGGAGCAAGGTTCGGCCGCCTGGCCCCTTGTGCGAGCGCAGCCCCCCACGTCGGCCGGACGACATGTCGTTGATCGAAGAAGCGCTGGCCTCCCCCGACTCGCCATGTTGTGCCCGTTCCTTGTTGACGACCCGTGCGGCGATCTCCTCGGCCAGGGGCTGAGGCTTGCCCCGGTCGAG
>Ga0105103_10001184_pt1 | contig 14674 bp, 11 predicted proteins | sample PPLLaktember2015_2_FD_79107 | JGI IMG/M metagenome (GOLD analysis project Ga0105103, IMG submission 79107) | Freshwater sediment microbial communities from Prairie Pothole Lake near Jamestown, North Dakota, USA - PPLs Lake P7 Core (6) Depth... | ecosystem: Environmental > Aquatic > Freshwater >...
AATTCTCAAGACTTCCCCTGTCAATACCACCAGAATTTACAATCACTGCAAAGGGGGATCTCGTTGTATTTTTCCTGAAGATGTGGAGGACAGGCTACGTTCTTGAGATGTTGACACCCGTTAATTCTTTTTAATCATTACATTTTTCCAGTAGGTTTTTTCAGAAAAAGCATCCAAAGGGAAACCAATTTCCTCAAATATCATTCCATTATTGACTGCTTTTAATGAGATATCGATACTAAGGATCTGCCGAACTAATGCAAAAAACTACTCATTGAGGCGCTGATTTGCAAGATATAATCTTTGAGGAGATTGAGAAGAGGCAAATTCTTCAGCCTCTCGAGTGAATCCGTACGCAGAAGTAATCACTAAATTATCTAGGCCAGGGATATAATAATTTCTTGAAAGAGTTTGGGCCTCCTCGAGAGTCAGCGGATGGTCTTGTTGAGAAAATATCAATCCCTTGAGCTTTCCTTGATCAATAGAGATGAAAGGGTTTTTGATCAGAAAGTCCAGCAGCTGTTGTTGATGACTGCAAGTCTTCATGCCAAAGACAGCTTTACCGTCAAGCGAAAGCCGGTTGCTTTTCATAATTTCCATGCCCCATCTCTTCTTATGAACAAGGGGTCCATCATTGAAAAAGGGCCTGCAGTGGCCGAAATCAACCCACTTGTATCCTTGTTCTTTTGCCCAGGCTATAGTAAAGTAATAGCAAGCTAACAACGCCCCTTCTTCAACGTATTTGATGTTGCCGTCTTTTACTCCCACATAACGCCCCGAAACAATCTGATCTTTCATTTCAAGAAGGTATCCTGCTATGCATTCGCTCCCTCTGTTTACCAGAAGGAGCCCGCCTCTTTCAAAGATCTTCCATAAACCGTGAAATCCGCCAACTAATGACAATTCTCCGTACTTTTTATCTGCATAGGGCAAATACATATGGTAATAAAAGTATTCGAATTTCGTCGGGTCTCGGGTCATCTCTGAGTAATATTCGTATTGCATCGCTCTTTTTAGATTTTCACGCAACCCTCGGCCCCTTCTCCCTGTTGGTAAAGGTTTTGTGGTATCCAGTTTGAACATGGCCCACTCAGGGAGAACAACAAATCCTTGTCGGGATAAGAATCTCGAAAAGAATCCGTCCATTCCGATGAGAACCAGGTCAGCATTTGGACTATATGACTTGATGTGTGATTTAACTTTTCCTATGAAGGCTTTGCCCAATTTTTTCTTCGCAGGCTTGTCAGCATATACGAGATTCAGGATGTAGGGAAGCATCCCTTTTCCTTCGCCATAGAGTAAGGTAGTAACGTTGCCGTCGCCCCGCTTGCTCTTTCCCTGAAGTTGATAAACAGGCAGGTGGAGTTGGGACACAATCGAAAAGATTCTTTTTACCGCGAAATAGGAAGGCTCTAATATCGGAGCAACACGCCTCCTCGCACTTACTGGCAGCCTGTCGTACATTGTGGAAAACAATCTCTGGAATTTAAAAAAAACCATACTATCCTTTCTCCTGCCCTAGCCGGAACAGTATGTGGGATTTTCCCTGCTTAATCCTTTCATTTAACACTATAGGTCTTGAGTTTCACGTTCCAGCGAAGGTTTTTCCCTATGCGAAGGTATAGTTTAAGGCTGATTATTCTTGCGTCGAGCTTTTTCTTAAAACGTAATGCGGGTTTGTTGGAAAAATCAGAAACGCTGTACAAAACGGTGCGACCGATCTTGGCCAGTTCCTGATAGCAACTGTATCGCAATAAAGGCGCTATGTTCAGCCCTCGGTAAGCCCTGAGTACATACATGTCGTAAAGGTACGCCTCGTTCTCACAGAGAACAAACCCCTTGGTTCGGGGAAAATCAAATATATCGAATCTACACCAGGTGAATGCCGCGATGTTACCTTTGAACTTGAGCCCCAGACATTTATGGCCTTTTTTAAGATTGTCTTGCATGTTAAGTGCAGTGACAAACCGTCCTTCGATACGGTCGAGGTTTTGGACATCTTCATGGGTAAGAAAAGCTATCTCGTAATCTTGAGACACAACTCCGAAATCCTTTGGATTCCCTTCAAGCAACCCCTCTTTGAAGACATAGTATGGTCTGATGACAAGGCCACTACGAGACATTACTTTTCTTCCAACAGTTTCCAGTATGAAGTCATAGAGAAATCTCTGTTTTATAATCTGAAAAGTTCGACGACTGATCACTGTCATACGACCTTCTGTCCTATGGCCATTGTCTTTCCCATTATTATGGCTCGATCAACGCGATTGGTTCACATACCAATCAACATTCTTCGGGTCTCTTCGTGGGAGTAAGGTTCAAATCCCATCGCGTCTGCGATCTTTACAATTCTCTGAATGAGGTCACGATTGGTTGCCAGAACCGTTCGATCAGTGTCGAACCAGATATTGTCCTCCAGGCCAACACGGACTCCACCCCCCGAGATCAAAGCCATAATATTCATTGTCAATTGTGTATCCCCCACTCCAGCAGCCGACCAAATTGCACCGTCAGGCAGTTCATTGACCATGAGCCCCAGGTTCAGCAAGGTAGATTGCGCGCAAGCAATATTGCCCAGGATGAGATTGAAATAGTAGGGAGGTCGTATGAGGCCTTTGTGGATGAGGTAGCGAGCATAGTTGATCATACCCAAGTCAAAAACTTCCATCTCTGGCTTAATACCTCGTTCGAGCATCTTCTGGGCGAGAGCCTGGATCATCTGGGGACTGTTAATGCTTGCCTGTTGATTGAAGTTTAGGGAGCTAAGCGTCAAACTCCCGAAATCGGGCCGGAGTTCCCCATCGAGATCGAGCGCTTCTGATCTCTTCTCGAATTCCGAGAAGGTTCTCCCGCTTGTTGTCACACAGATTATAAGCCTCGGAAAATGGCTGCGGATTTCCCTGATAATATCAGCGTAAAACTCCTTCTTATAAGTAGGTTCTCCGGTATAAAGGTCCCGCGCGTGGAGATGGACCATATTAGCTCCAAGTTCTGCCGCTTCAAGCACCTGCTCAATAGTTTCATTTACCGCCACAGGTACGTAGGGAGTCATTTTCTTAGTTGGGATCATACCGGTGGGAGCGAAGTTGAGAATAAATTTTTTACTCACAAAGATTATTCCTCATGTTTCTCAATGATTATCATAGATTTAAGAAGTTGTCTTGTCAAATCAGTTTGATATTCCATGCATTTGCACCCGGCAAGGGATGTGCCTATATGTAATAAAAAAACGCATTAAGCCTTAAAATAATTCTTATAATTAATACCTAATAATTGTTTTTTAAACATAATTAATTATCGAGTATATTGCAATATACTTTACCATTTATCTGGTGTAGGGAGTTTAGGGGACGTTCTTGAAATGTTGACATCTTGAGCATTTTGTGTAATAGTTTCGCATGCCCAGAAAGAATCGCATCGATGCACCAGGGGCTCTCCACCATGTCATCATCAGGGGCATTGGGCGCTCCCCAATCTTCAGAGACTCACAGGACTATGAAAACTTCATTTCCCGTCTTGCTCGGCTTTTGAGTGAGACTACCACATCCTGCTATGCGTGGGCGCTGATGAAGAACCATGCTCACCTGCTTCTTCGAAGCGGTCCTTCTTCTCTTACATCATTCATGAGGCGTTTACTTACCGGTTACGCTCAACAGTTTAATCGACGACACAACAGATCAGGTCATCTCTTTCAGAACCGTTACAAGTCATTCCTTTGCGAGGAAGATCCCTATCTTCTTGAACTTGTCCGATACATCCACCTTAATCCAATCCGAGCGGGTGCGGCAAAGGATATGGCTGCCCTAGAGAAGTTTAGCTGGTGCGGCCATGGTGTGCTTATGGGAAAAATCAAGCAGGACTGGCAGGATTCTTCTTTTGTATTGTCTCTTTTCCATGAGAAACAATCTTTTGCAAAACGAGCATACTATTTATTTGTTGAGAAGGGTGTCGCCTTGGGCAAAAGGACTGATCTGGTCGGGGGAGGACTTATCCGCTCAGCAGGAGGATGGGTTGCCGTACAGAGTTTACGAAAATCCAAAGAACGTTTTGCAAACGATGAACGTATCCTTGGAAGCAGCGAATTTGTTACCTCTGTTCTCAAAAAGGCAAATGAAGACTATGAGAAAAAGATCAGTGCTAGGACTCAACATCTTGATATTGAGAAAATCATCGATGTTGTCTGTGAGCATCTCGGCTTGAACCCCGCTTTTCTCAACAGCCCTTCGAAACAGACACACATTACCCGCGCACGAGCAATCATTTCATCTATTGCTTTTGATACATTAAGATTGAAAGGCATAGACATTGCTCAGCGACTGAATCTAACCCCAACAGCGATATCAAAGCTTTCTGCGAAAGGGCGTACTGATCGATCAGCAATTGATATTAGCAGATCTATTCTTACAATAAAATGAATCATAATTTCAACATTTCAAGAACGTCCCCAAAACTTGTTTTTATTATTTTTTTACTGCTTTTGGTTTTGCTGCATCAAAACGTAATGGCGTTTTCTTCTAAAGATGGTTTGAGCTCTGTCAATGGCGCCGCAATGAAATTAGTACAATTTTGCTTTGAACCTAAAATTGGCCTTGATGAGAACGCTGTCGCCACTCTCGTGGACTATGTTTTAGTTCCAAAACAAGATAAAGAGCACGCTCTCCAGAAATCACTGGAATCTACCGGTGCTTATTATGAATTCGATACCAAGACCACCTTTGCCCGACTCATAGAATACTCATATAACCCTCGCATCCCGTTTGCGGTCACGAGGCCATCTTCGCTTCGCTCCTCAGCTTGGACCACCCCTCCGGCTGAAACTCAAAAGTTGCCCACCAGTTGGAAACCGGCGCCTCCTGGAGGGGCTCCGTTTATTATCCACGGAATAGAACGTGCTTCAAACACCCCCGATCTGTCTACGGGTGTCTATCACGAATATGATATGAAAAGAACCCTTATTCTTCTTAACCACAAAGGACGCCAGGCACTGGTCTCCGTATCAAAACAGATAGGCGTATCGGATGTAGGAAAAAAAGGGTTTATTTTGGGCAATGATAACGACTGGAATTACTACTACTCGGATGAACCTGGTTCTACTATAACTGGTCTTGGATGGGCAAAGTCTTACATTTACGATTATTTTTCAGTCAGCGTCTTTGTAGAATCAGGCACTGCGTCAACCATCGTCAGGACGGGTATTTTTCAATGGCTTCGGGCCGGATGGTCAGGAATCAATTTTGTAAAATCAAGTCATATCATTCGTGGGATGAAACGCTTCGCTCGTGATTGTAAAATCATTATGGAATCTCCTCGATTGCCAACTCTGAATCAAACTATCTCCCTTTATCAATTGCTTTCTAATATGACAATAAGTGATCTGACAAAAGAGTATGTCGCTTTGCGACAAGCGCAAAGATCTTTGGCTGTCCAGACCGGCAAAATAGGCAAATCTGAAAAAGAAGAAAAGGCATCTTTTACCAACACATCCAAAGATCAGATGGTTGAAGAGCTTATGGTGGAAAACCTTAAAATGACGCTTGGAAAACCGAACCTGCTCGGAAAACAATCTTTTTTACTGTCACCCACAAGCCATTAATATCTATGGCCAGTCCTGCTCCTTGTAACATTTTACAGGTGTTGGAACCTCCCCTATGAGCACAGCAAAAAGAGGTAGATTGAGAAATTATTTTTGTGTTGCAATGTAATTACGTTTGCACCACACTATCAAAGTGCGTGACTCTTATCGCAGAAACTCAGAAACGTATTCGAGTAATCTAACTCATCACACGTTACGCGTTACCATTCACGGTATTTGAGGAGGGATTATGAGTGAACTTTGGCGCTTTTCGAAGGATACACAGTATGTACTCAATAAAACAAGGCTTCCTTCAGGGGGATGGATAAACCTTTGGCTCAATATCGGCCATTACGAGGTAACCCAGGAGGCTGCCGAGCGGTTTGGTTTCTCTTCTGCCGCTGTAGATATTCTCCGTGATGCAGCCCAAGACCCTGATTTTTACGAGTTCACCCTTCCCTCTGCCCATGCCCAGTCACCGGACAAGGTTGCCTTTATGCCCCCGGGACCTGCCAGGGATAAGGCCATCGAGACGGGAATCGATGCATATAAGCGATGGGTGTTAAATCTTTTTGGCAAGGTTCGCCAGGCGATGCTGAAAAATGATACCAGGGATTCCATTTACTGGCTTGGCTATGTGCTTCATGGCCTCCAGGATCTCGGCCCCCACGGCGGGATGCCGAACCCTGAGCATGCTGCCCTTGATTCGCTTAATCAAAGCCCTGACCAGGACGCCAGCAGCGTACAACTCTCACAGTATTATACCCATGAGTTCCTGCGACATGTCCGCGAGGTTCTGGGGGAGGACAATTTTGATCTCCTGCGCAACTGGGATGGCGATGGCAACCTCTCAAAATCAGAAAAAAAATCTCTCTTTGGACACGGATGGGACCTCTCGATAGGGGCCGTTATCGAATTCAAGAAAAGCGGGGAGAAATACCTTACCATGACCCCGCCACCCGTATCTGTTCGCTGGCCACGGGAAAGGGTCTTTACCGAGATTATTGAGTCTTTGCCTGATACAAATGCTGATAGAAAGTTGGCTCTCGTCGGGAAAACCAAGAAAACAGGCGTTGAACGGTCAAAACCGACATTCCAACCACTTGGACCGGCCATGACCCCTCAACCAAAGGCCAAGTGGACTGTAATGGTCTACATGGCCGGCGATGATTCCAATCCCGACGGGATTGAATATGCTGTTACCCAGGACCTTCGGGAGCTCAAAGATGTTGGATCGCATGACTTGGTCCATTTTCTTGCCCAGACCGACGAATGTCGAGAAAAAAATTCCTATCGTTACCGTCTCAGGAAAGGAACCCCCATTGCCTCGGACAGGCTGGGTGTCTACCGGGGTGATCTGAATACCGGAAGAGTAGCGACCCTCGTGGATTTTGTCGACTGGTCTGTGCGTAATTTCCCTGCAGACAGGTATGCTCTGGTTCTCTGGGGACACGGGAGCGGACACGATGACCAGGATGTTTACCGCCTTGCCCGGGGAGACATCTCGCCCCGTCTTGCTGCTCGCCTTGCCCAGGACAGGATCGGGTTTTTCGGCAGGACTCGGCGTGCCATGCTGGAACGGAATGGCCCCAATAAAGGCTATGGGTTTGACAGTACCGCTGCTGATTTCCTTGACAACCGTGAGTTGAAGCGGGCTGTCATATCCATCGTTAAAAAGATTGGCAGGCCATTAGATCTCCTTGGCTTCGATGCATGTCTCATGGCCAACATGGAGGTGGCTTACCAGTTGAGAGGACTCGTAAACTGGATAGCTGCAAGCGAACAGACCGAACCGGGAGACGGCTGGGCATACAGAGAGGCTTTCAAGGGGCTTGCCACAAAGCCAGGACAGGAAACAAAATTCCTAGGCAAGACTATCGTGAATTCTTTTGGAGATGCCTATGGCAGAGAGCAGACCCTGAGCCTTGTCCACGTACAGAAGATAGATGATCTGGCAAAGAGCCTCAAGGAACTTGCCCAAATCCTCAAAGACAAAGAACCATCAACCTTTCACAAGGCTGTAACAAAAGCAACTGACCTCTCACCTGAAGGACGCGAAGGCTACAGGGATCTTGGGGCCTTTTTAAGAGCACTAGAGAATGACACGGACAGCGCTGTATGCTCAGCCGCATTGCGGTGCACGAAGAGCTACAAGCGGGTAATCCAGGCAAATGCCGGGCCCGGCACCGGTCTTACTATCTACCTTCCTGGCCACTATAATCCATATATACCCGGCAGCACAGATGCCCTGTACCAGCTCATGGATTTTCCCATGGAATGCGGATGGTCACAACTCCTTGATAAGGTCAACAGTCCTCCCGGGTGGGACAGGACAACGGCCAGCCGTTTCGCCCTTGAGCACAGCTCATCCGTACCACGTTTTGGCGGCTTGTATGGCATTGACCGCCACAATGTGAAAGAGATACTTCAGGGGATTTCCCCGGACAGGAGGGTCAGACACTGGGTAGATCTCTCACGGCGGAGTATCTTTAGTGACATGAAAGACAAGATCGATGACGTGATCGAATACATGCAGGATGACAATGAGACTCCAAGGGTACGTATCTTTATCCTTCCCGGCTTGATGGGCTCTCAACTCAGCGACCGAGACGGTAACCATGGACTTCTCTGGATCGATCCTGTCGGGCTTGCCATCGGATCTGATTTTCCTGCTCTTAGCCTTACGCCCGAAGGAATCCATGATGCAGATCCTGGATTGAAAATCGAGGCAGCCGGCCCTATACCACTTATTTATGACAGGCTTTCAGTCAGCCTCATGGCTGCATTCGGTCGATCGGTAGACTACCTAGCCTACGATTGGAGAAAACCGGTAGCACTCAACGGTGAAAAAGTTGCCGAGCGTATTGCAGGAAAGGTCAAGGATGATGGAAACGTTCCTGTTGTCCTCATTGCCCACTCCCTGGGAGGTCTTGTGGCTGCTAAGGCCCTTGAGTCTCTTAAAAAGAAGTACCCTACAATTCATCGACGTATTAAAGGACTCATTTCGATGGGCACCCCATGGAAGGGATCATTCAACGGAGCCTTGGCAATGACAGCTCAGGGCATTACTGTTGAGCAGTTCGCACTCCTCACAAAATGGGATGCACGGGATATTGCGAATATTTGCCAGACTTTCTGGGGGCTTTCCGACACATTACCCATAGATAACCCTGAGCTTCTCAAACCTGAAATCTATGCACCGGGGCCCCTTGCATCATCGTCGTACGCTGCCCAGCAACTTTCCTCGCCCCAGAACCTGAACGCCACACCACCAGCCAACACACTGGCAATTGTGTGCGATCGTTTCAGCACAGTAAACAACATGGTGCCAAAAACAGCCGGCTTCGAAATAGAGGAAGGACCAGGGGATGGCACAGTCCCACTCTGGAGTGCAACACGCGGAGGTACACTTGAATCGGTTACGGTTGATCAAAAACACATGACCTTGCCGCTGGATAGCAAAGCCATCAAAGCCACTATCGACAAAATATCTGCCTGGACTGCCATTACGCCAAGACTCTTAATAGATACTGGAGAGATTGACAAGGCTCAGGTATCAATTCCCCTGACACGGGATAGTTTTATTGAATCCCTTGAAAACATGGATGATAAGCCTCTCCCCCTTGGAACATTTACGAGCATGCTTTTCCTTGGCTAAGTCCTTAAACTTTACCTTGACAGTATCAAAAATCATGCTAATCTTTCATTAAAGCTGAAGTTTTTATCAGCTATTTGAATGGAAGGAGGTGATGGTTGTGAAGAGGGCATTGAGAAAAGAGGTTCTGGAAAAGGAAGCCACTTTTTGGTCGGCCGTCAAAGCGGTGCATGCCACGTCGACAACAAAGAAATGTCACAAGTGAAAAAGCTGAAAGGGTTAAACCCGAATGTTGCAGGTCTGCAACATGAACAACAATAGGCAGACAGGGCCTTCTCCTGTCTGCCTGATTCCCTGAGAAAATATACATGACAACATCTACTAGACCCGTGGATTTTTTCTTCCAATGGCACCTGACGGAGCGATGCAACCTCAGGTGCACGCACTGTTATCAGGAAGATAGTAAAGTCGGAGAGGTATCCCTTTCCAAGGCAAAGGAGATTGTTCGAATAGCTTACGATACTATCCGGAGTTGGTCAGATACGTACGAAATTAGTTTCTCCCCGAGTTTTAATGTGACAGGAGGTGAACCCTTCCTATCTCCCTTTCTCCCGAATATTCTCCGCCATCTGAAGACAAAAGAATTCGACATATTTCTCCTCACAAATGGGACCATGATCGACCGCGAAAAGGCTCAAATGTTATCCGAAATCCCTATACAAGGGGCCCAGGTTAGCGTAGAGGGGCCTGAGGCAATCCACAACCAGATCAGAGGCAAGGGCAGTTTCAAGAAGGCCATGAAGGGCGTAAGTCAGCTCGTGGATGCTGGCCTCATCGTCACGCTCAACGTAACACTTTCAGAAATTAATTGTGGATATTTAAAAGATTTAGTAGAGCTTGCGTCATCGGCGGGTGCACAACGGCTTGGTTTCTCAAGGCTTGTTCCTTATGGCAGAGGTAAAGACCTCATCAACAGGATCATCTCACAAGACAAGCTTCGACAGATATATCAGGATATTTTGGCCATACGAAATGACAAGGTATTCATCGCAACAGGGGATCCTATTGCGTCACAGATAGGTGTCGAAATAGATGACGGGCATGCAGACATCCCTCTCGGTGGTTGTGCTGCCGGTGTCTCCGGCATTACCATCCTTTCGGACGGGACCCTCACCCCGTGCAGGAGGCTCGGCATCCCTGTCGGTAATATCCTCAAAAACTCACTTAGGGAAATCTGGGCAACATCGCCGGTTCTCGAGTCCCTCCGCACAAAAACATTATACAAGGGAAAATGCGGCACATGTGCACGATGGTCGCAGTGCAGGGGATGCAGGGCTATTGCCTATGCCTACTCCTTCTCGCAAGGTATCGGTGATTATCTTGCCGGAGACCCTCAATGTTTTATTGAAAATTCATCTGCCCCTCAAGGGTGACAGTGTCAGTTCAGATGCTTACACTATTATAAATTTTATTCAGGGAGTACAACATGGCTAGATGGAACATCGATCCGGATCATGCTGTTGGCGAATTCACCATCAAACACATGATGGTGACCCCTGTTCATGGACAGTTCAATAAAGTTTCGGGTCTTATTAACTTTGATCCTGCAGATCCCGCAAACGCGTCAGTCGAGGTAGAAATCGATGTGGCAGGTATTTATACGGGAGTTGACCGCAGAGACAATCATCTTCGGAGTGCGGATTTTTTTGACGCCGAGAAATTTCCCAAAATGTTTTTTAAGAGCACCCTCATCGAAGTGGCAGGCCTCAATCATTGCAAGGTCACCGGTGATCTCACCATTCACGCCATAACAAAGTCAGTTATGTTTGATGTAACTTTCGCAGGCCCTTCCAGATTCTTCGATGATGAGTTGAAAGAAACATACACTACATTCGGTTTTCGTGCCGCATCAAGCATCAACCGCGAAGACTTCGGCATGAAATGGAACGCTCCCATAGAAGACGGAGGGTTCATGGTAGGCAAACATGCAGACATCATCTTTAACGCTGAAGCAGATCTCATCAAGGAATGAACCCGGATTCTCCATTATGATAAGCATCTGTGTCTGTCTAACGACTAATCTAAAAAAAATTAGGAGGGAGAATATGTTGAGAGTATACAGCTATATGGTAATGACCTTTTGTGTTTTGTCGGTTGTGTCTGGTCTTCTATTTGAGAACAGACCTGCTGCGGCCCAAGACGTTATAGCGGAATGGGGCTCCATTAAAACACCGCCGCCTCCGGAACTGAAAGATGTCACGATTGACCCCAAAACAACAGCCTTCCTATTGCTGGATTTTAACAAGCAGACTTGCAATGCTGAACGCCGCCCCCGTTGCATAGCATCGATCCCGAAAATGAAAAAACTACTCGACTATGCCCGCTCAAAAGGGATCTTTGTCGTGTATAGCCTATCTGCGGGGGCAGCGCCCGGAGATATTGCCACAGGTCTGGCGCCAATGGCAGACGATCCTGTCGTTACTTCGGGACCTGACAAATTTATGGGAACTGACCTTGAGAAAATCCTGAAAGACAAAGGCATCAAAACGGTGATCGTGACAGGCACAGCGGCCCATGGTGCAGTCCTCTATACAGCAAGCGGGGCAGCGCTGAGAGGCATGCAGGTGATTGTTCCGGTAGACGGTATGTCTGCAGAGAATGTCTATGCCGAGCAGTATGTTGCGTGGAACCTCGTCAATGCACCCCGTGTTTCGGCAATGGTAACCTTAACGCGAGCGGAAAAGATAAAATAGCCGGACGAGCGGGAAAAGCAGGATTAGGGATTAAAGGGGTAAGAATTAACAAGCCCATTCTTGGGCGAGAAGGGAGGGCTCTGTCCCACTTAGCTTGGTAGGGGAGGCTTTCGATTCATAACGGGACATACCTAAGTCCCAGCAAATGCATAAAATCTTTTGACATTAACCTATCTTTTTTCGTATTATTCTTTCGTCTCATGGTTAGATATTTGGGAGGACATAATCGATGCGAGAGATGAAAGGTGTAAGCGCCTGGATCATGGGTGTCCTGTTCGTTGGCTTTGTAGGTTGGTCACTCTATGGCGCTGTCACCCCGATTGAGACATACATCTTTCGCATGGTTCACGTGGGTTTCATTTTTGCGTTGGCTTTTCCCGCCTATCCTTTGCTGAAAAAATCTGGTCCTAAGGGATGGATCGTAGATCTTGTCCTAGCTGCCCTTGGTGTGGCCACTATTGTATGGGCCTTAACTGATGTGGATCAATTTATCAGGCGCTCGACCCTACCAGACCCCCCAGATTTTTATTTTGGGCTCATAGCCATTCTATTGCTTGCTGAACTCTCCCGCCGGGTGGTGGGTATGACTTTCACCCTTGTCCTTGTAGGATTCTTTCTGTATTGCTGGCTCGGTCAATTTTTTCCCGGACCCCTTGCTCACAGAGGCTATGAGCTTGACCGCATTGTCGGTCACATGTACATGACGCTGGAGGGCATGTTCGGAGTGCCCCTTTCGGTAAGCGTCTCTTTTGTAACCCTCTTTGTTGTTTATGGCACCTTTATGGATGTTGCAGGTGCAGGCACCTTCTGGCTGGAGCTTTCCCTTGCCGTCATGGGTAGCCATGCTGCCAGTGCCGGCCGAGGAGCAGTAATCACTACGGCACTTTTAGGCGGACCCCAGGGAAGTGGAGTGGCCACGACTATGTCAGTCACGCCGGTCATGTGGCCAATCCTAAAAAAAGCAGGATACGATCCAAACATGGCAGCAGGGTTGATTGCTGCCGGTGGAATCGGGGCGGTTATCTCCCCTCCCCTTATGGGAGCAGCTGCCTTCCTTATCATGCAATTTCTAAACGTCGCCTTCTGGGATGTGGTGATCATGGTTATAGTCCCTACGCTCCTCTATTACGTGGGGACCTTCTTTATTGTCGAATTGGAAGCAAGAAAACACAACTTCACTCCCCCGGAATCCTCAGGGAAGAGCGCCGGACAGGTAATGCGCACCCGCGGACATCATCTGATCTCCCTCGTTGTCCTGGTCGCATTGCTGGGTATAGGACGTTCCCCTCAATCTTCAGCCATATGGGCAATCGTCGCGGTTATTGCCACCAGCTTCCTGAGCAAGGATCGTAGCGAGTGGCTTACACCCAAGCGGATCATCCAGGCATCAATTGAAGGGGCTCAGAACATGATCCCCGTTGCCGTGCTTCTTGCCGGGGCCGGCATTATTGTAGGCACCTTCACCCTTACCGGTCTTGGCCTTAAGGTGTCAGGCCTCATAATGTCCTTAAGCGGTGGCATACCCATAGCTGCACTCTTTTTGGCCCTACTGGCCTCTATGATTATCGGGTTGAGCCTCCCCATTACCGCTACCTACATCATGACAGTAGTCATGGTAGCGCCCGCGCTTGTCAAGGTTGGATTACCCATGCATGTGGCTCACCTTCTCGCCTTTTACTTTGCTGTTCTTTCCGAGGTCTCTCCCCCTGTAGGGCTGTCCCCCTCTGCAGCAGCGGCTGTTACGGGTGGCAACCCTTTCGGAGCTATGATGCAGGCCTGGAAATACTCCTTACCTGCTTTCCTTGTGCCCTTCCTTTTTTCCGCGACTACTGATGGGGCAAATCTCCTGATTCTTGATGCAAACCTCATCGGATTTATCATAGCTGTCGTCAACAGTTCTGCCTCCCTTTTCTACCTCTCTATAGGTATCGTGGGTTTTCTGAGGGGACCACTTGTTCTTTGGGAACGTGCAGTGCTTATCGTTGCAGCAATTATTATGGCATTTACCTCCATCAGGTTCTCTATGCTTGGGATTCTTCCCCTCGTAATCGGAGCTCTTGTGGTGATACAAAATATATTGAAATATAAAACAACAGGCACGATGAGGCCATCAGATCTTATGCCTGGATAGGGAAAAAAGGAAATTAAAGAACCTTTCCTATGTAAAATCGCAGCAATCTCAATCAGGAGGTAGTAAATGAGACATCGTAATACATTATTAGGGTTTGTCTTAATCGTCGTTTGCCTGACTCTCTTGGCTGTTTCTGTGTCGGCACAGCAAAAGCTGTCCTTTAGTATTGTCGCAGGCGGCACCGGCGGGGTCTGGTACCCCCTCGGGGGAGCTATTGGAAGTGTCATTACAAGTAAGGTACCAGGGGTTGAAGCAACCGCAGAGGCAACAACGGCAGCCATCGATAACCTCAAACTTCTGGGAGCCGGTAGGGCTGGAATGGCCTGGGCCTATGACTATCATGTGGTATGGGCCAACGAGGGGAAGATTGAGGCCCTTCGGAAGAAATTCCCTATGCGCGTTGTAATGGGGTTCTATGAGCAGCCATTCCATATCGTGACCAAAGAGGGAACGGGCATTAAGACTCTCATGGATCTGAAAGGAAAACGGGTTTCAACTGGCGCACCCAACAGTGGTACCGAGGAACAGGCAGAATACGTCGTAAAAGCCCTTGGGATTGACTGGAACAAGGACATGAAGCGTGAAAAATTGTCTGCTACCGAATCTGTGGCAGCCATGAAGGA
>Ga0105103_10001186_pt1 | contig 14640 bp, 15 predicted proteins | sample PPLLaktember2015_2_FD_79107 | JGI IMG/M metagenome (GOLD analysis project Ga0105103, IMG submission 79107) | Freshwater sediment microbial communities from Prairie Pothole Lake near Jamestown, North Dakota, USA - PPLs Lake P7 Core (6) Depth... | ecosystem: Environmental > Aquatic > Freshwater >...
GATCCAGTCGAGGCCGGAGATACCCAGATCGAAATACCCTTTGTCCACGTAGGTCGGGATCTCCTGCGGGCGGAGGATCTTGATCTTGCCGATACGGCTGTCGGCAATCGTTGGATTATAGTCGCGGTCCGTGCGCCGGACCTCGAGATCAGCCTCTTTGAAGAGCTGGAGTGTCTGGGCTTCAAGGCTGCCCTTCGGGAGTGCAATGGTGATCATACCGTACACCATCGGCTTAAAAAACGATAAAGGCAAAGGGTTGGTGGCAGTCCCTATTAATCAAAGGTATGGACCACGAGCCCGCTCAGCAGCTTGGGCTCAAACCATGTGGATTTCGGTGGCATGACCCCGCCGGCATCCGCAATGGAGAGGACGGTTTCGACCTTCACCGGCTGCATGGCAAAGGCGAGCTGGTATTTCCCGATATCGACCAGCTTCTCCAGGTCAGCAACCGGGCGGGCGCCGCCGAGGTACTGGAGGCGGGCGTCCCCCCGGGGATCGGTGATCTTAAGGAGCCCTTCGAGCACCCAGGTCTGGAGCACTGCGACGTCCAGCGCATCAAGCGGTGCGACATTCTTCTCGAGCGGGCGGGTGCACTCATACCACTGACCTGCAAGGTACATGTGCATGACATGGTAACGCTCAGGTTTTTTGATCTTCGGCGGGATATTGTATTCCGCACCCCTGACCTTCCCGTACGGGGTTACTTCAAAATATTTTTCCAGCGCGGAAAGAAACGTGAGTGGCGTATACGTCCCGAGGTCAGATAACAGGCGACTGTACCCGTGTATCCTGACGCGGTCCTGAGCAAACATCACGCCCATGAACCGCAATACTTCCCCGCAAGCAGGCAGTCCCGCTGCGAACCGGCGGTCTGCCACGTTTACCGATGCCTTAGCCCGGTGGTGCCCGTCAGCAATGTAGAGCGAGGGGACCTGCAGGAACTTCTGTTCAATCAGGGAGAGAATCGTGGGATCCGAGATCCGGAATATCTGGTGAATGCCACCCTGCTCTCCTCGCACCTCGGTATCAGGGACCGTAGTTGTGGTGATCAGACTGTTCAGGAAGGAAAAAATAGCGGCGGTGTCCCGGTAAAGAAGGACGACGGGGCCGTTATGGGTCTTTGTTGTCTCGATATGACGGGTGCGATCCTCCTCCTTGTCATAGCGTGTCTGCTCGTGCCGGCGGATCGTGGTATTCCGGTAGTCCTCCACGTCCAGGCAGCAGCAGAGCCCGAGAAAGGTATCCCCGTTCTGCTGTACACGGTAGAGGTACATCCCCCTAGACGCATCCATCTGCAGGAGGCCCTGCCTCATGAGGGCATCGAAGTTTTCCTTCGCCCGCTCGTACACCCGGGCATCCCCGGCCGGAACTCCCGGCAGTTCCGCATCCGGTCGGCTGATGCGGAGGAAACTCCGCGGTCTTTTACTGATAATCACCCGTGCTTCATCCGCGGTCACGACATCGTAGGGAACCGCAGCGATCTCCTGGGCTGCCGTCCGATCAGGCCGCACTCCTGTAAAACGATAGATCTTCACCAGACCAGACACCACCCGGAAAGAGAGTCCCCAAACCTGTTCTTTTAGCGTTGGTCGTAATCCCATATATTTCCCATGACCCGTCTCACCGGGAGCATCCCAAAACCTTTGTGTCGGAAGCGCTCAGGAATACTGCTGCTGAACGGTGCAGGAGACTGTCGATGATCCGTCCCCACGATCTCATTACCTATCCCCTGCCGCAGATACGGCGCGCTTCCCCGGCGGATATCCCGGCTATTGTTGCGATTGAGAACGAGTCGTTTATTGATCCCTGGGACCAGACCGTCTTTCTTGAAGCACTGACGTACTATCCATCCACCTATTTCGTGGTGGTCTGCGACGGGGCCGTGGCAGGATTTATTGTGGGCGGCCTTGAGGATACCGGGGAAAATATCTACGGGCATGTCTGCAACATCGGCGTCAGCCCGCGGTACCGCCGTCGGGGTGTCGGGAAGCTTCTTGTCCGCCGTGTCGAGCACCAGTTCGCCCTGGAACTGGCCACTGGCGTCCAGCTGGAAGTCCGGGTATCCAATACCGCCGCACAGCGGTTTTACCAGCGCATGGGATACCGCCCGGTATTTGGTATCGACCAGTATTATGCGAATGGTGAGGATGCCCTCGTTATGATGAAGTGGTTCCGGTTTTAGGTATGGAATGTGGTCTTTTTCAGGCACCTGTTTTCGTGATGTTAAAAAAAAAGCGCTCCGTAGAAACGGGCATGAATGGGTTTTCACACCAGATCCATGAAAATTATGAAAATGAATGAATTTTTTGTGAGGGTTCTCCGCATCAGGGCTTCTCCGAGGCATGGCGGGACTGCATGGTCTTCCGAGTTTTTTTCATAGAGTGAATAATCGGCCGTGGGACCTTCCTGTACGGAACAGCCGAACGGCTGTGGAGAATATTTTCGTCAGAAAGGACAGCGCCGTCATTCGTTATACCGGACGATAGATCACCCTCACCAGGCTCTATAGATAACCGCTTTCAAGATTGTTGCCCCGGTTGCGCAAGCCCTGCCCCCGCTGGGGGCGGGGGCGCTGAGGATGCCTCGGTATTACCCTGAAAACACAACATTTTTGTGTTCAGGTAATACGGTGCTATCCTGAATGGGGGTGCCGCAGCGGCGAGGGTGAAGTCCCCGAGAGCGTAAGTCTGAATAATCAATGGATTTCCACAGAGTTTGTTGTATTCTTTCTTTTATCGCTCTGCGAATAGTGCACATACTGTCCGATGAAAAAACAAGAAGACTCTGCTTCTCTGTTTGTTAAAAAACACCGTGGCTGAAACAATGAAAAAGAAGATTAACCCCGTCCCAGCTGTTTGTGGGCCCGCGCAAGGTGCTGGGCAGCGAGCGCTCCGAGAAGGGAGAGTTCACCGGCAAGGACTGCAGCGCCAATGATTTCAGCGAGTTTTTTTGCATTGGAACCCGGTGGGGTTCCACTGCCAGCCACTCCGAGCAGTTTCAGGCATTCCTGCTGGGTTTCGACGCCGGTTCCCCCGCCAACGGTCCCGACCGGAAGTGAGGGGAGGGTGACGGCAACATAAACGCCGGTTTCAGAGAGATCGACCGTGGTGATGCAGGTACTTCCGTCAATGGAATGGGCAGCGTCCTGTCCGCAGGCGATGAACATGGCTGCCACGACATTTGCTGCATGGGCGTTGAATCCCATGGCGCCTGCCCGGGCCGAACCCACGAGGTTCTTGCGGACATTCACTTCACAGATGGTCTTTGCATCGGTCTTGAGGACCCGGGCAATCAGCTCGTGCGGGAGGGCGACTCCCGCGACAACACTTCTGCCCCGGCCCATGATCCCGTTGATGGCAGCGGGTTTCTTGTCGGTGCACATGTTGCCGGAGAGGGCGACAAGCCGGGCACCGGTGCCCTGTGCGATCAGTTCGGCGACTTTTGCGCTCGCGATGGTGACCATGTTCATGCCCATCGCATCTTTGGTGTCAAATTCCAGCCGGACATAGACACTGGTACCGGCAACAAAGGTGACGATACCGGAAAGTTTCCCGTGCGAGGTAGTGCTCTCCGCTGCCGTTTTCAGCTCGTCGCGGTGCGCCGTCACCCAGTCACAGACCTGCACCGCGTGTACCACACTGTCCGTGGCAAAGACCGGGGCCCGGGTCATACCATCGTGCAGGATCCGCACATCCGCTCCGCCGGCATCCGAAATCGCGCTGCAGCCCCGGTTCACCGACGCTACCAGTGCTCCTTCCGTGGTCGCGAGCGGGAGCCAGTAGTTTCCCTGAGTATGACCGCCGTTGATCCGGATCGGGCCTGCCACGCCGACAGGTACCTGTACCGTACCGATCATGTTCTCGCAGTTGCGCTTCACTACGCGCTCGATATCGATGGAAAAGATGCCGACATTATCCAGGGCGACCCCGGTCTCCTGTTCAATGAACCCGCGACGGATCCTGACCGCATCGAGAGGTGAGAGTTCCTTCTCGAGCTCGTAGAGCCTGAGCGAACCATCCTTCAGCTTCGTGTGAATCATGGTGTCCCTCTCGTTATTGTGATCTGCTTTTGCACCGTTGCCCTTTCCCTCGCGGTGCCCGCTCTCATCAGCCATGATTATTGGTTAGTGCAAGAGTATTATGATATACGTGGTCAGATGTTGGTCGAACAGTGGGGAGTCAGGGTACCCGCCCGGCAGGGAGAGGAGACGAGGCAGGAGCTCATACGGGAGGGCGCGCTCGATGCTTCGCTCAGGGTTCTGCGCGACGGGGATATGCTCGTTCTGCCGATTCATGCACAACGAAATGGATCTGATCGCTACAACTTTGAAGCCCACCCGGGCCGGGACCCGCTCCCCCGGCACGAGCTGGTCGGCGGTATTGCGATCCTGCAGGAGGATGACAGAGCCGGCGCGAAAAAGATCCTTGCATCGCGCCCGTCGCTCCATACGGCCGTTCACGCGAAAGGCGAGGTGAGCGGGGAGTACCGCACGCGGGAGTTTACGATCCTTGCCGGCACACCAACGACCCGGACACAGGTGACCGAGCATGGCCACCGTTTCACCATCGACCTTGCCAGTGCCTACTTCTCCGCCCGGCTCTCTACGGAACGGCAGCGTATCCTCAATCAGGTGCAGGAAGGCGAGGTCATCCTCGATATGTTCGCCGGGGTTGGGCCGTTCGCGATCACGCTCGCGGCAAGGGCAGCGCTCGTTGTTGCCGCCGATCTCAACCCGCAGGCAATTGAACTGATGCTGGAGAACCTTACCCGGAACCGGGTGAAGAACGTGCTGCCGGTGCTCGCAGATGCCCATCGGCTCGCCGACACCCTGCCGTGGAAATTTGACCGGATCGTGATGAACCTGCCCCTTGCCGGCACGGAATTTCTACCGGATGCGTTCCGGCTGTGCCGGCCCGGCAGCGCGATCCACTTCTATTCGCTGGTTTCTGGCCAGGGTGAGCATACAGCCCGGATAGAGGAACTGGGCGGGACCATTCTTTCCGAACGGGAGGTGCGGTCATATTCGCCCGGGCAGTGGCATGCGGTGTATGATGTGCGGGCCTGCTAATAACCTGTAACGGTACTTCCCATTGGATGCAGCCCCCCTCCGGTTTTTGCAGGAGCCGTGGCGGGTTTACTCCCCCCCTGTCCGCGTCGTCTTGGTGGAAAAAAACCAAATCAACCGGCATCCCATTGATCAATCAGGAATTCCATGACCCCCAATACTGAATGGAAAAAAGTGGCAGCCTCCATCATCGCTGCGGTGGCCTTCACCGTCCTCTGTCTGGTATCGTATTTTTTCATTGACGGCATGAGCGGCGGGTTTGCAATTGCATTCGTCTCGTTCTTCCTTGCAGTCAGCGGGGTTGTCATAGCCCTGCTCTTCTTCACCCGGGCCCGGACCATGGATACAATCCTCTCTGATCCGTCCCCGCTCGCACACTGGATCTACGCTGATGAGATGGCCCGGGCAAGCGTGGAGCGGGAATACCGGGAATTCCAGGGACGGAACCGTGCAATGTTCATTATCATCGGGGGGATGCTCGCGGTTGTTGCCCTGGTTTTCTTCCTGTTTGTAGGTGAGGGCGGGCTGGAGACCGGTTTGTTCCTGCTCGCTGTTGCGGCATTCCTCTTTGTGGTCTCGCGGGTAACGCCGTGGCTTGAACGGCGGCGAGCGATGGGTGCGCCTCATGAGGCTGTTATCACCCGTGACGGGATCGTGTATGAAGGATCGGTGTACCCGTTCCGCTCGGTCCTCGTGTTCTGGCACGGCGTAACGCTCCAGGGCCCAAAGAAAAAGAATCCCGCTACACTCGTTTTTTCCTTCACCCAGCTTGTTGGCCGGTTCATCATCCAGCCGTTCGATGTCGTGGTTCCCGTGCCAGCCGGTGAGGAAGAACGGGCCGGGCTGGTCGTGCAGCAGCTGGGCGGGGATATGCCGGCAGAAAAATAAAAAAAAGTTCACTCCACCGGCACGAACTTCGTGCCATAGTGGATGATGCCGCTCTCGCCGTCGGTAGCGATCTTGCGGAAGGCGCTTTTTACCCGCATGCCGATCTTCGCCTCTTTCGGGTCACAGATGATCTGGGTGGTCATCCGGGGGCCTTCATCGAGCTTGATAATAGCGAGCACGTACGGCCCGGGAGAGGTGAACTGGTCGGGGGCGGTCTGTATGACCGTATAGGTCACGACCGTTCCCCTACCGGCAAACTTGTGGTCCACGATCTTCCCGTTCCTGCGGCACTCCGGGCAGAGGTTCCGCGGGGGGAAGAAATGCCGGCCGCATGTTGTGCACCTGGTGCCGACAAGGTTGTAGCGCTGGGGGATCTTTCTCCAGAATCGTGCAACAGTCATGTTACAGCCTCCCGAGGATGTGCACAGCAACCGTGGCACCGGTGCCGCCCACATTATGGGTCATGCCGATCTTTGCACCGTCAACCTGCCGCTTCCCGGCCTCACTGCGGAGCTGCTGGACAATCTCGTACACCTGCTTGATACCGGTTGCCCCCACCGGGTGACCGCAGGCCTTGAGGCCGCCGCTCGTGTTGACCGGGATATTGCCGCCAATTGCGGTTTCGCCATCGGCCGTGAACTTGCCGGCCGTTCCCTTTTTACAGAACCCGAGGTCCTCGATCGCACAGATCTCGGCGATCGAGAAGCAGTCATGCACCTCAACCATGTCGATGTCCTTGTGCGTCAGTTTTGCCATCCTGAATGCCCGTTGCCCTGCAGCAACAGATGCATCAAGGGTCGAGATGTCGCGCCGGTCATGGAGGGCGATGGAATCGCTTGCCTGTGCCGTTGCCATCACTTTAATCCGGGTGTCCGTGAACTCACGCGCCCGTTCGAGCGGTGCAACGATCACGGCGGCTGCACCATCAGTGATGGGGGAGCAGTCGAAGAGCCGGAGGGGCTCTGCCACCATCGTGGACTTCAGCACAGTGTCGAGCGTAATCTCCTGCTGGTACTGGGCAATCGGGTTCCGTGCACCGTTGTAGTGGTTCTTGACCGCGACCTGCGCCAGCTGCTCGCGGGTCATGTGGTACTTGTGCATATAGTCGGTTGCGATCATCGCGTAGAGGCCGGGAAACGTTGCTCCGACAAAACCCTCCCATTCACGATCCGCTGCGCCGGTGAGGGCGTCTGTGGTCTCGCCGGGTTCGACATCGGTCATCTTCTCGACACCGGCTGCAACAACAATGTCCTCCATCCCGCTTGCAACAGCGATCACAGCCTGCCGGAATGCAAGACCGCCGGATGCGCAGGCAGCCTCGACACGGGTCGAGGGGATATGCCGGGTTGCCATACCTGCATAGTCCGCGATCAGGGCACCGATGTGCTCCTGTTCGATGAACCGGCCGGCACTCATGTTGCCGACATACATCGCGTCAATCCTCTCGCCCGAGAGCTGGGCGTCCTCGAGGGCAAGCGCCCCGGCTTCCACAAAGAGATCCCGGAACGACCTGTCCCAGTGCTCTCCGAATTTGGTGCACCCGACACCAATGACTGCTACGTCTCTCATACCTGCATCACCAGTTTCCCCTTATGTTTCGCATAGCGTGCATAGTCCAGGTAGATGGGATTCTGCAGGAGCTTCTCAACTGATGGCGCGGCATCGCGGTTGATCTTGTTCTTGATCGCATCAGTTACCGTGATATCGAACGCGTCGCTCCCGGCACCGGAACCGAACGAACAGACGAAGACGGTATCGTCCGGCTTTGCTATATCGAGCGTTGCAGCAAGGCCGACCGGGGATGCACCGGAATAGGTATTCCCGAGATGCGGGACCACGAGGCCCGGTTTGATCTGTTCTGCGGTGAAGCCGAGGTCCTTTGCAACCTTCTGCGGGAACTTCGCGTTGGGCTGGTGGAAGACCGCCCACGTGTAGTCCTCCGGTGTCTTCTTCATCTGTTCCAGCATGAGGGTGCTTGCCCCCTTTACGTGCTTGAAGTAGCCGGGATCACCCGTAAAACGGCCTCCATGCCGGGGATAATTCTGCCCCTCACGGCGCCAGAAATCCGGCGTATCGGTCGTGAATGAGCAGGTATGGTTGAGGGTCGCGATCGGGTCATCATTCCCGATTATGAACGCCGCCCCGCCTGCTGCAGCGGTGTACTCGAGCGCATCGCCCGGCGCACCCTGCGAGACATCAGAGCCGATGGCAAGGCCGTACTTGATCATGCCGCTTTTGACCAGACCCATGCAGGCCTGGATCCCGGCTGTGCCTGCCTTGCAGGCAAACTCAAGGTCCGCAGCTGTCATGGTTGGTGTTGCACCGATCGCTTCGCCCACGGTACATGCGGTCGGTTTTACCGCGTACGGGTGCGACTCGCTCCCCACGTATACGGCCTCAATCTCTTGGGGGTCGACGTGCCTGCGGAGCAGGGCATTGCGGGCGGCCTCGACAGCGATGGTTGCCGCGTCCTCGTCCATGTCGGGGACGGATTTCTCAAAAACGCCCAGGCCGCCGGAAATTTCCTTTCCGTTTGCGCCCCAGACCCGTGCGATCTCTTCGACCTTGATGCGGTATCTCGGTATGTATACACCGTAGGTAATGATGCCTACCATTCTTGTTCCCTCAGGGTACTGATGATTTTATCAATTTCCATGCTCGTACAAAGGACGGTGATCCGGTCCTTTGCCGCCATCTTCTCGACCATCGGATGGACGTCCGCGGCATCGATGCCCTGCAGCACGACACACCGTGGCTTGAAGGGTGTGACGCGGATCGCAACCATCGGCGACTTGCCGGTGGAGACATTGGTGAAGACGATCGCCCGCTCCGTGCTCCATCCATAAATGCGGTTGAACTCGTCGGAGGAGAGCTGCATGATCGCGTTGAGGCTGTTCACCACCGTGTAGCCGAAGATAACCTGCTCCATGGACCCCCAGAGCAGGGTACAGCCAATCGCGTCCGTGAATTTCTGGAGGGGAATGGATGTACCATACTCGTGGATGTCGTAGATCACATTATCTTCCACATTGGCAAAGAGCAGGTTCGTAAATTTCTGGATGTGTTTTGCACCGTTCTCCTCGTCAATGGCAAGGAGAGTATCGACAATCTTGCCGACAACAGCGGTGCCGGGACTTTTCCTCCTGCCACCCTCGTAATCGCTGATGACGGAAGGCGAGACACCAAGGCGTTCCGAAAGGACGCCCGGAGCGATTTCAAAGTTCATGCGCCACTTCTTGAGGGCGTGTCCCGGTGAGTCCGACAGCGTAATTTCACCGGCCATCTTCTCGGCCAGCTGGTTCCGCAATCCGGATTTCATGCTCATGATCAATGATCCGGACTGTTATATATCTAACGAACATGGCTTCGACATAAAACGAAACACGACGAAGCAGCCGCCGAAAGGCAACTCATAAATAATAAGCAACTCAATTTTGATAAGCATGATTCCCGCAGAAGATCTCCAGTGTCTCAAGGCCATAGCGCTCCGGGGCGGGTGCAAGGGCCCGGTTTTTGTATCGACCCAGAGTATCGGAACAAGGCTTGCGATCAGCCAGCAGACGGCATCGCGCCGGCTCAAGGGACTCGAGACGCAGGGGTTTATCACCCGGGCCATGACGGCGGACGGCCAGCATGTCACTGTCACGAAGCTCGGCGAGGAGGATCTCAGGCGCGAATACCAGGAATACACACGGATCTTTTCTGAAGGCGGCAAGACCTATGCGCTGCACGGTGCCGTGGTCTCCGGGATTGGTGAGGGAAAGTACTACATGAGTCTGCCCGAATACAAGGATCAGTTCAGGACCCACCTCGGGTTCGAGCCCTACCCCGGAACGCTCAACATCCGTCTCACCCATTCCAGCATTCCGATCCGTAAAAAAATCGATGCACTCGAATGGACCCGTATCAAGGGATTTTCTACGGACGGTCGCACCTTCGGTGATGCGAAATGTATCCCGTGCCGTATCGGCACCATATCCTGCGGTATTGTCGTACCCGGCCGGACGCATTATCCGGAGGACATCATCGAAGTGATCGCGCCCATGGCGCTGCGCCGGAAGCTCGGCGTTGAGGACTCTGATAGCGTCAGCGTAGAGGTGGGGCCGTGATTGACAAGGCGCTCGCAGCGCTGCGGGACGGTAAGTTCATCCTCCTCTACGATTTCGATGACCGCGAGGGCGAGACAGATTTTGCAATCCGTTCCGATGCTGTTACCCCTAAGCATATTCTCCGGATGCGCAAAGACGGGGGGGGGCTGATCTGCACGGCTGTCCATCCGGTTGCAGCCCGGCGCCTCGGTCTTCCCTTTGCAAGCGACGCCCTGCGGGCGATTGCGGTTGCCGAGCGGGAAGGCGATATCCCGTACGACCGGAAGAACCATTCCTCGTTCTCGCTCTGGGTGAACCACCGTAATACGTTCACCGGCATCACCGACCGCGACCGGGCCCTGACCGTGAACGCGATCGCCGAGCAGGTAAAACATTCCCTCAACGGCGGCAGCGTCAGCTTCCACGAGACCTTCCGCACCCCGGGTCATATGGCCCTCCTCCGGGCAGCAGACGGGCTTCTCGATGTGAGGAAAGGCCAGACCGAGCTTTCCATTGCGATGGCCCAGATGGCAAAGATCACGCCGGCCGTCACCATCTGCGAGATGCTGGACGACGAGAGCGGCTACGCGCTCACCAAGGCGGATGCAAAGCTCTATGCCAAGAAGCACGGGCTTGTCTTTGTCGAAGGGCCTGAAGTACTGGAGCGGTGGGAAGCGGAGAAGAAGTCCCGCGTATAAGTACACCGGCACTGCGTTTTTTTTGCTCTGGAGAAAACCTCTTTTCATAAGTGAGGATAACCCCTTTGCACCAGCCCTGCAACCATCGGGAGCGGGGGGCATTGTGTTCAGGTAATACGGCACTATCGCAACGCATCTCCCTGCCGCTGTGGCATCGCCTTATGGTGGCAGTGATTAGTACCAGCACCGAAATATGTGGCGGTCTGTCCCGGTACCTGCGTATCCTTTGATTTTTTTACCCTGTTCCCAATCTTGATACGTCCGAGTGCAGAATGATTTCCATCAATGACGGAACAACACATCCTGCCGGAACTCCGGAAATCCGGAGGCACACGTGAACTCTACAGCGAGATTGAGATCCACGCAAGTCCTGAGCGGATATGGGAGATCCTTTCAGATTTCAAGAGCTATCCGGAATGGAACCCGTTCATCCGGAGCATACAGGGCACTCTGGTTGTGGGAGAGTGGATAAAGGCCGATCTTCGGCCTTCGGGAACAACCGGTATGAAAATCAGCCCGGTCCTTCTGAAGGTTGATCCGGGCCGGGAACTGCGATGGATTGGACATCTCTTTGTACGGGGACTCGTGGACGGGGAACATGTCTTTGAGATACGGCCCCTTGGTAACGACCTATGCCTCTTTATCCAGCACGAGTACTTTTCCGGGCTTCTCATCCCGCTCATCGAAGCGATGCTGAGAACGGATACCGCCCGCGGATTTGCCGAGATGAACGAAGCACTCAAAGCCCGGGCTGAGCAACCGGCCGGGGCAGTTTTTGTAAATGCCTTTCCATTACGGTGATGTATCATCAAACCGATGGAGCCGGAACCTGAAAACATGATGGCCGGGAGTCATTTCATCATTTTTATTAGTCCTCCAGCCCAATTTTCACTACATGAAAGTCCCGCTTGCTGAACTTACCGACCGGCTGAACCGGTTCCGGGCCCGGATGGACAAGACCCAATCCGGCTGGGAAATGGCCGCAATCAGCGGCAAGATCCCCCTCTACTACTTCACGGGCACCATGCAGGACGGCCTCCTGCTCATCCCGCAGGACGGGGACGCGATCTTCTGGGTCCGGCAGAGCTACGAGCGGGCGGCGGACGAGTCCCTCTTCCCGGACCTCAGGAGGATGAGAAGTTACCGGGACATTGCAGCGGAAATGAGCGCATTCCCCCCCACGATTTATCTCGAGACCGAGCAGGTGCCGGTCGCCCAGCTCCAGCGGATGCAGAAGCACCTGCGTTTCAGGGACGTAAAAGCGGTCGATGACCAGGTCGGTGCGGTCAGAGCGGTGAAGAGCCGGTACGAACTCTCCCTGATGGAGCAGGCAGGGAAGATCCACCGTCATGTCCTGGAGGATCTTGTTCCCGGCATGCTGACGGAGGGGATCGATGAGGTCATGTTCAGCTGCGACCTGTACTCGATCATGGTTAAGGAAGGTCACCAGGGAATTGTCCGCTTCGGGGGATTTAATGAGATGCTGCTCGGCCAGATCGGGTTCGGCACGAGCTCCATCAGCCCGATCTGCGTGGATACCCCCGGCGGCGTCTCCGGCATGCACCCGTCGGTTCCGCAGATGGGGTGCCGCACCCGTCTCCTGCAGAAAGGCGACCTTGTCGTAGTCGACATCGGGTGCGGATACAACGGGTACCAGACCGACAAGACCCTGTCGTACATGTTCGGCAGGCCGGTTCCGGATACAGCGATAGAGAGCCACCTCCGCTGCGTGGAGATCCAGGATACGATGGCCCCGATGTTGAAACCAGGAGCAGTACCGTCAGAGATCTACCGGACTATCATGAAAGGCCTTGAACCGGAGTTCCTGACCAACTTCATGGGTTTTGGCAACAAGCGGGTAAAATTCCTTGGCCACGGGATCGGACTCTGGATCGATGAGACACCGGTGATTGCAGAAGGCTTTGACGAACCGCTCGAGGAAGGGATGGTCTTTGCCCTCGAGCCCAAGAAAGGGATCCCCGATGTCGGCCTGGTCGGTATCGAGAATACCTTTGCCGTGACCCCGCAGGGCGGACGGTCGCTGACGGGAGAGAGCAAGGGGCTCATCGAGATATACTGACGGGGACTGCCGTCCTCAAGTCCAGCTCGCTGTGCGGCGGTTCAGTGGCCTTGCGGTTGTTTTGGTGTCCGCTCACTTTTTTGCCAGCTTCTTCAGGGTCGCTTCGGGAAGCATCTTTGCAATGCTCATCTTGGTCGGACAACGCCCGAGCTTCAGCCCCAGCTTCTTCGCCTCTTCCTTGAGCACTTTGGTGTCAAGGTCTTTGATAACCGTACTCAGTTCCTTTGGCTCCATTGCGATCGATGAGTGATGGGAACCGGGAACGATAAGGTTTTGCAGGGAAAAGTCCCGGCTTCATTTTTCTGTGAAAACCGGTCCTCCCGTTGCTTCTGAATTCTTGTACCAATCCCCTTAACGCCGACGCCACATGAAAATTCCCACTATCAGAACAATTGCTCCGATTGGTGCATACTGGAGTGGCGAAGGCTGTGGTTGATATTGTACTGGATTGGTCGTGGTGGATTGTGCCTGAGGTGCTGAAATGCCCGTATCTTCCACAAGGAATCGGACCTCAGTACAGGTGTCATCAACGTCAGAGTCAATGATACTGTACACAAGCGCCCTTGCCGCGTCGATCTCCTGCAGGCTTCCTGCACCCTTGATCCTGAAGACGGTTGTCCCTGCCGTTGACCTCCCTTCATTGAACTGGATCTTCTTCACCCAATCCCCATCACGAACGATATCAAGCTGGTTATTCTGCATCGGGTGCTGGACGATGAGATAACATTGTCCTTTGGGAAGCTTTTCTGAGATTTCCGTACCAGCATTAAATGAATAGGTAGAATCGGGACCCGGTGAAACCGTTGTATCATACACGTAGTTGTATCCGATGATCCAGATATGGACAGCACCGGGATCTCCTTCTGCAAATCCGCTTATTGTGAATGGTTGTCCTTGTGGAACTGGTGATGGAGAGATCTGAGCAGATACAAATTCTTTTTTGAGAATTATACTGACATTATCAAATTTTATACCGTCCAACTGGTCTTTTGTTTTTGGCTGGCTGACTGCATAAATGATATATCGCCCGGGATTAATCCCAAGGTTTGATGTATAAAAGGTGTATTCCCAGGTTTTGTCCGGTTTTGTTTGTACCCGGTCGAATGAATCAGCATTTCCGCTGATGACATTCTGGTGAAGTGAACTCAGTTTCCCGCCATTATTGGAAATGCCGGGTCCTGTGATGAAGAGGTAGGTGTATTCTGAATCAGAATTCGAATCACTCAAAACCACTTTTTCCCCCCAGATAATACGACTGATCGCCACTTGTGGCAATGGTGATTCCCGTATCTGCAGATGCGGGAGCAATCGACAATACTATCGCGCTTATCAAGATACGCGGCAGGATAATCTTCCGAAATCCTGAATGGTAGTCGCTGATCCGAACCATATGTCAACATATGTATATTTACAATATAAAAGTTATCGTATCATCAGATTTTTCTGGGTATTCTTTCCGGAAAGATGGATTCGCAGGTTTCAGCCGTGCTGATTCCCTTCCGCAAAGCAAGCAAATGTGAGAAATTCCTGATGAAGTCGTAAAATCCGTTATGCGGATTCTCATGTAACAGGAAAAGGAATAACCTCTTTTTGGGGGATACTTCCGGATATTTCCCGGCACCCTTTGTTATGTGTAATATCTGCTAAGGTGTGTCAGAGGAAAAAAGGGATTACATCTTGATCTGCGCCAGCGCATCGTATGCAATCTTCCGGAAAACTGCGGGATCGATATCCGGGTACTGCTCCTTTGCCTTGACTACATCCGGTGCGGTACCTGCCATGAAGGCATCGACGCGGTCCAGCGTCTGCTTCGCCGCATCC
>Ga0105103_10001187_pt1 | contig 14637 bp, 5 predicted proteins | sample PPLLaktember2015_2_FD_79107 | JGI IMG/M metagenome (GOLD analysis project Ga0105103, IMG submission 79107) | Freshwater sediment microbial communities from Prairie Pothole Lake near Jamestown, North Dakota, USA - PPLs Lake P7 Core (6) Depth... | ecosystem: Environmental > Aquatic > Freshwater >...
CTCCATCGACCGAAACGCCCGTCGGTCGCGGCACTGCCCGCGCGCACGGTCGAGATCGCGGCGGCCGCGGCGGCGGTCACGGTGCTCGCCATCGGCGCCTACCAATATCTGCCGGTGGTCTCCGGCCTCGTCGGCGGTGCGGACACGGTGGCGCTGGCCACGGACGGTCCGCTGCCGGCGCATTCCAGAATGGATGCGCAGATGTCTCCCGCAGCGGTACGGGCGGTCCCGACATCCGGCGTGGATCCGGTGGACGAATCCACCGTTCGCATCAGCGTTGGCAAGGCCACCTGGGTGTTCATCCGCTATCCGGACAACCGCGTCATCGAGCGCCGGCTCGAGGCCGGCGAGGCGATGCAGGTCGGGCCGCTGCCGGTGTACCTGGCGGTGGGCTCGGCGGACTCCGTGGAGCTGCGCGTCGAGGATCGGCCGGTATCACTGAAGCCGTACATCAAGGACGGGCAGGTGCGCATCACCCAGCCCGAGCTGGCCAAACTGATTCCGTGACCCCTCAACACCCCGTCGGCCGGGCGGAGTGAGGGGTCGCAGCGTACGTGCGCGGTCCCGCGACACGATTCAGGAGAACGCGAATGATGCGTAGCAGAGAGATTGCCGTCGTTTGTACGGCCGTGCTGATGGCGGCGTGCAGCAGCCAGCCCCCGGTTGAACCCGCCACCACCATCCTGCGCGGCGGCCACATCGTCACGATGGAAGCCAGCCAGCCATCGGCGCAGGCGGTCGCGATCCGCGGTGATCGCATCGTCGCGCTGGGCACGAATGACGAGATCCAGAAGTACGCGGGGCCGAACACGAACCTGATCGATCTCGCGGGACAGACGGCCATCCCCGGCTTCATCGAAGGGCACGGCCACTTCCTCGGCGTCGGTCAGTCGCGCATGGTGATCGACCTGATGGACGTCACCAGCTTCGACGAGATCGTGGCAAAGGTGGGCGAGGCGGCGAAGACGGCGGCGCCGGGCGAGTGGATTCAGGGGCGCGGCTGGCACCAGGAGAAGTGGTCCACGGTGCCGACGCCAAACGTCGAGGGCTTCCCCTATCATGACGCGCTCAGCAAGGTATCGCCGAACAATCCCGTTATGCTGGAGCACGCGAGCGGACACGCCGCGTACGCCAATGCCAGGGCGATGGAGCTGGCGGGCGTCACCGCGCGCACGCCGAACCCGCCGGGCGGCGAGATCCTGAAGGACAAGGCGGGGCGGCCGATTGGCGTGTTCCGCGAGACCGCCGCGGGACTCATCGACAAGGCGCTGGCCGACTGGCAGGCGGCCAAGACGCCCGAGCAGCGCGCCGCCGACGCGAAGCGCACGATTGACCTCGCCATCGAGGAGGCGTTCTCGAAGGGCGTCACCAGCTTCCAGGATGCGGGTGCCAGCTTCGAGACGGTCGATCTCTACAAGAAGGCCGCGGGCGCCGGGCAGCTGGGCATCCGCCTGTGGGTGATGGTGCGCGATTCGAACGAGCGACTCCGCGAGCGGCTGGCCAGGGAGAAGGTGGTGGGCATGGCCGACAACCACCTGACGGTGGCCGCGATCAAGGTGACCGCTGACGGCGCGCTCGGCTCGCGCGGCGCGTGGCTGCTCGCGCCCTATACCGACTCGCCGGGCAGCACGGGCCTGAACACCACGCCGATGACCAGTATCGAGGAAACGGCGGCGATTGCCGCCGACACCGGCACGCAGCTCGCGATTCACGCCATCGGCGATCGCGCGAACCGTGAGGTCCTGAACGTGTACGAGAAGACGTTCACGGCCAATCCGGACAAGAAGGATCTCCGCTGGCGCATCGAGCACGCGCAGCACATCGACGCCGCCGACATTCCACGCTTCGGGCAGCTCGGCGTGATCGCCTCGATGCAGGGCATTCACTGCACCTCCGACGCGCCCTACGTGATGGCGCGGCTCGGCGCCGCCCGCGCCGAGGAAGGCGCCTATGTCTGGCAGAAGCTGATGAAGTCCGGCGCCATCGTCACCAACGGGACGGACACGCCAGTCGAGCGCATCGACCCGATTGCGAACTATTACGCGACGGTGACGCGCAAGACGAAGGATGGCTCGACCTTCTACGGCGACCAGAAGATGTCGCGCGAAGAGGCGCTGAAGTCCTATACCTGGAACGCCGCGTACGCCGCGAAGGAAGAGACGCTGAAGGGCTCGCTGGCGGTGGGCAAGCTGGCGGACATCACCGTGCTGTCGAAAGACATCCTCACCGTGCCCGATGACGAGCTCCCCGCCACCGTCGTGACGCGCACGATCGTGGGTGGGAAGACGGTGTACGAGAGGAAATGAGACACAGGGAGCAGGGATCAGGGATCGGGGGGCCGTCGACATGAACACGCTGCCGCGCTTTCCGCTTGCGACCCTGCCCACGCCGATCACCGAGGCCGTGCGCCTGCGCGAGGCGCTGGGCGGGGCGTCGCAGTGTCCCCGGATCCTGATCAAGCGTGACGATCTCACGGCGCTCGGCCTCGGCGGCAACAAGGCACGAAAGCTCGAGTACCTCATCGCCGACGCGCTGGCGAAGGGCGCGCACACCGTGGTGACGACCGGCGCCGTGCAATCGAATCACGCCCGCATGACGGCGGCCGCGGCAGGCATTGCCGGGCTGAAGTGCGTGCTGGTGCTCTCGTCGCGATACGACGTGCCAGCGGTCGAGGGCAACCTGCTGCTCGACTACCTGTTCGGCGCCGAGGTGCGGTTCGTGCCCGCCGAGGATCCGATGCTGGCCGTGGGCCATGATGCGGCGGTGGTGGCCGACGTCGTGCGCGAGGAAGCCGAGGCGGGACGTTCGGCGTACGTGATCCCGGTCGGTGGCTCCAGCCCGGTCGGCTCGCTCGGCTATGTGTCGGGCACCGCCGAGCTCGTCGAGCAGCTGCGCGCGATGGGGTCATCGCCGTCGAGGCTCTACTATGCAAGCGGCTCCCGGGGGACCCAGGCCGGGCTCACGCTCGGTGCGAAGCTGAGCGACGCGCCCTACGAACTGTGGGGCATTGCCGTCAGCGCCGGTGAGCCGGAGAAGATCGAGCGCGCCCGGAACGCCGCCAACGACGCGGCAGCCCTGCTGGGCGTGGCCACCCGCGTCACGCACGCCGACCTGTTCACGGACCAGGGGTTCATCGGCGATGGCTACGGCATCCCCACGCCCGCCGGCCTGGAGGCCATCGACCTGCTGGCGCGGACCGAAGCGATCCTGCTGGATCCGGTCTACACCTCGAAGGGCTTCTCGGCCCTGGTGCAGCACGTGCGTTCAGGCGAAATCCCGCCGACCGATACGATCGTGTTCCTGCACACCGGCGGGATGCCCGCGCTGTTCACGCGCGAGTTCGCGAATACGCGCCGGTAGCGGGCCGAGCGGCTCGTCGCCCGGGGCCACTCACAGGGGTGGAAGGCGATGCTTCGCCACGATCGTCCCATCCGCGGTGACGGCGACCGGGATGTCCAACCCGTAGCGGCGCGTCAGCTCCGGATCGCTGTCGATGTTCACCTCGCGGACGCGGTAGCCGCGGCTTTCCAGCCCGGCCTTCATCTTGTCGCACAGGGTGCAACCCGGCCTCGTGTACAGCGTGACGTCGTCGGCTGGTGCCATCTGGGCGATTCTTCTCTGTTGCCGGAGCAAAGTAAACCCGTGAGTCGCCCGCCGGCCCCTGGCGCGGGCCAGCTCTGCCAGCGGCGCGCGATATACTGAAAGCCTGTCCCCGCGGTCCTGCACCTCAGGGCCCTTCCGGTTCCAGCGTCGCCGCACGTTTGCGGCGCTCCGATTCACGCTTTGATGCGATCTGTGGGCAGCCCGGCCATCAGTTCCCGTCAAAGCCTCTCTGCGACGGGCGGCATGTCGCTGGCGGCGTCGTGATGGCGAGCATGCGGCAATCAATCGGTCAGGTCACCGGCGTGCATCCGTCGATGGACGGCAGCCTGGAACTGCTGGGCATCGAGCCACTCGAAGAACACGCCCGAAGTCTCGCGGCGCTGCTGACGGTGGCGACCCGTGGACGCGTTCGTGATCGCTCTCATCTGGAGCGGCTCGACGGACACATGCAGGCGCTGCGCAACGTGTACGTGGCCCTGACCGATGACGTTCGCCGTGGCGAGCGATCGTCCCCCGCGGCCGAATGGCTGCTCGACAACTTCCACACCGTCTCGGCGGCAGCGCGCGACATCCGGCACGATCTGCCGCCCGCGTTCTATCGACGGCTCCCCACGATGGCGGCGGACGAGTTCGCCGGACTGCCCCGCGTCTACGCCATGGCGGTGGAGCTCATCGGTCACAGCGCCGGCCGTCTCGATTCGCAGCGGCTGCATCGGTTCGTCACCGCCTTTCAATCGGTCACGCCCCTGACCATCGGCGAGTTGTGGGCATGGCCGAGCGCGCTCAAGCTGGCGCTGCTCGACTACCTGCGCGCAAGGGCCGACGTCCTGGCGGCGAGCCGCGAACAACGCCTCATCGCCGATCGGGTCGCGGCAGCCCCGGAAGGCAGCGCTGGCCGCCGCCACTGGCCGGTCGAGGTGCATCCCGCCTTCGTCATCCGCCTGTTGCAGCATTCGCGCGCGCAGGGACTCGCGGCCGGCATGCTGCGCCGGGACCTGGACGCGACCCTTACCGCCAGGGGCCAGTCCCTCGAAGACGCGATTCGCTCCGAGGGCCGGCATGAAGCCACGGAGCAGGCTTTCATGTCCAGCCTGATCGGCAGCTTGCGGCTGATCTCGACCTTCGATTGGACGGAGTTCTTCGAGAGCGTCAGTCTCGTCGAGCAGGTCCTGCAGCGCGACCCGGCCGGCGTCTACGGCCGGATGGACTTCCGCAGCCGCGACCGGTATCGCCAGGCGGTCGAAGAGCTCGCCGAACCCACCGGTGACGCCCAGCTGCGGCTGGCCCTGAAGAGCGTGGAGCGGGCGCGTCAGGTGGCCGAACGGGCGGGTGGTGAGCGGGGAGCCCACGTCGGCTATTACCTGATCGGCGGAGGCCGTCGCGCCTTTGAACAGGGCATCGGCTGGAGCCCTCGCTTCGTCGGGCGGGTCCGTCGCGTGTTCTTCAGGTACGCGACACCGGGGTATCTGGGCGCGATTGTCCTTGGTACCAGCGCGCTCGTCGGCGTGGCCCTCGCGGTGGCCTACGGACAGGGCTGGCGCGGCGGGATGCTGGCCTGGCTTGCGCTTCTGACGTCGGTGCCAGCCAGTGAGCTGACGATTCAGATCCTGCAGCGCATCATCAGCAACCTGATCCCCCCTCGGCGGCTGCCGCGGCTCGAGCTCGTGACCGTTCCCGAGGACGCGCGCACGATGGTGATCGTGCCGACGATCTTCGACAGCGTCGAGCGCGTTCACGAACTGATTGCGCACCTGGAAGTGCAGGCCCTCGGCAACGTGGATCCGCACGTCCACTTCGCGCTGCTGAGCGACGTCCGGGATGCCCCGGCCGAAACGATGCCACACGACGCCGAAATCCTGGCCGCGGCGCATGCCGGTATCGAGGCGCTCAACGCGAAGTACGGGGCTACGCGCTCCGACCAGTTCTTCCTGTTCCATCGCACGCGCCAGTGGAACGCACAGGAAGGACTGTGGATGGGATGGGAACGCAAACGCGGAAAGATCGAGGAGTTCAATCGCCTGTTGCGTGGGGCCACGGACACCAGTTTCGTGCTGCATGTGGGCGACGTGGCGATTCTGCCGAAGGTGCGCTACTGCATCACGCTCGACAGCGACACGCGCCTGCCCCGTGATGCCGCCCGACAGCTGATCGGCGTCATCTCGCACCCCCTCAACCGGCCGACGTTCGACCCGAAGGCCGGACGCGTGACGGACGGTTACGGCATCCTGCAACCGCGCATCAGCGTCACCTTCACCAGCGCGGCCGGGTCGCTGTTCTCCCGTTTGTACTCGGGCCATACCGGCGTCGACCCCTACACGACCGCGGTCTCCGACACGTATCAGGACCTGTTCAGCGAAGGGATCTTCACCGGCAAGGGCCTCTACGACGTCGATGCGTTCATGGCCGCTCTGGAGGACGCCGCGCCGGAGAACATCCTGCTGTCCCACGACCTGTTCGAGGGCCTCCATGCGCGCGTCGCGCTCGTCTCGGACGTGGAGTTCGTGGACGAGTATCCGTCGAGCGTGCTCGCGCACGCCCGCCGCCAGCACCGTTGGATTCGGGGCGATTGGCAGATCCTCGCCTGGCTGTTCCCATTCGTCCCGTCACGGCTGGGCGTCAAGCGCAACCCACTGCCGCTCATCGGACGCTGGAAGATCCTCGACAACCTGCGGCGGAGCCTCGTCTCCCCCGCGCTGGTGCTGATGCTCGTGGCGGCGTGGACCGTGCTGCCGGGCCCTCGCTGGTACTGGATGACCGCGGTGCTCATGGTCATCGCGTCGCAACTCCTGCCGCTGCTCGGCCGGTTGCTGGTGGGACCACGACGCTCGCAGTCGTTCCCGGTCTTCTGGCGCAATCTCCGCGAAGATGCCGCCACCGCTGTCGCGCAGGTCCTGCTCGGCCTGACGTTCCTCGCCTACAACGCATGGGAGACGGCCCACGCGATCGTCGTGACGATCGTGCGCATGGCGGTGACCGGGCGGCGGCTGCTCGAATGGGAGACTGCGGCGTCGATGGACGCGCGATCGGCCGGACTGGTCGGCCGAAAGGGCGTGCGACGGGTCGTGGTGCAGATGATGGCCAGCCCGATCATCGCGGGCGGCGTGGCGCTGCTCGTCACGGCCACGCAGCCGGCAACCCTGGTCGAAGCGGCGCCGCTGCTGTTGCTGTGGGTCGTGGCTCCGGCCGTGGCCTACTGGCTCAGCCTGCCGGTGGGGCTGCGAAAGCGGTCGCTGAGTGACGCGGAGCGCTCCGTGCTGCGACGGACGGCCAGGACGACATGGCGGTTCTTCGAGACGTTCGTGACCGCGGACACGGCGTGGCTGCCGCCGGACAACTACCAGGAGAGCGGCGCCGAGCCGAGCCTGGCTCGCCGCACGTCACCGACCAACGTCGCGATGAGCCTGCTCTCGGCGCTGGCCGCACACGACCTGGGGTACCTCTCGACCGAGGCTCTGGTCCGCCGACTGGACCTGACCCTGACGACGCTGGAGGGACTGGAGCGGCACGAAGGCCACTTCCTGAACTGGTACGACACCACGACGCTGGCGCCGCTGCGGCCGCATTACGTCTCGACGGTCGATAGCGGCAACCTCGCCGGCGCGCTAATCGCGCTGTCGCAGGGCCTGCTGCAGCTCATCGAGTCCCCGCAGACCGAGCGGCAGCGCCTCGAGGGCGTGATCGACACCGCCGAGGTTCTCGCCGCGATCGCCGCGACGAGCGACAGCGACGGCGGTGGTGGACCATTGGCGGTGCACGTCACGCGTCTTGCCCGGAAGGGTGTGGCCGCCGCGCAGGAGGCACTCCAGACCGGTTCCCTCGAGGCGCTGGCCTCGCTCGGGCAGCAGCTGGCCGAGACGGTGGTGACCAGCCCGCTCGCCATCCCCGAGTCGACGACCGATGACCTCGCGTTCTGGGCTCGCAGCCTCGGCGACGCGATTGCCGCGGTGCGGGAGCCCTCGAGTTCAGCCATGGACACCCCGACCGCCCTGCGCTCGCTGTCGGGGCGCGCGGCGCTGCTCGCCGACCAGATGCGGTTCGGTTTTCTGTACGACCGCCGGCGCCGCATTTTCACCATCGGCTATCGCCTCGCGGACGCCGTCGGCCCGGGCCGTCCCGACGCTTCCTTCTACGATCTGCTGGCGTCGGAAGCGCGGCTGGCCAGCTTCGTGGCGATCGCGAAGGGCGATGTGCCGCAGCACCACTGGTTTCATCTCGGCCGGCTCGTGACGAGCATCGACGGCCGCGCCACCCTGATGTCATGGGGCGGCACGATGTTCGAGTACCTGATGCCGCTGCTGTTGATGCGCAGCTTCCCCGGCACGCTGCTCGATCAGAGCTGCCGCGCGAGCACGACGCGTCAAATCGAGTACGGCAAGCGCCGGCACATCCCGTGGGGGATCTCGGAATCGGCACACCCCTTGACCGATCGTGCCGGCACGTATCAGTACAAGGCGTTCGGCGTCCCCGGGCTCGGGCTCGCGCGAGGCCTCGAAGACGACCTCGTCGTCGCCCCCTACGCGACGGCATTGGCCAGCCTCGTGGATCCGGAAGCGGCGGCCGCCAATTTCGAGCGTCTGGCCCGCCAGGGCGCCGACGGGCGATTCGGTTTCTACGAGTCGATCGACTACGGCACGCGCCAACCGGAAACGGCCGGAACCACGACCGCGCCTGGGACCACCCACCCCGAGGTCGTGCGGGCCTACTTCAGCCATCACCAGGGCATGTCGCTCGTCGCGCTGGCCAACGTCGTCTGTAACGACGCGTTCGTGGCCCGGTTCCATGCGGATCCGCGTGTGCAGGCCACGGAGCTCCTCCTCCAGGAGCGGGTGCCGCGAGAGGCCATCGTCTCCGAGCCGCGACCCGCGGACGGAGCAACGGTGGCGTCCTCGGTGCCCGTGCTCGCCTCGAGGCGCTTCCGCTCGCCGCACACGGCCAGCCCGCACACGCAATTCCTGTCAAATGGCCGGTACACCACCGCGGTGACACACACCGGCGGCGGCTCCAGCATGTGGCGCGGCCTCGCCGTCACGCGCCAGCGCGAGGACCGGACCTCCGATACCGGTGCGCACGTCATCTACCTCCGGGATCCGTGGTCCGGTGAGGTCTGGTCGCCCACCTACCTCGCTGGAGGCCGGGAGCCTGACGAGTACGACGTCGTCTTCGAACTCGACAAGGCGACGTTCCGCCGGCGCGATGGCGACTTCGAAACGCAGCTGCAGATCGCCGTGTCGCCCGAGGACGATGTCGAGGTCCGCCGCCTGTCGATCGCCAATCACGGGGATCGGCCGCGCGAGATTGAGGTGACCAGCTACGCCGAGATCGTGCTGGGCCGTCCGGAGGACGACAATGCGCACCCGGCGTTCGGCAAGCTGTTCATCGAGACGGAGCACGACGCCCAGAACGCCGGCCTCCTCTTCAGCCGGCGTCCGCGCGGTACTGACGAAGCGCCGATCTGGGGGTTCCACGTACTCGGCGTCGACAACCGTCTCGGCGGCGCGGTCGAGTGGGAGACCGATCGCGCGCAGTTCCTGGGTCGGGGACGTTCATTGTCACACCCAGTGGCGCTCGAAGGCCGGCCGTTGTCCGGCACGACCGGCGCGGTCCTGGATCCGGTCGCAGCGCTGCGCGACCGCGTGCGTCTGGTGCCCGGCGCCATCGTGCGCGTGACGTTCGCCACCGGCGTCGCGCAGGATCGCGAGACCGCCCGCGCGCTGGTCAGCAAGTACCGGGACGGCACCGCCGCGTCGCGCGCCTTCTCGATGGCCTTCACCCACGCACGCGTCACGCTGCAGCATCTGGGCCTCACCGACGATCACGCGATGCTGTACTCCCGGGTGGCCTCTCGTGTGTTCGGCACCGACGCCTCGTGCATCAGCGCCGAGGACCTCGCGCGCAACACGCGGACGCAGTCGAACCTCTGGAGTTACGGTATTTCCGGGGACGTGCCGATCGTCCTGGTCCGTCTGTCCGAGGCCAACGCCGTCTCCCTCGTGCGCCAGGTCCTGCTGGCGCAGGAATACTGGCGCGTCAAGGATCTGCGTGCGGATGTCGTGATCCTGAACGAGCATCCGACCGACTATCTGGATGACCTGCAGCGCCAGCTCACCACGCTCCTCCAGGAGCCGCGCTGGGCCGGGTGGCGTGACACGCGGGGCGGGATCTTCCTGGTGCGGTCGGAAGGCATGCCCGAGGTCGACCAGCACCTGCTGGCCGCGGTGGCGCGCGTGGTGCTCCGCGGCGAGCTTGGCGCGCTGGCGCCGCAACTGGACCGTTCGGCCCCGTGGCTGTACGAGACGCACGGCGCATCGTCGCCACCCCGGGAGCGGCGATTGCCGAATCCGGCGGATGCGCCCGTGCCCGTGCCGCCGCTGCTGATGGACAACGGGATTGGCGGGTTCACGATCGACGGTCGCGAGTACGTCGTGGTGCTCGAGGGCGACCGTGAAACGCCGCTGCCGTGGTCGAACGTGCTGGCGAATCCCGGCTTCGGCACCATGGTGAGCAGCTCCGGCGCCGCGTTCACCTGGTCCGACAACAGTCGACAGAACTGCCTCACGCCGTTCGCCAACGACCCCGTCACCGACGCCACCGGCGAGGCCATCTACCTGCGAGACGAGGAGTCGGGCGCGGTATGGGGGGCGACCCCAGGACCGTTGCGCCGCACGAGTCTGGCGAGCCGGTGGGTGATTCGGCACTCTGCCGGCGTGACGCGGTATCAGCATGCGACCGAGGGGCTCGAGCAGGAGCTGGCGGTGTTCGTCGACACCGACGATCCGGTCAAGCTGGCGCGGCTGACGCTGACGAATACCGCGACCACGACGCGCCGGCTCAGTGTCTTCGGCTACGTCGAGTGGCGCCTCGGACCGCCGCGGGCTGGCGAACAGCGATTCGTCGTCACCCAGGTCGATGAACACACGCGGGCGCTGTTGGCGCGGAACGCGTACAACGAGGAGTTCAGCGGGCGCGTGGCCTTCTGGCACGCCACCGAGGCCGCCCGCGCCCACACCTGCGACCGCGCCGAGTTCGTCGGCCGCAACCGCACGCTCGAGTGGCCGGCCGCCCTGGCGCGCGAACACCTGGAAGGCCGCACGGGTGCCGGGCTCGACCCGTGCGGTGCCCTGCAAATCACGATCGACATTCCGGCGGGCGAGTCGCGTCGACTCGCCTTCGTGCTCGGCCAGGCCGGCGATGCCACGGCCGCCTCCGCGTTGGCCGCGCGCTACGCCTCGCCCGACGAGGTCGATTCGTCGCTCGCGCGCGTCGAGCGCTTCTGGGACGACACGCTTGGTGTCGTGCAGGTGCACACGCCGGATGACTCGTTCGATCTACTGGTGAACCGCTGGCTCCTGTATCAGACGCTGAGCTGCCGCATCTGGGCACGGAGCGGCCCGTCTCAGCCCGGAGGCGCGTACGGGTTCCGCGACCAGCTCCAGGACGTGCTGTCGCTGCTCTACACGCGGCCCGACCTGTGTCGGGCTCACCTGCTGCGAGCCGCGGCGCGGCAGTTCTCCGAGGGCGATGTCCAGCACTGGTGGCACCCACCGGCGGGACGGGGCACGAGGACGCGCTGCTCCGACGACCTGTTGTGGCTCCCATATGCCGTGGCCGCGTACGTTCGCCACACCGGCGACGACGGTGTGCTCGAGGAACTCGTCCCGTTCCTCGCCGCTCCGCCGCTCGAGCCGGAACAGCAGGAAGTCTACATCCTGCCCTCGATCTCCGAGGACACCGGGTCGCTGTTCGATCACATGTGCCGGGCGATCGATCGCTCGCTGCACTACGGCGCACACGGGTTGCCGCTCATCGGCTCCGGCGACTGGAATGATGGGATGAACCGCGTCGGCGCGGAAGGTCGCGGCGAAAGCGTCTGGCTCGGGTGGTTCCTCGTGGTGGTGTTGAACGAGACCGCCGAGCTGTGCGACAAGCGCCAGCGCGACGACCTGGCACAGCGCTATCGCAGCCAGGCTCGCTGGCTGACCGGCATGCTGGAACTGGCGTGGGACGGCGGCTGGTACCGGCGCGCCTACTTCGATGACGGCACGCCGCTCGGCTCCGTGCAGAACGAGGAGTGCAAGCTCGACTCACTGACCCAGTCGTGGGCGGTGCTGTCGAAGGTCGCCAACCCCACACGGGCGGCCCGCGCGATGGATGCGGTGCGCGCGCATCTGGTGCGCCGCGAAGCCCAGCTCGTGCTGCTGCTGGCCCCACCGTTCGATCGCATGGCGCAGGATCCGGGCTACATCAAGGGTTATCTCCCTGGCGTGCGAGAGAACGGCGGGCAGTACACCCACGCCGGGCTGTGGACGGTGATTGCCATGGCGCGCCAGGGCCTGGGCGACAGCGCGATGGAGCTGTTCCACATGATCAACCCGATCAATCATGCGCGCACGCCCGACGCGGTCGAGCGATATCGGGTCGAACCGTACGCGGTCGCCGCCGACGTCTACGCGCACCCGATGCACGTGGGGCGCGGCGGGTGGACGTGGTACACGGGCTCGGCGGGATGGATGTACCAGGCGGCCATCGACGGACTGCTCGGGCTGCGTCGTCACGGCGACACGTTCACCGTGTCTCCGTGCATCCCGGCCATGTGGTCGTCGTGCTCGCTCGACTGGAAACACGGCCGCAGCCTCTACCGGATTGCCATCCAGAATCCGGAGCGTCAGCACCACGGCGTCCAGTCCGCGATGCTCGACGGCGTGGAGGTGGAGCCGCAGGCGATCCCGCTCCATGACGACGGCCGGACGCACGACGTGGTGATCGTGCTGGGGAGCGCCACGACGCCGCGTTAGGTGGGTGCGCCACTTCAGCGGAAGCGGATTCCCGCCATCACCATGTACGCACGGTTGCGATAGCTCTGCGAATCGTCCAGGAACGTCGGCACGTTGCTGAAGCCTTCCTCGAAACGCGCTTCGACGAGCAGCAACGAGCCGTAGTAACCCACGGCCGCGACGAAGCCGAAGTCGACGTCCTCGACCTCGCTCTTGATGTCCCTGTCGACGCTCCCTTGTTCGAAGACGAGGGCATCAGCTTTCAGCCGCGCGCGCGCGACGAAGTTGAAGGAGGGCCCGGCCAGCAACTGGAGGCCGTTGGCCCCCGTCAGGCTGAACCGCGCCAGAATCGGCACCGAGATGTAATCCACGTTGTACGAGAACTCACCCTGGTTGGACGGGTCCTCGCCGGTCAGGCCCTTCTGCACGAAGAACATCTCGGGTTGAATGGCCAGGACATCGTTCACCCTGAACGCAACGTGTCCGCCGATGATGACGCCGACCCGGTCGCTCGTGGTGGCGCCGTCCTGTTCGAACGAATCGCCAGCCTCGGGAAGGTTGGCGACCGAGACACCGCCCTTGAGGGCGACCTCGGATATCCCTTGAGCGGCCGCGATCGCGGGCGCACACGCCATCGCCACGGTGAGCACGGTTGCTGGCAGCTTGAACATGACCGCCTCCAACCGCAGCTGATGCATCAGGGCTGCCAACGGCCGGCGCAGAGAACTGGCCGGAAAACCCAGGGCTCAGGACTCAGGGCCTCCCGGTGACAGGCCGGTCGGCCACGGTGCCGGGGTTCCGGCTGCGGCCGGTCGTCACCACCGGATGTCGGTCGGGAGGTGTGCCGCCATGCCGGAACGGGCCTCGATGGCCTCGCCGGCGGCCAGGCACAGGTCTTCCCGGAAGCGCGCGCCCACGATCTGAACGCCCATCGGCAGGCCATCCACCACGCCTGTCGGGACCGCCAGCGCGGGCAACCCCAGCACCGGCACCGCCGTCAACGTGGCGCACTCCTGCCACACTGCGGCGGTCCGCTCCACGCTCTCGAGGTCGAAGCCGCGCTTGTACACGGGTTCCGTGCAGACTGGCGCCAGCACGAGCGGCACGCGTGCCAGGAAGCGCTGCCACTGGCGGACCACGTGCGCCCGTTCCGCCAGTGCCTTCATGTAAGCGGCGCCATCCTCAGCCGGGTACCCCGCCATCCACAGCGCCATTGCACGCTTGATGCCCGCGTCGCCGTACTCCTGAACCACCGGGTCGAAGAACAAGCGGATCTCCGGCATCTGCATCGCGGACCACAGTTCCATCGCGCGCGTGAACCCGGGTGTGCGCTCGTCCACGATGTCGTAGCCGGCGTCGGCGAGCCAGCCCGCGGCGCGGTGGAGGGCATCGGTGACGGAGCGATGCAGACGCGCGCCGGCGAGGTCCGCTGGTTCCGTGACCACCGCCACTTGCAGGCGTCCAGGAATCGGCTCGCCTTCGAGTGGCGCCGGCACCCACCACGGATCGCGCGCGTCGTGCGTGGCCATGGCCGCAAGCCCCAGGCGCACGTCGCGAACCGTGCGCGCAATCGGTCCCTGCACCGACAGCATCTGCGCGGAGATCGAGCGCTCGGCGCCCGCGCTCGGGTTGAAGGCCGGCACGCGCCCGAAGGACGGGCGCAGGCCGACCAGGCCGCAGGCGTACGCGGGATAGCGGATGGAGCCGGCGATGTCGTTGCCGTGCGCGAGCGGCGTGATGCCGGCGGCAACCGAGGCCGCGGCGCCGCCACTCGATCCGCCTGGTGTGTGCTCGTCGGACCACGGGTTCCAGGTGCGGCCGCGCAGCTCGTTGTCGGTGTCCAGGCGGAAGCTGAACGCCGGCGTATTGGTGCGGCCGAGGATGACCGCGCCGGCGGCCGTCCAGTTGGCCACCACGGGGCTGTTCTCCTGCGCGATGAGGTTTCGGAACGCCACCACGCCGTTGGTGGTGGCGCATCCGGCCTGGTCGACGTTCTCCTTGATGGTGACCGGCACGCCGTGCAGCGGCCCGAGCGCGCCGCGGTTCGACACGGCCTGGTCGGCGCGCTCGGCGGCCGCGCGCGCCGCCTCCCCCAGATCCACCGTCACCGCGTTCAGGCGCGGATTGACCTGCGCCATCCGCCTCAGGCACGAAGACACCGCTTCGCGTGACGAGATCTCCCGCCGCGCGATCGCCTCCGCCATGCGCGTGCCATCCCAGCGCCAGATCTCATCCGTCATCTGCCGTATCTTCCTCGAAATTC
>Ga0105103_10001188_pt1 | contig 14628 bp, 17 predicted proteins | sample PPLLaktember2015_2_FD_79107 | JGI IMG/M metagenome (GOLD analysis project Ga0105103, IMG submission 79107) | Freshwater sediment microbial communities from Prairie Pothole Lake near Jamestown, North Dakota, USA - PPLs Lake P7 Core (6) Depth... | ecosystem: Environmental > Aquatic > Freshwater >...
CGTGCAGGCGAAGGATTTAAAGACGGTGGATATACAGGTGATGGTGATCCGTCCGAAACATCGACAGCATTGGGTAAACGTGGATACAAATACCATAAAAAGGAATTTGTGATGAATGAGCCGTTAACCGCAAAGCATAGAGATATGTTTGAAAAGCTACACACCGGGCAACTGGATGTGAAGCGTATCGGTGGGGCTTACTTTTTAGCACCTCAAACTTTGGATGTGGATGCAGCGGTAAGCGATCACAACAAAGTACGATTAGCCATGAACCTTACAGGGGTAGAAAATACCCTACGATCAATTGACAGCCGATTACAGGCACGTGAGGTGAATGTAGTGAATACCTTTGATGCGGAGGGATTCAGTACGAAAATAGCAGCGCAATTAGGGCAAATTCACATTAAAAATAAACTTGCCAATTCGTGAAGATTGAAATTGCATTGAATTGGGATGGGTTAAGTACTCCGACATGGACGGACTATTCCGATAGTATCGATCTGTCAGGGCTAAAGGTGACAAAGAAACTGAATGAAAATAACGATCCGCAGAAGAACATAACTGGTGATATTGAAGCATACAGTGCTGCATATTTAGAGATAAAAGCAAACTTGATTGATAGCGCGAACAGGTACAGCAACTTCTATGTTGTCAGGATTACCGAACCTGTTTGCGGTACGGTTGAATACTTCAAAATCGAAGATCGTTCTCTCAAATGGTGCGACAATGGTGAATGCTCCATCATATTAACGATAACTGAATATATTGTTGAATTTGACTGCATCAAAAAAAAATTGATTGCAGACAATACCAATTTTATATTTTCAGACTTCCCTTTACCGGGAATGATCCACCCGCGTTTCCGATATTGTGACGTTTTTAAACCAACGTGGGCGTATGGCTTTGTTATTGCCTTTATAAATCTCGTTACAATTACTATTGCAGCAATAAATATTGTATTGACTATTTTGACCGGTTGGGTAGTTTGGATTCTTTCTATATTCGGGGTAAGTGCCAATGTGCCACAGATAGGTTTTAGCTTTTTAGAGGACGTTATCGGATGCGGATTAGCACATCCATCACCATTCATTCGTACGTATATTGACAATGTTTGCGATCAATGTGGAGTATCAGTCACAAATTCAAGCATCCCGATACTTTACGATGAGGCATCACCGTATTACAATTTGGCAATGATGTATGCACCAACGAAGAAAGGTGTACCAATATCAGGAACAAAGGACTACATCCGCGACAATCAACCTACATGGTCACTTTTCGACCTTTTAAGCAAGATTAAGGATGTTTTTAACGCGAGGTGGTTAATGCGTGGGCAGGTCATCTACTTTGCACCTAAAGACGAGATTTCAGATGTAATTTATGGCGCAGGCAATTACGGTATTGACCTAACAGGAGATGATTCAAATTACCTGGATGGTGATGTTTGCTATACGTACAACGGTCAGGGTAAGCCAACAAAGCTATTGATTAAATACGGTCAAGACTTTAGCGATAACATAGGTAATGAACTTGCTTCCCGATTCAATTGTACATGGGAGGACTTAACAGGCGGTGAAAATTATAATGAAGTAGTCACACGTTCGTTATCTGAATTCGGAACGGTTGCAGCAGTATTTGACGGACAGGACGGTAAGTATGATGCAAACATCGAAAGTGCCTTTTTAGGACCGATCACAGGCACAGAATACGAAGGATCTATAAAGACGCAAGGTGATACATTCGGACTACCTAAATTAGTCATATATGATCCGACAAGTGAAATGTCAGATGCAAGAATGGTGAAAGCACAATATATCTTGTACAATTCAGTCGGTGCAGATATACCTGCAATGCGTGACGATGATCCATTTGCAACTGTATTTGCCTCGTCCTATTGGAACTATCCAATGTCATTCGATCAATACGCAAATGGTGTATCAGGCAACATGAATTTATGGGAATACCATGTTCAGGACACGGCAACGCCTACCAAAAGAACAAACATCTCAGCGGAATTTAAAATGCAGTATTGTTGTAGATTTATAACGGTGGATCTGTTTCACCGTGTATTGCACCAGGATGGTGTGACGGTTTCAGAAATTTACGAGATCGAAATGGATTATGGACGGCAATTGATAACGATTAAAACCAATTTAGTATGATACCAATTTGGGAACAAACAGACTTTATTTCACCTGTTTTGGTTGATTCATGCCAAAGGGGTGTCAATGATGATGAATTTTACATCCCGATTGAAAGGCGGGATCTGATTAACCTTCGATTAGACATCCCCTACCCGCTTATTACTTCAAATAGTGGTGGTTTGCCGATTGGATCAAATGTAAATCTGTCAATTGTAGACTTGACAGGCACAACAACTTTGTGCAATTATGGGTCACCTATCAACCCGGCTGTTGGTAATTACCGCTTTGCCTACCTAAATGACGGCACACGAAAGATTGCGCAATATTCGTTTCTATTGGGATTGGGATTGGATAATTCAGCGGGCAAAACATTTTATGCACTAAATGTTGTCTACGGAGATACTGTAGTGATTAATTTTGCAGGGGTTGGCTATTATTGGATTCATGGTGTCGATCAAACACCTTTACCATTTATTGAACATGCAGCCGGAAGAATATGTTTTTGCGCTACAGCTTCCGAAATAGCGGCATCACTATTTATTATCAACTTGACAATACAAACACCGATTGCTATATTTGGCACACCACTTTGCGCAAGTGAAAACAGGGCATGCTTCCGGTTTAAAGTGACGGTTAATTTATCAATATTCGGGCTAACATTGACTTTTTTTAGCAAACCATTCCGGGTGGTTGATTGTGATTTACCTACTACATTTATTCAAGGATATTACCCACCTTCAAATAGTGATTGTTTAGGGCAAGTTCATAATTTTAGCGGAAACGTATTCGATCATGGTAAATTGTACATGCGGATTTATTCAGACTTACTTGAAATACCTTCAACGATAGAGAAGGTAGCGAATCAACGTTCAGTCGTTTACCGTTCATCGGTGATTAAAAACTTTCAATTTAGATCGTTACCTATACCGCAATTCTACGCTGATATGTTTGAATGCATTGCCTTATCAAAGGAAATGAAAATAGACGGCAAGCCCTATCAGATAACAGCGCAAAGCCTGTTTGAGAATAACACCGAAAATATTGGTGAAGTATATCAGAATATTAATGTAAATTTGCAATTAAGCAAGTGTGAAACGGTTTTTGTGTGCAATTAATTTTGAGCGGTAGCAAGCGAATAAATTTGATTTTTAACACAAAAAATATAACAGATGCTTTCAACATGTAATGCCGCATGTGCAGGTGCGTTAAGTTTAACGCTCACTACACAATGCGACATATATCAAAGATCAGAAGTACCTATCAGATTGATAGGCGCACGCTGTGATACAGCTATGCCAGTAGGTGACTATGATGATACTTTGCATGCCACAGCAGTTGCCTCGTTATTTGATTCATTCCTAATGACAGCCACTTTTGAATTGGCTGAATTCGCATGGTCTGATCCGACAACGACTACTAAAAATTACTTTTCGCGTAAACGTCCTGCACGTACTAAAACTACAGGCAGAAGTTTAACGGCAAGAGATTTTGCGGCAACTGATACAGATGCAGCAGGTACAGCAAGTCCTTACGAGGATCGTCTTTTTTACAAAAATATCATCCAAAATCCTGCATTCAAATTTCGTGGCTATGTTACGGAACAAGGGCGCATTTACCTTTTCTTAAATGAGCAAGGTGAATTTATGGATTATGATATTAACTTTTGGACAGGGTGGGATAATGATGTAGACGGTCAATCAGTAGAATTCAAAAATTATGCTTTGAATTTTATCGGTGATCCACTGAAATATGCAACTACTCCATATTTGGACATCATTGCCTCAGGCGCACAGAATAATTTGGGTTGGTTATACCAACCGATTTAATTAAATTTTTAAACAACAAAACAATTTTTTAAAATGAAAAAACTTTTGATCATAATGTTAGCGTTCGCATTTTCAATGAACGCAGATGCACAGGTATTATTAACCTGCACGACAAACTCGCATACAACAACTCGTGACACGCTAAACAATGTAGATGAAGCTGTATTTGTAACACCTGTTAATGCAATCAACGACATCGTTGGTGGGGCATTCACGTTGCAGGTTTACAAAACAGAGATTTCCGGCACATCAAATGTTAACTTTGTAGTGGAGGGGTCATTGGATGGCACTAATTGGGTTCGTGTTCATGGCACACCGGGCGCAGATGGTATCAACTGCGATACTTTATTATTGGCTGACGCAGCAGGTTTGGTTACAGGAAAATTTAATGTACGTCCAGGTAGTATGAAAGTGGCATATACAGTTACGCATTACACAGGTGCTGGTAGGTTTACACGCATACGAGTTAGGGCTATTACAGCAGGCACACAATCGGTAATTATTACACAACCGCGTTTGTTAAAAAACACATTCTAAGCGAATGAATTACACCGAATTCTTTCAAAGGTTCGATAAAAAAGATGCAAAACTCCTGCCTGCTGATTTCGATCAGCGGGTGGGGGCTTCGCTATCTATACAGATACATTCAACGGGCGCACGTCCTAAGTATTCGGTGCAACATGAATCTGTAACGCCTGAAACCTACAATAAAAAGTTTGATAAGCTATTCAAACACCGTTTACTGAATCGTCACCCGAATGAATCGGATGATAGCTATAATTGGCGGTTATCGATTTACAGCCCAATTGCAAAGGAGATCATTGACCGATTTATCAACTTCGTGAAGGGTTCGATCATGCAGACGAATAGCTATGTGGTCAGTTTGGATGCTGAGACCTCAGAGGTGTTTAGCGAAGAAAAGATAGCCGATTTAATCGATCAGGCTATTGACTTTACAATCAACAATCCGCAGGGCTTTATGGCGGTAATTGTGAAGGATTATGACGGTATGCCTACATCGGTAGCCATTCCATCAATCGAGTTCATAGAGCCAGACCATGTGAAAATGTACGATGATAATTCCATTGCATTCGTTTGCGATGGAAAATTGTACTTTCTTGATAAAAATATTCAGGTCGTAAGACCTATTGGTAAAGGTGAGCCAATTCAAATAAGTCACAATTTCGGAAGTATACCGGCATGGGCATGTGATAACAACTTTGTGCAGCCTTTCGTTCATTGGGCTGACTTATTGGTGCGCAATATGTCAGACGATGAGATGATGACTAAACAGTATAGTTATCCGATAAAGCAACTTGTAGAAAGTGAATGCAGTGAGTGTGTAGGTACGGGAATTATTCAGACGCAGGATGATTTAACACAACAATGGATGCCGCATAAGTGCAAAACATGCAGCGGCAAGGGTACAATATCAATCAATCCGGGTGAAGTGTACACCATAAGCGAAAGCCGATTGGCTAAATTAGGCGGTACATTGCCCGATGTAGCCCGATTTATTACACCTGATGTCGGCATCCCTGAATACCATTTGAGGCGGTGGCAGACGTTTTATGAGCGTTGCGAAAAGTCGTTGTATCTCAATAAAAAGATCAACGGAACTGAATCAGGTGATGCGAAAAAAGAAGATCGAAAAGATCAATACACCTATTTACTTGCATTCGCAAATCACATATTTAACAACCTAAAAAGGGCGTTAACCTATTCGAGTGCGTATGTTAACTACAACGGTCAATCAGGTCGATTTGAGGCAGCTGAGGTAATTGTACAAAGCCCGAAAAGGTTTGATCTGATGTCTGATATTGAATTGGTGGATGAGATGCTAATGGTTCAGGCGAAGTCGGATGATTCAATGGTGTTATCAGAGGTGCAATATGCAGTTGCTAATAACATTTACAGAGGTGATGATGTGCTAATAAAGATCAACGAAATTCTATACCAAACAGATCAATTATACGGCATATCAGGGGTGGCATTGCAGCGCAAATACTTGTCTGGCATGTACACCGAGCGTGAAAAGATGCTGCATGAAAAGGGGTACAGAATTCTGATCAACATAGCGCGTGAAATGTCATACCAAACATTCAACGAAACGGAAAATGTGCGTTTGATTGCTATGCTCAATGAGCGATTGGATACAATGACACCGCAGGGTATCTATGAGTAAATTAATTCTCATCAATGAAAAGTTGAAATCTCAAATGGTTTCATCCGTATTGGACAATGTGCCAAACATTGAGAAGTCGGTATTTGATGAGGTAATGAAGATCATTGATTCGATTGATTCAACCGGTGGATCATTTGCAACCAACATTTTAACACCCGAAAAGCTGCAAGAAATTGAAACGCGGATCTTTGCCACGTTAAAGAATAGCGGCTACATTCAGTCGGTTGATGTGTTCATAAAGGACATGAGCAAAATAACCATCAATTCGCAGTTATTACTATCAGAGCAAGGTTTTGAAGTTCAGAAATTACAACTTAATCCAATTGAAGTAAAATGGAAAAAGCAAACCGTTACTACTTTACTCGATTCAGGTATAAGGGAGGACTTTGTAAGACCTATTTTAAAAGTGGTAGACGATGCCATAAGTTACGGAGATTCAATCAACACTACCCGAAATAAATTATCTGAATTTGTCTTGTCAAATAAAGACAAATCAGGGAAATTAAAAAGCTATTTAACGCAAACAGCGCGGGATTCTGTCAATCAGTTGCAAGGGCAGCAATATCAATCAGTCGCAAATGTGATCGGCTATGAAGGTGTGTCTTATATCGGTGGGCTATTGGAAGATTCACGCGGTCAATGTAAAAGGTGGGTTGATGATCTGAATGGGTTTATACCAATCGATCAATTGAAAGCAGAAATAGCACTTGCGTATAAGAATCAGGCACGTAAATTAAAAGAAGGTGAGCATAAGTGGGGCGGAATGATGCCAAATACTACACCTGATAATTTCATTGTAAAACGTGGTGGATTTAATTGCACACATGCGGCAATCCCTAAAAGAAAAAAATAAGTTGTTTCTATAAAATTGTTGTAAATTTGCGAATAATATTCTTACTTTATGAAAGGCAGAAAAAAGCAAGTGGTACAGGATGAATTGATACAGGATGATGTACAACCTGAAGTCGAATTGCAGCACATACCTTCAAATGTAATGCCTGCAACTTTGGAAGGTAAGGCAGTCAGTAAAGTGATCAACGGCAAAGTAAGGATTTACAGCTACAAAAGAAAGAAATTTATTACAGGATTCATTGAACCGAATTTAGCTATTAAGGCAGTCGGTGATAAGGATCATTTAAAAATAGTGCAACATGGCGAAGAAATCTAACGCTGATATTTCATTTAGTGAGCCGATTAAGGTCGAATCAGCACCATTGGTACAATCGGATCCAATCCCATTGAATCATATCGGACTGATGCAAGAAGGCAAAAATGGCATGGTTACTGTGCATCATTCAATGCGTGCGCATTATGAAAGTACCGGCAAGTTTATCATTGTTGAAGGTCAGCAAAAAAAAACCAAACTTACCCAACCTACCGCAGTCGTGGCACAAAGTCCTGTCGAAGTTGTTAACCCAAACTTTAATATAGATGAGCAAGAAGCTAATTAATTTACTGCAAAAATTAGGTGTCGAAGATGCCGAAAATGTAGCCAATGGTATGTTGTCAGATGATGACAATTTGGAAGTATTAGATACCGTCCTAAAAGCATCACATAGCTACTCAAAGCCTTTTTTAGAAGCCGAATTTAACGGCAAATTGAATGAAGAGCGTAAAACATGGAAGGGTAAGTATTTCAAAGATGCTGCCCAAAAAGCCAACAAAACACTTGGCAACAAGTTAACGAGTTCAGAGATCGATGCTATCATGTCTGATCCCGCAAATGAGGGCAAAACATTTGATGCGGTGATTGATGCTATCCGTGAGAAAGTGAGCCAAAAAACAGGCACAAACGAAAGCGAATTGCAGTCAATGCTTGATTCGGCAAATGGCAAAATAGGCGAATACGAGCAGAAGTTGATCGATCAGGAACGCAAACACAAAGAGGACTTTGATAACTACGTGAAAACAGGGAAGTTGACAACTGCATTAAAAACTAAATTGGTTACGATCCTGAAGGCGCACACATCATTGAACGCTGAAAAGGCGGCTGAATTGCTGATTGATCCTGTCATGAAAAAAGCATTGGTGAAGTTGAATGACAAAGACGCTTTAGAGTTATTTGATCCTGCAAATCCTGATAGCCGTCTGCGAAAGTCTGACACGGCATTCATGGAACTTGAAGACGTGGTAAAAGGATTAGCAGATGAGTACGACCTACCAAAAATTAAAAGTCCTGGTGCTGAATCTGTAACACCATTTGGTCAACAGCGACAGGATGCACCAAACAAACTTAATAACAACCCGGCATTTGAATCAGCTACTAAGTTAGCGGCTGCATTTGATGCTCAATAAATACTTGCTACCGTGCATTAAGACGCACACAACTTGGCAAATATCAAAGCCTACTGAATTTGGTAAAATTAAACTTGGTGATAAAGCCGACCTATTGTAACAGGCTGAATTAACACATTTTAATTTTATATAATATGGCTAATGAATGTCGCCCTAATATACAGGCACGGTTAAATGACCTGTATCAAAACAAAGTTTACCGCTCCAATGTTGGTACATTGGATTTCCTCTTTTCTCCTGTCAATGGTTCTGAATTACAAGCCGAATTAGTTGGTCGTCCTGATGGCAAAAACACACGTTATGCAGTTACGGTTCGTGAAAGTGTATGTGATGCCGTTTCTGATTGTTCAGAGATTGCATGTACTGATGCACCGACTGCCACAAGCATGACAAGCTGCCTGTACTATGATTCTTTCGATTGTACATCTTCAAAGTGGTTCAAAGCAGGCATTTCACAATTACGTGACATAGGTTCTGAATCAGTTATGAATGTGATAAGCGGTCACGTAATGGATCAAATGGGTAAGATCAAGGATTCAATCGATGCTGCGTCCGTAGTTGCTATTAATACAGCTGCGGGTGATATCGCATCAGGTGTTGCAACTAAAACGATCAAATTGATAGATGATACAACCAAAGCACCGGCTTGGATGGTTGATTCTGAAATCAAAACTGATTTCATGGATGCAGGATTCAACGAATCACCTGTACTTGTCGGTTCACGTCAGGTAAAGTATTTTGCTGATTCAATTTCGCGTGCAGGCATGAACAATGCCGGTCTTAATCTTGGTCAAATAGACACATTAAACGCGTTCTATGACATCAACATTAACTCAACCAATGCAGCACCTACAAGCGATGGTAATGAAGTTGCCTTTGCTATCCTGCCACAAGTTGCAAACATGATCACATGGTCAGCCAATGCAGGTATTTTTGCAAGCCGTCAGAGTTCAATCGGGGCTACACAGATCGATCCTTTGCGATTGGTCAACACCGATGGCAGCACTTTCCTTTACACAACAATCACAGATCCTGCCACAGGTATGGTATTTGATTTTGATTTGGTTTTGGATGCACGTTGCAAGGAATTCCAATGGAGAGTTTATGCTTACCACAAATTGATCATTTTACCTTTAACCGGTTGCAAGTTTGCGGACTTTAACGGTATCGTGAAGTATGATGTTTGTCCTCTTACTGCTACTTCTTGTCCTTAATTTCTCATCTTTTGGGTTGTGGGGTTGGGCGTAATGCCCTCCCTGCAATCTAAAAAATCATCATTAAAATGACCTGTTTAGAAAACATTATTGGTATCAAGAATTGCGATAGTGAGCAATCAATGTCAGGCTATTTTATGCTTGATTATCCGGGCATTACTATTCAACAAGCGGCAAATAATGCTGATGAGAAAACATTGTCAGGCTACAATTTTTTAAAAGACATTCGCAGACGTGCAGTCATGCGATTGAATGCTGATGTACTCAACTACATCAATCAGGAATACCGTTTGTCATCTGTTGTGACGAATTCATTTGCAAGCGGTCAGTATAACACACCACTATCAACCGTCAGCACGGTAAGTGCAGAAACAAGGCGCGGAATGGTGGTATCAAAATTGAAATATTGGTGTCGTTTTCACTCCATTGTTATTAACCGGATTCGGATATACAGCAATCAGGATGTTGATACGATTTTACATATAACGGATGTTGCAGCAGGGGTTACATATCCCGCTGCAATTCATCTTGAAGCAGGGGTAATAAAGGAATTCACGGTGAATAAAGTAATCACCGGAAGTGAGGCACATATCACATTGCCAGGCAACATATCGCTTTACTCAAACAAGCCCGATTGCGGATGTGGTGGCAAGGCAAAGAATGACTATCTGAAATTTCAGGGGATAACAGGCACATCGATCACAACCAGTGAGGCGTACGGAATCGAGTGCGATGTAACCCTGCGATGCGACATATCAAATTTGATTTGTGACATGGCACAGGATGGGTTAATTGGTCAGGCATTGTACGAGTTATGCGGTGCGATGTTTTATGATGAGATGACAAAAAACAATCGATTAAACTATATGACAATTTATAAAGGTGAACAGATCATGCAGCAAGCATCTGCAGGTTTTGCCACTTATAAAGGCTACTTTGAAAACATCATGCGTGGTATGCGTGACTATTTGCGTAAGTCGGACGGTAACTGCAAATGTATTGACTGCGATGGATTTAAAGTAAAATCGAACATCTAATGGGATTCACTACACTTGATTTCAAACTGCAAAAAATAGCTGATGCATTAGACAAGGCAATGCCTGATTTATTGGCTACGCAGATACTAATTGAAACGAGTGCATTACATAAGAAAAGGATCTTTGATGAAGGGAAACGAACGGACGGAACGGATATAGGCGAATATTCGACTAAAGAAGGGTACTATTCAAAAGATCGATTCATCCGAAAGGCAGCATTTAAAGCACACGGAAAACCGAATGCAGAGGGCAAGAAAAGAACGCAGAACAAAACAATGTATTTGGCAGGTGGGTACAGCGAATTGCGTTCGATTCAAGGTAGAAAAGTCAACCGAAAGAATCTAAAGTATAGCGGATCACTTGAAGGGAATTTGACCGTATTAAAGGACGGTAACGATGTGCTTTATGGTACGACAGATCAAACGGAATCGGTCAAATTTAACGCACTACAGGAACAATACGAGGCATTTGAATTCAATACAACAGAACAAGAATATTTAAACAACGAAATAACCAAAGCGGCACAAGATATTGCAACAACTAATTGATATAAAAGATTACATTTTATCAAAGTTCGACAGCTTTGATAATGGGTTTGCCAATGTTGCAAAGCCAAACAATAGCAATATTGTACATGATGATGGTATGCATAACTATGTTGGTATCGCTGATAATTTGGGCAACTACTTTTACATCCGTTCGCTAAAGGACCAAAACTATTCTATAATTAAAAGAGGCGGCAGGGCAAAGTATTACGAGCGCACGACTAATTGCAGAATAGTTATTGTTCATCACGACTTCGATGAAAATGACTGCTTGCACATTGCCATGCGTTCATTAAGCGCGAAAGGGCATACTTTGACTGCAAGCGATACCGATAAGACACGAGTATTTAGGAACGAAACAGGAACGGATTTAACCGCTAATATTCATACAATTATTTCGGCTGATTTTACCGTGCGTGACGTGGTGACGGCTGTTAATTGTGAAACTTTAAACTGCGATTGCTAATGTGCTGCGATAACCCAATAGAACTAACATGCCAATCATCATGCGATGAAATTGTACTACCCGTTGTAGTGCTTTCTACCGCTAAGATTTACACCACTTTTAACGGTGTGAAATTACCGATTGAATTCTCAATCAATAGTTCAAATTATGCCGTAATTGATAGGCGCAGTTTAAATGAGGACTATAACTATACATTCGGGGTGTATAATGCTGCAAACACTCAAATAGGCTGCTATAAATTGGATATTAAACCATCCGCTACATGCTGCACATCAACATTTGAAGGTGATAAAATCATTCAGGATGTTTGCGCCTTAAATTCAAATGTATTCTTGGATATATTGATCACGCAAGGTGGTACATACGGTTATGAAATGACAGGCATCACCTTCGATGGGGTGGCATTACCTGATAGCGAAAGACAGAGTTATATATCAATGGATGTTATCGATATACCTGTACAAGCTGCGCCATTCGATACAATAGCTGAACACGATGAGGACAACAAACCTACAAAGTGGCTGACCTATGATAATAACTTGATTTCATTTTTAAGCAGCACACCGATAGCAGCATACATGGATTTCAAAGTAACTCCATTCGGGGCACAAAAAGATGACAGAGGATATCCATTATCAATCGTTGAAACATTGACAATTGATATTACGGATATTCAAACAGAGATTGTGTACGGTCAGGGATTTCAACAAGTATTCCCTGAAAATAGCCGATTTACATTCACATTGAAACACTACTATAACGGATTATTATGGCATCAATTAACCTATACCGAAAGGGGATACACGGTTGATGGTGGTTTTGTTTATCCTCAAAACAGAAGATTGACCAGATATGTTTGATAAGGTAGTAAATATCATCAATGCGAAATATAGCAATGTGGAGAAAATCTACATTTATGGCAGCTATGCACGCGGTAAACAGACTAATGCAAGTGACTTGGATGTGTGCGTTAAAATGCCCAACGGAACGAGCGTAATGCGCATGGATGAGGATTTGAATAATGAACTGACATCAGCTACCGGCATTGATGTGCATGTCGTATTCTGTACAATTTATAATCAATGGTGCGAAAAATTAATATATGATAACATCTGATATTTTACTCTTTATTGTGTTTTCCGTTGCATCAGTTGGTGTTGGCAATTTGTATTTATTCCTAATTCGTGACGGTCAATTATTAGGCTTTATGCAGCATGTAATCGAGGAATACAAAGCGAATCAATTTATTTATAAAAGCATAGGCGGTTGCAATGTATGCACCCGGCAAAGATTTGTCGAGATTGTGTATGTGGTGTTTCTGTTTACATGCGAATGCCAGGTCTATTGGTGGTCTGCAATTATCGGTTATATCCTTTTTTCGGGCGTGGCTTTTTATATGGATATGCTGACAAAGCAAAATGCAGTTGATGTTAAAAAAGAAAACTTGTCGATATGATATCACTTAAAGACGATAATTGGTTATTAAGGCTTACCACTTCGTCAGCAAGTGCGGTGCATGTTCATGTATCGTATTCCGACACATTGACAAGTACAATCAGCGGATTGAATGTAACGCAGATTATACATGGCAGTCAATCAACGGTGATAAGTTCGGCAACTACTACAACTATTTGCGATTCACCGGCTGAAGATACATCAAGGTTAATACATCACATTTCGATTCGTTCAATTTCGGGATCTGTCACGGTATCACCTCACTTGTTCAATGGATCAACTTCTTTTCAATTACCGATTTGTTCGCTTGATTCAGCTGCGGCATGGGTGTATGTTGGAATGGAGGGTTGGAAAAAGACACTTTCCAATGGTGATCTTGTAGTCACTACAGGCACGGGCGGTGGTGGCAGTTCCGGCAACACCTTATTAAACGGAACTACCGATCCGTCAAATGACTTAGGCGAGAATGGTGACTTCTATATCAACACGACTACCAAAGAGATATTTGGTCCAAAGGAAAGCGGTGTTTGGGGTTCAGGTACATCTATATCCGTTGGGCTTGGGTTTAACTTGTACGATGGCACAGACGTTACAATTAATAATACAGCATCAGAAATACAAGTATCATCAAGTACTATACCGGCAAATTCATTAAATGCTAATGGTGATTCATTTAGCTTTATGTCCTTTGCACAACTTACCAATAATACAGGTGCAAATAGAACGTTTACTTTACGATTGAATGTTGGCGCAACAACGGTATATCAAGACGTAACGGGCAATATACCCACAAGTGCGAATGCGAGGGCTATAACCTTAGAAGGTCGAGTTATACGGACATCATCTACAACTGCTGAAATTCAAATGACTTTGCAAGTTGGCAGCGTTGGTACGGCAACAACAGGTCTTTCTGACATGGGTGTGACAAATACCTTCATCATGCCCATTAAATCTGTATTGAATGTTGCATGGAATTGGGCAGTTAATACCGATTTGGTTTCGACTATTCAATTAAGTATAGCTAACTCATTGTACACCTACGCACACAGGTATCATCTTGCCACAGCAGGCGGGCCGAAGGGTGCGGACGGTACAGGTGGTGGAGGCGGTGGATGGACGGACGTAACAGTAACGGATGCAGATTTCACAGCCGCAAATGATACGAGATACTACATTCCTCCAGCATTATTAACCGGAAACAGAACGGTTAACATGGGGTCAATAACTACTAAGGTCATGTTTGTAAATGCCGAGCCTGATTACTTTTTAAACTTTTCGACTGCATCGGTGTATGCGTTGGCAGGCACGGAAGAAATAGGCAGTCTGATGTCACTTGCTACCACACATATTGAAAAAATAGATACTAAACTAATAGTTATAAATTAATGAAAAAGGTACTAATATTATTGTTCACGCTTGCATCATTGGCAAGTTACGCACAGCCGCAATCGTTAGGCGAAA
>Ga0105103_10001189_pt1 | contig 14628 bp, 14 predicted proteins | sample PPLLaktember2015_2_FD_79107 | JGI IMG/M metagenome (GOLD analysis project Ga0105103, IMG submission 79107) | Freshwater sediment microbial communities from Prairie Pothole Lake near Jamestown, North Dakota, USA - PPLs Lake P7 Core (6) Depth... | ecosystem: Environmental > Aquatic > Freshwater >...
AATGCACTTATAAATTATAATCGTTTGTTAAAAGATTTCAAACCTAAAGCTGAATATTATAAAGCCAGGGGATTAACTTATTACGAAACAGGGACCTACGGTTCTTCTACATATGATTTTTCAATGAGCCTCGATCTTGACCCTGACGACGCTGAAACTAATCTTTACATGGGACTTGCCGAATACAGTAAAGGTAATAGTAAACACGCCTGCTATTACCTGAAAAGGGCTAAAAAACTAGGAAGCCTTAAAGCCCATGAATATTTACAGAAATATTGTAAAGAATAAGTACTTGCAATAAAATAAAAAACCCCGAAAAAAAATCTTTCGGGGTTTATAATTTTGTTTTAACCTGAACTATTTATAAATATTATATTTTTTCAATGTTTATGAACCCCGAAGGGCTTAGCGAAGCTAATTAATCGGGTTAGGTGTTAAAATTTTAATCCGATACCAATATTGAAGAAAGCTACCTGACCAGCATAAAGCTCACTCATTACAGAAAAATTATCGGTAAAATAATATTTAATACCTGCTAAAATAGCACCCATAGGCCATATTCCTTCTTCGTTATCGTAGATATCATTTTCAGGAATATTGTCGGTTTTGAACTTAAGTCCAAGTACAATACCTCCGTAAGTATCTACTCTATCAAAAAACTGATAATGGTAGGTACTCCTTCCGGCAAGGTTGAACTCACTAACCCTGTAATCATTGTCGGTATGAGGATATGAATATCTGTATGAACAAAGGCTTACAAATGCCCCAATACCAAAAACCCCAGGGCCCCAATCATCTCTTAATCCATAATCGTATGAAACCGATAATTGTGGGAGGGAAGTATGATAATAATTATCATAATACCAATTATTACCAGCTCCTAGTTGAATATTTAAATTATTATCGCCTACCGAAAAAATGTCTCCCTTTTTGGCATTGGCTGTACCCATAGTTAAAACCAATAATGCCAATACTGGAAAGAATGTTAAGTTTATTTTTTTCATTGTCCTTAAAGTTTAGTTTTAAGTTTAGTAATTTGTGCGCAATTTAGTATTTAAATCTGAAATTTAATTTTGATCTTTTATGTTTTCTCTTAATTCATGAAGAAAAGCGATCATTTTATCAGTATCCTTTTCTTTAACTATTTCTTTCAGGTGGTTTAACTTCTGGCCAATATTGTCAATCTGCTCGTATGTGTAATTGCTAAATAATATTTCAGACAGCAAATAGTCATCTTCAGAAAGGACCCCTTTTGCAATTTCAAGATGTTTCTTAAAAGTTGTGCCCGGCGCATCGGTTGTTTTCATGCACGAAGCAAATACCATCGATGATGCAAAAGGTATGGATAAAGAATATGCTATTGTTTCATCATGTTCAATAAAAGTGTATTCAAATATTTTTATTCCAAATGAGCTATAAAATTTTCGAAAGAATTCTTTTCCTTCTTCATCTGATTGCTTTATTATTATTGCATTCTGATTTTTTAACTGTTTAACATTAGCAAATGTTGGGCCAAACATAGGGTGAGTCGATACAAATCTACGTCCCAGGTTTAAATAGAATTCACGTAACGGGATTTTTACCGATGTAATATCAGATAATATGCAATTTGCAGGTAAATAGGGCAATATTTCATTAAAAACTTGAACAGTTAATTGCAGGCTGACAGCATTAATGACCATGTCGGGGGTGAAATCTCTTATTTCTTCGTAGGTTGTTAATCTGTGTGTGTTAAATAAATATTTCAGCTTGTTCTTATCAATATCATATACTCCCACTTCATAGTCGAGACAAAGTGATTCAACCATCCAGGCACCCATTCGTCCTGCCCCCAAAACAAGAATTTTTTTCATTTTATTATCCATTATCTATTATTTGCTTTCCGTTAGCAGCTTTCAATTACTATGGGCATTTTGTAAAATGCTGTTCACTTTTCTATGTTAAATATTGTCTGCATTTCTGAGATTGTCAATCTCACATTCTCACTCACACCCTCTCAGCATCATAATCCCATAGTTTCATAGTCTCTTAATCACCTAGTCCCTTAATCACCTAGTCCCCTAATCCCTTAATCCCCTAGTCCCTTAGTCTCTTAATCCCCTAGTCCCTTAATCCCTTAGTCTCTTAATCCCCTAGTCCCTTAATCCCTTAGTCCCTTAATCCCCTAGTCCCTTAATCACTTAGTCCCTTAATCCCCTAGTCCCTTAATCACTTAGTCCCTTAATCCCCTAGTCCCTTAGTCTCTTAATCCCCTAGTCCCTTAATCACTTAATCCCTTAGTCACTTAATCCCTTAATCACCTAGTCCCTTAATCCCTTAGTCCCTTAATCCCTTAGTCCCTTAATCCCTTAGTCTCTTAGTTACAATATTCCTTACCACTAAACTCTTAATCAATTTTACCAACAATGCGTTCAATATGATGTTCCTGCATTAATAAGTCTGCAATTACAATTGAAGTTGCGGCTTCGAGGACCACTGGTACACGAAGGGCAATGCATGTATCGTGACGGCCTTGTATTTCCAGCTCATCAAGTTTGCCGGTTTTTATGTTCATGGTTATCTGTTTTTTCGAAGTACTTGATGTTGGTTTAACAGCAACCCTGAAAACAAGTTCATTACCATTTGTGATACCCCCGTTTATGCCTCCTGCATTGTTCGTGCTGGTTTTTCCATTAAGGGATATTAATAGGTCGTTATGTTCGCTCCCTTTCATTTTTGCAGCCATAAATCCGGAGCCAAATTCAATACCCTTAATGGCCGGAATTGAAAATACCATATGGCTTAAAACAGCTTCAACCGAATCGAAGAATGGTTCACCTATGCCTATAGGTAATTCATTAATACGACATTCAATAATACCACCAATTGAATCGCCATCAGCAACAGCTTTATCAATAGCAGAATCGATATCGGTAATTCCTCCTGCTTCAATAAGCTTTGCCTTAATGTTTATAGGGCCAATCAATTTTTTTGCAATAACTCCAGCTGCAACTAATCCGAGTGTAAGTCTGCCTGAAAAGTGGCCACCACCCCTGTAATCTTCAAAACCTCCATACTTAACAGAAGCCACAAAATCGGCATGGCCTGGGCGAGGGGTTTCGCGAAGTTTTGTATAATCTTTTGATTGTGTATTGGTGTTTTCAAATACGATTGTAAGTGGGGCGCCTGTGGTATAATTATTAAAAACACCAGTCATGATTTTTGGCTGATCGGCTTCACTACGGGGTGTAGTTCCTTTAGCCCCGCTTTTACGACGGTTTAAGTCGGCAAGAAAATCATTATGTGTTAAAGGTAAACCGGCCGGCACACCATCAACAATAACTCCAACCATATTTCCATGAGATTCGCCAAAGATGCTTATTCTGAATATTTTACCAAAACTGTTCATTGTTATTTTTTAAATGTAAGTTTTAAGTTGGGCAAGTATTATTTTCATTTTACTGTATGTAATTTGTCCTGGGGCAGTTGATTTGCCTTCATCCATAGCAGCAAATGTAAATTCGGCGCCTAAAAGAGGTGCCATGATACGGGTTATTTTACCAGTTTCGCCCATGCCAAAGGCCACAATGGGTTTATCGTAATTATATAGAGATAAAAGGCGTGCATTATCGGCATTTGATTTTGATAAAGTTGCAAGTTTTGCTACATCGGCGCCTAAACTAAAACAGTCATCGACAATTGCTTGCAAATCAGGCAAGCTGGGAGTCTCTTTATAATTATGATATGATATAATAATCTTACATTCATTTTTCCGGGCTAGTTCAATGATTTGAGATTGAATTGACTTAGTGGCTTCAATCTCTATATCAACATATTTTGCACCAGCTTCAATAGCAATTGAAAGATTTTTAACCTGTTCCTTGTTACCGATTTTATCAGGCCTGCATGTCGCTATTAACGGGGTAGGATGAGAAAAAACACGTTTTATATCTTCCATGTCATAGTCGGTAAGATCAAGGCGGATTTCCGCCATTTCAACATTGTTAAGTACTTCAAGGCACTTATCAACATTTGTTTCAGATATTGCTACGCAAACCATCGATAATATTTTGAAGTTCGTTATAATTAATTTTACGGGTAACTGCTTTGCCAATTTTTTCGAGAAGTACCAAATGTATTGAATCACCTTCGCGTTTCTTATCCTGTTTCATTGCTTCGAAAAGCTTTTCAACCGGAATTTCAGTAGTAACAGGCAACCGATAAGCCTTGAGAACATCGATAATCTCTGATAATTCTTCTTTTGTTATCATCCCTAATTGGTATGAAACCTTCGATGCTAGTGCAATACCTATACTTACAGCATAACCATGCAGCATACCTGTCATTTTTTCAATTGAATGGGCGAATGTATGGCCGAAATTTAATAATCGGCGTTCTCCTTTTTCGCGTTCATCGGCCTGTACAACATCGGCTTTTATTTTTACCGATTCGTAAACCAGGTGGGTGATTGCTTCAGCATTATTACCCAGCGCTGCACAAGAGTATTCCTTACAATAATTAAACAGTTGAGGGCTTTTAATGGCCCCTGCTTTAATTATTTCGGCAAACCCCGATTGAAACTCATCCTGTTCGAGTGTCGATAACATTTTTGTATCACAAATCACAAATTCCGGTTGATTAAAAACACCAATCATGTTTTTAAACCCTTCATAATTGACACCGTTTTTGCCACCAACACTTGCGTCTACCTGCGATAGGAGGGAAGTTGATACAAACCCGAATGGTATACCCCGCATATAAGTTGAGGCTGCAAAACCGGATATATCACAAACAATACCACCCCCTATGGCCAATACGAATGTTGTTCTGTCAGCTTCAAATTCAATTAATTTACCCATTATATAATTAAGGGTTTCCAGGGTTTTAATTTTTTCACCTAAACCGATTTCAATTACCGGAACATCTTTTGGAAAATAGTTGCTGTAATGTTTAATTATATTTGAATCAGTGACTATTATTGTTTTTTTGCCGGTAATATATGTATGAAGGTTTGCAATGCTTTCACCAATGTATATATTTGATATCTTCGACTCGGTGTGTACTTTTATTGTCTTCATTTACGAATTATATGGATATGATTTAATTAGGAGGCGAATATAATCAAATCTATTCATTCATTACTTTAGTCTGGTGATTGATAGATTCCTGATGGATAGCCCTGAAGATCTTTAATACAAAATCTTCGCTTAACCCTTTTTTTTCCGCTAGGCTTATTCTTCTTTTAAGCAATTCGTCCCACCTGTTTGATTGCAGAATCGTAATATTGTTTTCTTTTTTATACTTACCGATTTTTTCGGCTACTTGCATCCTGTCTTCAAGAATGTCAATAAGTTTGTCGTCGTACTTGTCGATCTGGTTCCTTAATTCTTCTAATGTGTGCATAATTATTGCGTTATCAATGTTAGCTTTTCGTAGTACAAGGCTGTTAAGCATGTTTTTAAGGGCCTTGGGGGTGATTTGCTGTTGTGCATCACTAAGTGCTTTGTCAGGTTCGCAATGTGATTCAACAATTAATCCGTTGAAATCGAGGTCCATCGCTTCTTGCGAGATCTCAAATAATGATTCGCGGTTTCCGCAAATATGGCTGGGGTCGGTAATGATTGGAAGATCAGGGATTCGTCTTCTTAGTTCAATGGGTATTTGCCATTGCGGATCGTTCCTGTAGAATGATTTTCCATATGTCGAAAATCCCCTGTGAATGGCGGCCAGCTTTTTAAGACCAGCCTGGTTAATACGTTCAAATGCACCAATCCATAGTTCTACATCCGGATTTACGGGGTTTTTAATTAATACAGGTATATCCACACCGCTTAAAGCATCAGCAATTTCCTGAACAGTAAAAGGGTTTGCAGTGGTACGCGCACCAAGCCATAACATGTCGATGCCATATTTAAGGGCTTCGAAAACATGATCTTTATTTGCTACTTCGGTTGCTGTATACATTCCCAGTTCTTCTTTTACTTTTTTCAACCACAATAACCCTTTTTTACCAACTCCTTCAAATGAGTTTGGACGTGTCCTGGGCTTCCATATTCCAGCCCGGAATATCATTACTCCGTTTTCTTTGAGTTGACGTGCGGTTTCCATAACCTGCTCTTCCGATTCGGCACTGCAAGGTCCCGCCATTATCAATGGTCGTTCTTTTGAAACTCCATCGAATTCAAATTTAATTAAATCGAGTTTAACGCTCATAAATATTTATTTTTTATTGTTTATTCAAAGTAAACTTTGCCCTTGTAATACTCGCCCAGTATCCATAAATCGGAAGTAAAGGGTTTAACAGCTTCAACCGATTGGCGGTACATATGATAGTCGTCAAATTCAAGATCGATGTAGAATTGATATTCCCAGTCGCGACCAATTATCGGCATCGATTGTATTTTCGTAAGGTTGATATCGTAATAAGAGAAAATGGACAATATTTTTGAAAGGCTACCGGTTTTATTTGCCAGCGAGAATGAAAGTGAAGATTTATTGACCTTATCATCATGAAATCCTGATCCATTAATATCCTGTAGAATTAAAAATCTTGTATAGTTGTTTTTGTTTGTTTCTATGCTTTTTGCAATAACTTCAAGGTTGTAATTTTGCGCAGCCAGATCGCTGGCTATAGCTGCTATCCCGATTAATTTTTCGTCGGCTATTTTTTTTGCGCTAAGGGCTGTATCAATACTATCGATTAATAAGATATTTGGATAATTGTCGAAAAAATCCTGACACTGCAATATGGCCATTGGGTGGGAATAAACCTCTTTAATATCTGATATTTGCTGCCCTGGCAATGCTACCAGGTTTTGTTTTATCCGAAGATAAACTTCGCCAATAACTTTCATGTTCGATTCAAGTAACAGAGAATAGTTTGGCAGTATACTTCCGGCAAGTGAATTTTCAATGGCAGTAATACCAAAATCAACTTTTCCTTCTTTCAATGCTTTAAACAGATCTTTAAATGTATTACGGGGTACTATTTCTACAGTTTCTTCTCCGAAATATTTATTGGCGGCAATTTCGTGAAATGCACCATATCCGCCTTGTATGGCAATAGTTTTTAGTGGTTTGTCGGATCTGTTCGTCATTAGTTTCAAAATTAAGTTCAAAAAAAAAGTCCCGGAACTCCGGGACTTAATGTCATATATTTACATATCTACAGCCCCTCAGCGTTTTTTGCTAAAGAAAAAGTAAAAGAAAAAGCTGTTAGATACGTTTGTTCTCATTGTCGTTTCAATTGTTGTGCAAATATAACATATATTTTTAGAAAATGTTCTATTGATAAAAAAATCAGTAAAAAACGTATTGAGTTAACAGGTTCTAAATATTAAAGTCCCCTTGGTCGACTCTTTTCTCCTCTCTTGCATGAGAAGAGGGAGTTAATATTAGTTCATAGAAATGGTGGTATCGGCATATTTAAGATTAAGAATAAAGTGTAAATTTGAAACAGAATTATGAAACAACAAAATTCCATTAAAATATTTGAAGATAAAAAGGTAAGAACCTTATGGGATGCCGACCATGAAAAATGGTATTTCTCTATTGTCGATGTAATTGGTATTTTAACAGACAGCAAAAATGCCAGGAAGTATTGGAGTGTTTTAAAAACAAGATTAAAGACAGAAGGAAGCCAGTTGACTACAAATTGTAGTCAACTGAAAATGCAATCAGCCGATGGTAAATATTATCTTACCGATGTGGCAGATACTGAACAACTTTTTCGTCTTATTCAGGCTACAAAAATTAAAACATGGGACTCACATATTACTTTTCTGATAACTCCAACCATCTATCCGATTTCTGGTCCAATTCTTTCATTAACTCCCCAATCCTCGACGATTTTTCAACCAGTTCATCCTGGCTTAAAGTTCCGCTATTCAATAAATTCTCAATAAGTTGTTTTTCGTTTTCCAACTCTAATATTTCAGTTTCAAGCTTTTCAAGTTCTTTTTTTTCAGCAAACGTAAGTTTGGTTTTTGTCACCTGGCTTACAGGTTTTACTTTCTTTTCAGCTGTTTTTTGTTCAGTAACAATCTTTTCCTGATTTTTTTTCCATTCGTAATAGTCCGTATAATTTCCCGGATAGTCCTTTATTAATCCATCACCCTGGAAAATGAACAAATGATCGGCAACACTATCGATAAAGAAACGGTCGTGCGAAACAACCAATACACAGCCTGAAAAATCTGTAAGATATTCTTCCAGTACCTGTAAAGTTGAAATATCGAGGTCGTTTGTTGGTTCGTCAAGGATCAGAAAGTTTGGGTTTTGCATCAAAATACTGCATAGGTATAGTCTGCGCCGTTCACCACCACTTAATTTATATATGTAATCGTGTTGCCTTGGATATGGGAAAAGAAAATAGTTCAGAAATTGCGATGCTGTAATTACAGTTCCGTCTCCAATTGCAATTGTTTCAGCTATGTTAGTTAAAGCATCGAGTACTTTCATGTTCTCGTTGAATGCCATACCTGACTGGCGATAATATCCAATCTTAATTGTTTCGCCGGTGGAGATGGTACCGCTCCCGGGTATTAATTTTCCGGTAAGTAAATCAAGAAAAGTAGATTTTCCCGATCCGTTACTTCCAATAATACCGATTTTATCATATCTATTGAACTTATAACTGAAGTCCCTGACATAATAATCATCGTCCCATTTGAAATTTATATCTTTTGCTTCAAGGATTTTGCTTCCCATTCGGGTTTCCCTTACATTAAGCTTTACTGTTTTATCGTCTCTGCGTTTTGATGATATTTCTTTAAGGTTGTAATAATTATCAATCCTGTATTTTGCTTTTGTGCTCCTGGCCTTTGGCATCCGGCTCATCCAATCTTCTTCTTTACGGAGCAAATTCTGGGCTTTTTCAACTTCAAGCTGTTCCAGTTCAATTCTTTTTAGGCGTTGTTCGGCAAATTTCGAATAGTTGCCATCATAACGATAAACTCTTTTCTGGTCGATTTCGAAAATTGTATTGCATATCCTGTCGAGAAAATAACGGTCGTGGGTAACAATTAAAAGACTTACATCTTTACGCAACAAATAATTTTCAAGCCATTCAATGACTGAAAGATCAAGGTGGTTGGTTGGTTCATCAAGAATCAGCAATTCAGGCTCGTTTAAAAGTACTTCAGCAATGGCAAGTCTTTTTTGCTGCCCCCCCGATAAATTACCAGCTTTTTGAGTGAAATCAGTTATTTCAAGTTGTGTAAGAATAGATTTAATATCGTTTTCGAAAGCCCATAGTTTAAGATGGTCCATCTTGCTGATTGATTTCTCAATCTGCTTAACATCGTGGGTCAGCATGGCTGTCTCATATTCTTTAATTGTCCTTATACTTTCATTTTCTGATTGAAAAAGGATTTCAAGTACCGAAAGCTCCGGAGGGAACGACGGTTCTTGATGAAGATATGAAACCCGGATATCACTTGCTATTGAAATGCAGCCTTTGTCCGGACTATCGTTTCCTGCAATAAGGTTTAAAAGCGTTGTCTTACCGGCACCATTGATCCCGATTAATGCAGCTTTATCTCCTTTATTTAACTGGATACTTACATTTTCAAACAACACCAGGTCGCCTATGTATTTTGATAATCCTTCTATTTGCAATACCGATGCCATACCATTATATTTACAGAGCTGCAAAAGTAAACTTATTAAGCAAATTGCGAATTCTATTTTTCAAATATCATTTTTAATCATGAAAAAGAAAGAACTATTTGAAAAGGTCATTGAATACTTTCAGGCGACAATGCCTGTCGCAGAAACTGAACTTAAATATTCCAGCCCTTATCAATTAATGGTTGCAGTGATACTCTCGGCCCAGTGTACCGATAAGCGTGTTAATATGATTACTCCTGCATTGTTTAAAGCATATCCCACAGTATACGATATGGCAAAAGCCACTCCAGACGAAATATTTACATATATTAAAAGTTGTTCTTATCCGAATAATAAGGCGAAACACCTCGCCGGAATGGCTATGACTTTAGTAAATATATATGGGGGAACTGTACCCGATGATATCGATGAACTGCAAAAGATTCCGGGAGTCGGAAGAAAAACCGCCAATGTTATTGCATCGGTTGTTTACAATAAGCCACATATTGCAGTCGACACTCATGTTTTTAGGGTATCTGCCAGATTGGGGTTATCTCCTGAATCAAAAACCCCTCTGCAAACTGAACTCATACTGTTAAAATATATTTCTGAAGATTTAAGGCCTCTTGCACATCATTGGCTTATTTTGCATGGACGTTATACTTGCCTTGCCCGTAAACCACTATGCGAAAAATGTGGATTGACAAATATTTGTCAATACTTTTTATCTCAAAACCAAACCTGAACAAGAAATTTGCGTATGCTAGGGTCTTAAAATAACTGATCTGTATTTTGAAGTGACGAACAGATTTAGTAATATTATTTTTTAACTTGCCCTATTCATAAATTCCGAGTTTAATCTGTGTTAAAGCAAGTTAACCCGATTTAGTTACACTTTATTTTTGCAAAAAATTAGTGTAACTTAATCGTAACCAACATAATAAATAGAATTAATGAACCCGAAGGCTCGACGAAGTCAATTATTTAGGTTAACTTAATTTCAATATTTGATAAAAAAGTATTGTGATCATGCACCAAAAAAAAGTCTTGAAATATTTTTTATTAACAACCTTAATTTTTTTATTAGGTTTTGGCTTTCAACGGATTGATTACAGGCACGGAATGTTTAACAATGTTTGTAAAGATTTAAAAAACAATGTATTGGTTTATTTTGTTTTTATTGATTCAAAAGAAACAGCCCCTTGGTCGGAATATGATATTAAATCGACAATTGATTCAATTCATACAGCAGTTCAATGGATTGAAAGCCAGGCACAAAAAAGAGGAGTTTCATTAAATATCGAAATCGATTACTACATAGGTACAACTTTTTCCACCATACGAAGGAACCTTCCATTTGGCTCAGTTGAAAAATCGATTAGTACCCCGAATTATAAAAAAGGAATTACAGGTTTGAACAGTTGGGCTGATAATATTGCTAAGCGCATTGGATCAGACGTGCAAATTGTTGCAAAAGATGGTTTACCCGAGGCTTCTAATCCAAAAAACATAGAGCGGCTTATTGCTTATTTACGCGATCAAAAGAGGGTTGAAAGCGTTGCGATGCTTTATATGGTCAATAATTATTATAAAAACGATATATCAGTCTGTTTAAATCAAATGGGTTCATCAAATGTTGAATATGCTATTGTAAGTTATAAGTATCCATCTGTGATAGCCCAAAATATACTTACTCTTTTTGGCGCAGCTGATATGTATAATACGATTTATAGGCGCGATGAGAGTAAAATAAAGACATTACAAACATATTTTCCAAAAGATATAATGCAAGATGTTTACGCAAAAGATGTTAATTTTCTTGAAATTGGTGAAATTACGCGATATCTTATCGGGTGGGATCCTGAGCTTAATCCGAAATATTTTCCTCTGTTAACTGATAAAATGATAAATTTCTAAAACAATTTTAAGGAAGTTCTTATCTATATTGCAATACAATTTTGTAAATTAAAAAAAAATATTAATTTTACTATAAACATAAAGGATTCTGGGAAATAAACGAATCAAAATACTATAACAAATGGCTAGAAAATTTATTACAAATCAACCACGCTTTATATTTCTGATATTTTGCTGTCTGCTTTTAGCAAGCTGCAATTCAGGTAAGAAAAAAGCTTCTGAAGTTAATATTGAAGACTTTATTACTGAAGATGAGATATTTGACGATATCGATAAGGCCAAGAAGATATTCTATTCCTTACCATCGCCATTGGAAACAGCAATGCTTATTAAATCGGCAGGTGCTAAGTACGATGAAACAATATTAAACTCAATTTCCAACAAAACAAAATATACTATAACAAAGACACAGGCACTTAATTTAGGTATATATACTACCGATTTAAGTTTTGCCAGTTTGTTCGACCAAACGCAAACTTCAATTAATTACATGAGTGCTGCACGTACATTGGCCGATGGTTTAGATATCAGCGATGCAATTGACGATGATACTATGAGACGTTTGGAAGAGAATCTTCAAAATCGCGATGTGGTAATGGATATTATATCTGAAACCTTTCTTAATTGCAGTTCGTATCTAAAAGAAAACGAAAGGCAGGATGTCGCAGCTATTGTTCTTGTTGGGGGTTGGGTTGAAGGTTTATATTTGGCAACCCAATTAATTGGAGATGCCAGTATTGTGAACAATAAGCTTGCAGATAGAATACTGGAACAAAAGCTTTCTTTTAATATAGTACAACGTATGCTCGACGACAATAAGAGTAAGGAAGACGGATCGCAAAACAAAGATATTGTGGCTTTAATGTCGGACCTGAAAGAACTTAAAACATGTTTTGATAAGGTAAAAGTTGAAACTACTGAAACTTCTGCAGTTACCGAAGAAGGTTCAAGTATAACAACTCTTAAATCATCAACAACTGTAAGTGTTGAACCTGCTGATTTTAAAGCTTTACAAGCATCTGTAGCAAAACTTAGAACTGGTTTTATTCAATAATAATATTCGATATCATGAGAAAATCATATCAACTAATAGCCTTGGTTTTCACCTTTGTTTTTATGAGCACAATAGCCTCGGCACAGTGTAAAAGTTTTGCAAAACGCATATGCAAAATGGAGCTTATTCCTTATATCCACGATGGTAATTATCATGCCGCAATTCTTACCGAAGGAGAAGAGGCTGAATTGTACAAAACATTTTATTCCGGTCAGGATTATAGGATAGCCGTTTGTGGAGGGCCCGAATCTATACCTGATGTTGAATTTCAGGTGATTGATGCATACAAAAATGTTTTATACGATAATAAAGAACACAATCTTAACCGTGTCTGGGATTTTAAACTCGAATCGAGCCAGCAGCTTAAAATAGCTATTAAAGTCCCTAAATCAAATACCGTATCTGAATATCCGGCAAGCGGTTGTGTCGCAATAATGTTTGGGGTCAAAGAAAGTCAATAAAAATAGCTTGCCAAGTAACTAATTAAGGCCTGTGTTTACCACAGGTTTTTTTTTGGCCAACTTTTTGTAAAAAATTTCGTTATAATATTATTAAAAATTTGAATTATGAGAAAAATACTGATAATAATTGCATTTCCTTTATTATTAATGGTTTCATCATGCGAAACATTAAGTGATACAACTGGTATTTCGGATGCTGAAGTTATTCAAGGGCTAAAAGAAGCACTTCAGGTAGGAACAGACTCCTCGACTTTTAAACTTTCTGCTTCAAATGGATATTATCTGGATAAGTTTGTTAAAATTCCGCTTCCTAATGAAGCGCTGGATATAAAAAACAAGATAGATGCTATTATTTCATTAGCCCCATCATTAGGAACATACCTAAATCTTGATGCTCAATTTGAAGATGTAGTAAAGTCGATAAACCGCGCTGCTGAAAATGCCGCAAAAGATGCTACTCCTATATTTGAAAATGCTATTTCCAGCTTGACCATTTCAGAAGGATGGGATATTTTAAATGGAATTGTACCAGGTGGTTCGGGGTCGAAAGCTGCCGGTTTTGATTCAACTGCTGCCACACAATATTTTGCTCTAACTACAACCATTGCACTTACTCAATTATATGCTCCAAAAATCGATCATGCCTTAGATACAAATTTAGGATTAGGTTTTTCTGCAAATAAAGCATGGGATGTTTTAAGGACCAATTATAATAAAGCTGTTTCCACAATTAATGGTAATTTTATTACTAGTACAGCTTTAAGCCTTACTGGTTATACCCTTGATCCTCTTCAAACAGAAAGTATAGGCGTTTTTGCTACTGAACAAGCTCTTAATGGCCTGTTTTATAAAGTAGGGCTCGAAGAAAAGAAAATAAGAAAAAACCCGTTCCAATACGTAAGCGATATAATTCAAAAAGTTTTTGGGTCGGTAATGCAATAATATTAACATTACCTGCTTTTTAATTTTTTCTTAAGGAACTGGCCGGTGTACGATTGTGCGCATTTAGCAATGCTCTCCGGCGTTCCTTCAAAAACAATATTTCCACCAGCATCGCCTCCTTCAGGGCCCAGGTCGATAATCCAATCGGCACATTTAATTATTTCCTGGTTATGCTCAATGATTACAATTGAGTGGCCTTTCTCAATAAGTTCATTGAATGATTTTAATAGCTTTTTTATATCATGAAAGTGCAATCCAGTGGTTGGCTCATCGAAAATGAAAAGGGTAGGGGAAACCTTTTCCAAGGCAAGGAACGAGGCTAATTTAACACGTTGGCTTTCGCCACCGCTCAATGTGCTCGATGTTTGCCCAAGCTTAATGTATCCTAAACCAACTGCCGAAAGTGGACTTAGTTTCTCAATAATCTTCCTTTCGGTATTTCCTTTCTTTTTGCTAAAGAATTCAATCGATTCATCTACAGTCATCTCAAGCACATCGTATATATTTTTTCCCTGGTATGCAACTTCAAGAATTTCATCTTTAAAGCGATGGCCATTGCAATGTTCACAGGTAAGGATTACATCGGCCATAAATTGCATTTCAACTTTAATTACACCTTCACACTGGCATTCTTCGCATCTTCCACCGTCAACATTAAATGAAAAA
>Ga0105103_10001190_pt1 | contig 14619 bp, 19 predicted proteins | sample PPLLaktember2015_2_FD_79107 | JGI IMG/M metagenome (GOLD analysis project Ga0105103, IMG submission 79107) | Freshwater sediment microbial communities from Prairie Pothole Lake near Jamestown, North Dakota, USA - PPLs Lake P7 Core (6) Depth... | ecosystem: Environmental > Aquatic > Freshwater >...
TCAGGATCTATTATTGGATATATTATAACACTGATACTATGAAACAAGATCTTGTTATAAAAGATTATGCTAAATATCCATTTTTAGAATCATTCTCAAAAATAGCTGGATCTTTATCATGTATGAGACTACCACTTCACGATTTATTAAAAACGCCAGATGGAGAGAAAGCAATAGAAATTGCAAAATTGAGAATTATGTTATCGTTACATAAAAAAGAGGGAGAGAAAAATCATTTTATAACAGATAAAGATGTTAAGTTAAAAACATCAAGTAATATTCCTTATATAATATCATATGGTATTGCAAGAATGATTGTTTCGTGTACATCACAATTTATCATTGATAAATTTGTAGATAATGAAGCGGAAATGGCTGTAAATTTATTAGGACACGAAAATCCTTATATAAAAGAAATTATAGAAAAAGAAATAAATTTTAATAGTCAAAGTAAAAAAATACCGTTAACAGAATATGTTCCACTTGGAATGACAAAATATGGTTCTGATTATAAATTAATAAATTGTAAAATTATAAAAGGATTTATCATTGATGAAAAAATTGATATGAACCTTATTCTTAAAGAAAAAATTAAAAAAATTATAATGAAAAAATTACCATTAACAGTAAAAGAAGATGCACAGGAACTTTTAAAGTCATCTATAGCAGAAGTAACAAGTAAATCTTCCGAGCTTTATAAAGATGATTATGGTGAAGTAGAACAAGATGATTTCCCACCATGCATGAAACATATAATATCTACAATACAAAAAAAAGAGAACCCAACCCACTACGGAAGATTTGCTTTAGTATCATTTTGCAATAAAATAGGTATGGAAAATACAGAAATAGTATCATTATTTCAAACAGTTAAAGATTTCGAACTATCCACATCTCTATATCAGATAGAACATATTACTGGTAAAAAAGGTGGAACAAAATATGCAGCACCATCCTGTACATCATTAAAAACTAATAATTTATGTAGATCTGGTACAGATCCTTTATGCGCTAAAGTAAAACATCCACTTGGATATTATTCAGCAACAAAAAGAAAAAAGAAACGACAAAAAAGTATATAAATTATAATAACTGATATGTAATCATGCAATCAAAAGTTACACAAATTACTGAAAAAGAAAAACCGAAAGTTTATTTTTGTTGGAATTATAAAGGGCACCCAATTCATTACTCTGAAGTAAGATTTGAAGGAAATTATAAACAAAATGAAATTGTTAAATGTCCTGTTTGTGGTCAGGTACATAAAATCACTCAGCGACTATGACCGAAAAATGTCCACATTGTGGATCTGAGAAAACTTTTACATTTAAATCTGATATTTATATCGTAGAAGGAAAGGATTTCATTAAAAAACCATTTTATGGCTGCATGGATTGTAAATCAGCTTTTGTTATAATTGAGAAGAAGGAAATTATAGAAAATAATATAAAAACACCAATAGTTGGTACAAATGTTCAAAAAACCCTGTCTCGTCTCTCAAAAGGATGTATGGGTGTTTTAGAAAATATAAAATAACTTTTTTTTAAATTTGGGGTGTACCAGGATTTCAAACCCAAAATTGTGGCGCAAAGCCTGTACGATCCCGGTACACGTAATAATATGTCAACGTCTGAATATATAAAGTATGGGGAATACGTTTATATCTGTTTAAATTCAACTATATTGATGATAAAATGTTGGAATTAAACAAGATTTACTGCATGTCCTGTCTTGATGGAATTGACTCACTTGACGACAATTCTATAGATTTGGTGTTCACATCACCACCTTATAATGTAGGTATAGATTATGATGTTCATAATGATAAAATGAATATTGATGAATATTATGATTTTATAGGTTTGTGGTTTAAAAAATTATACAGAGTTATGAAAAACAGTGGAAGAGTGGCAATAAATATACCATATGAAGTAAATATGAAAGATCATGGTGGAAGAACATTTATTATTGCCGATTATTATAATCTTATGAGAAAAGCTGGATTTAAATACCAGTGTGTTATCCATTTAGATGAAGATACTCCACATAGAGTTAAATTTACAGCTTTTGGTTCCTGGTTATCTCCAAGCGCCCCTTATATTTATAACCCTATGGAAGCAGTATTGGTTGGATATAAAGGGACATGGAAAAAAGAGAATAAAGGGGAATCTTATTTTACAAAAGATATACTTCATAGAAAAGAATTTTTAAACCTTGTGACGGGAATATGGAAATACAGAGCTGAGACAAAAGGTTTAACTAAGGCAAACTTTAATATAGATCTACCGAAAAATGCAATAAAAATGCTAACATATAAAAATGATGTTGTATTAGACCCGTTTGCTGGATCTGGCACAACATTATGTGCAGCAAAATTACTCGAAAGACAATATATAGGATTTGAAATATCTGAAAAATATTGTAATATAATAAAAGGTAGGTTAACACAGGAAAAAATAATTGAGAACTATCATGGGTAAATATCTTTTTATTTTTGCTATCACAATGTTTTTTCTCCTTTCTATTACTGGAGCCGGAATATTTTTAAATGATGAATGGATTGTTGCTCAGCAAATCAATCAGCTATCACAAGGTCACCAGGTATTATACAATGAGGGTAAATATGGATATTTTATGAACGGAACGCCAAGTGAATATATGACAGTGAGAGAAAATGTTCTTATTTATTCTATGGCATTACCATTATTCTCGATCCCAACCTATTTTCTGTTCACTTTATTATCGACATCATTCACACGATATTTTATAATAATATTATGGTTTATTCTTGGGGTATATTGCTGGTCGAAAATGAGAAATGGTATTTTAAGTGATATAACTGTTGTTATGTTAACTATATTATCAGCTTTAAGTCTTATAATATATACTCCATTTCCATTGAATGGAGAATTTATTCCATTTGAAATTTTACCAATAGTTTTCACAAACATAATATTATTAAGTATATTTTCTGTTATTATATTCAAAATATCTGAATTACTATTCACAGACAAAATAAAAATAATAGTTGCATGGATAGCATCGTTATTGCTATCTTTATTATTATTCTGGGCTGGAACATTGAAAGATCATGTTCTTTTATCAACAATAATAACACTTTTATGCTATTTTCAGATTTTATATATACAAAAAGGAGAGAAAAAATATCAAATATATGCATTACTAATGGCAGGATTTTCAGCATGGATAAGACCAGAAGTTGGGTTATTTGTCTCGATATCTTTAGTATTATTTAATCTGTATTATATAAGAAAAGGTATATTAGATTTCTTTAATATGATAATGTGGATATTTATTGGATCAATTCCATTATTCTTAAATAATCTTATAATAATGGGAAATCCTCTGAAAAGCCCATTTTTATTAGCCATGAAAACTGGACTAAAAGCAAATATCACCAGTGGAAATATGATAGAAGTAATAACAACATCAACAGAACAAATACCATTTGCACAATTGACAGAGACGAATTATGAGCAATGGGGAAAACTTTTATTCTCACCAGAATCTGGCGCTATTGGATCAATAGTAATGATCTCTTTATTTATTTTCTCATTGATAACAATAATTAAATATAGACAAAAAATATCAAAAGAATCAAAATTATTATTGACAATTGGATTTGGATCATTACTATATTATCTCTTATTTTCTGGAGCTTATCTTGGAAGAGATAGTGGTGTGATTCCAGATATACGATATCTCACACCAGCTTACGCACTATTTACATTATTTGCAATATCGATTTTACCCTACAATATAAACTATAGAAAAGTACTAAAAAACTTCTTCGTAATATCACCAGTTGTATTAATTTTATCGTTATGTATAATTTCAGCATATACACCGATAGGAGAGACATACAGAACATTCAGAATAATTCCAGAAATTATTTCTGTAATATCATTAGCAATAATGATAATATATCTTATAAATGATAGAAGTATAAAAGCACCAATATTAGAGAGGGTTATACCTTTAGCAATGTCATCTGCTTTATCATGGCAGATAATAATGATATTTATATATCATACTTCGAAAGCTCATTATTATCCAATGTTTATACCGACAACAGAATTTATATATAAAATAATATTTGGTGGTTAAATTGGCTTTCTTCCAACCATTATCAATAGAATGGATAAAAGAGAATATAAAAGAACCAGTTCCAATGAATGACAAATCAAGAGTACATGAATTATTAGATGTTCTGTCACACGAAGATCACACAGTACCAGAAATAGATGGGGCTCTGAATGCATTGGGAATGATGTCTGTAAGATATGGTGCATTTTTTATAATTATGTGCGGAGCAATCCCTCTTATTAAAAAATATTTATTATCTGATATCAAACCATTATCATTCCAGGCAGCAAGAACATTAAAATATATAGCAAAAACTGGTGGGTGTGAAGAACTTATACAAGAAAATATACACGAAGATCTAAGATCAATTATTATAGATATAAATAAAGATTTCGATATAAGAGATATGTGTGCAAATGCATACGGATGGATATTGGCTAATCCACCAGCAGAAATAAACAGTGAGATTGTAATGTAATTGATCGATGAGAACGAATTTATATACATCAAATAAATATCTGTATATGAAGTTTTCCAAAGATAGATATATAAAAGCTAATATAGAATTATCATTATCAAATACGAAAATTATATTACATAGTATCGACTCTAATTTAAAATCAATTATAGATATCACACAAAAAATGCAAACAATTGATAATTCGAACCAATCAATGTTGTGTTTATTGAAAATTAAAGATATGTCTCTTGAATCCGTTGTTGAAAAGTGTAATATGTTAAAAGCTGCATTGGACAGATTTACAATTCCCTATGAGGATGTTGTACTCCCGCAAAAAACAAAATATACTATGTTAAGATCCATTCCAAAAGAATTAAGAGAGGGTAGCCTTGAATGGAGAAGGTTCAGAGAGAAAATATCTAAAAATAATATGCCGTCAATGATAGCACCACCGTTAATGATCGAGGAGGATGATGGTACAGATGACTAAACCAACATTAGAACATCTGAAAATGGTAGCATCAATTATAGAATTCAGGTGCAATAATATTTTAAAAGTGAGGGAAATGCTGGAAGCTGATATATTAGAATTATATAAAACAAGATCGCAAAGAACAAGAGATAAAATATGTGGTGATATCTATGTTAAACTTGAATATATCGAGACATTATTATCAAAAAATATCGATGATGTCATGAGTGTCGAAATTATGGACATGGATAGTATGGATAAAGAGAAAAGTGCACCATTTAAATTGTCGGATATCGTTAAAGATGATGAATACACTCATTATATCCAATAATTTTTTAATTTATCGATAGATATTTCATATATTGCTGGTAATCTCTCGTTAACTCTGTACATTCCAACTTTTTCATAAAATTCGTTAGAACTACCATTTGTCATAAGAGATACAGATTTATTTAACCGTATTGCTGTTAAAAAAACTTTATGCATAAGCAAAGTTCCATATCCGTTTCCCTGATCAACAACACCAAGATGATCAATTTCTATAGATTTAGATTTATCTGAAATATAATATGATACCGCTCCAATAGGATTGTCACCATCAAATAAAACAGAAACATAATCTCTCCTATCTTTTAATGCAGAAAGTAAGCTTGAAATCCCATCATTACTGGTATCATATTTTTGGTTTATTTTTTGTATTAAAGAATTATATAGTTCAAAACTTGGTTTCTTAAATGTTTTCAAAACAAACATTTCCTCACCATATATAGTTTATTTTATCTTTATATATTGCATTTCTACTTCTACCATATGTTGCTCTTTGACAGCACAACTTATATACTAGATTCAGCTTTTCAGTTTTTAAGAACCATACGTAATTGCACTTACGTAATAAATTTTTATATTATATATTATATTCATAGATATTTAAATTTATTTATCCTATATTTATAACCATAACATATATCCATACATATTTTAAAAATAATAATACCAATGAATATACTTCTTATTTCCACACAAGATTATATACACCACCCTATCCCGTCAAGGCATCACTATATTTTTGAAGAATTATCCAAAAAACATAAAATACACGTAGCACATTTTCATGTAAGCCGTGGAGTTGCAAGAGATACGAATTTAATTGTGGAAAATGCAACCTTATTCCCAATAAAATCACCTTTGCCACATTATATAATAAATGCACCATATCATTTTTATAAATTTGATAAAATTATAAAAGAGAATAATATAGACATAGTAATTGGAGCTCATGTCCTTGCAGGGTCAGCTATGATCCACGCCGCGAGAAAGAATGATATACCAGTACTCTTTGACCTCAAAGATTGGTTCCCTGATTCAGCCGCGGCGTATTTTAAAAACAAAACCCTGCAAGATGTTGTGAGGAAATCTGTATTAGAAATTACAAAATATAATCTTAAAAACAGTGATTTGGTGACAACTGTTTCACCATCATTAGCATCAAAAATAAAATCACTTGGGGTTTATTCAAAAGTTATCACCAATGGAGTAGATACAGATATATTCAAGCAAGTTGTTCCAAAAAATGAATGGAAGCAAAGTATTGGAATATCAAATGATGATTTCGTTATTGGTTTTGTTGGAAGTATTGAAAAATGGTACGACATATCAGGTTTAATAACATCAATGCCAGAAATTTTAAAACATAATCCAAAAACAAAATTACTTATAGTAGGAAGTTCACTTTTTACAAAATATGGTAAAGAGATGGAATTACTAGTTAAAAACCTTAAATTAAACGATAATGTAATATTTACAGGAGTGCAACCATATAAAGATTTACCAAAATATATATCATTGATGGATATCTGTACAATTCCACTGATACCAGATCAATGGCGGGATATTGCATTACCAAACAAATTTTTTGAATATACAGCCTGTAAAAAACCAATCTTATCAACACCAATTCCAGATATGGAAGCAATAAGCCAGGGTAATGTATTTATTTATAAAAACAAACAAGAATATATTGACAAAATAAAATATTTAATGAAAAATAAATTTCAATTTTCTATAGATGTAAGCAAATTAGACTGGAAAAACAGAGCTAACGATTTTGATAAAATAATTCAACTTTTAACCTCTTGAAACATATATTTTTAAACACTCCCAACAAAGTTGTATAAGGATAACAATGGAATTACCAAAAGATCTTGCGTTAGAAGTTTTACAGCTAAAAATAACAGTAATATTTAAATTATTTAATGATCGACACGAACTTTGTGGTGAGCGAAACCTAACTATAGGGCGAAGATCAATGGCTGTAGCGGACATTGAGTCCACAAAAAAGTGCTATATAAAAGATCTCACTGAAGAAGATCTTAAACGCGGTAATTTCAAATCAATCGAAGATTTTGAAAAATGGTGGTTGTCCAGAGGATATCATAAAGACGCACCAATCAACGTAATTTATTTCGAAATACTTCGATTTAAACCGCTTGGCAAGTATTATCTGAAGAAAATGGGAAGAAAAATACCAAGAATTCGAGGTGATTGAGTGAGCAAATATGATCAGGGAGATTTATTCACTGGAAAAATGGTGAAAATGTATGGATATACAAAAGACACGCTTGACGAGATTTTATTGAGCAGGGATATGTATACAGAATCGCCAGAAAATTTCCCAACTGAAAACGAACTTTTAAAAATCTATGATTTATATACTTCTATTACTGAAAGTGGTGATGAGGAGGTTGGTAATGCCGTTCTTGCAACATGCTACTGGTATATTTATCAAAATTTCACTCACGAAGAACCATCTTTCACGGAAGAGAATGAAAAGGGAATTACTCAATTAAGACTCAATCTCCTGTCAGATTATCTTATAAAAAGATATTGCATCGTTTCCGTCAATAATATCTGTTTCTTATATATCAATGATAAATATTATGAGGATACGCATAGAATTGCAAAAGATGTTGTAAAAATTTTAAAAGATAGTGGTTACTCCGACGTAAGAAAAATTGAACCAATTGTACGCGATGTAATATTCAGAATTAAAAAAGAAACGATGAAGTTCAAAGAATTCCCATTCAATAAAAAATCTGAATATCTTATCCCAGTCAGCAATGGTGTTGTAGTACGAAAAAATCTCAACATTTTACTTCCAAAATCACCAGTATGGGGATTTACTTACGCACTTCCAGTCGCATATAATAAGGATGCACCAACAGAGCCAATTTTAAAATTCGTCAATGATATTGTTGATGGTGAGGACAGAAAATTATTATTGCAAATTCCATCGCAAGCGCTTATGCAAAATTCAAACTATCAATTGTCATATCTTATGACGGGTGATGGGGCCAATGGAAAGTCCACCTATATTAAATTACTTGGTGCACTTGTGGGAAAATCAAATACAACTTCTGTAAGTTTACAGGAACTTATCGAGAATCGATTTGCAGCTGCCGATTTACAAGGAAAACTTTTTAACCTGTATGCAGATCTTCCAAAAACAAGTTTAAAAGATACGGGTAAATTCAAAATTTTAACAGGTGGAGATCAGTTAAGTGCAGAAAAGAAATTTGCAGACAGATTCCAATTTGAAAATAAATCTGTTTTTGTATTTTCTGCAAACGAACTACCACAGGTTGATGATGGTACTTATGCATTTTGGAGAAGGTGGGCTGTTATCGAATTTCCACATAAGTTCAAAGTATCAAGTCATTTTGTAGAAAACCTTATCACCCAGGAAAATTTATCTGGTTTCTTAAATCTTGTAATTGCAGACATGGGAAGGATTGAGGAAGAAGGATTGATAAGATCTACAAAAGTCATTGAAATTATGGAATTGTGGAAAATGAGGAGTAATTCCGCATACGCATTTATTAAAACAAGAATACGCAAATCTGGAACGGAATATATTCCAAAAAATGTTTTGTGGAATGAATATAATAAATATTGTATTGATAATGATTTCACAGAATTATCAAAAATTAAATTCAGACAGCAATTAGAGAAAGAATTTCCAGTATCGGAAACATATATTGTAAAAGACAGGGAGAGGGAGGTTGTACTTAAAGGTATTGCATTCATAGATCTAAATGCTCCAAAAAAGAAAGTTGAAGATGCAACAGTTAAGACAGAAATTGATAAATTTGAAGATGCTATAGCTTCAAAATAATTCCTTCTTTTAGTAACTTATATATAAACGCACACTGTAATGTATATATAGGTGAATCCTATGGGATATCTAAAATTTTTTGCAATTTTAATAATTGCATTATCGATACTAATTATACCATCGTCAGCAGTTGCTGTTGGTACAGTAGTTGATCGCGGATCAACTATTTTTATAGGGGAGAAATATCTTGACATCAGTAATTCAATGAATGTTTCCGGGACGCAAAGGCATGTAATTGGTTATTGGCTACCAGGAGCTAATATTCAAACAACTTCACCAACAGATACAATGGATGTTGGTGATGGAAAACAATTTGAAGTTGCAATCGGTATGAGGACTGGATCATGGTACAGCCTGAATAATTTAGGAGTGGATCCCGTATCTGCATTTAATGTAGCAGAACCGAGAATCAGTCTTATCATTCGTAGTAATGAGACAAATGTTAATGGTAAAACAGCAACCACAGATAGTATTCTAACATTTGAAATAAATTCAAATCTCAACCAATTATCAAACAGATATAGAGATATAAACAAAACACCAATTAACCAAACTACAGATGGATATATGACAATTAAAATAATATCACCGTCTGGTGCTACATATAACAGTATTGTTGGAACATCTGGAAGAATAAGTACAGAAAATATATTCCCAATCAATAATCCGTTTAGATGGTCTGGAAATTGGAAAGTTGGCGCTGTAGATACAAATGGGCAAAAGATATATCCAGCTGGAATTTATTCGGCTACAGTAGAATGCACATTAAATGGAATGAATACAAATTATGATGTTGTTGGAAAAACAATTTCCGAGCCTGCAACTGTAACAATAGGTTCTACAAGTGTTTCTATAACAATAGACCACGAATCTGTCATGAGAAATAAACCATTTGCAGTAACAATAACTGGAAAACCAAATACATATTATAACTTATGGGTTAAAGATACAAGCAAAATGACAGGTACAGAACTACCACCAAAGATCACATTATATCAAGAAGGTGTAGATACTAACAATAACCTGACCGCAAATTACGCATTCCAGAACGGTAATGGTAAAACAATAGGGCAGGATGTTCCTTCTACTGGTGGACCTTATTATGCAAGAGATCTTACATCTTCAGATGGAACAAGAATAATTCAATTTGATACAGGACCTAGCACAAAAGCACAAAAATATACAATTCGCATTGAAGAAAATATAAGCAGTCAATATAAATATGACGAAGTAACTATTATAATCGGTGGAGGAAAAATGACAATTGTTACTCAGGGATACCAAAATTATTATATAGGAGAGGTTATTAAATTTTCGGGAACCAATACCGAATCATATGAGACGTATCTTTTCGTAACAGACCCAAATCTTCAAACAAACAGAGCTTAGATTGACTAATTAGATCCAAGAAATAATCCGGTTGTTAATGGAGATCCAAACACATTCCACAGGGAATTTGTTGACAGTGGAACATGGAATTGGGATATGTCAACGGCAAATCTTGCTCTCGATGCAGGAACTTATACAGTTTATGCTGTAGCTAATGCTTCAGACAGACTACATCTTGGTGGTACAGCATACGCAACAACTTCAATAACTTTAACAAAACCATTTGTCTCAGCAGCAGTATCACAACCAGTTGTTGCAAAGGGTGATGATTTATTCATATCAGGTAAAGCTGAGGGAAATCCATCAGATGGTGTTGCAGTATGGATAATGGGTAAAAATTTCATGAGATATGAAACAGTATCTATTACTTCTGGTTCAGAGTTTAAATATGAACTTGATGGGGGAATAACAGCAGATATGTCAAGTGGACAATATTTCGTTGTGGTTCAACACCCAATGCAAAATGGTAAATTTGATATAATTATCGATGGAGATTATGTATCTAATATGCAACTAAACGCAGCTAACAGTACATCAGCAGGATTATCCATATTTAAAATATCTGGATCTGGTAGCTTACAAGGTTCCGATGCAGCCGAAGCTCTTATAAAAGCTATAGATGATCAGAATATTGATGATACATACACAAAACTACAATTTATAGTAGAACAACCAATTATCATGCTAGATGCTGTAGGAGATAAACGCATAGGTGATAAATTTACTGTAACAGGGAGAACAAATCTTGCTGTAGACGATGAAGTTCAAATTGATATATACTCATCATCTTTTAAACCAACTGAAAAATCCACAAGTGGAGAATTTAGTGGCGCAAGCGGTACTGTTAAAGTTGTTAAAACAGATGCAACCGATGGAATGAACAGAATTCAATTTGAAGTGGACAGTTCAACATTCAGAGAAGATGAGTATATTATAATCGCTCATGGAATTGAAGTTGATGCATCAAGTTCTTCGTTATTTAATGTAAGAGGAACATCAATGACATTCAATCAAACACAATCAAATGTTACTATGACATCACCATTAACAACACCACCAACACCAATTCCAACAACAATTATCCCCACCCCTACAGCGACTCCAACCAAACAAAGCCCTGGATATGGAGCAATACTTGCGTGTATAGGACTTGGAATAATATCATTTATTATTGTGAGAAGGAATAAATAATACAAACTTTTTTATAATATCGAGGCATATATTTATATAGGTGAGTAATATGAAAGTTAGATTCCAAGACGACGAAACCATTTCAAGTGATGTATTAGCGAACACTCTTCGCAAAAAGAAGAAATCGAAAAAATCAAAAGCAAAGCGCAAAACAAAAGATTGTGGATGCGACGCTTAAAAAGGTGATATAATGACATGTTGTAATAATGCAAAAGAAAAAGCAGCTGATAAGCTGGAAGAATTTGCCAAAACTATCAGAAATTCTGATATTGATGCGAAAATTCATGAAAAAGTTGAGCCAGTAGAAACATTTATTAAAGAACATCCAATACCATCAGTTTTAATTGGTGTTGGTGCTGGTATTCTTATCGGCGCTTTAATTGGTAAGTATTATAAAACAGAATAAATACTCACCACCAAACTTTTTTATAATATTAACCTTAATATATAATATAGTGAGTGAGGATAATGATCATAAGAAATGTTACCAGTACTGAAAATATCGAGAGCCGAAATGTTCTTTGTAAAGCAATAACATCAGCAAGAACATATTTTGGAGATAGATTTCTTACAAAAAGACAGTTGATGTTTGTCTTAATCAAAACTGTAAGATTAAAAAAACCAAAATCTTATAATACAAAAAAATATGTTCCTTTAGAACCAATTACAAAAGAACAAGCCAGTCAAATGTTTAATATATTACTCGACAGAGGATATATAGAATTTTCACATTTCTTTAAACCAAGTCCTTATATAAAAGCTGATATTCAAACAAATGAGAAAATGTATCGTATCAGTCAATTAAGATTCACAGAATGCACAGAAACAAGTTGGTATAAAAACAGGCAAAGAAAAGAGAGATATTTAAACAAAGAAGCAAGTATTGATAAAAGAAGTTGTAAAGCATTACAACAAATCTATGTTATGTTTGGTAATATGCCATTCTCATATAATACAGTAACCGAAACTTCACGAATGGTATTAGAACTTTCAACGAAAAAAAGTATAATCAAATCAAACGGAATGGAAGTTCAATTTACACCAGCTGAGAAAAAAGCATTAGAACATATGAAATCAAAATTATATGGATATGAGAAAAATGATTTCAAGCAGATATGGCAATCTTTAATAAGAAATGGTTATATAGTACAGCATAAAATCAAAACACCAGATGGATACATAAAAAAGACTGGATTATATAGAATAAATCAACCATATATAAAATATTGCCTTGCAGAAATCATATGATACTAACATATATATATTCTCTTTTTTAATATATTATTATGAGAAATAGATGGAAAAATAAACAAAACAAGAAAACTGTCGAACCAAACAAACCAGTAGAGACTAAAGTTGAAACCATTCCTAAAATAGAAACACCAAAAGTATCAGCAATTACTCAACAACCAATAAAAAAATCATTTGCAGAAACAATAAAAAACGATAGTGGATATTTAATAATTGTTGGTATAATATTATTTACTATCATAACATTATCATATACAGCATTCATATCAATAAATGATATAAGAGAACCGATAATTATAAAACTAGGATCTGTAGATAATTATTCTAACATCGTTAGAGATGAATGTGGATATATGTATACACCAACAAATCCACCATTAACAGATGCAGTTACTTATAGTGAAAAATTAAAATCTACATTTGTACCAATAAAATTAAATGAGAGTGATACTTATAGCGCCGAATTAGTAAGCAGCAAACTCTCTCGCGCATCTACATTTAGTTATAAACAAATAACAAACTTCAAACTTGTAGATCCATCAAATTATATTAAAAAATGTTAATTATTTAAGTTTAATCTTTTTTACAGTTGCTTTTGGAAGATTGGCTTTTAAATTTATATTTATCTTCGGGACATTGATTTTCATACTCTTTTTACCATTAGCATTTACTTTCACTGTACTCCCCTCTGCTACATTTTTCATAATAACAAGTGGAACCATAGCACCCATAGTCAAAATTCCCAACCCGATACCAGTTGCAGCCATACCAGCTGCATCATTCAAAGCATCTGACATATTTTTACTTTCTCCCCTTTTTTGAAGATTTCTTTTTAGCAGATTTTATTACTGGTGTGGGATCCATAATCTTACTCATAGATTTTATAGCAACACCAGCACCCATACCAAGAACACCAAGGCCAACACCAGTGGCAACCATTCCAACAGCATTATTCATAACTTCGTCTGTCATTTTATCTCACCATTTAAATATTAGAGGTATAGATATATAATACTATCTGATTTTTTTAAACAATAACAAATATGTTTAAATATACAAAAAATAAATATATTGATTATGAGTTTACAAATTAACACTAATAATATTGCAGAAGCGCACGAGAGAATTATTAGTCATATACGAAAACGAGGAGAGATAATAAAAACAGAGAATGGAGAGCTTACAAAAGAAATCAGAGATGTCAGAATAAAAATATCTAATCCATTTGATGAGCCACGTATATCACAATATTGTTTTATGGGAAAAGGTGGTTTTGATGAATATGCAAAAAACATAGTATATGGATATAAACCAACCATAAAATTTGAATATGATTATCATAAAAGATTATTCGAGTGGGGTAGTGGAAAACAAAATGATGGTATAGTATCATATAGTGGAAACGTACCATTGGATACATATTATAAAAAAGGAGAGATAGACCAGATAGAATATATTATAAATAAATTAAAACACTCTATAACATCAAGAAGGGCTATTGCTACAACATGGATACCACCAATCGATGAGAAGAGAGATGATGTTCCATGCTTACAATTGGCACAGTTTCTTATAAGA